>Ga0153932_1000464_pt1 | contig 11012 bp, 10 predicted proteins | sample TSNJ016MetaG_FD_102273 | JGI IMG/M metagenome (GOLD analysis project Ga0153932, IMG submission 102273) | Attine ant fungus gardens microbial communities from New Jersey, USA - TSNJ016 MetaG | ecosystem: Host-associated > Fungi > Mycelium > Unclassified | place: USA: New Jersey, Wharton State...
AGCAGGACAGGTAGTTCTGACAGCGCGGCAGCAGTGAGGCGCTGAGGGAGTCGCGTTGCCGACGAGGCAATCGCCACGAATTCGTCGTCTACAACCGGGATGATCTCGAACATGCGGCCGGTGATCGGCAATGTCACCAGTCCAATGTCAATAGTGTTTTCATCGACATACTTGGCGATTTCCGCTGTGTTTCCTGTATTCACTGTGATTTCGAGCGTCGGAAACCGGTGGCGCAGCTCGTGAAGAATAGCAGGTAGCAGAAATATGCACGCTGTAGCGCCCGTACCGAGCCGAACGCGGCCCATTGTCCCCGTCGCATGTTGAGCCATGCCGTCAAGGGCTGTGGAGACGAGCGAGTCAATTTGAACCGCATAGCCAGCCAATGCTGCTCCGGCAGCTGTGGGCCGGGCCTTGCGACCAACACGTTCGATCAATCGGACACCTAGCCGCTTTTCAAGCTGCCGGATTTGAAGACTAACGGCGGGCTGACTCAGGTTGAGCCGCTCAGCGGCCGCCGAGAAGCTGCCGAACTCGATGACGTCGAGAAAGGTCCGAAGGTAATCGAGATTGAGGCTGTGCATACCAAAGAATTTCTCATGTCTTGCATTAATTGTAAAAGCTTCTTTTATAAGGTCTGACTAGAGAAAATTGATATGTGCGCGATGTCAAACGGCTTGGCCGCATGGTAATGGGTCTTCCCGGAGAGACTAGAAGTGCGGAGCCCCCCAATTGGACCCCCGACGACTGCCTCCGCGGTCGATCGTTCGGGGGTTCGTGCCCCTCGACGAAAAAGATTTTTTTTCGGCGACATCGGACTGCACGTGATAGGCACCAGACATGATCGACACTCAGACGATGAAGTTTAGGCAACCCACGAGCGCCGTAAGTGGCATAAGGAGCTTTTTATGAAAGGGAACGAATTCGCTGGTCGCCGACCGAAAATCGGTGACGCGACGGTGATTATCCGGGACGCTGCGGTAAGCGACATGGCGACTGTGCAGACGATCTACTCTCATCATGTGTTGCACGGACTGGCGACCTTCGAAGAAACTCCGCCTTCGACGGAGGAACTCTTGTCGCGCCGTGCGTCTGTACTCGCTCACGGTCTGCCCTATCTCATAGCCGAAACTGATGGACAGGTCGTCGGTTACAGCTATGCCACGAGTTACCGGCCTCGCCCGGCCTATCGCCATACGATTGAGGATTCGGTTTACGTTGCTGACGGACTGAACGGGAGGGGTATCGGAGCGGAGTTGCTCCACGCGCTTGTCGCGCGCTGTGAAAAAGGACCGTGGCGGCAAATGCTTGCCGTTATTGGCAACAGTGGCAACCGGGCGTCCATCGCTTTACATTGCAATCTCGGCTTTCGTTCTGTTGGCACACTTCATTCGGTGGGTTTCAAGCTCGGCCAATGGACCGATACTGTGATCATGCAGAGACCACTGAGCGTAGGAGACCGTGAAGCCCCAGGACTGATCGACCGCGGGCACGAATGGTGATCGCACGGAAGACTGTGCTGTGCCTAGGTTTCGCGCAACTGGTCTCATGGGGCACGTCCTACTACCTGATCGGTGGCTTCGGCAAACTCATCGCGGCAGATCTACACTGGACGAATGAAATCGTTTATGGCGGCTTCTCGGCGGCGTTGCTGGTGATGGGGCTGATCTCGCCCCTCGCCGGCCGTCTTATTGATCATCACGGCGGTCAGCGCGTCATGATCGCAGGCTCGATGTTCAACGCCATCGGTTGTTGGGTCATCGCCATTTCCCGCGACGCGCCTGCTTATTATGCCGCTTGGATCTGCCTCGGTGTCGGGATGCGATTGAGCCTGTATGACGCTGCGTTTGCAACACTTGCACGTATCGGCGGCCCAGAGGCGCGTAGGCCGATGTCACAAATCACCCTGCTGGGTGGATTGGCCTCTACCGTCTTCTGGCCGCTCGGGCATCTTCTTGCAAATCTTTTCGGATGGCGCAGTGCGCTACTCGCCTATGCCGGACTCGCATTGCTGACGATACCGCTGTTTATGACTGTCCCCAACGACCGCTACGGGGAGTTGCCGCTGCGTGAAAAGGACAACGGCGTTCGGCCGATTGCGTTGAGCCGACAGGAGGTCATTCTTGCCGGCAGCCTCTTTGCCCTGATTGCAACTCTCACTAACTTTCTCAATGCCGGGATGTCGGCACATATGGTTGACATCTTGACCGGCCTCGGTCTAGCCGCTTCGGCCGCCGTGTGGATTTCCGCACTCCGAGGTATCGGCCAAGTGTCTAGTCGAGTATGTGAGATCTTGTTTGGCCGTAAGGTGGACTCACTAACGCTCAATCTTCTTGGATGCGCAGTGCTTCCGCTCTGTTTTTTGGTCGGCCTTTTTAGCGGACAAACCGAGATAGCCGCGCTCGTCTTCGCGTTCTTTTACGGCACAGGTAACGGCGTCGTGACAATCACACGCGGCACTGTACCTCTTGCGTTGTTTGAGCACCAACGTTACGGCGCGTTTGTTGGCCGACTGATAGCGCCAAGCTTCGTCATGTCCGCTGCGTCGCCCGTCATTTACGCATTTATAATTGGACGGTTCGGCGAAACCGGTGCGTTGGATCTGTCGATTTGCGTCGGTTCGGTCACGCTTGCGGCAGCGGTTCTCCTTAAAACACGGTTCATGCAACCTAGCGAATGCTAACCCTCCCCGCCTTTTTATCTAAGCACTGCGGACCCCGTTTTTACGATGTCCATAGGAGAGCCTTGAACCGGCAGGGCGTGTCCGTCCGTTCAGCGAGTGCGTGCAGACCGCTGGCCAGGCGTTGAAGGCGTCGCTGACTCTGGGCGATCTGCATGATCGCCTGATTCAGGTCTTCTCGGGTGAATGCGCGTTGCTTCTTCGTGCCGGGCGAGGGTTGGGTCTGCGTACCGCCGCGCCACGATTCGTACGTGATGGCTAGCCCGAGATCGGACGCTTGTCGCGCTGCGCCTGCAGGACTTGCGCGACCTGCAGCGCATGGCCGAGCCGCTTGTGCTCGATCACGGCACCCTGATCAATCTCCGCGAGCTTGTCGTACGGCACATAGCGCAGCGCTACGCCAGCGGCCCGGATCTCGATGCGACCGTCGGGGTACTCCCACACGTCGATGTAACGACCGATCAGCTTACGGTTGGCTACGGTATCTTCCAGCAGGTAGATCACGCGGTCGTTGAGCACGATCAGCGGGCGCAACACCTTGCGCATCACCCGCCAGGTCAGAATCGCGTCGAGATCCTCGTCATCGCGCAGCGGCCGATGCGCATCGAAGGTACTGCGCGGCGGCTTCGCGAAACGCGCGTTGTAGGGCGCCATGAATGCAGGCGCGTACGCATTCGCTGCGGCGAGCGTGCTGATGCCGCGCAGCCGCAGTTCCTTGACGAGCCGGTCCTGCAGCGTCAGGTGTACGTGCGATCGATACGCCTCGCTTCGAACATAGACGGACAAGTTCATCACGCACTTCGTCATCGTATTCGCGTCGGCCATCGCGCTTTTGGCCGACCACCAAACGGCTTCGCAAATCATTTTCTTCTGTCATCGGTGCAAATGCCTAAATGTCCACATGGACACGTAGCATCAGAGTGCAGCGATTTCTACACAAGTGCGTTGCATGTGGACCGTATACGGAAGAACTAACAACTCGGCCGCGAGGCTCCTGCATCCATGAAGCGCGATCGCAACACCCCGTTGGCTCCTGGTCGGCAAGCACTGAGCGAGAGCTTGAGGAACTACGACGCCAGGTCCGACAACTGCAGTTCGAGCAGGACATCCTAAAGACGGCGAATGAAATCCTTAAAAAAAGACGTGGGCATCGACCGGAAGCTCTCAGCAATCGGGAGAAGACACTGCTGATTGATGATCTGAAACTGACGTACGGCGTACTCTCCCGATAACGCGGCATGTGAGGGCTTCTTTGGATGATTGAAGAACGAGCTGTTCTATGCGCGGAATTGGCTATCCACCACAATCGTGCAGTTCATTAGCATGCGGGACGTCTATATCAGGTGGCACAGCGAAAAAACGGATCAAAATCTCGCTGGGCGCACTCAGCCCGGTCGAATACCGGAAAAGTCTGGGATTCATAGATTAACCAGTCCAAGAATTTATCCGCACCCCCGCATCCCGTAATGATCGTTACCCCTAAAGTTCTGACGTTTAACTGACTACGTCAGCGATGCAATCTTCGTCCGTCTCGGAACCAATAGCGTAAACATTACCTTCAGTGAATCTCAGGCTCCGGGTTAGGCGCCCTCCTCGCGAGGTAGTCGAAATCGCAGCCTTGGTCAGCCTGCAGGACATGCTCAATAAACATGGCACCGTATCCACGTCCATAGTGCGGTGGCGGCGGCGACCAAGCACCGCGCCGCGCCTCGAGCTCAGCTTCGTCGACGAGCAAGTCCAACCTCCGTGCCGACGCGTCGAGATGAATTCGATCGCCATTGCGCACCAACGCTAATGGACCGCCAACGCGACTTTCCGGACAGACATGCAGGATGCATGTGCCGTAGCTGGTTCCACTCATTCTGCCATCGGAGATCCGCACCATGTCGCGTACACCAATCGCTAGCAGCTTCTTGGGAATCGGGAGCATTCCCCACTCCGGCATGCCGGGGGCGCCTATGGGGCCTGCGTCTTGCAGCACGATCACGCTGTCGGACGTGATATCCAGATCTGGATCGTCAATGCGCGCCATCAAGTCTTCGTTGTTTTTGAACACCACCGCAGGCCCGGTATGACTAAGGAGCTTCGGATCCGCAGCGGATCGTTTTAGAACAGCGCCTCTCGGCGCAAGCGATCCTTTCAGGACCACCAGTGCCCCACTTTCGTAGACCGGATTGTCGACGGTGCGGATAACGTCTGAATCAAAGATCGCAGCGCCTTCTAGATTCTCACCAAGCGTCCGTCCATTGACTGATTTGCACGACAGATCGAGTTTGTCGCGGATTACGTTGAGAACTGCCATCAGACCACCCGCGAAATGCAGGTCTTCCATTAGATACTTGCCCGCTGGCATCAGGTTGCAGATCACTGGGACGATCTCGCTCGCATCGCCGAAAGAGTCGAGGGTTAGATCATGCCCAAGCCTTCCCGCCATGGCAATCAAGTGAATGAGCGAATTGGTCGACCCGGATATCGCCATATCAGCAACTACCGCGTTTTGCAATGCCGCTGCCGTGACTATGTCGGACGGCTTCAGGTCTTCCCAGACCATCTCCACAATGCGGCGACCCGCCTCGGAAGCCATACGCGCGTGCTCTGAATCGACGGCTGGGATCGTGCTGGCACTCGGCAGCGACAGGCCCAGTACGTCGATGAGTAATGTCATCGTCGAGGCGGTCCCCATGGTGTTACAAGTTCCGGTCGAGCGGACGGTCGCCTCTGTCATCGCCGTCCATTCGCGCTCGTCCAGTTTGCCCGCACGGAAGTCAGCTTCGGCCGCCCAGGAGCTGGAACCCGTGCCAAGCGTATGCTCGCGCCAGCGTCCTTTGAGCATGGCCCCGGCCGGCACGAAGATCGACGGGACGTTCGCTGAGGCTGCTCCCATCACCAACCCGGGACCCGTTTTGTCGCATCCTCCTAAGAGAACGACGCCGTCAATCGGATGCGCCCGGATGGCCTCTTCGACCTCTATGGCGAGCAAGTTGCGATACAACATGCTTGTCGGGCGAAGAAAACTTTCACTCACACTTTGAACGGGGATGACTGCGGGAAAGCCACCCGCCTGCCATATGCCACGCTTGATTTCTTCGATGCGTTGAGGGAAGTGCGAATGGCAGGTCTGGAAGTCCGACCACGTCGACAAGATTCCAATAACTGGTTTGTCCTTGAAGTCTTCGGTCGTAAATCCTGCTTGCTTGATCCGGCGACGCTTGTGAGCGCCGATGGAACCGACGGCCGCGAACCACCTTTGGCTCCGAAGTTCATCCAGTGTCTTTCGTTTATCCGACAAGTTTGTCTCCCGGTTCCACTACGCACGCATGCGGTGGACGAATTTCGGATTGAGATATTCGCTCAACCCGTTCTCACCGCCTTCTCTGCCGAAACCACTTTGGTTGATACCGCCAAAGGGCGCTTCAGGAACCGCAACAGCTGTGGTGTTGACACCGATTGCTCCAGCTTGCAACTGCGCGGTGACTAGGTCGATAGAGTCGAGCGAGCGCGTGAATAGATAGGCTGCCAGGCCGAATTCAAGGGCGTTAGCGCGACGGACCGCTTCCTCCGCGCTCGACACGGCGACAATTGCGGCAATCGGTGCGAACGGCTCGTCGGTCAAGATGGCCGCATCCAGCGAAAGGTCACTCAGTACCGTCGGTTCGAAGAAAAATCCGCGAGTCATCCCGGCGGGACGGCCGCCGCCATATGAGACCGTCGCACCTTTCGCTCGGGCATCATCAACGAACCGTTCAGCACGATCACGCTGGCGCGCCGTGGCAAGCGGTCCCAACTGCACCCCTTCGTGCAAGCCATCGCCGACCTTCACGGCACGGCTGGCTGCGATCATCTTCTCGAGAAAGGGTTTGACGACAGCCTCATGGACGAAAAAACGGCTCGGTGCCGTGCAGACTTGGCCCGCGTTGCGCAACTTTGCGGTCACCGCCAAAGCGGCTGCCCGGTCGATGTTCGCATCGTCAAGCACTATAAAAGGGGCATGGCCACCGAGTTCCATCGTCAGTCGCTTGACCGTCGCCGCGCTTTGGCCAATCAGGAGTTGGCCAACGCGCGTTGAACCCGTGAAGCTGACCTTGCGTACGATTGGCGACGCCATGAGCGGTTCGACCACAACTTCAGGTGACCCAAATAACAAGTTGATCGTACCGGCGGGTAAGCCCGCATCGTGACAACACTGCACGAGGGCCGAGACGCAGCTGGGCGCTTCTTCCGCTGGCCGCAAAACAACTGAGCAGCCCGCCGCAAAGGCCATGGCCAGCTTGCGAGAGGCCAGAATGACAGGGAAGTTCCATGCTGTCAGCGCAAGGACGACGCCGACCGGCTCATGCAAAACCTCCATGCGGCTTCCTTCGACCCGGCCACCGATGACGCTACCGAAGACACGGCGTGCCTCATCGGCATACCAGTCGAAATATTCAGCTGCGGCCGATACTTCGGCCATCGATTCGGAAAGTGGCTTCCCGACTTCCAGCGTCAACAACTGAGCGATCTCCGCAGAGCGCTCACGCAGCAGTGCGCCGATCCTGCGCACGACCGCAGAGCGTTCCCACGGGCGCTTGCTACGCCAGGCTTTGAAGCCGGACTGTGCTGCAGCGAGCGCGGCTTCGACATCGGACGGCCCCGCACTGGGCACATCACCCAGCACGTCTCCCGTTGCAGGGTTGATGACGTCGAATCGGTCCGCTTCAGTCTTGTCGACGCGCTTGCCGTTGATAAACATATTGGCTACGTACATGTGCAGTTTCCTCGCTGTTCCTTCTAGTCGGCCTTCAACTCGGCAAGGATCGCCTCGCTGCGCCGCGCCAGAATTGATGTATCGGAATTCACGGCGATGAAGTCGCAACCGGCCTTGAACAATGCCCGGGCTTGCGTCATGTTGTAGTTCAGAATGCCGACCGCCTTTCCCGTCTTTTTGATGCGCTCGATGGCATCGGCAATGGCTGCCTGTACCTCCGGCCCACCCGGTTGGCCAAATAGGCCCATATTGGCTGCCAGATCGTTGGGGCCGATGAACAACGCGTCCACACCGTCGACTGCGCCAATGTCCTCGATCGCTGCAAGGGCTTTGGGCGATTCCAGCTGGACGATGATGCATTGCTCGGTGTGGTAGGTCTCGCCGTAGTCCTGGATGCGGGAGAAGCCGCTTGCCCGCATATTGCCGCTGACTCCGCGAATGCCGTGGGGAGGATAACGGGTTGCCGCGACCGCAGCACGAGCTTCGTCGGCGGATTGCACGAACGGAAACATCATTGTCCGAATCCCCGCGTCGAGCAGACGTTTGACCATGATCGGTTCGTTATACGGAATTCGTACCGCGAGTTCCGCCGTCCCTCCCTTGGCCGCGCGAATATGATCCGCGATCTGCGACGGATCCACCGTCGTATGCTCCATATCAAGCAAAAGCCAGTCATAACCGGACCCCGAGAGGATTTCGGTTGCGGTTGGGCTTTCCAACGTCAGCCATAAGCCAGGCTGCTTCTTTGCCTCTTTGAGCCCTCGTTTGAAGAGGTTCACTGGTAACTTTCGTAAAGGCATCATGTCATGTGTTCCTTAGGCAGCGATTTGAGTCGCACGCCCGCAATCGATCCATTGTGTCAAGGCGTAGCGGTCCAACTCCGCTGCGATGAAATTGAATCCCAGGCCGGGCCGCTGAGGCAGCAACACACGGCCTCCTTGAATCTCCAACTGGATGTCGACCAGACGTCGGAAGTTCAGCACCTGATCGTCAGGAAAGAACTCGACAAAACGGGCGTTAGGCGTGGCCGCCACGAGATGGGCATGCAAATCATGAAACCAGTGCGGCAACACCGTGATGCCCATGCTCGCTGCCGTCGCGGCAATTCGACGAAACTCGGATATGCCACCACACACACACGCGTCCGTCTGGAGCATCATCGCGCCGCCTTTCTCAAGCAACTCCATGAACCGCCAACGTCCCACCTCGATTTCGCCCGTCGCGATCGGCACTGACGTGGCAGCTGCCAGACGTGCATGATTCTGGATATCGTCTGGGCTGAACGGCTCTTCAACGAAGTACGGATCATATTTTTCATACATCCTGACGAGTCGCAATGCAGTCGGCAGGTCGCTCCAGGCGTTGTTCGCGTCCAGCATCAGGGCCACCTCCCCACCGATGCGCTCGCGGACCGCAGCAATACGTGCCTCTTCTTCTTTAAAGCTACCTCGTCCGATCTTCATCTTGACGGCCGCGAAGCCAGCGTCAACGTAGCTCGCCATCTCTGCCGCGAGGTGATCGGGCGATTTGCCGTTCACGTAGTAGCCCCCGCTCGCATAGGCAGGCACGCTCTCGCCGTGCACAGCACCCAAGAATTTATAGAGGGGCAGCGACGCAGCGCGTGCGTTGCGGTCCCAGATCGCGGTGTCGAGCGCGCTGATGGCCCGCATGACGACGCCCGCGCGTCCCTGCAGCAGAGCTTCCTGATACATCTCCTGCCAGAGCCCTTCAACACGGTAAGGGTCCTGTCCGATCAGCACGGTCGCCAATACACCCGCTATAGCTTCGACGAAAAGACGACCACCTGCGCTACCCACGTAGCAAAACCCGATGCCAACGTGTCCGTCGTCCCCTTCGACCTCGACCACTCCATAGTGACGCTCTTTCACCACCCGGCTTGAAAGTGAAGTGACGTTATCGAGCGGAATATTTATAGCGCGAGCGCGAATCGCTGATATATGGGTCATCCTGTTCCTCTAGTTCAGTAATGTGGGTTCACCCACCGCAGCGGATACCCTGCGGGTATAATAATTTCAGTCGCAATCTTGTTAACAATATTTATGCAAATCTTGTCGCCTTGTCTAATCAGCGTTTGGTGGCGGTAACAAAGGGAACTTAGGTATGGCAGACAACATTGAAAAGTCAGCATCTCAGACGGGCATGGTCGACATTGTGGCGACGCTCGAAGAAGAGATTGCGTTAGGCATAATCGGTCCCCGCGAGCGACTCGTCGAAGAAGAGTTGGCACAACGGTTCAACGTCAAGCGTCACGTGGCCCGCCAGGCGCTCGCCGATCTTGAGACGATGGGCCTCGTTGGACGCCAGCCCAATCGAGGCGCAGCGGTGAGGGACTATGGCGTGGCCGAGATCGAACAGCTCTACGACGCTCGACAATTGGTGGAATGTCATGCAGCCGGTTTGATTGCGTTGCCAGCGCCTCGGGGGCTCGTCGACGCACTCGAATCCATCCATGGACGGCACAGCGCCGCCGTCGCGAGAGGCGATCTTCGCTGCGTCTTTCGCGAAAACCTGCTTTTCCACAAGACTTTCTTTGCAGCGTGCGGAAATGCGCCGCTGGTCGAAGTGATCGAAATGCTCGCGATGAAGACGCACGCGATCCGCTCTTTCAGCATTGGAGATCCAGACCTGCTCGCGGCGGTGTGTCGAGAGCACGCAGAGATGATCAGGTTGTTGCAGGGAAATGACCCGCAGCCTCTTATTGTGCTGGTGGGTAAGCATCTCCAGCCCGCCAAAAACGCATACCTCAGGCTTGCGCGGCATAAGGCTCCTAGTGCGTAGGCCAAGCAACGTCATAGAGAACCCGCATTAATCGTGATGCATTGTTTGGTGATGGCACGCCCGGCGTTTGAGCACAGGAACAAGGCGGTGTTGGCGATATCTGCTGGGGCAATCGCATCGGGCAGACACTGCAAGTCGAGCAGTTGCCGTTCACCGCCGCGCTCGGCCCAGAGTTGGTGCTGACGCGGCGTAAGCACCAGCCCGGGTGCGATCGCGTTAGCCCGAATACGGTAGGGCCCCACTTCACGAGCAAGCGAATTAGTGAATCCAACGATCGCCGCCTTCGCGGTACTATAAAGTTGCAGGTCGACGAGGCCTCGCATCCACGCAACTGAACTGGTGTTGACAATCGAACCGCTGCCGATCTCGCGCATGTGCGGGATCACCTTCTGCGTTGCGAAGACCACATGACGCAGATTGACGTTCATCATCCATTCGAAGTCGTCTGCGGATATTGTGTCAAAGACCTGACGCTTATCGACTGCCGCGTTATTGAGCAAAGCAAATATCGGCCCGAGTTTTTGCCGTACCTCCTCGATCGCGCGCGCGAGCGCGTCCAGGTCAAGCAAGTCGCAATGCATGAACGTGACATGTGCGCCTGCCGCTCGCAACTCTGCCGCTAGTGCGGCGCCCGGTTCGTCCTGGATATCGAGGAATGCCACCTTGGCACCATTCTCGGCGAACGCACGGACATGAGCCTCTCCAATGCCGCCCGCTCCCCCGGTCACAAGAACCACGCGACCCAAGAGATCGGGATACTGAGCATGTGACATCAGGCGATCCTTCTTTCGG
>Ga0153932_1000465_pt1 | contig 11000 bp, 10 predicted proteins | sample TSNJ016MetaG_FD_102273 | JGI IMG/M metagenome (GOLD analysis project Ga0153932, IMG submission 102273) | Attine ant fungus gardens microbial communities from New Jersey, USA - TSNJ016 MetaG | ecosystem: Host-associated > Fungi > Mycelium > Unclassified | place: USA: New Jersey, Wharton State...
ACATCGATTCGCTACAGAAGCTCGTGTCCGACGATGTGGTGCATGTGCATGCGAACGGCAAAGCGGACAACAAGACGGCCTATCTGCGGATGGTCCAAGAGCAGATCCGTTTTCTCGAAGCAAGTCGCGTCGCGCTCGAGGTCAGGGTCTATGGCGGCGTTGCCGTCGCGACCGGACGTCTGGATCAGACCATCGAGATGATGGAGTCAGCACAGCGCATTCACATGCATGTGATGACCACGCAGGTCTGGGCGCAACGCGAGGGGCGCTGGCAGCAGGTCAGTTTCCATGCCACCAACCTGTAGGCCGCGCCAGGCAGAGAGGGAGCGGATCGTTCCTTGTGAGCCCGTGATTGACGCAGAGACGCAGCACGTTGCGTCACAGGGCCGCCCGGTCCGGCTCTCGTTCCCACGAGCGCCGGGCGACCCCAGGCGAGACAAGCGTGTCCGAGCAACGATGCGTCAGATCTGGCTGACAAAGCGCGGCTGAAAGATGAATTCCGAGCCCGTAACAGATGCTTCGATAAAGTATTAAATAAGTATAACTAAGGAGATGCGGATGGCAATTGAAAATGAAGCGGGCAGGATCGGCGCAGCAAGCCTGCTCACGATGGTGGCGCTGATGGGCCCGGGCGCGGCGTATGCGACTGAAAACGGACTCGCCACCTATCCGGTAGGAGTGAACACGGTGCTAGACGGAATACTGCCGCCTCCCGGCGCAACCCAGTTCTACAACTACACCGAATACAACTTCTCGAACAAATTCGCCGGGGCCGACGGAAAGAGTTCCATTCCAGGGTTTCACAGTGAAGTACTCGTCGATGCGCCTCGCGTGGTCCATACGTGGGGACCGACACTGGGGCCTTTCACATTTTCGAGCGGCATTGTGGTGCCGCTGTTTCACCTACACGTTGACGTGCCGGGTGCCTCAGGTACACGCAACGCGCTTGGCGATATCATCGTGCATCCTTTGATGTTGGGATATTCCAACCCGTCGCATACGTTTTTCGCATTTGTTTCCCCGGACGTCGGACTGCCCACCGGCTCCTACTCCGTCAACCGCGTCGCAAATACGGGCCTCAATACCTACTCGTTCGAACCGAACGTCGCCGTCACCTGGTTCCCGAATCCTGAGTGGGAGCTGTCTGGGCTGGCGCAAATCGAGTTTAATTCACCGAACCACGCGACTAACTATCACTCCGGCAATGTGGCGACGCTCGACTGGCTGGCCGGCTATTCGGTGACCAAAAGCTTGCAGGTGGGCGTGCAGGGATTTTTCCTCAAACAGGTTACGGATGATACGGTAAATGGACAGACCGCGCCTAACGACGGATTTCGCGGCCAGGCAATCGGCATCGGCCCGCAAGTGCGTTACGACTTGGGGCCTGCCTCCGCAATCGTTTTTAAGTACCAGCACGAGTTCCCAGTGAGGAACCGGCCACAAGGCGAACGGCTCTGGGTTGAAGTGAGTTTCCCGATCGAGTGAAAGCAGCGCCTGGCGAACGCATGCCTGCGGAGATCGAGCAGGTCATTCATCAGCTCACCAGTCGACACTGCATTGCCCGCAAAGCTGACGATGATATTGTCGATCGCATCGCGGGGCAGGCCCTGTACGATGGATTTGTCACGCTCAGCTAATGCGAGCGTTCGCCGCGCCGATCAGCCAAAGCGCTCAGGCTTGGATCACATTCATACGCCGGCTGGTCCGCGCGTAAAGTGGGCCGCCAATCTCCTCTTCGAGCGTGCATCTGCATGTTCGAGGGGGCTGGACGATGGGTAGGTTTGCGCCGCGCGACCACAGCGAGCGGCGCCCGCGACGACGAGGAAATAGCGAAGATGCCGCAGATCCATCCCGTCTTCCTATCAGTAAGATATATCAATCTATTTGTATTGAGGGCATGTTGGCGCGGTGCTATATGTCCTGGCTCAACGAAGAAATGCGCATCCAAAAGGGAACCGCCATGCAAACGTATCTTGAAGACAGACTGAGTATTGCAGACCTGATGACCGGCTGGATCCATCGGGATCTCGCGCAGTGGGATCAGCTTCGCGACTTGTTTCACGCAGACGGCACAATCGAGGTAACCTGGTTTGAGGGCCTCGCGTCCGAGTTCATTGATGCTTCGGTGCGCATGGGCGGCTCGGATTTGCGGACCAAGCACTTCGTCGCATCGCCTGTGGTGACCTTCAACGGAAATAAGGCAGTTGTGGAAACCAACGCAATCATTGTTGGTGAGAACGTTTCGCTCGGTTTGGGGTGCGAATCGCATAACCGATTCTTCGACCTTGTCGAAAAGCGCAATGGCGCCTGGAAGATCGTCAAGCGGCAGAGCATTTATGATATGGGGATTTTCACGTTTCCCTGCGGCCCTGTGGAGATCGACAAGTCGGTGCTTGCGCGTTATCCCCGCGAATATGGGCCGCTCGCATATTTGCTTGAAAAGAGCGGCTTTCCGGTAAAGCGCATTTTTGCGACCAAGGGCAGCGAGCTCGAGAAAACCATGAAGGTGGATGGCACGGCGTGGCTCGCCGACTGACATTCGTTTTCGCCGTTTTCGTTCTAGTGCTTTTCTGGATTTTGAGGAGCAAGAAACGAGCGGCATCTCGACGCTGGCGAGCGAGCCGCTTGCGTCTTTGTAGGAAGCCTCTGCGCTGCCTAGCCTATCCATGCTGCGCGCCGCTACGAATCATGCCCGGCAGCCCGGCGCAGCAGGTCACATACATACTCTGCCGTCGGCGTAAGCGGAATTGCGGCGGGCTGCACCAGGACAAAAGAAGAGCCTGCGAGCAGTTCCCGGACGGGGATTTGCTGAAAGAGTCCGAGAACCAGCGGTACATCGGCCCACTGTTGAGGCGAAATCGCGAGCACGTCGCTGTTTGCAAGCGCCACAATCCATGTGAGCGCAGAGTCGGCCTGGATGACCTGAGGCGAAGGGCCTACGTAGAAATCGACCGTCCCATCTCTGTTCGGCTCTCCACAAGCGGGTACGCCCCTTCAATGACGCGTAGGCGCAGCGGTGGGTAGCGCTTCATGAAGGGCACGAGGACCGTCGGCAGAAGTTTGACGTTGGCAAGACCGGATAGACTCGCCACGACGATGCCGTGCACCGCCCGTGCACCTGTTCGATTTCTCCGCGTGCGGGTCGCAGTTCGTTCATGGCCGCACTGACACGGCGCACAAATGACGTTCCGACGGCGTGCGGACGGCGCCTTTGCACGTATGGCGTTACGGCAAAAGTTCCGATTCGCGCTTCTCGTTGACCTCTCTGGCAACAACGGGCCTCTGCATCTGCTCAAAGATGGCACCGCGTGGCTCGGGACATTCGACGATAGGGGCATAGGCGAGTTTCCGAGCTTCCTGTACACGGATGCCGAACGCCTGGAGCAGGGCGTACATGGACTGTTCCGCGTAGTCGGCCGGTGCGTCACCGGACAAGAGGGTTTCGATGCCATACATGATCGAGCCCAGCGCAATGTCACGTGCGACCACGACATCGGCCACGTGGAATCTGCCCGTATCGATTGCCATCTGCAGATCCCGCATCAGATATTCATCGAGGAGCCGCCCACGCGACCCACGCTTGGTGCCGACTCGCGTAATAAACGCTCCCCACAGGGGATAGCGGGACGCCATCTGCATATAGAGGCGTGAGCCGACGACCACCCGCTGAGCTGGGTCCTGGACTTCCCGTACTAACGGGTCGATGACGGCGAGCACCTCATCGCTGCTCTCGCCAGCCACCGCGGCGAGGAGTTCAGCAGTGGTGCGAAAGTAGTTATAAAACGTGCCGCGAGCGACTCCCGCAGCCGCAATAAAGTCGTCGATAAGCGGGGCGTCCGGCCCCTTCTCGGCGAAGACGCCCAGTGCGCTTTCGATTAGGCGATTGCGCGTTTTTTCGCGCCGCAGGGCGCCGACGCGGGTCTGATAATTTTCGACCGGCTGTGACTCGTTCATGTTGTTTCCCATTGATTCATAAGAGTTTAACAGCATCATGGCCTGCGGGTTTGTCCTATGTTTATTCTAGTTGACCAATTTGTCAATTCAACTAGAATTCGTATTGACAAATACGTCAATTCAACAAGTTTTCTCTCCCGGTCATCACCCGGACATTACAGGAGGCAGAAATGCGATTCGTGAGTTTTGAGCAAGATGGCAAGGCGGTGCTCGGCGTTCGTGAAGGCGAGCAGGTGCGGATCATGGGTGATGAAACGCTTGAATCGCTCCTTGCGCGAGGGGTTGATCTTTGTGAATACGCCAAGTCCAATACCGGCGAAGAGTCGGTGGTGGCGGAGGACCTCAAGTTTTTACCTCCACTGCAGCGCCCACCGAAGATCATCTGCGTGGGTCTTAACTTCGCGGACCATACGTCGGAGAGTAAGTACGAGCAGCCGGATTACCCGACGCTGTTCTTTCGCGTGCACACGAGCCTCATTGCGCACGAGCAACCGATGCTCCGCCCACGCGTCGCTGATTGCGCCGGGCTCGACTTCGAAGGAGAAATCGCGGTTGTGCTGGGTAAGGGCGGCCGTCACATTGCGATCGAGAACGCGCTTTCTCACGTCGCTGGCTATGCGCTGTTTAACGATGGATCCGTACGGGAATACCAGTTCAAAACGCCACAGTGGACCGTTGGGAAGAACTTCGACGGCACCGGCGCCTTTGGGCCAGATCTCGTGACATCAGACGAACTGCCGGCGGGCGCGAAAGGGCTGCTGCTCGAGACGCGCTTAAACGGCGAAGTCGTTCAGTCTGCCAACACTGACGAGATGGTCTTCGACGTTGCAAGCCTGATCAGCATAATCAGTGAGGCCATCACGCTTGAAGCGGGAGACGTAATCGTGTCCGGTACGCCGTCAGGTATCGGCTGGGCGCGCAACCCGAAGTTGCTGATGAAAGCGGGTGATGTGTGCGAGGTGACCGTCGAGAAAATCGGCACTCTCAGAAACGTTATCGCCGACGAAGTCGAGGGATAAACGGCAACCATAGCGGCACGCCAAATTAGATCCGGCCGAAGAGCCGGCGCAGCAAAACTTTTACGGAGATAATCATGGCTGAACCCGTAGTCGTTCGTCCCGGCGCAAGCGTGCACTCAATCGACCACTTTGCGCTGAATGTTCCTTCAGTAAGCGAAGCGGAGCGCTTCTTTAGCGCTTTCGGGCTCGACGTTACTTCTCTGGGTTCTGCAAGAGAGGAGCTCGAACTGCGGGCGGCCGATGGCCATCGTTGGGCGCGCATCCTGCCATCGTCCAAAAAATCGCTGGCTTACCTGAGCTTCAATTGCTTCGAGGACGATCTCGACGACCTCCGGACCCAAGTGCTAGCAGCGGGAGCTGTCTTGATAAATGACGTCGGCGCAACCGAGTGCGCCGAATTCTGGTTTCACGATCCAGACGGAAACGTCATTCAGGTGAAGGTCGGCCGGAAGACCAGTCCATTTGCCAAGACGCCATGCGCTGTCACGGGATGCGCCGCCGATGAGCGAGGTTCACATACACGTTCCGCCACGACGAAGGTTCGGCCGAGACGTCTTTCGCACGTGCTGTTGTTTACGCCTGATGTGCTGCGCGCACTCGATTTTTATGGCAAAGCACTCGGCCTGCGGCTTTCAGACAAATCACTCGACATCGTTGCGTTCACGCACGCGCCCCACGGCAGCGATCATCACCTTGTCGCGTTTGCAAAGAGTACCGCGCGTGGATGGCATCACTCAGCATGGGATGTCGATAACGTCAACCTGGTGGGCGAAGGTGCGTCGCAAATGGCTGCGGCTGGCTTTGACAAGGGCTGGGGTACGGGTCGCCACGTGCTGGGTTCAAACTACTTCCATTACGTCGAAGATCCGTGGGGCTCGTTTTGCGAGTACTCGGCAGACATCGATTTCGTGTCAGCCGGCCACACGTGGCCAGCCGGCGACTTTCCCCCGGAGGATTCCCTTTATCTTTGGGGCCCCGCCGTTCCGGAAAACTTCATCCATAACACGGAAGCACCGGCTGACGTAGCCGGAGTCATTCCCGAAGGCTAACCGTCTTTTCCCGGTTTTTATTCAATGGCAGCCAGACCGCCTGGCGCCAGGGCGCAACTCGCTCTTTTTTCAGGAGATGAACTCAAATGGCTGACCAGAACATTCTTGATGTCGTGATTGTGGGATACGGTCCCGTCGGGCAATCGCTGTCGATCCTGTTGGGCGAACGCGGATACAGCGTCGCGACATTCGACCGCTGGCCGTCCCTGTATCCGTTGCCGCGCGCCGTGTTCCACGACCACGAAATCCGTCGGATTTTTCAGGCGATGGGCATTGGCAAGGAAGTCGAGCGCATCTCGCAACCGTCCTCGACTTACCAGTGGTTCAACGCTGATTGGAAAACGCTGGTTGAAATAGACTGGTCCGCAGAATCCATCAGCGATGGCCCGGTCGGCTACCTGTTCAATCAGCCCTCGCTTGAGGCGCTCCTGGATGAAAAGGCCAAATCGTTGCCGAGCGTATCTGTACAGCAGGGCTGGGAAGCGACCGAACTGCGTCAGTTCCCAGAATACTGCGAGGTCACGTTGCGCAAAGGAAGAATGGACGGCAATGTCTGGGTGCCGACCGGCGAGATGCAAACGGTGCGCGCGCGCTACGTGGTCGGCGCCGATGGCGCCAACAGCTTCGTGCGCAAGTCCGAGCGCATTGCGTTCGAAGACCTAGGCTTTCAGGAGGACTGGCTTGTCATCGACCTCAAGCCGAACGAAGGCGTCAAGCTTGATGTTCCCGACATCGGTCAATGGTGCAATCCGGCCCGTCCGACGACGATGGTGCCGGGCGGCCCGGGTTACCGGCGGTGGGAGTTCATGCGCCTGCCCAACGAGTCGGTGGAAGATCTGCAGAAGCCCGAGAAGGTGTGGGAGCTGCTTTCTCCATGGGTCACGCCACAGAATGCAACCTTGGTGCGCTACGCGGTCTATAAGTTCCGCTCACTGATTGCAGAGAATTGGCACAGCGGCCGCGTGGTACTTGCTGGCGACGCCGCGCATCAGATGCCGCCTTTCATGGGGCAAGGCATGTGCTCGGGCATCCGGGACGCCTGGAATCTCGCATGGCGGTTCGACCTGATCCTCAAGGGCATTTCATCGCAGGAGTTGCTCGAAGGGTATACGCCGGAGCGTCGCCCGCAGGTGCGCGCCGTCATCGACGCTTCCATCGCGATGGGCCAGGTCGTCTGCATTTCCGATCCGGAAGAAGCTGCGCGGCGCGATGAAGCCTATCTGACTGGTCAGGTTCCGCCTCTGCCTCCGTTCCCCGGCCTCACGGATGGTCTCATTTGCGGTGAGGAGCGCTATGCAACCTATGGCGCCGCGGGGCAGCTGAGCGTGCACGGGCAGGTCCGAAACGACGGTGAGGAGATGCGGTACGACGACGCGTTGCCGAACGGCTTTCACGTCATCGCGCTCGACGCGGATCCGGAAAAGCATCTGGACGCCACGGTGCAAGCGGCGCTCGCCCGAGTCGGCGGTCAGACAATCGGGATCACCTGCGATGAGGGTAAGACTGAGCCAGGCCGCATCCTGTTCGACGTGAGCGGTAAATACAAGCGCTTCTTCGATGAGCATGGCGTGAAGGCGATCGTTGTGCGCCCGGACTATTACGTGTTTGGAGCGGTTAGGACGCTTTCGGAATTGCCGGTGCTTGTGGCAAATCTCGTGTCACGACTTTCCATTGTCATTTCACCTTCCGGCGAAAAGCCGAGGGCGCAGGCCATTGCCCAATAGTGCACTGAGCAACGGGAGGCGACGTTGTCGCTCCCGGCGCGAAGTTTGGAAGGAGACGTTTGGAAGGAGGCAAGGATTCATTGCGTCGCTGGGAATTAAATTAAAGACACCCGTAATATAAAGGAGTCCAAAATGAAAAAGACGTTGATATGTTTGACCGTGCCGTTTGCCATCGCTTCCGAGGCGCACGCGCAAAGCAGCGTGACGCTGTTCGGGTTGATGGACGTCGGATTGAGTTATGTGCCCAACGAAAACGGCAGCCACAATTTCAAGGCTGACGACTCCATCTGGACGCCGAGTGTGTGGGGTATCCGCAGCGCAGAAGACCTGGGAGGAGGCTACAAAGCCGTGTTCGAGCTCGTGTCGCAGTTTGCGGTCAACACGGGCGCAGGCATTCCAGGTCCCAACGCCGATTTTAACCGGCAGGCCCTTGTGGGTCTGGAAAAGGACGGCATCGGCCGTGTCACGTTCGGGCAGCAGTACAACCTGATGGCGGACTTTCTGTTCTTCCCGCCGGCCAAGCTCGATGGGTCCTTCATGTATGGCGGTTTATACAACATGCGCCAAGGCCCATTTGCCGCGCTCGGGATTCCGCAAAACCCAACAGGTTCATTTGACTTCGACCAGACGGGGGGCACCTCGCGGGTCTCCAACTCGGTCAAGGCGACAACGGCAACTTTTGGTGGCCTACGCCTTGGGGCGTTGTACGGTTTCGGCAACACCGCCGGGTCGTTCTCATCGGACAACACGGTTGGCTTCGGGGTGAACTACGCCATTGGTGGCTTTGGCGTTGGTGCAGCGTACAACGAAACCCGTTATCAGGCGCTGAACAACGGCCATGACGGCATCCGCAACTTTGGCGGCGGCGCGAGCCAGACAATTGGCGACCTGTACCTCAACATGCTGTACACGAACACAAAAAACACACTGACCGGCGGCATGGTTCAAGTGGCTCAGGTCGGTGGGCTTTATGCGTTCATGCCGGACCTCAGGCTCGGCGCCAACTACCAGTATATGAAGGGGAACGCCGCGCTAAGTCACAACAAGGCTCAGCAGGTCACCAGCGCGCTTCAGTATTCGCTGTCTAAACGAACGACTGTCTATGTAGAGGGTGTGTATCAGTGGACGGGCGGTGACGTCGAGGGCGGCCACAACGCATGGATCAACGGAGCGAGCCAATCCAGTTCGGACCATCAGATCATCGGTCGCCTCGGACTCCAAACTACATTCTGATTGCACCAACTCTTAACCGGTCCATGTCCAGGCGCTTGCCCGACGCGGCCGTCAACGCTGGCAGCACAGCCCGCACTTTAGGAGAAGTAGACATGCAAAACAATCTAAGTTTTCGGTGGGATACAACATACGAATGGAAGGCCGTGCTTCTGCTCGCGCTTGGATTTGGACTGGTCGGAATCGACCGGTTCATGATCATGCCGTTGTTCCCGGTCATGATGACGGACCTGCATCTGGACTATCAGGATCTTGGCCATATCACCGGCGCATTGTCCGTCGCATGGGGCATTTCCGCTATGTTCATGGGGAACCTGTCGGACCGAATCGGTCATCGCCAGGTCATCATCCCGGCTATTGTCATGTTCTCGCTGCTGGCGGGACTGAGCGGGCTGGCCACCGGCGTTGGCACGCTCATCCTGATTCGGGCCGTTATGGGGTTCGCCGAAGGGGCCTACACGCCAGCTAGCATCGTTGCCACGCTGGACGCGTCCAAACCAACGCGTCACGGTCGCAACATTGGCATCCAGCAGATGGCGCTGCCGCTATTTGGCCTGGGTCTCGCACCCATCCTCGTCACACAGTTGCTCAAGTTCCTGCCGTGGCATTCGATATTTGCTGTCGTGTCCATTCCCGGACTGGTCGTTGCGTTCCTGCTGTGGAAAGTCCTCCGCAACACCAAGGCGTCGACCGCTGTCGTGCACACCGCAACGCATGATGTGGCCGAACACAAATGGTTCGAGGTCTTTCGCTACCGCAATATTGCGCTGAACATCATCGGGATGTTTTGCTGGCTGACCTGTCTGGTGGTGCTTAGCGCGCTGTTCCCGAGCTATCTGATTGACTACCTGCACCTGGGCATGCAGCAGATGGGATACGTACTCTCGGCAATCGGCTTTGGGGGCACCTTGGGCACGCTGGTGATGCCAAGTCTTTCAGATCGGCTCGGACGCAAGCCGGTCATGATTCTGTCCGTAATTGGAGCGGCAGTATTTCTGCTCCTGCTAGCGCGAACCGGCCCGAACCCGACCATGCTGTTCACATACCTTATGCTGACGCTGCTCTTTGTCTTCAGCATGATCACGCTGACCGTCGGTCCACTGAGCGCGGAGTCCGTGCCGGCGAAGCTGATGTCAACAGCATCGGGACTCGTGGTCGGTATCGGTGAAGTGTTTGGCGGCGGTGTGGCTCCGGTCATCGCCGGCTACGTGGCAAAGCACTTCGGAATTCAGTACATCATGATTCTCGGCTTCGTGGCGCTAGCAGTCGGCTTTGTCGTGACGCTGTGCCTCAAGGAAACTGCGCCGTCCCGGTCACAAACCCAGCCGATCGCCGTAGCGCAATGAGGGGCCAATCAACAAGCTGCCCGAGCCCGCCCCAGGAGAGCGTCAGGGGCGGTTGACCCGTCAAAAAATTCGGCTACACATCCACGCATTCGAGCGAGAAAGGAGGCTTTCACATGGATGTGATGGCCGAAGCGACAGGGTCAATGAATCAGGGAGCTATTGCTGACAGGCGATGTTGCAGTCTTGTTTTCGACCTACGCCGCTTGGTGAGTGCGTGAGGCTGTAACGCATTCACTCGCGGATCAGGGGCACGATTCGCGAGCCGATGCATATGATCGAGACGATCAACAAGCTCAACCGGATTTCGCGCGAGATTCTGCAGCAGATCGGGCAGCAAGCTTATCCTGCCGTCTTGGCAGGCGCGCATGGAAATACCAGAAGAAAGTTCCGCGGCATCCTGAAGATCGCCAAACAACCGGTTTCGTTGGAGACGCCTGTCGGCGAATGCGCCGCTGCGAACTCGGCGAAATGATCGAAGATCCGAACGCGGCATCTCCCTCGGTCGCGGCAGTTCGCGCGAGCGATCGACGAGGCGCTCGACGCCCTGTCGCCGCGCGGCTCTGTCGCGCTAAGGCGATCATGTAAAATTCGGCGACCGAAATTGAGACGATCACGATGGGCATGACGGGCAAGAAGGCGCGCAAGACATTACCACCAGAGGTTGCGAAGGTGCTCAAA
>Ga0153932_1000466_pt1 | contig 10992 bp, 11 predicted proteins | sample TSNJ016MetaG_FD_102273 | JGI IMG/M metagenome (GOLD analysis project Ga0153932, IMG submission 102273) | Attine ant fungus gardens microbial communities from New Jersey, USA - TSNJ016 MetaG | ecosystem: Host-associated > Fungi > Mycelium > Unclassified | place: USA: New Jersey, Wharton State...
AAGGTATTGCGCGCCCAGGTAGTAAGGAAGGAAATTCAAACGCAACTCATCGACAACAACGTTTGACAAGATTTTCGTTTCATTATTAATCACGGTTATCTCCGGTTATGGCCATCGCAATACACGAGGCACATAACTATTATAGTGTCTTCAAGTCCTAATAAAAGCTTTTTTATGATGATTCCATTCGATATTTTAAATTGAAATACAAGGGTGATTTAAAATACAAATTAAATAGAAACATCGCAATTAAGTTGTGCCCAGCCTGTTGCGCTGGCCATAACCGGAGATAACCGTGAATCAAATCGTTGGAAATCATTCGACTGGAACTGTTCTCGAAACCAACTTCGGCGACCAAGCGCAGTTTGAATACGTACCTTATGGGCTGCTTTGTAGGTCGCCCTCGAACGTGTGCAAGAAAGCCCCGACGGGGATCGAGAAACTGGCTATCACCATTGAAGCCAAGGGTCTGAGGCAGATCAACCGTAAACCTTTCGAGTTGTTGCACCGACTGGCCACCGATCGGCTGATTGTGACGTCACAGGATGTCACACAAGAAGGGTTTGGGTTGGACCGAAACACACACGAAGCGGGACCACAGCGAAATGCTCAGCTCTGGCCGTCTCGAATCCGGATCGCGCATCTATACACCGGAGAAACAGGCTCAACTCGACGCGTTGATCGCGAAGCGCAACCGATCCGCTGAACGTGTATTACGACGACACAGGCGGCGAGGAAGATGAGGAGTTGTATGAGCGCCTCGAAGATGCGGCGACCGCTGCCAGCGATGCAGTTGACAATTTCGCCGAACGGCTCGAAACGTTCGATCCGAAGGAAATGAAGCTGGCAGGCGCGTTCATCACCATCGACACGGACGGCGAACTGGTTATCGAGCGCGGTCTGGTGAAGCGCGAGGACGCGGTCAAACTCCCAAGCAATGCTGACACTGATGCGAGTATCGGCACCTCCTCGACGGCTGCGGACGAGAAGAAGGCCAAGCCGCTACACGGCGAAAAGCTGTGCCGCCGTCTGACGGCGCACCGCACCGCCGCCGTGCAGGCCGAGCTTGCCCGCCGTCCGGTCGTAGCATTGGCCGCACTCATGAACCGCCTCATTCCCACCGTGTTCGAGGAGCATTATCTGAGCTCGTATGTCGAGAGTGCCGTGAAGATTAACGCGCACACTTCGCGCGATACGTTGGTACGTGAAGCCGACGACATCGAATCAAGCGTGGCCTTTACGCAGATAGAAGCCGACCGGCTGAAGTGGGCAAAGCTGCTACCAAAGAAGGTCGAGGACTTTTTGCCCTGGCTGCTCAAACAGGACACGGACGTCATGGCCAGCCTGTTTGCATTTTGCGTCGCGGCGACACTCGATGGGGTAAGCGCGACCGATGGCGCGCACCCGATCAATGCGCTTGCAGACGTGATACAGATCGACATGGCGTACTACTGGAAGCCGACGCAGCAAAGCTACCTGAACCACGTGTCCAAGGCACGCATCATCGACGTGGTGACCGAGGCAATTTCACTGGAATCGGCGATGGAGCTGCAAGGCATGAAAAAAGGCGATGCCGCTGCGGCTGCCGAACTGCGTATTGCAGAAGCGGGCTGGCTGCCCGAAGTGCTGAGGAATCGCAAGGCCGTCGATAAGAGCGATACGAAGCGCGAGCGGACGAACTAACGCCACACAAACCCGGGCCAAAAGTCCGGGCAGCACCTTCCGGGCCGCCAGTCGCGCGGCCCAATTTGCACACCGATGGGCTGAATGCCCACCTTCCTGCAAGTCAATTTGCACGTGCCTGACCCGATAGCTCATGTTGGGCGCGCCTGCGCACACACCCGAAGCGCAGCGCTGGGGCAAACCGGCTTTGCACCTGCGCGCTACGCGGGGGTTTTCTCCTCTGCAGCGGCTTCAGCAGCTATCTCGGCACTGCCCTGCGTTCCGACCTCTTTCTCATTTTCGCGCTGAGCGATGAAGGTGTCGCCGCGTTTCTTGAGCGTGTGCTGCAAGTCATCGTCAGTTCCAAACTGATCGAGCGCCCACAACAGCGCACCGGTCAGCGTCCCACGATCCATCGGAAAATCGACCATCGTGACGACACCACCAAGCTCGATCAATTGCTGCGTCCGCAGTTTGCGCTGCTCTTCACGGCGTGCGTTTAGCATGCGCAATGCGGCGCTTTTGGCTTCGTCCGCTTTCTCATTGATTTTTTCGAGTCGGACCAACGCGTCGATCTGTTTCATCTCCTGCTTGCTTGGACTTTCGACTTCGGCCAGTTCAACCAACATCTTTTGGGTTTCGGTCGGAGACCTCAAGCCTTTGATGAACTTGATGCGTTCCGACAACCATTCAGCATGCTTCGACATTGACTGTTCTCCTATTCGAATTTCATGAGTGAGCGGAGCGAAAACACGATGGTCCGTGCGAAGTCGGGCCCTGATTTTCACAATATAAAAAATCTAAATGCGTCTGCAAGGAGTACTAAACCGAAAGTATCCAGTAGACCTATCAAGCCAAAGCGCGCTTCCGCGTTTCTATGCTAGCATAGAAACAGCTTATGATAAGACCAATGCCCAGCCGCCAATGTCAACTTACCATTTGAGCGTGAAAGCAGGCAGGAAGGCCGCCGCAGGGGAACACGCAAAATACATCGCGCGGGAGGATCACTACGCCTACATTTCTCGCGATGGAAAGTTCGAAGAGCGTGGCGATCTGAAGATGACCGAGAGCGGCAATATGCCGGCGTGGGCTGCGCACGACGTGAGCATTTTCTGGCAGGCGGCAGACACCTACGAACGGGCAAATGGTCGGCCTTACACGGAAATCGAGGTGTCGGTTCCGCGTGAACTGAACGATGAACAGCGCGTCGCACTCGTGCGCGAGTTTGTTGAACACACGCTCGGCGAGCGGCACGCGTACACGTGGGCGATTCATAATCCGGCAGCAAGCGACGGACTCGAACAACCGCATGCGCACATCATGTTCACGGAGCGCGTGAACGACGGCATCGCGCGCGATCCAGCGCAGTACTTCAGGCGCTGGAATGCGGGCGATCCTGAAAAAGGCGGTGCCGGTAAAGACCGCTATCTGAGCAGCCGGCAGTTTGTTCGCGACGTGCGTGAAGAATGGGCGGTCACGGCCAATCACTTTATGGCCCGGGAGGGCATCGAGTCTCGCATCGACCATCGCAGTTATCGGACGCTTGGCATCGAGCTCGAGCCGTCCGTCAAAGTGGGCGTCGCGCGCTACGCGGGTGAGCGTGGCGTGATGGCCAGCGTGCTGGAAGAAAACCGCCAGCGCGCGTACCGCAACGGTCAGCGGCTGCTCATTAATCCGGCGATCGGTGTCGCCGCCCTGACGGTCAATCAATCCACCTTCTCGCGGCGCGACGTCGAGCAATTCGTGTTTCGCAATACCGACAGTGCGGAGCAGTTCCGGCAGGTTTATGCGCGGTTGATGAATTCGAAGGAACTGCTGGCACTCAGGGATTCCGGTCGCGAGGGCGAGTGGTTCACGTCGGCGGATCTGCGCGCGATCGAGGTCCGGCTTGTCGAACGTGCGCGTGAAATGAGTCGCGCCGGCGATGACGCCGTGGGCGATACCGCGGTGCGTGAAATGCTGCGCGCGACGCGGCAGTTCAATGCAGGACAGGATGCGGCTTTTGCTGCGCTCGCCGGCAGCGCACAGTTGGTGGTGGTGAACGGCGCAGCGGGTACCGGAAAAAGTTATGTGCTCGCCGCAGCGCGTGAAGCGCTTGAGGCAGACGGGCTGCGCGTGATGGGCGCAGCCCTGCAGGGGAAGACGGCCGAAGACATGCAGCGTGACGCTGGCATCACGAGCCGGACGCTGCACAGTCTGCTTTCGGGCATCGAGCGCGGCACGATCACGCTGGATGCGAAAACCGTTCTGGTGATCGACGAGGCCGGTATGGTCGGCTCGCGGCAGATGGAAAAAATGCTCAGCCACGCGCAGGCGGCCGGCGTACGTGTGCGCATGGTTGGCGATGCGTGGCAGCTGCATGCGGTCGACGCCGGTGACGCTTTCCGCGCAGTGTCGCGCGAAGCGGCCGCTGCAAACCGGCTGGAAAGCCTGACTGAGATCAAGCGGCAGAACGAAGCCTGGCAGCGCGAAGCGACTTTGGCGCTGGCGCGGCACGATGTGCAAGCGGCCATGTCCGCGTACGCGCAGCGCGGTGGCGTGCAGCTGTATTCGAGCGTCGCCGACGCACGCGAGCAACTGATCGCACAGTGGCAGGATGATCGCCGGACAAATCCCGGCAAGACCCAGCTGCTGCTCACGCACACCAACGATGAGCGCTACGCGCTGAATGCACGCGTGCGCGAATTGCGGCGGAGCGCTGGCGAGCTGGGTGCCGAACAGATCGTGAGGACCGAAGACCGGCAGATCGCGATCGCCGCCGGCGAGCGGATCATGTTCCTGCAGAACGAATACGTGATGCAGGTCAAGAACGGAACGCTGGGCACGGTCGAGCAGATCGAGATACCGGACAAGAAAGCGGTCGGCACCATGCTGCACGTGCGCCTCGATGATGGCCGGCGACTCTCGGTCGATACGGCGCAGTACGGCCATTTCGATCATGGCTACGCGCTCACGGTCCACAAAAGCCAGGGTGTGACGGTCGATCGCGCGTATGTGCTGGCCACGAAGAGCATGCACGCCGAACTGGCCTACGTCGCGATGACGCGGCACAAGGAAAATCTGATTGTGGCAGCCGGACGGAACGAGTTTGCGGACGGCGCGGCGCTGATGCGCAGTCTGTCGCGCGCCGACGAAAAATCGTTCAGCGCCCAGCACGCGCTGAGGCCGGAGCGCGATCGCCGGCCGGAACTGGGCTATCGACACACGCTGAACCAGCGCCGCGTCGAATTCTCGAATGCACCGCCGCCGCAACGTGCAAAAAAGACGCTCAACCGTGCTGTCGAACAGTATGCCGATGCACTATCCGCCGCGACTGCTGCAAACCAGGCCGGCAAGCCGGTGCCGGCGAAGGATCGCGCAGCCCTCAGGCGGGCGGGTGCAGGGCTGGACCAGCTCGACCCCGCAATGCGCCGCGAGATCCGGCATGTGGTGGAGCGGGATGATCGGGCCTGGCGCGCGCTGGTAGAACTTAGCGGCGCTGCGCGAGCGGCGGCTCTCGTCAACGAAGTTGCGCAGGCCCGAGCGCAGCGCGCAGGCATCGAAACGTTTGCCGCTGGACAGCCGCGGCCGACGTCCGCGGCCACCGCGTCCAGACGCTTCGCCGACATGACGCCCAAGGAACGGCAAGAGCGTCGCAATGAGTTCAAAGCGCAGTTGCGCGAGGCGGCCGGTCAGCCGGTCGAGCGAAGCAAATCACCGCGTGAAAGTACAAAATCACGGAGTCGAGGCGGACCGGAAATCGGTGATTAATCTGAATATGGGGTTTCAGGTGCAGTGAACCGGAAAATCGAGTTAGGCACTTGTCGTGAATCGCTATCTGCCGGATTGCGTAGCCACGACGAATACACGCCAGTCGGCTATCTTGATGCCGCATAGCCAATAACAGCAACACCCGATGTTATTTGGCCAGCGCCTATCGACTATGTATATGTAGCTTGGCTGCCGGGCTCAGCTCGAAAGCATCGTTGCAAACCGGCCAGAAGCGGAAATCTAACTCCTGCCCGTCGCATGGCAAAATCGCACCCGAGGTCGGAGTTACGAGATTGCCCCATGTCACCTGTGCATGAATACTGGTTCCCGGCGAAACACTACGGCTGGGGTTGGAGTCTTCCGTTGCGCTGGCAAGGACGGGCGGCGTTGACCCCGTACTTTGCACTGCTTGGCTTAGCCGCGCTACTTTTCCGTCTCGACCGTCACCCGTTCACCTCTACCTTGTCTGTCGCGCTGTTGAGTCTCGCCCTTGCGGCCGTGTACTGGCTTACAGGAAAGCCGCCTCGTTGGCGGTGGGGTAAAGACTGAGCCGTCGTGCAACGGCGCGCTCGGCGCCCGGCCTCGACAGCAGAGGCCGGGCGATGCTGTTGAAAAAGTCGGTGCCGAGCCATTCCGCGAGGTTTTCATGGGTCGTTTTACCCCTAACCCTGAACGTTAACCAGAAAAAGCACCGTCTTCCGGTGCTTTTCCGCCGATCTGAAAGATCACATTAGTAGTGAGAACGGCACGCCATCACATAAATCACGCCTTCCTGCACAATGTACACAAGCCGATCTTCCTTCGTGATACGACGCGACCAAAAACCAGTCAGGTCACCTCTAAGCGGTTCCGGCTTGCCCGTACCCTTGAACGGGTCTCGGTGTATCTCCTCGAGAAGATTATTGACCTCCGCGAGAATTTTCAGGTCATGCTGCTGCCAGTGCAAATAGTCGTCCCACGCATTCGTGGTCCACGATATCTTGCTCTTATTTACTGCTGCGGCCTTGTTTTTGGCCTTCTTCGCTTGCGTCATTTTTAAGTAAGTCCTTGGCAAAGGTCTTACCGGCCTTAAATTCGGCAATGGACGCGCGCAATCGCTCCGCGTTCCTCGGGTTGCCCAACAGATGCAAAGTCTCTTGCATGCTGTTGTAGTCATCCAAGGAAATCATGACGACGTGCTCACCTCGCTGCCGGGTAACGACAGTTGGTTCGTGGTCTTTGCAAACCGCATCCAAAGCCTGCTTGAAGCCGGCGCGAGCCTCGCTAAAAGTCAGGATGTTCATCGATATCTTCCTTCGGCTCGATCCGACTAGCAGAGCGAGCACTTCTTTCTGTGTTACGGCCTATGCTCTTAACGCCTACGCGAAATGAGCTGCGTTTTATCGTACCGAGTTTGATGGGTACGACTGCTTCGAGGAGTATTGCTACTCAGGGTCCTTCTTGCCCAGGGTCGACCCTAAAGAGGGTAGGCGAATTCATTGTACTACTTTCTGTACAACAACGCAATTCCCGTTGCGAACTCACCCCGAAGATGTCGGGTGCCACAAAGTGAAATCTGAGCCGGCTGAGTACAAAACTTGTGACACAGTTTCTGCACAGCGCGGGGGCGGCGGTTATCGCTGCGTCCGCGAATGTCGCAGTTCGTTTAGCGTTGTTCAACAACGGCCACTTGGTGCGCCCTTGGATATATGAGGGATGGCGAACTGAATCATGAGCGGCCTCGGCGACGACGCTGTTGCGAAAGCTCTTGTTTTGGCAAAAGCGCTATTTTCTAACTAACTGGCCAAATGAAATTTACTTCGCCTCGACGCTGGCTGCCGCCGCAAGAGCCTACTCGTATCTGTCAAACCGCTTGCATCGCGGCAGAAGACCATAGGTCCGGAGGGTAGGTGCCTTTTTAGCCGGACGGTAGTGAAAAGAAACCGTGATTAAGAACCGACCGTTAATCCCGTGCGTTCCCGACACTTAATTGATCGTGCATTGCGGCATTTGTGGATAACTCAGTGGGCGGACGCGTAAAAATCCCATACCGCCGGCACGCTAGGCGCGCGGGTCCTCCAGAAACAGTCGGCACAGTGCGGTGGTACCGCCCAAGTCCGCGCTGCGGACGTGCCAGTGCCTCGCGAAATGCGAATCGTGGACGAAACCGGGTAAAGGAAGAATTAGCGCGAAGGCGTGAGCTGCTGCCGCGCGAGCCTGAAGCAGATCTCGTGATCGAGAGAAGGATCGCCCTGTTTGAGCTGGCCAGCATGGATCTGAACCTGGCGCTCGAACTCGGTCGCAGCGTCAACACCCATGCCGTTGGACGCTGGCCGCGCACGGCCAGCGCGCTTAGCCGTTGCGTTTTTCATCCCTTCAAGCCAGAGCTGGCCACGTGCGTGCTCGCGCGCATCGGATGTATCGCGCCGGCGCTGTTTGGCGTTGGCGGCCGTCCGCAGCTGCTGACGCAGTGCTGCCTTGCTACGCTCGTGCCGCAGCCAGTTCGCCAGGCCGAACGCGCCGAAGAGTGCCGGTGGCACGTACTTGATGGCCGCGAGCCCTCTATAGTTACCGTCCGGTGCGCGCTCGCAGCGCGGCTGCACCGAGGTCAGGCCGGCAGCCTGCAGGTCGCGCATCGCCCGCTCTGCGCGGCGCTGGTCAAGCCCGGCCTGGCCGGCCAGAAATGGCAGCGTCAGGTTCTGCATGCCGCCGCCCATCGACGGGATGCCCAAGCGCATGGTCAACAAATCGAGGTACTTGAGACTCGCCCGCAGCAGCTGCACACACGCGACGCTGCGTTCCGTGCGCTGCTGACGCGTCGTGCCATTCGCACGGTTCAGGCTCGGCAACCACTCATCGGGCGCATCGAGATAACGCCCGAGTCGGTGCATGAGCTCGGTGAGCACGCGTGGCAACCCGCCCGCCCCTGTCCTGGGCGGGTTCGGCAACCCTGACGGGAGGGCCGCAACGCGACGTGCATGCAACTGGCCGGACATGCCGAGGCAGGAGCGGGCTTAACGTGGCATCGGGGAATCAGGCGGGTGAAACGGCTCTCGCCTATCCCGACTTGTCAGGCGGGGCGTTGTCGGTACTGCGGATGGAGCGGGTATGGGCCGTCCGGCCCTTTTGGCTAGTCGTCGATTCATGGAGTCACTCATTTTTTAAGATCGAACGCCTACCGATGACGCTTGACACGGAGTGAAGAATTGCTAGAATCGAGTCCGATTGATTGACTTCGATGTCTCTAGCACTTTCCTCCGTGCTGGCTGTCATCAAGAAACGACCCTCGCCGGCAAGCGGGGGTTTTTCTTTTGTAGGTTCGGTTTTGTTGCGCGCTAGGCAGTCCTCATGAAAAGTAGGTGGAGAGGCCCCTGCTGGGCCATTCCATGGTTTTCGTTTGAGGTAAAGTAAATGTGGCGAGTCGGGGCGGCAAACCTTTGCTTACCACGCCGAGTCTTGCCCAGCCGACGATGCGGCGGAGTCAACCACCGCAGTATTGGCCTCGTTCAGCATATTTCCCGCACGCGGCGATGGCTTCGCAACGCGACTCAACGTCGGCACCGGCAGTTCCGGCATCTCCTCACCCGCGCGCCAGATCCACGATGGCATGTCGCTTTCCTCGATCAGCTTCGATAGTGCGTCCTCGTCTTCCTGCTCGACGCCCGGCGGTTGCACGTACAGCGCAACGGGCTTCGGCAACACGTCGGCCAGCACCGCACACGCGAGCGGCTTGTTCTCTGCCAGGTTGTAGCGCAAACCTTTTACGAAACGGCGCTTGTGCGCCGTGAGTGCATCGAGCATCAACTTGTCGTACGCATGCTCGAACGGAATCCAGTTAGCCGACACGACCATGACAGCCAGCGTCTCGATCGACGCAATGCCAGTCGGGCCAAGACCAAAGGTCGCGACAAACACGAGGTGCGAGTCTTCAATGCTGTCCCACAGCGCGAGTTCATTCACAAAACGCTTCTGGAGCCGCCGATGCAGCTCGTCGCTCAGCATGAACGGAAAGTCCGGCAGGTGTTTCGCGACGATCTTAAAGCCATAGCGAGATTCGCCAATCTCCTTTGCTTCGCCGATCGCGATCATCAGCTTGCGCGTTTTCTTGCTGGTGGCTAGCTCTGCCATGTGGGCGATGCGACGCTGCGTGATGCCCGCCGCTTGTTCCTGCGTGAACGACTCGGGCACATACAGCGAACGCCCCAGCGGATCACCCTTTGACACCTTGCCGGCCGCAGCCTGCAGAAGGTATTTACGCACGACGTACCAGCTGCGCTTGCCGGCCATTGCGGGAAACCATCGGTTCAGGCCCGCCTCCTCCCATAGATAGTGCAATGTGCCGCGCAGGGTGAGCTTGGCACCGTCCGTGCGCACCGTGTCGGCCGCGACACCTGATGGCGCTGGCGCGGCCCTGGTACCCGTTTTCGAAAGGCTGAAGTCAAGCTTGAGTGTGGTGATGCCGTCCTCGATGTTCTCCTGAATAGCCTTACCTTTCACATCGCCAAGACCGGACAGCTCCGCCGGCGGCTCGTACGACGCGCAGTCCGGCGCGTGCGTGCCTCCGGTGTTCGGCATGCGCTTGATCACGTAGTGCTCGCCCATCTTGGCCACGTACATCGGCACGCCGTCCGGCATGCACATGCACAGCGGCCGCATCTTCTCGCCGTGCGCATCGGCCAGATACGCCTGCAGGTCATCGGCACCCGCCGCGACAATCAAATCGTCGAATCGATACTCATGCATGCTGCCCTCCCTATCCGGTCATACCCTGCCAATATTGAATTCCCGTATGCCCTTGCGATCGCGCAGCGCGATCGCACTCGAGTTAAGCCTGTTGCGCAGCCGCTGCGCGTCGACCATGCCGTGCAGATACCAGCGTGGAAAGTCCGGATCACTCGTCGTCACGACAACCGTTCCGACGTTGAAGAAGCGCTGCCACCACGGGTGCAACGAGACCACGTTCTGAACGCGGAACAGCTCCACGCTCGAAACCTTCCTGTTCACGATTCCTTCTCGGCAGGTAATGCGCTCCATATCGATCACGATTTCCGTGAACGCCGTTTGAACGCATATAAGAGCGAGGTAAGCCAGGCAAACTAAAGCAGGCACAACCACTACGGCGGGGGATACGGCCCACCTCGTGGATGCCCATGCAAAGACGACACCCAGTACACCGATCGCGCCGAGAATGCCAAGTAGGTCAGGCAGGTTGATAACCTGAGACGGCGTGCCGTGAAAAATCACGACAGGCTGGGGCGATGCCGGAACGAGGTTGGCAGTTTGGTCTCTCATGGTCCGGTGGTACCGATGATGATTGCCGTCGTGCCGTCACCCCGCGGCGCAGGCGCTGGATTGACCGGCGCGGGGACCGCGCCCAATGGCTGGCCCTCACGCGGCGGCGCCTCGATATACGCCGGCACACGCACCGGGTAGTCACGTACCGGGAAGCGGATCTTCGCGAGCGGCCAGTCTTTGCCATATTTCAGATAGCCGTTCAGGTCTGGCAGGTTCGATATCTGCGACGCAGTGACGACATGCTCCGGATCGCGCCGACGCTCACGTGTATTGATGCGCCATTGCCCCTGCACGCCGATTGGATGC
>Ga0153932_1000468_pt1 | contig 10962 bp, 12 predicted proteins | sample TSNJ016MetaG_FD_102273 | JGI IMG/M metagenome (GOLD analysis project Ga0153932, IMG submission 102273) | Attine ant fungus gardens microbial communities from New Jersey, USA - TSNJ016 MetaG | ecosystem: Host-associated > Fungi > Mycelium > Unclassified | place: USA: New Jersey, Wharton State...
ACTTCAGTATATTTCATTGGTGGCAAGAGCAAAAAGAAGATGGCAACATTGGATCACTCCACGAATAACCACGGCTACGACGATGAACGGGGTGATTACCTTCCTGTAAATCACGACCACCTAGCGTACAGATACGAGGTGATCGATACCCTTGGTAAAGGATCTTTTGGCCAGGTTCTTCAGTGTCGAGACCACTGTACGGGCGAGTCTGTGGCAATCAAAATTATTCGGAACAAAAAACGTTTTCATCACCAAGCGCTGGTTGAGATCAAAATTTTGGCCAACTTGCGTAAATGGGTGCGTCGTTTCGTTGTTGCTCTAATTTAAATGTACTCATTCAAGTCTGTAGGATGCTGACGAGAAACATCATGTCGTCAAAATGAATGATCATTTTTACTTTCGAAACCATCTTTGCATTGCTATGGAGCTGATGAACATTAACCTATACGAGCTTATTAAAGCAAACGGATTCGTCGGATTTACCACTTCTCTCATCAGGAGGTTCACCACTCAAATGCTTATGTCTCTCGTTCTCATGCGTCATCACCGAATTGTCCACTGTGATTTGAAACCAGAGGTAGGTGTTCTGAGCTCTCGATTGGCTTTTACATTAACACGGCCGGATTTTTCTAGAATGTCCTTCTCAAACACCCGATGAAAAGTGCCATCAAGGTCATCGATTTTGGTAGCAGTTGCTTTGAGCATGAAAAAAGTGAGTACCGAGTCTTTCCAGCATTGAATTTGACTTGCTGAGGGGGGATTTATCATAAAGTCTACACCTATATACAGAGTCGATTCTATCGTTCGCCTGAAGTCATCCTTGGAATGAATTATCATATGGCCATTGATATGTGGAGCTTGGGGTGTATCTTGGCTGAACTGTACACTGGTTATCCGATATTTCCCGGTGAAAATGAGCAAGAGCAATTGTCTTGCATTATGGAGGTTCTTGGCATACCAGATAAGGAATTCATCAGCCGTAGTTCTCGGAAGAAGCTTTTTTTCGGTATGCCTTGCCTTGAGCTTTTAGATATAGCATTTTTTGGAATGGCTTACAATGACTCTTAATAGATACGAGTGGTATGCCAAGGCCTGTCACAAACTCAAAGGGTCGGAGACGTAGACCTGGATCAAGGACCCTTGCACAGGCTCTCAGATGCAATGACGAGGAGTTTGTTGACTTCATTGCCAAATGTCTCGTTTGGGATCCAGAGCGACGGATGAAACCACAGACGGCCATGCGACATCCTTTCATATTGGCGGGAAGACGTAGGTACGCGAATGCGACAACAAGCACTCGAACAGCCCCCTCATCATCCGGCTTGAGTGGTAGTAGAACTAAGCAAGTAATGGAGACGCCGAAGAAGTCTCTCATTAGTGCGCCTACGCCATTGACGGCACGGGCAAGTCGAATTGTGACAAACGGTGTACCCAGTACACCTAGTACCAGTCATGCTTCGACTTTAGGATCTACTTCGCGGTCATACAGAACCGCGCAGAACCCGAGCATATCATCTTCATACCATTCGAGTAGAACATTGAGTGGATATGTTGTGAGTACGCGATTACATACTTGCGTTAACCCTTTTTCTCAATTTGAAGCCAGGGAAGCACAAAATAGATGTTTCGCATTCTGAACTGTTTTCGCACTGCTTTTCCATTTCTGCTGTATTTCATCCCTTTGCCTTTGTTAATTTACCAACAAGCATCGCATACTTGACCATGGATAACAACTAGTTTATGGGTGTCAATCTGAGAGAGTTAAATGGCAGAGTCCCCGGCCTCATCTAAGCAGCGTAGCTTCAAGACGACGTCACTACCCCAGCCATGAAGGGGAAATAGCTCGAGAGAGCCCCCAAAGTATCTAGCGGGATTACCTACAATCAAGCTGGCAGGGTGTGAGACTTACTTGGCATATAATCTACTCATTGGAAGACCGTATCCTAATCCTGCAATTGTTCCAAGCCCAGTTTGGAGGCCCTTGCCAGAGATTTCGGTAAATAGACCAGCATCTGCATTACCTGTATCGCCAATGGCAGCGATTCCGCCGATGTATTGTGCAGCATAGGGCCCTGGTTGATCATCAGTCTCAGCACCGCGACCAGCTGTTGTGAATGCATAAGAAAATATGCGAGCCCTGTTGGCGGGTGATACTCCGCCTCCTTGGTCACGAATTCTGATACAGAAGTAGTGCTCATTAGTAGGAGACAGGGATACTGGAGGGGATAGAGTGATGTTGACGGGTGGGAGCTGCTTTGTGGTATTACTACCGTGAATTGTGTGATGGTGCTCGACTGTAGCACGGAAGGCGTTTTTAAGAAGTTCAGTGAGGATGTATTCAAGATGAACTGTTACATAACTAGAGAGATAAAAAAGATGAGAGGTGGAGAGGGAGATATAGGACGCACGGGAAGGTAGCATTGACATCTCCGTCGCATACTACCTGAGGACTGATGCCTAGGGTGGCGTCACATAACTGAGAGACAAAAGAAGCACACATCTTGATCATGTGATGGGGAGAACAATGTGGATCGACGATCCCGACATAGCGGTTGAGATCTAGAGCTTCTGACAAAGCAGTTGAGAGCGTAATGTGATGCTCAGCAATCAGCCGAATGGATATGCGACTGCGAATCGCAGCGTCGAGGAAGGACGTGATTTGAGGAGGAGACATGTAGCGGGAGCATTCCTGGAACCTGCAACGACCTGAGTGTGTGGGAAGAGATGGCGGCTATGGAGGCGCGTACCCTTTGGCCATCGTTGGAATATCATTTGAGTGCTTATGGACGAGGGATGATAGGGTTTCGACAAAGTGGGTGTTTTGAGAGAGACTGGTGACTGGTGGATGGGTTGCGAGGCAGGTGAGGCTGTCCCTGTAGGCATTGAGAGATTTTGAGATATAGGGATTTGTGCCAACGATGAAGGGAAGGGCTTCGAGGCTGCGGATACGGGAGGCGAGTCGACGGGGCAGTTCTGTGAGAGTATATGAGACTGAGGCGAGGACTGAGTCTGGTGTGACGGGCCTGCCAAAGGAGAGGAGCTGAGAAAGATTCATTGTTGGCGCGTGCTTGTTCAGCACCAATTCTACTTTAATCACACAACTTCAATACAACTTCAATACAATTTTAATCGAAATACAACTTCGATTATACAACCCCAATTCCAACTTCCATGTCCTCTCCCCTTCTCCGCCATCCAGTTCCAAAACATCCTTCCTATATCCCAGAACCACCCGCCTCTCCTCACGGCTACCAGCGCTTCTCCTCCTCTCCTGCTCCTCCTAATCTACCACCCTACACCCCTCCTTTCCACTCAACAACAACAAATCTCCCTGCCTGGGAAATCGATGCCACCACCGCACAGCTGGGCATGCGACTCGGCCACAGCGCCGTTGCAGCAGGCCAGGAATACATGCAACGAAATGTAAGCCTCTGTGTCTCTTTTTCCCTGTCTTTCTAAACTTCTTTTTGTGTCTTTGCAGTTTGCCACTCTCTTTCCTTCGACAAACCTCAAGCACTATTTCAACGTGTCCAACTCCTACGTCATCCTCAAACTCAAGCTCATCCTGTTCCCTTGGACGCACAAACCTTGGGTCCGCAGAATCAGACGCACAGACAATGGTCAGAGCGAATGGCAACCTCCCAGGGACGACATCAACAGTCCAGACTTATATATTCCAGGTCTGCTACTTTCCCTTCCCTTCATCATCATCTCTCTCTCATCCCTTGACAGTCATGGCCATCGTCACTTACATCCTTCTCACTGCCATTCACAAAGGTCTGGAAAAGAACTTCAACCCCAAGGTGCGTCCAGTCTAAATCAATGTAGTAAGCCTATTCACCCATCACCAGATCCTCGGCGAGTCCGCCTCCCGCGCAATTGCTGTCCTTGTTCTGGACTTTGTTTTTGTCAAACTCGGTTGTTACTTTCTTAATATCCACGGGTCCGGTCAGGTCGTCGACCTGTTCGCATATGGAGGTTACAAATTTATTGGGTGTGTTTTTCTCTGGTATTTTTGGACTCATTGTCATGATTCGTTATTAGTGTCATCTTCACCATCATTTCGGGTTTCTTGAAGTCACGTCCAATGTGGATGTTAGTTTTCATATATTCATTCCTTGCAAATGCCTTTTTCCTCGTACGTTAATTTTTATTTGGTCATTTCTCACCCCCGCTGATCTGTGTATCTCCTCAGCTCCGATCTCTACGCTCCGTCGTTCTCCCAGATCCCTCAATATCTATCTCTACGAACCCTAATCCTACAACGACAGTGACAGTCAATCCTGCTCAACGAAGACGAAGAATCACGTTCTTATTTTTCGAGGCCGTTTTGCAGATTCTTTATATGGCTATACTCATTCGTATCTGAGGAGGTACCATAGCCACGCCTTCCACAGGAAGCTCATCAAAGTGAGTCGTCACCTTGAATATGATTGGTCATACATTTATCAGACAGAACGAAGCATGACGGACCTCTTCTACACAAACGCCGATATCGACGTCTTGCATGAGCTGAATGCAATGCCTTATTTACTTATATGCGCCAGAAAAATAGACATAAATGACAGTGTGTCACGTTGCAGCACACTGATGTAGATTTGAGAACCCGTTCTATCTAGACTGAAATTTATCATACTTCTCAGGTAGACCTGCATACTATTGTTTTTGGCCACTCCACAGTCCTCAAATGATTAGGGCAGTCATGCACACGTACCAAGTAGGAAACATTGTTCAGGACTTCTCTCTTCAGGACTTCTCTTATAGAAACACGGTCAGGAAACCGTAACACACCCAAGTATTGGCAATCTAACATTCTGGAGTCCTTCTGTCTTCCTTTACATGATGGTTATGGCCCAGAGCCTGTAATCTTCCTCAAGGCCAGCAAAAACCCGGCGCGTCGCCTGGGTGTGTGAACAGTGACTCGTTAATTCTAACTGCCAAACCGAGCTGATAAGCTTCACTCAGATTAAATCAAAGATGAATGCAATCACAAACGACCGTTGGGGATAGTATTTATTCGATGCATGCCTGTCTATATTTGAAAGTCAAATCCTTGTAAGGAACAAGTAGAAGAAGACCAGAAAAATAATACTTTGTTTTGTCAGGTTCCAAATTGTCAACAATATCCACGTGAGTCCCCCCCTTCAGAATCAATCCCTACTTCACCAGGCATATGTAAATTCTCATTGAAAGTAATCAAGACAAAACCAGAATCGACTCTATCGATATCTTTGGTGCCCCGTAGAGTAAGCGTTGATCGCTGGTTTTCAAGGGTGGCTAAATTGTCGTGCCAAGGGAGACATAGTGTGCGGCGAGTGCTTCTGAAACAGTGACTTCGTCACAATAGGGACCGAAAGGTAAGCGATGGACTTGAAAAGTACTCAAGGTAGATGTACAATCCGGAGCCGCATAGGTACCCATATCCAGACCTTTCACAGGGGGCTCGTCAAATATGGTTGGTCATACATTATTATAGAATGATGACCAGTCGCCTTCTTTACCTGTTGACTAACAAACACTCCAGAGTCCTTCTATGGCTTCCTGTACCTAATGCCTGTAGTGTGTACTTTGACAGACTGTACACATATCGGCCCGGCGTGTCATCTCAACGTGTGAACAAATGGGTGGAGTCAACAGGATGGGTGGAGTCAACAGAATGGGGTTCAACGACAAAGTATATTCTACATAGGGAACAGACGTGCGACGATCACGTAGGATACGTCATGTAGAACCAACTAGATATAGTAATGCCAAACGACAAAGAGTATCTGGGGGATGAAGATAAAACAATATAGCAGGTACTTGACAGGTAAATGGATACCTGTATGAATTATGCGAATGTCGTGCAAAATTTCAGCCTGAAATCTTATTGGAGGCCTAAATTCTAGGAATGTATTGCACATACGAAATTCCAGTCTTGGAAAATAAGCTTGATTCTCATGACGGACTTGACACCACTTGACGCCACCTCATGCCCCACATGTGCTACGGTGCGATGCCCTTATCAATGATGTATCCTCGTACTTTTCCTGTCTACTTGAGACACAAAGGCAGCTGAAGCTAGCCATTAGTATCGCAGAGCGTTGTTGTAGTACTTCAAACAGTATACTCTATAAGGCCCTCCCACGACAATACTACCATCATACTCTTCTCCCAGACGGATGAATTCTTCTTCCAATTTGTTAATATCTCCATCAGTCCGTGATCTTCGAGAGCAATGCTTCCCTGACCCAGACACAACAATTAAAACTGTCCTCCTTCTGCTCCCGCACAGGAAATTGCACAGGAATATCGCTCATGAGTTGAGCAATAATTGTGAACACCGCGGATCAAACCTGTGTCTCAGATACTCTGATGTGAAAGATAGATCTAGATTCCAACGAATTTCATACATGCTACACATATCCAGAACTTTTTAGACTTCCAAATTTTTCATGAGAAAATTTTGATCGAATCTTCGCGAAGTTTAAGGACATTCCATGCTTATCAGTTTGGTAGTAAGACTGATTGGAATCAATGTTCACACGTCGAAGCGACGCACCGAGGTCGAGACCTGTTTCTGAATTCCTGAGCATCTCATCGGGCAGGCACGGCTCCGGCGTCAGGAGTATGAAAGTGACCAAAATGGTTAGTATGCATGTCTGCCTGAGAATAGTAGTGCATATATGAAACATCCCGTAGGAGCTCTGAGGATGTAGTGCACGCATCAAATTCTGAGTCTGGGATGAATTTAATTCCTGTAACTAATTTTTTGTCACACTGTCGCATTGCACGCGATGCGAACAACAATAACCTAAATTTGTGCTCACTGGGAGGTTATTTTATAAAAAGAGTAAATTTACTACATAGAGCTTGAACTAGAGACAAAAGATGAACTCGAAGAAACATTGTGTTGCTGCTTGACTAAGTATGCAAACGATCAGGAAAATAGAAGGAGGAAGGCTATAGTAGGATAAAATCATTATTAATGTTCAACAAGCCGAGATCAGTTTTCATTCGAAGTCTCACTTTGTATATGATACATGATCGTGATCTGTCATGGAGAAAATATCTATATATGGTATAGCACCCTGACATAGGAAAAATGTTTCCGAGATCATAACACTAAGAAAGTCTAGGATATCCTGAAATGAAATTCACGCTCGGCACAGATCAAATCTGCTTACGGGAAGTCACCAAGTCACCGGGAAGTTACCCACTATTTATGTAGACTATTGTTCTGATCCATATATAGGTGAACAGGTAAACAAGGAAACTGGGAAACATTCCATTCAGTTCCATGCCAGACGTTGATATCGGCAAGTTCGTGTACAAGAGGTCTGTCATGCTTTCTTCTGCCTAGTAAATGTATGACCAACCATATTCAAGCCGACAAGTCACTTTGACGAGCCTCCTGTGGAAGGTGTGGTTATGGGTACCTATGCGACTGCGGATGGCTATTTATCACATCTTCCTGCGAATGAGCAACGAGACGAGTTCTTTTCGTGCATTTCGCTTACCTTTCGACCTCTATGCTAAATACGGTCCCCACGTCCCCGCCGTAGAACCATTCGCCACACAATATGTCTCCCTCAACACGACAATTCCCACACCAACCGTGCTGGACGTTTGCAAGGATAGTGGTGGAGTTTTTTTCTTGATGACGACAGTCCCTGGTCGGTCCTTTTCAATGGACGGGGTTATTCTTCATTCAATGTCAGACGAGCAAGTTTTCGTCTTCGGTGAAACACTTCGTAGCTAGCTCGCACAGTTCAGAGCACTGCCCCCGCCCCCTGACGGTAGAGTCAGCGGTTTCATGGGTACTCCTTTTCGCTGTGCAAGGGTCGACCCCTTTGATTATATAGACCCATTCGATTCCATGGACGCTTTCCATGCACAATTTTTCTGCACCCTCCCTTCCACTTCTGATGCAGCCATGCAATCCCTCGCTATACGGACACGGGCCAAGAAATATCGTCTCTGTTTCAGTCACTGTGATCTCGGCCCACAGAATATTCTTGTCGACGATAATCAAAGGCCCGTAGGACTGATTGATTGGGACTCTGCAGCTTGGATGCCTGAGTATTGGGAGTTTACAGCAGCCATCCACAAACGGTTGAAATATGAACCGTGGGTGGAGATTTTCAAGCGCGTCTTTCTACAATATGAGGACGAACTAACTTTTGAAAGCGAGCTATGGAATACTGTCAGTCCGTTTCAGTTACTAGTCATTGTGATGTATGACTTGTTGCTCGATATTTGTTAATAATTTAATCTTTGCACAAAACTCACCGTGTCAATGGAATCGAGTATGTGGCCACCAACTATGTTTTTGGGACGCCCTTCATCGACATCCTGCAATCTCAGACTATATGCTTGACATTTATTTGGTCAATTTTTTTTGGATATTTATTTGGCCAATATTGTTTCCTAATACATTGCTCTGAAATTGATTTTCCACAGATATCAAGATTCGAAGATCATTAGGTGCTATTGATGAGCCGGCACAGTGGGTATGTAGCTTTGATCTAAAAAAGGAGAACGAGTTGTTTTAGCCATTCTTTTGAAGATATCACCCTCGGTGGTACCTCTATGTAAGACATGTTGTACATGTCCATGTGTCCTGATACCTTTTTTTAGCTTAACATTTTATCACTGGTGAAATTTCAAGACAATATACTAACTGAGTCTGACAGTAATCTGACTACTGTCACATCTTGTCGCCCAAGTCGTTCAGAATTCTGTTCATTCCAATCAGCACGTCGAGGCGACACCCAGGTCTAAATGTGTGCAATTCAAGACAAGTCGCAAGCCACTATGACTAGATGCGGAAAGCCACTGTAAGAACGACGAGACGAGATACTCAAACCTTTCTGAGTAGTCAAATTCTAATCTAACGGTTTCTGCTGGTGATTTCTTTCTGATTTCTCCACTGTCAAATATTATTGTCACCAATAGTTCCATGCTAATCTATCTGCAGTTCTCTAAATAGAATACTTGAGCATCCTGCTGACTTCTTGTGACTAAAAAGAATGGCTTGGGGGCCCTTAAACCCATTGGGGATAATAGGAAGATGGTCTCGTAGCATTTTTCTCAGGTCATGAGATCATCGATGGCATCTCGGCTCAAAATTTCTCAGACTGGATGAATCAATTATCCGATCAATCAAACTATTTAACTCCAGTCAACAAAAAATCATACACAACTTACATACCCAATCTGAACATTACGAATGTAGCACGACACGTGTATTCACATGATGCTCATTGCCTAGAAAATCTGGGAGTGTACTACACGTGTGAAATGACAACATGAGGAGATGAACTATGAGCTCCCAAAGCTGCTGTCACTCCATAACCTGTATGTGTGGCGTTACGATACCTTTGTCATTTATATAGTCTTGTACTGTGCTTTCCTACTTTTCTCCAACTTCTTACTGTCGCCACACTGTCCATCCGCTAAAAGTTCCTTAACACAATGGCGACAAAGGCATTTACCATCAACAGCATCTATATTGCACTGTATGTGCGCGGCAGCGATGATATATTTCACTGGTGTCTAGCTATTCCCTACAAGAACACAAATGCACGGTTGATGTATGCGACAAACAGGCAAGGTGGATGGCACTACGAGTCCAAGGACAACAACGTTTTTGCCTCAGGAACACTCTGCACCCTTGTGCAAATTGGTAACTGACCACATAGCTCTCGTGTGATAGGTCTTGAATTTTTGTTTTACAGGATGTGTCTCCTTAACAGATGTCATAAGACAGATAGATGAACACCTATCGCATATTCAGATGGAAATTCCACAGGTCGACAAGTCTGTCTCACCAGCCTTCAGCAGTCGTGTATGGGCTAGGCAAGCCATCAGAGTATTGAATTCCGAGGGTTTCATCAAATGCTCTGATATCTCTGCTTTGGAGAAAGAGTGTAAATCCCTGGCTTAGAGGAACTGGGATCACATTGCGTTTGAATCAGGACCGTTCAGAGTGTTTACTTCACAGTACTCTACCTAGCCAACTAGGAAGAGGTAGCTATACATTGTATTTGTATTTGAGTCACAGACGGATAAGCCGGATCTAACAGAATTGATGAAGAGTTGAATCGACCTCTGACCGTCTACTTTCAAAGGATTACAAACACAGCTCTTACAATAGCATACGTTGAATGAAAATATGTAGTAAGTGGAAAAGAATCTGAGATATATAAGACCTAAATTCCTTGATTTGTGTACCGAAACATGAATGGTCGAACTGGACTGTATTGCCACTTGTCTTTCATTGATAGGAATGGATTACTGGTCATACACTCGGATAAGTGTCAATTGGACTGGAATACTTGGACGCGTCCTAGTTGCGCCACATGACTAATTTCCCTCATCACTCCAACCAACACCCCACTTTTGGGACATAAGAGTCAAACTCGAACGGACAGGTGTCTTATACAATGTTTTACAGGCCAGGCACGGGACTTATATACAAAACTTGACCCCGTAGTGAACATTCGACGAGCCCTCCAGACCAGTACCCGCGCGAATGTCACCTTCATGAATACCACCGCCATATCCTGGAGGAGGTCTCAACTTCGGTATACCCCCCTTGCAGATTTCTTGTTTAAATCCAGCGCCTAGGCCTCCCCATGCATAAGCCTACCATCAACGACAGTTACTCCGAAGAGGGACTTAAGACGAGCTCCCAAGGTACCACCCAGTCTGGTGCAACGAGTAGATATTAATTCTTCTTTTCTTTCTAACACACTCCTTCGGCTACATGCCTCCAAAAAATCCTGGATCCAGGGGAAAAGATTGCGCCACATGACCTACTGCCCTCAATTATAAGATAATTGTATATTTTTGTCCGGACTCGGTGATTTCGGTGGTATCGTCGATGCCATTCGCTCTCTAATTCAGTCGAGGTACCATCATAAGTGTATTGATTCCTGATCGTAATTTCAAATGGTCTGCGTGCCCAAAGGATATACA
>Ga0153932_1000470_pt1 | contig 10954 bp, 12 predicted proteins | sample TSNJ016MetaG_FD_102273 | JGI IMG/M metagenome (GOLD analysis project Ga0153932, IMG submission 102273) | Attine ant fungus gardens microbial communities from New Jersey, USA - TSNJ016 MetaG | ecosystem: Host-associated > Fungi > Mycelium > Unclassified | place: USA: New Jersey, Wharton State...
CGCTTATCCAGGCACGTTGCGCATCGCTTAACGTAAGCGGCCGGGTGAACGTCACCGCGGCGGCGGCGGCCCATCGCGCACGCACTTCAAGCAGGAAGCGCGGCGGCAGCGCGGCAAGCGCCGCGTCCACGCGTTGACGCTGCATGTCTCCTGCGGCGTCGCCAGCGAAAGCGAAGCTGTAGCCAGCTTCATCGAATGCCGCGAATCCCGAGATGGTGAGGTTCACCAGGTCCAGGTGATCGATTGTGTATCCCGCCGTAGCCAGGTCGCCCACAAACGCGTCCGCATCGCCCAGCGACACAGCCAGCAGCGCACTCAGCGTGTCCCGATAGCCCACCGCGCGCAGCGCGGGATAAGCATCGTGCAGCCGTTGTGCCGATGTTTGCTGCTCGACATAAGCAATGCGCCCTGTGCGATGGCCCGCAACGCGCCGTTCAACGAAAACTTGCTTGGTCGCATAGCACGTTTTACGAACGCTATATCGCCGAAAACCATATACCCAATAAGCGTTCCAGCGATACGGCCGTAGCCTGCCCAAGTCGCCTAGTAAGCCCTTAATAACATTTGCGGCTACCGATCCGCGCGTTGCAACCGCCCACAGCACGGTGCGCGCGGGTGCGAACCTACGCAACCAGCACCGTGCGCGTAACGTGCGGCCCCACAACCGGCGCTCACCACCCTGCCGCTACCAACACGGCACCCGCGCGCACCGTCGGCCTGTGCAGCCTGTGGTCAAATAAAAAGCCGCACCCTTATCGGGCGCGGCTTTGTTGGTGCGTTGACGGTTAGCGACGCCGGGAAAACGGGTTCCCGAACGGGCGACTGCGAAGCCTGAAGTCCACCACGCATTCGCCCGTGTCCAGACCGGCTTCTCTCAACACCTTGCTGCGGGCGTTGTTTGCAGGTTGAGCGGCGAGGTACTGGCGGACTTGCTCCGCACTGTTCGCGCGCTGCAAACGTTCTTGCTTTGCTTCCTCTCGCGCATAGCGCACGCCGCGCTCGTCGTCTGTCTCTTCCGACTGCGAATCGAAATCTTCCAAGTTGCTGTTGAACCGCATACAAACTCCTGTTTCGTTGGTGGAACTAGAGCACTGCGCCCGGTCTGGGCGCAGTGTTTTTTACGCCTCTTCGTTCAGTGGAATGTTGTTAGCTGCCGCATAAGCCCGGACAGCTTCGTCAATGGGCGCTTCCGGAAGTGTGGCGTGCGCTTTGGCAAGGTTCTGTGCCAGTACGTATCCTTTGGCAAAATGTTTGCCAAGTTCGTCGCGGTGTTCAACGAGTGCTGCTTCTGCATCAGCGATATCACGATAGTATTGTTCGAGCGTTTTCATATGCATTCCTATTTATTAAAGTTGAACTACGGGTTGTGAAACAAAGCTTAATCAGGCGTCACCACACTCCATAGAACACGGTGCCCTGAATCTTGAAGTTGTGTGTCCCTGAACCAGGCGAGTAGACCCATGAGATGCCGCTATTGTCGATTGTAAATATGGGACGACTAACGTCCATGTTAATGAAGCCCCAAATCTTGTCGGGTTGGAATGAGTAGAATGGTGTGCCGCCTGCAAGGCGTGGATCTGCCTTTGCCCCGTTTGTGCCCGTCACCTGTAGTACGTCCACGATGCGTGCTAGTCGGGTCGTGAAGTCCACCACTAGGTTGCCCGACGCATCGAAGCATTGCATTCCTGCTGGCATAGTTTCACCTGTTGAATTTGTTGTTTAATGGCTGCCTGAACTACGACCGCCCCGTACACCCGTACCAACCTCTAAGACGCGATAGCGAACTTCGTCCCCAATGTGATCCTCTGCATCGGTGTCTACGTCATCCAAGTCCTTTTCATCACGCGGGAGTACGGGTACGGTCTCGACAAACATGTTGCAGTTATCGAAGACGTAAAGACCGGGCTTTTCGCGCGTCCCACTGGCCACCGGGTGTGCGTTCTTAAACATGCCCCGCATCTTTTCCCAGCCGTGCTTACGTGAACCGGGTGATTTATTGGAGCGGTTCCAACGCACACCGGTATAAATCTTTCCGCCAATGCGAACGTCTTTTGCCATGTCCGCAGCAATGCTCGCCCCGTTCACCGCGTCCCATATGCTGTTGTCCGCTGGGCCGGGTTTAACAAGGGCGTGTATGCCCCAGCGCAGCTCGCGCTGCACAATGCCAGCGGCAACCTCTGAGGCCAGCATACGCAGGCCCTCATTTGTCTTACCGCTCCACCCGTACCACTCAGCAATCCGGAACAGATCACCCTTCACCGTGCTGCGTGAAGTGCCGTCTGCCAAAGCAATGTCGGAGCCATCGCTCTCCGCCCACCAGCCCACGCTGAACGGTTTGCTGCTGCCCCAGTCGAACGAACGGTCGATACGCCACGTGCTTGGGATAGTGAACGGTTCCATGACTTGGTGATTTGCATTCCACACATCGTCAAACATGCCACCAGCCACAATGTCCCAAGACCCCTTTAACCACGCTTCGCGCTTGTTCTTATCCGTCATGCTTTCAAGTGTCGCGACATACAGCGGTGACAAGTAGCGGTTCTCACGGTACGACCCGAAGATATGCGTGGTCATCCTGACAACGTCTTCGCGCTCCTGAGTACGTGGATTGAAGACGTTGACCGTGGTGCGTTGGATCGTACCGGGGCGTGTGCCGTTGATCAAACGACGCTTCACCCAATTGTGACCCGCACCATAAGGGTTCGTTGTTGCGAACACTTCCAACGGAATCTCTGGCAGGTACGACACGGTGATGCCATCGGCGTCTACCTGTGGGTAGTCCCAAGGAACGAACGAAGACCGGTTGCACGACATCATCTGGTCGAACAAACTATCAGTCGGGTACTTGGTTAATTCGTTCCAGCCAATGAATGGATATTCGTGACCGTGATAGCTGTAATAATCGCTGTCGCGCTTGACGACGCGGAACAGCAGTTCTTCGCCTGTTGGCCAGACCCATTTATAGTCCGACTTGCTTGCAAGGAATTTAGCACCATCGTTGAACTCCGGGAACCAGCGGAGCGACTTAGCAACTAAGTCGTCCAAGTTCTTGTATTCACGGTCAAAGATAATGCCTTTCCAAAACTTGCCATATCCCTGCCCGACACGCATACGGAAGCGCATTAGCTGTGCGTCTGTTTTGCCCGGTCCACGCGACCCGTGATACAAGATGATATCAACAGGACAACTGAGCGCCAGCACCTGCGATCCGGGCAATGGTGCCCACACAAGCTTGCCTCGGCTGTCCTTCTGCGCGTGCGGTGACCCTTGCGTGGGAAGCGCGAAAATACGCGGCAGGAAACGGGGTGGTAACGGATTAGCCAGCATTTGATTGAAGCTCCCCTTGCTGCTGCGACGCTGTGCGCTCCCAATCGTCCGCCTTTGCGAGCGTTGGCACCTGCATGACACCGCCTTTGTCACCCTGCGGTCTGTTGGCGTTCATGGCTGCTTCGAAGTGATGCCCGAGCGTCTCGATAGCCTTGAGGCGGATACTGGGCGGCGCGCCGTTGCTCGGGTCAGCGAGCGCCAGTAAGCTCTTCATCCACGTATCCGTGTCGCTACCCTCGGGACCGATAGCGGGTTGATACGCATTCGCAATCTCTGACTCGAATGCGTCCAGCCTCTTGAAAAGGGTTTTAGATGACATGCTGTTCGCCCCGCACTTTGTGGCCCCGCTTGCTCAACTGCGTGAGCGCTTCCGTGCGCACAGCACGTGAGGCTGTGTTGATCGGGCTGGCAATGGTCAGCAGTTCGGCCACTTCCATGCTGCGCACAAACGCGGGGTCGCCTAACTGCGCAGCGGTCGGCGTAATCAAGCAACGCGGCACCGTGTATCCCACAGTGTGGATGCAGTTCTCCGCTTCCTTCCGCCATGCATCTACTGCGCGACCTTCGCAATAACCGCGTCCGCACAGGTGCGCGAAGCTCTTGTACATGTGCCAGAGCGAATCACCGCTGGTCATGAGGCGCTCGTCGTACTTTTGAAGACCGGGCAGCGACCGCAGATAATCTACGCACTGAAGCGCGCGGTCCAAGACGTCTTTTCTGGACTCCTGATCTTCACGCCAAACAAATACGGTCCAGTGAGCGATACGGATGCGCCAAACGTCGGGTTGGAAGTCCGTCCAATGCACGTCAACACCGAACTTATTGTCGCGATAACCTTTACCAGGAAGTGACCAAAGTACGCTCATTTCGATGCCTCGCTTTCCGTGATCTGCGCATAACCAGCATTTGCAGCAATGCCCTTGTTGAAATAGAACCGTTCCATCTCGTCCACACGTGCCGTCAGATCATGCTCGACGCGGAGAGTCGCGAATGAACCCAGCGTGTCAATAAGCTGGCGCCCCGTCTCCGTGTCCAAATGACCGTCAGCGACAGCTTGCATGACCTGACGCGCTTGGTCCGTCAGAGATAGCGACGCGTCGAGTTTAAATTGGACTGCTTGCGATCGTGCCTTCAACGGAGGGGCGATACGCGCGAACACCATCGCCAAAGCGGTCATGTCTCCGGCCAACGCCTTATCAATCACAATCTGCGTAATAGCGGGACCCGCTTTTCCGATCGCTGCGGCGATTAGCGTAGATGCGTTCTTGGAACCCTTGGGTCGACCTCTTGGATTGGGAACCTGACCGGGTTGGAATTGCGTTGTCAACTGCACCATACAGACCTCTCTTAAAAATTTATTTATTGGGGAAACAACTCGTATCTCCCTACCTTGATCCAAGTCCCGGTCAGAACTTAAACGGGTCGTTCGCCTTAACTTTCACAGCGCGGACACGACTCACTTCGCTCCAGCCGTGCTTATGTCCTAAGGACTTCTCAACGTCCAGCAGCAACCGACCGCCGAGTGTCTCTACCTTGTCCAGCGCCTTCTTCATGACGTCCAGACGTGCGACCAAGCCCGGATTCGTGGTGCGGTGATAGTGAGCCGCATATCCCGCTTTCATCTCGTCGCTCAACCCCGTGAGGTAGGAAGGTGCGCCCAAGACCGCATTAAGGCTTTGGCGGTCATCCTTGCGCGTCATCTCGTTTAACCACTGCATGCGCTGATCAGGGTTCATCGCCTTGACGTGATCACGTATCTCCACTGCGAACGGGCTAACGCGTGCCGCTTCAACGACGGGTGCATTAAGCTGCCGTTCAAGAGCACCGATTCCTACGGACAGGTTCTTGTGTACCGCATCAAACTTGCGCGTGACCAATTCCTGATGCTTGCTCGCGAAGTCAGCCAGCTTAAGCAGCTTGCCTGCTTCCGTAAGGCTCTCGTCGTGCTGAACCGCTCGTCTTGCCTCGTTCAATTGATTTAACGTCACATAGGCGAGCGACAGCACTTCCTTGGCCGGTTTCACGTACGGCGCCGTTTCTTCATTCACGCCTTCAATGGCGTCAATGGTCAGCGGGTGATAACTCATTGGCACGTCGCTGTAAACGACCGGTTCTTGGTCCCTGCCTGCGTTGGCAAGGTGTTCCATAATTTCAAGTGCTGTCGGCATAATATGGATTCCTTATTAAGTGACTTAGAAGTTATTTAATGTTTATTAATGCAGTTAGCTTAAGCGAGGCCATTAATAATACGCAATACGTCCTGCGTATTTATTATTGCGGCGCTGCTTTACATGGTAGCCAGTTCAGGTAAAGGTGAGCTTTTACGGGAGCTGCGCATAAGGCCGCACAGCGCCTTGCCGGTTGCCGCTGCTGCACAGTTACCGGCAGTTTGTAGCGGAGGCAGCTAGGGCCGTTCAATTGCCCAGGTGCCGGAGTGGTGGCGAACTGGCAGTGGGCGAGCGTACTGGTAACACGGCATTGCAGCTACGAAACTACCCAGAGTCCCCCGAGTCCCCTAACTCCCCCAAGTGGTGGCACACCCTTGTATTTACTCACTCGGGGGAGTTTGGGGAGTTTGGGGAGTAAGGGGAGTTTGGGGAGTAAGGGGGGTTTATATACACACCTACACCGGTCGGCAAACCCAAGTTCCGGATCGGTTGGTCTTCTCAAGATACTTGCTGCTGTTATCGTTCCACCAGCTTTCGGTCGCCATTCCCGCCTTGCTCGCTGCTTCCTTGACAACTGCAACAGGCAACTCATCGACCGCAGGATATCTAAAGTAGTTAGCAATCCACGTTGCAAACTCTGCCCCCTTAGCGCTTACGGGGCCACGTGCGCCGCCAGCAAGACCTTCTGGGGATATGGTAGGGTCGATGGACTCCCAGACCGGATGCGTCGCGTCAATTGCCTGCCCGTTCTCGCTATCGTATGCAACGGTAACAGCGGCAGTGGAAAAACGGTACGCACCCTTCGGTCCTCCGGGAAGGTTGTTCTTCACCTGCATGAGTGCTCTGGAATATTCACCGTCCGGAAGCTTCACAACCGCACACAAGGAACGGGCGATCTGTGTGAACGCACCAGCGCCAAGCACGCGATGCAAAAGAGTTCGGGTTGAATCCTTTGCCAAGTGAGTCACGCACACAACCGCCAAACCGGTTTCCTGCGCAAGCCTCGACCACGGCTCCAGAATCGTTCGAAGCTGACCGTTGTCATTCATGTCCGTGCGTTTCAACTGCTTACCTTGCAGGTAGGAAGTGACCGGGTCTATGACAAGTAATTCAAAAGGCAGGCCGTTCAACTTTCCAGCTTCTAGCGTCTGACGAACAGCAGCAATATCGTCTTGCATTGAAAAGGTATCTTGCTTGCCGTCCCGAGTCACGCCAACGATCTCCAGCACGTTCGCCCCGTTCGCTTGGCATGCCGCCAGTCGTGGTCCTGTCAGTTCAGACATGGAGTCTTCGCTACCAAGCCAAAGGACGCGCGCAGGTGGGCGATAAGCGTTATCTGGGTCGTCAGGCCAAGGCCGTCCGGTCGTCACACGTGCTGCGATGTCAGCCAGTACCGTGGACTTGGCTGACGCTGTCTCCCCCGCCACTAGGTTGATATAACCACGTGCAATCCAACCGCGCCACAGCCACTTAATGGCCTTCATTTCTACCGTGTTCGCAGCTCGCAATTGCAACGTTCCGGGAGCGGCAGCGGGTGCAGCGCTATCTCGTTTGCCACGTGCAGCGTTGCTGTTCGGGTTCAGCCATCCTTGCCTCTGCGCTTCTGCGAATACCGCTTGGTAGCCGGTGCGTTCACCTCCCAACTGATCCCACTTCTTGGACGCTTCCGCCATCTTGAATCCGTCGAACTGTTCCGACCACGTTAGCCAAAGCTCCCGCCCGACACCGCCCAGCTCTCGCAGCGCGTGGCCCATGGCCGTCCACGTTGTGTAGGTGCCTGCACCGCAGGGAATCATCTTTAGCGCGGACCGAAGGTCTGTGATCGTTTCTGCATCTACCGGGACGAAAGGGACGCTGACTGCAACGGTGGACGCGTTGCCGCTTGCGTGACGCGGCGCAAGCACCTGCTCAACATAGTCGGCCAAACAGACGAGTTCGTCTTGACTCCGGATGGTTTCACCTGTGAAGGTGAAGTATCGTCCAGCCGCATAAGCTTCAATGCCGATACCGGGCTTGCTCCCCAGCGTTTTGAACGGTCTTCCGTATCCGAGTGCGTGACAGCCTTCCCCGCTCGGGCTGCGTTCGACATAGCCGGGCAGTTGGTTGGCTAGGTCCGACAATAAATTCACACTGACATTGTCTAGGTCGATACCTTGGAAGTGACAGCCTGTATCACCGTCAGGCCCGAGCGCTATTGCGACACCAAGGTAGTCACCTTGCCAGGACGCATCGCAAGCCTCGCTAAACGTAACTAGCTGCGCAACGTCCTGTTCGCTATCAAGCGCGATCCCAATGCCTCGTCGATTTCCGTTGGTGTAGTGCGGGATCTTGCCCTCTTTCCAAAGGAGCCAACGCTTTGCATTGCGTAGTGCATTGGGAAACGGCACGCTGGCGGCAGCACGCATTTGATGCATGGCTGCTGCCGTTGGTATGGCACCGTCGCTAGTTGTGGGGCTGGTAAGTACAGCGCCGGCCTGTAGCGGCTGCTCCGCGTTTGTATCAGACTGCTGATACTGCAAGGAAAGCGGTACACTAAACCCGTCCAATTTGTTACCTTCTTGAGCGCCCTCATCCGGCGCTCTTTTTTTCGATTGGTCATTCATAATTGCAGTCCAAAAGTTACGCGGGGCGTACTCGCACAGCAGCGCTGTCGGAGCACCCTAATGTTTTAAAGGGGTTTGCTCAAACAGACGCTGCTTCTTGTGCAAGCTGGGCCTGCTCCGCCGTCTGTGACGTGGAGCTGCGACGATTGGAATTGAGGTAGGTCTGAAGGTCTTCTTCGCGGTACATGTTGCGCGAACCAACCTTGGTGACAACCGGGCCGGTGCCGCGCCAGTGCCAAATCCGCAAGGTGCCATACTTGATATGCAGCAACTCAGCGGCTTCTTGGCACGTATAAAGTTTGATCGGGGTCATGTTGAGCCTCAGCGAATTACACTGCTGACGCCACAATAGAAAAAGGGCAGGTCAGCAGCAACTAAGCCTGACCTGCCCTTTAAGAGACAGAGTTATTTCGCGAGCGGTTGGTTACGCTAGGCTGGAAATTTCGCGGTAACAACAATATACAGCTTCGCGCAGCCTCGCGCTATGCTTCATACAAAATTAATTTAGTACCTTCAAGCAGATCGCAAGTTGATCACGTTTCCTGCTGCTGCAATAGCGACCTGTTCCCGCACCCATGCACCGATCTTATCTATGGCTTCCTTGAATACTTGAGGGTCCGGACTATTCGCATAATGGATTGAATGAACGTCGCCTAAACCTTCATGATTCAGCAGTCGTCTACGCGTGTCGCTGTCCACGCCGCAATGGCGCGCTATGTCTTCGTATGTCCTCCGCAAATCATGGAAGCTAACGTGGACACCGGCAGCGCGGTCCACCTCCTGCATGATGCCGCGCGGGTCAACTACATGCCCCGATGCACCGCGCGACACGAATACGTAGTCGTTCCCCTTCACGCGCGGTCGCGCTTCGATCACTTCCCGCAACAGGTCACAGAACGGAAGCGTGATCGCGCGGTGCCCCTTGGCATCTTCTGCCGGTATGGTCCAGGTGTTGGCGGTGAAGTCCACGCGGCTCCATTTCAGCTTCGCTGCCTCGGTGCGGCGCAACCCTGTAAGCATGAGGAACAACACATAGTCAGCGCTCAAGCGTGCATCGGGTTCCGCTCGACGTGCATATACAGCGGACCACGCAGCACCCACCTTGTTCAGCGGTATGCGTCCGGTGGCCGGAACGTCAGGATGCAAGCGCACGGTCTTGAGCATGCGCGACACAGGGTTCACTGCAAGAATCGTGTAGTTGCCGTCCGCGTCCGCATGCACTTCGCGCGCGCGGTTGAGCAGTGCGCGCAGGTTCGACATTGCGGCGTCCGCTTGCTTTGGAGTCTTCTTCGAAAGCTCCCTAAAGCGCTCCTCGCACATCTTTGCAGTAATGTCTTTGGCGGGAAGGTCCAACCACTTCTTCAAGTAGATTTCTGTGTACCGGCGAATGTTGAACTTGCTGGCCTCGCGCAGTGGACCGTTAGAAGTCCTTACGTTGTCCAGATACTCTTCCATGACCTGTCGCAGCGTAGTCAGTTCGGCCTTGTCACGCTCCCGCTTGGCTGCTGCAACGCGTGCTGTTTCCTTTGGGTCGACATCGCTGTCCATGTCACGAAGCAACTCGCCAGCACGTTTGCGAGCGTTTTGAACGGTCCAGCGGACATTGAATGCGTCCATCCCGTGCTCGCCAATGGTCACGCGCCGCGACACTCCGTTAGGCCTCCCTTGCGCGACATACACCCTCTTCCCCGTGGACGACACCCGTACGCCGAACCCCTTGAGCCCACGGTCCCAGTACAGGGCCTGGCCTTGAACCGGTATCGGCAAGTGCTCCACAACCTCCTTCGTGAAGTTAACGCTGGTCTTCTTCGCCATGCTCTTCCCCTTAAAAATAAACACTTAGTAAGCAACATGTGTATATGGTAACAGACCTTAATATACAAGTAAGCCACCTATGTCATTGATTCAACAGGGAAAGCACATACAGGCATATACAACCGCAAACCCTTATAAACACTTAAAACTTGCTTGGTCACAACATAAGGCCGGCTGTAACGCAATGCCGGTCCCGCGTCATTGCCGGTCGCACTGGTCGCCGCATCAATCCGATGGCGACGCAACGCGTCCAACATGGCAGAACGGTCAGGAAAGATCCGCCATTGGAGCGGCCTTTGCAACGCGATAGCCACACGTTGCGCGAAATCGGCAGAGACGCCGCGAACGCCCGAACTGGATTCGTCCGGATCGTTCATCTCCATTGGCGGCACTGCGCCCGGCACCGCGCCCACGATAAACGGCTTGGGCGTTGCTGCATTCGTTGCAATGGAAAGCGCCAGCAGCCAGGCGAACACTATTGCCTGGCGCAACGCCCTGATGCTTTGTATCGCGACGTGTGTCCTTAGCAAACTCATTGGGTGATTGCCTGCGCACAACGCCAGACACGCGCTCTTGAAAGGAGCGCCAGTGTCGCAAATACGAACGACCACGCCAATTGGGAAAACTGAAACAATCAGTCAACCTAAATGACACAGTCGCATTGACGGTGCAGGAAGGACCCTGCGTCCGGCTATTCAAGGCTAGAGATAGCGCCCGGGGGCGCTTGCACGGCTGACAAAAACGTTAGCCTGATTAGTAACTGAACGGTTAACCAGCCACCTTCCGCACCGATCCAGTGCATTCATTGTTGCGAGACACACAATACTATTTCGACAGATTCACAGCTAATGCAACAACACTTCACTACCTACACTTCAGTGTTGAGATTGTTCGGCATGACCTCATTGGTCCTGCAACAAACTCGACACACAAGACCCCGAGGAGATTCCATCATGTTCAAGTCACTGGTTCCCGCAATCGTGCTTGCTTCCGCGCTGGGCGCGCCGGCATTCGCTTATGCGCAAGACGCGGATACGGTAA
>Ga0153932_1000472_pt1 | contig 10938 bp, 8 predicted proteins | sample TSNJ016MetaG_FD_102273 | JGI IMG/M metagenome (GOLD analysis project Ga0153932, IMG submission 102273) | Attine ant fungus gardens microbial communities from New Jersey, USA - TSNJ016 MetaG | ecosystem: Host-associated > Fungi > Mycelium > Unclassified | place: USA: New Jersey, Wharton State...
GAAGAAGAACGCGAGATGTTGCCGCTGTGCGAAAGCGAAGGCATCGGCGTCATACCGTGGAGCCCGCTCGCACGGGGCCGTCTGACGCGCGACTGGAACAGCAGCAGCGCACGCTCGGAGACCGACGAATTCGGCCGCACGCTGTATGCGGCCACCGAAGAGGCAGACCGTCAGATCGTCGAACGGGTGAGCGAAATTGCGACGAAGCGGGGCGTGCCGCGGGCGCAGGTCGCGCTTGCGTGGGTGCTGCAGAAAAAGCCGGTCACGGCGCCTATTGTCGGCGCGACGAAGCTGCATCATTTGAACGACGCGGTCGCAGCCCTTTCACTCAATCTGACAGCGGACGAAATCCAACTGCTCGAAGAACGGTACGTGCCGCATGCGGTGACGGGTTTTAGATAAATAGCGGCGCTTTTCGCTTTCCATCAGCTCGCTGCGAGAAGGGACATGGTGGCTTTCTCTGCTGGATTCGCGCCGGGCAGAGAAGCCACCAGCGGGTCACGCCTGTGTTCCCATCCAAGTTCAAAAATGGTGCGCCCGCACGATCAGCCGATGCATATCTTCCATGCGAAATATTGAAGCTGAGCGAAGGCTTCATCGCAGCATTGCCTTCATGGTTTGCGGGTAGGCCGGGCGTTCTTCCTTCGCCGATGGACGAGCACGCCGCAGCCGATCGCAACCAGTATTGCCACCAGCACGCCGTTCATGCCCGTCGTGCTGCGGGATTTGAGGGCGCTCGATGTCGCCGACGCCCCCGATGAAGCGGACGAGGCCACGGTCGCCGAGGCCTGACTTGCAACAGGCTGCGGCAGCGCAACGCCCGCGGCGCTTCCCCGCTGCACGACAGATGGATCCGATGTAGCCACTGCAGCGGACGAAGGCGTAGGTGTCGCATCAGGGTCGGGTCCAACGAGAGCTGACGCGTTCGTTGATGGAACATCGGGAGGCATTGCCGCAGCCGACGTTGTCCCGGCCGCCTGAACCAGGGTGTTCCACTGAGCAAATACTATGTCAATACAGTGGACGTCGGTACAGGCATTGCGTGACTGTCTCCACCGCGATAGCTGGCCAGCCGAAAGTTTCCCGGCGCTTAGCAGGCTCTGCTGCTGCGAAACAATATGCTCGTATTCATTGTTCAGGATGGCATGGTCACAGATGACACGCTCAGCCGGTTGCTGCGTGGTCGCACACGCAATATCGTTCGCCCGTGCTTCGGCTGCACTTAGCGCAAGCAGCGCCAGTAACCATGTCGAATGTCGCATTAGACGCACTGCTTCTCCCTAGTCATTCGTTATCGGCACTACTCGCCAGCTTGCGCACGCTAGCTAGATTTTAGGCAGGACTGCACGGATATGTGCAGCAAAAGCGGCGACTAATGCAGAAGGCCGAGCGCGATCAAAGGCGATAGTAATGCCAAGTGCAGGCAACATTGGCAACTTGTACTTTGGTCCGAGAATCCGCAAGTCAGTTGGGACGGCCGTGCGGGTCAGCACGGCAAGCGCCTGGCCCGATCTAACCACTGCCAGCAAACCGGTCAGGCTGCCGCTGGCATAGGCGATGCGATAGCGGCGGCCCGCCGCATCTAGGCCGCGCAGCGCGTTGATATGGTCCAGCCCGTCCGGATCCGAGAGCGCAAGCGGCAGCGGCTCAATCTTGAGGGTAGCGGCCGATTTTGCAATCCAGACCAGCGGCTCTATACGAATACTTTTTTCGTCTGTAGCACCTTCTATGATCGAGACCAGCGCAAGCTCGATTGCGTGCTTGTTTAGCCTCTCGTGCAACCGGGGAGTAGAGGCACAGACGACCTCGATCAGTACATTCGGATGATCGTTGACGAAATCACCGATCAGGTTCGAGAGAAAAGAAGACGCATATTCATCCGGGCAGCCGAACCGGATAACGCCAGAGAGGCCTTGTCCGGTCAAGTCGGTAATAGCCTCATCATGTCTGCTCAGGATCTCCTGCGCATGCGCCAGCAGCCTGTCACCTTCCTGCGTAAGCGTCACACCCCTGCCGCCGCGATTGAGCAATGGCTGGCCAATGATTTCCTCCAGCCGCTTGATTTGCATGCTGACAGCTGCTTGCGTACGACCAATGCGGGGCGCCGCCGAGTTCAGGGAGCCGGCGTGAGCAATCACGACGAAAGTACGAAGAAGATCTATATCAAGCGTAGCCGGCACCGTATAAGCCCCATTAATACGTCGTATAAGAAGTATTAGTTTTGTTCAAAAAACGCGTCCACCTATTATGACCTGATCGACAGGGAAGAGGTCGATGGTACTCAAATTTCACTGCCCTGATTGTGGGAAAGAGGCCGGGCGCAACCGGGCGTTACGGCGGGGTATTTTCACGGCAGGATTCGACCGCGCTTCATGCAAATCGTCAAGGAGACGACAAGTGAAACAAACCACTCGCAATCGAGCTCTCATCGCTGTCGTGATGTCTGCGGCGCTATGGCGCGCAATCCCGGATAGCCAGGCGCAGACATCGGCGGCGAGCGCCGCCGAACCGGGAACAAGACTCGTGAAAATAGGGGTCGCCGGGCCGTTGACGGGAGGACTGGCGCATTTTGGCAAAGACAATGAAAACGGTGCGCGGTTAGCCCTTGAAGAAATCAACAAGACGGGACTGACCATCGGCGGACAGCGCATCACGCTGGTGCTCGACACGCAAGATGATGCGGCCGATCCTAAAACAGGAACCCAGGTTGCACAGAGGCTGGTCGACGACGGGGTTGTCGCAGTCGTCGGTCACTACAACTCCGGCGTTTCAATTCCTGCCTCCAGAATTTACAGCGACGCGGGTATAGCCCAGATATCTCCCTCATCGACGAATCCAGATTACACGTTGCAGGGCTTCAAGACGACGTTTCGGCTAGTTGCAACGGATGCTGCGCAGAGTCCTACGCTCGCCGCTTACGCGGTCAAGAACCTGGGTATCAAGCGCCTGGCCGTTGTGGACGATGCTACACAGGCAGGCAAGGGCCAGGCTGATGAATTTGCTAAGCCGGCAAAGGCCGCTGGCGTGAGCATTGTTGCACGGGAAGCCACGACTTCCACGGCGACCGATTTCAGGGCCATTCTCACGACCATCAAAGCCTCCCGGCCGGACACCATCTACTTCGGTGGCACGGACCAGGGCGCCGGTCCGTTTGCCAAGCAGGCGGTCAGTCTCGGCATCAAAGCGAGAATTCTTGGATCTGACGGCATCTGTACCGAAAAAATGGCTGAACTTGCCGGCGATGCCGCGCAGAACGTGGTGTGTTCAGAGGCCGGCATGCCGCTTTCAAGAATGAGTCAAGGCGCTGCTTTCAACGCGAAGTACCAGGCGCGTTTTGGTCAACCGCTCGTGCTCTACGCACCATTCACGTACGACGCTGTTTATATCATCGTGGATGCAATGAAACGCTCGAACTCCGTGGACCCGTCCAAGGTTCTCGGCGCAATCCACAAGACCGACTATGCCGGAATTACGGGGCACGTCATGTTCGATGCCAAGGGCGATATCACGGAACCGGCTATCTCTATCTTTGACTTTAAAGATAACAAGAAGACGTTGCTGGATGTCGTCAAGATGTAGTGCGCATTGCAAGGCATGAGGTCACCAACGATGACGGATAACATACCCATACACTGGGACTGAACGGAGATTTTCATGGCCGCCTCACCGCTTCATCCCGCACCATCGCCTAAGTCCGCACCTTCCACGATCGCCCTGGAAAACCACAGCCCCACATGGGCCGAGGTTGACCTGGATGCGCTGACTCGCAACTATGATCGGCTGAAAACGTTGATTGGAGCCGGCAAGCAAATCATCGTACCCGTCAAGGCGAATGGCTACGGTCACGGTGCGACGCGTATCGCTGCATGCTTGGCAAGACGCGGCGCCTACGCTGTGCAAACGGCGTCGGTACGAGAGGCCGTGGCGATACGCCGAACGGGGAATGACGTAAAGATCATTGCCTATCCTGTCAATCTCGCGGAGGACGTGCACGCATTACTGCAGAACGACATTGTGCCGACAGTGGTCGATATGGCAGGCGCCCGGATCGTATCGGCTGCGGCGACACGGCCAGTCGCCATATGCGTCAAGGTCGATGCCGGTCTCCAGCGACTTGGCGTGCCGCTGGACGAAGCCGAAGACATCGTCATGAAAATGGCCGGACTGCCAAACGTAATGGTGGAGGGCGTCTATACCCATGTGCCTTTCGCTGACCTGTCGCAAGCGGACTGGGCAATAGGCCGTGTCCGCGCTTTTGAGGTGCTTGTTAAAAGGCTGCTGCAACGAGGTTTGGAATTGCGCGTCACGCAAGCCCGTGCAAGCGCGCACGTGATTGCGAATATCGAGGACAGTCTTACTGCGGTGTGTGCGGGACACTTCCTGTATGGCTTGCGCTCTTTTCCGGCGGACAGTGCGGTCAATCTTCCGTCGGAACCCGTCCTTCGCGCGATTAAAACGCGCTTGATCCAGGTGCGGCCAATTGGCGGCAGTCCAGCGAAAACTCATGGCGATCCGTACGGCGCCAATTTCGAGGGCGTCACACGAACTGGCGTGCTTTCGGTTGGCCGGGCCAATGGTATTCTGCGACCGCTTCATGACAAGGGTGCTTACGTCCTGGTCGCTGGTCGACCTTCTCGTGTTATTTCTGTCACCCTTGAATATACCGTTGTTGATCTGTCCGGCCATCCCGACGCCTTGTCGGGCGACACCGCGACCATCCTTGGCGACGACGGCGAAGCAGTGCTGACTATCGACGATGCAACCAGGGCTGCGGGCTGCTCACCCCTGGATTTCAGTATTGGGCTACGCGACATTGCATTGATTTATCGAGGAGGCGAGTGACCTCTTTCACCTTCCCCTCATGAAGGGCTAGGGCGCCAGACTCGGCGCCCCGGATGCACGGCGGCAGCTTAAGCAGTAGCTTCTCGTTTCGGCAGTTCGGACGTATCTGTCAGGCATCCATCGGTAAGCGCCGCGACAGGCGTGAAGTCTCGATGATGGATATGTTCTGGTCGCTTGTCCTTCGTGCAGCGATTGTCCACCGGATTCAGGATCAGCGAGAAGATGGCGCGCGTCCAGGGCGAGAGGTTTGGGGGCGAACCATGAATCAGACTGTCGCCGAAAATTAGCGCCGTGCCTGCCGGTCCTGTAGCTGAAACAAGATCCCGCTGCTCCCCCACATTCTTGACGATCTCGGACGGCACTACCCACAAGGGGTGGCTTGTCGTGGTGGTGTCGTAGAAAGCCTCCGAAGACCCGACACGATGTGAGCCCCTGATGAAGTACAGAGGCCCGTTGAATTCGTTGACGTCGTCAAGGAAGACGTGCAGGTTGAGCGCAAGTGGTTGTGGTACGCCGTCGTCGCGATGATGCGTGGCGAAATCCTGATGCCACTGCCACATTTCTCCAGTGATTGCTTCTTTGACGTTGATCTTCGATTGTTGGACATAGAGATTCGGGCCAGCAATCTGTTGAGCGGGTTCCACGAAGCGCGGGTGCCGGACGAGCTTCCCGAAAACTTCGTCGCGTAGATGAAGGCCAAACGCGGTGCGCACTACATCGCTACTTTTTTCCTTGACGTTCGCTGCGGTGTCCTGAAGAAACACGCGGTTCATGGCCGCACGCAACACCTCGACCTCGTCGACGGAAAATAGCTGCGGGAGAATAAGGAATCCATCCTCATTGAACTGTCTAAGTTGCTCTTGGGTTAACTGCATGGTTGACGCCCCTGAAGAAAACGGTAGTGGCAGGCGAGGCAGGCTTGTGACTTTTATCCTGGCGACGCTTCGATATGCAATCAGTTGATATGCATCGATTGGAGGATAGTCGCCGGGACGATTGAAGAGAAACTAATACTTCTTAACACGGCTATTAGTGGGAGTTATTGGCGGGTCGAATGGGAAGGTGTTTTCGTTCGCGCGCGGGGAATGGGCTTTTTAGGTTGGCGGTGGCGGGTAGTGCAGGGGTTGGATTTGACGACCAAACGAACGCGCAAGCGGGAGTTCCTCGACGAGATTCCGTGGACCGGACGGCGTTATCCGGTTTGATGGACCCGGATCGATTGCGCCCATCGTGCTCGCGAGTGGGCGCTTCGTGTTCGACGACGTTCTTCCCCTTATTGATCAACTATGAAGCCGTCAAAATGCGGCCGCATCGAAATCGGTTTGGATAATGGCGGCCGGATTCTCTGTGCGTCCGGCAGCAAGGCCATGCCGAGTCCGGGTCCGTTCGGGATATCGACAAAACCGTTGTTCGGCAACGGCACCTTGTCGACAATATTGCTGCCCAGATGTTCCGGCCGTGATTCGAAGATTCCAGCTTCGAAACCCGTCGCGTATTCCTGGATCGCGAAGTTGGGGATTGCGGCGTCGAGCTGGAGGCACGCGGCCAACCCGATAGGCGAGAGCGGGTTATGCGGAACGACCTGGATGTGGTGCGCCTCGGCCATCGCTGCAACCTTGCGGGCGCCGGTAATGCCGCCGCACAGACACAGGTCGACGCGCGCGTATTCCACTCCCCCTCGGGCCATGAGTGTCTGGAATTCGTAGATGCTGGAGAAGCGCTCTCCGGTCGCAATCGGAATATGAATTTTCTCAGCAACGCGCGCCATGCCATCGGGTCCTTCCGGACGGATCGGATCTTCGATGAACATCGGATGCGTGTCCTCGATACCGCGCGCGAACACAATCGCCTCGGCCGGCGTAAGTCGTCGATGCAGCTCGATGAGCAAGTCGACCCGATCGCCCACGACTTCGCGCATCTGATGCACATTACTGATCGCGTCGCGCATTTTTTTGATGTGCGTCTTGAAGTAAACCTGGTCATTGCCTTCATCGAGGAACGGATTCAGGTGGCCAAATGCATTGAAGCCGACTTCCATCTTCGCCTGGCACTCCACCAGGATCTTCTCGATGCTGCTTTCGTAAATGTGCCCGTAAATACGCGCTTTAGTGCGCACCGGACCACCCAGCAATTGATAGATCGGTACATTCAACGCGCGACCCTTGATGTCCCAGAGCGCAATGTCGATGGCAGAAATCGCGGCGTTAATCGCCAGCCCCTGGAAGTAGCTGAAGCGATGCATCACGTTCCAGTGATGCTCGATCGCAAACGCGTCCTTGCCGACCAGATACTCGGCGAAACGGCGGATCGCCGCGCCCGACGCTTCAATATGTCCCCATGCGCCGGCCTCACCATAACCGGTAATGCCTTCGTCGGTATCGACGCGGACAAACATGAACTGGCCAACATGCAGTGGTTCGACTTTAGTGATCTTCATTGAAAACTCCTTCTTGGATTTTGGTTAGTACCGTGTCGCCTGCACTGTGGCGGCGTCGTTTTCAGAGGCTGCAGGATCAGCGCCTGCCGAGGGTTCATCGAGATTGCGGCCACGCGTTTCGGGTCCGAGGAACACAGACACGGCCGTGATCACGCCAAGTGCCACGACGTACCACGCGACCAGATGCGGGGAACCTGCGCCAGCGGAAAGGAGACCGACCGAGATCATCGGCGCGATGCCGCCCGAGATGGGTGAGGTGACCTCGCGGGCGAGCGAGAAGCCGGTGTACCTGACACGCGAGGGGAACATTTCGGCGAGCCACGGGCTTTGCGCCGAGGTCATCATCGTTTTTGCTACTGATGAAACCAGGAAGAGTCCCGCATAGATCCACACGATGTCTCCGCTCTGCAGCATGCGAAAGAACGGGAAGATCGCAAGCCCGGAGATCAGAGCACCGCCAATGTAGACCGGCTTGCGTCCCACCAGATCCGAGACCCAGCCAAAGAATGGCACGGTGACGAATTGCAGCGCGGTGCTGAACATCAGGGCCGTCACAATGACATCGCGTGACATATGCAGTTGCTGCGTGACATAGACGATCACGAACGATTCGTAGATGTAAGCAAGCGAGTTGTCGCCAAGACGCGCTCCCCAGGCGCACAACATGGGCCGCAGTGACGTACGAAAAACTTCCCGGATCGGTGCCCTGACCACGGCATTGCGTTTCTGGAGGTCGAGGAACGCAGGGGTTTCCTTGAGCGAACTACGTAGTACAAGGCCGAGGATCACGACTACCGCGCTCAGCAGGAAGGGGACTCGCCAGCCCCATTCCTCGAACGCACCTTTCGACAAGGTCGACGAAATATGGAAGGTGGCAAGCGACATCAGCAGACCGAGTGCAACGCCCACATAGGGCAACGATCCATAGAGACCGCGCCGCTTGGGCGGCGCATATTCGATCACCATCAGCACGGCGCCGGCATACTCCGCGCCGGAGCCCAGGCCCTGCAATGCGCGCAGCACGCACAAGAGAAGCGGAGCCCAGACGCCGATCATCGCGTAGGTCGGCAGGAGGCCCATCAGCGTCGTCGAGCCGCCCATCAGAAGCAGAGTAATGATCAGCACTTTCTTGCGGCCAATCCTGTCGCCGAGCCGCCCGAAAATCACACTGCCGACAGGCCGGACGAAGAACCCGATCGCGAAGCTCGCGTACGCGAGGAGCGTCCCGGTCAGATGATCGTATGAAGGAAAGAACAGCTTGTTGAATAGCGTGGCGGCCGCCGTCGCGTAAAGGTAGTAGTCGTACCATTCAACGGCCGTTCCCACGATCGCGCTCAGGATGGCGTTGCGGACCGCGCGGCGTATTTCGGGCGACTGCCGGTGTGTGCTTTGCAAGGCAACCTCTATTCTTTTATCGAAGGCCGCGCACGGGGCGCAGCGTGTCTCCATCGGCCGCGAACCGTGCCGCTCGCAGTGTTTGGCGCTTTTTTCAGTGGCACACTGACGCGACCTCTCATGGGCCGGGCTTCAGTCAGTCTTTCGCAGCGCCACTTTTTGATACGCTTCGCGACTACGCCCGTTTGCTGCGTTCGCGACAGGGTTCCATCTTCCGAATTATCGTCTGGAAACGTTTCCGGAAACGTTTCCAGACGATAATTCGAGCAGTAAGAGGTTGTCAAGAATTGATTGGGGAAATTTCGAGATGAGCAACAAGACGGGGGAACCCGCCATCGTGAAGTCCGGCATCAAGGCGGTGGCCGAACTGGCGGGCGTGGGAATCGCGTCAGTGTCGCGGGTGCTTTCGGGACAACCCGGCTCGAGCCCGCAGATGACGCAGCGCGTGCTGGACGCGGCTCGCCAACTTGGCTACGCGCCCAACGTCCTCGCGCAAAGCCTGCGCCGGCGTGCGACGCATTCCGTGGGGTTTGTTGGCTCGGATATCAACAATCCCCTGGTTGCCTCCATCGTCAGCGGTGCGGAAAGCGTACTCAGCGTGGCCAAGTATTCGGTCCTTCTGACCAATTCAGGCGGCGACCCGGGCGTCGATGCGCAACGTATCGATGTATTGCTTCAACGTCAGGTCGACGGGCTGATCGTGTTGCCCGCGCTCGAAGACGACCCGGCTACGCTGGCTGCGTTGCGCGGCGCGCAAGGGCCGGTCGTGCTGATCGATCGCACCTTGCCTGCCGACATCGGCGCGCATTACGTGTTGTCGGATCACTTTCGGGGAATTGGCGATGCCAGCCGTTATCTGCTGCAGGCCGGTCACAGCAGGATCGGTCTGGTCGTGGGCCTCGACGTGCGGCCGACCCGCGAACGTATTCGCGCGGTGGAAGCCGCCTTCGATAGCCTTGGCATCGAGCGAAACCTGATCGTTCATCGAGGGCGTTTGTCACCGGAACACGGGGAGCAAGCCATGGATGAACTGCTTTCCGGCGATGCTCCGCCGAGCGCGGTGATTTTGGGCGGCAATCAATTGCTGGAAGGGGCGCTGCGCGTGGTGCATCGGCGAGGGCTGACGCTGGGCGTGGATCTGTCGCTGGTCAGTTGCGACGATCTGCCATTGTGCCGGCTTCATCACCCGCCCATTGCGACGGTGATGCGGGATACGGCACTACTGGGCCGCCGTGCCGCCGAATTGCTGCTTGCTCAGCTTCGTGAGCCGGGCGTAACCGAACCTGTTCTGTTGCCCACGTGGTTCGAACCGCGGGAGAGTTGCGGACCCTTCGCGACGCCATCGATCAAGGTCGCTCAACTACGGGGCTTAAAAAAGCGCGCGAGGTAGGGGCCACGAAGAAGCCCGGATGGTGTGATTCAGCCTGATCTCCGCGCAATTCGGGGCTTGCGAGCGACTGCGCAGAGCGGCGCACGGGAAGTTACTCGACCCACCGGGCTCGGGACAGCATATCGTCAAGCATTTCAATCCAATGCCGAACCGGAGTTTTCGATGCAGCGGCAAGATGGGAAATGCATCCAATGTTGGCAGAAACGATCAGTTCCGGTCCCGTCGCCTCGAGGGCAGCCACTTTGTCATTTCGTAGTTGCGAAGCCAGGGCGGGTTGCGAGATGGAGTAGGTCCCCGCGGAACCGCAGCAAAGATGCGCATCGGCAGGAACGCGTACGTCGATATCAAGCGAGCGCAGCAGGCCTTCCACAGCCCCCTTTATTTGCTGTCCGTGCTGCAGCGTGCAGGGCGGATGGAAGGTAACGCGGCGTCGTTCCGGTGAAGCGATCAAGGGCCGTAGCGTGTCCACATACCCTGGAAGCAGTTCAGCGAGATCTTTGGTAAGCGCGACGATCCGGTCGGCTTTTTCCGCATAGACCGGGTCGTCGCGCAACAGATGGCCGTATTCCTTCACCGTCGCACCGCAGCCGGACGCATTCATGACAATGGCTTCAATGCCCTGTTCGACGTAAGGCCACCACGCGTCAATGTTTCTGCGTATATCGTCAAGCCCGGAATCCGAATTGGAAAGATGCAGGCGTATGGCGCCGCAACAACCCGCGCTTGCCGGCGCGATCAGTTCTATGCCAAGCGCGTCGAGCACTCGACGGGTCGCAACATTGATGTTCGGGGACATCGCAGGTTGCACACAGCCCTCAAGAAAAAGCATTTTTCTTGCATGATGTCCGATCGGCGTGGGCCGTGGAACCTGACC
>Ga0153932_1000473_pt1 | contig 10916 bp, 6 predicted proteins | sample TSNJ016MetaG_FD_102273 | JGI IMG/M metagenome (GOLD analysis project Ga0153932, IMG submission 102273) | Attine ant fungus gardens microbial communities from New Jersey, USA - TSNJ016 MetaG | ecosystem: Host-associated > Fungi > Mycelium > Unclassified | place: USA: New Jersey, Wharton State...
CGCGCTGCCGCGCACATCGAATTCGACTTTCCAGCGCTCGTTCGTGCCGCGTGGCACTGCTTCGAGTTCCAGTGTGCCGGCTTCGGTGATCCGCGCATGCAGTTTTACCGGCACGACTTCACCGGGCGTGCGTCCTTCGGTCGGCAGCGTAGCCTGGATTTCTTCAAGCTCCTGCAACTCGTCGGGCGACCAATAGTCGAGCATGGTGCCCACGTGATCTTGTCGGCGTACCGATGAACCAAAGAAACGGAAGTGCACGGGTTCACCGACCACGAGGCCGAATTCCTGAGCCGGCAAGGCCGCGTCCGTGCCCTCTTCCATCCCGAAGGGCGCGACGCACAGCGCCTGGACAGGCGGCTCCATGCCGGGCACGGCCGGCATGGCCGACTCGATAGCAATGTAGTAAGCCCGCGCCGTGCCGCCACGAATGCGCACGCCTTTGCCGCGTTTCACATAGCCGTAATACGCCGCGCCGCGTGCGACCGCGAGGTCGAGATCGGCGCCGCCCAACAGGCGCGCAGGCTCCGCGCCTTCGGCGGCGAGCCAGCCGTTGAGGCCATCGAGGATGCGCTCGACGAGCAGCATCGACTTGAACACGCCGCCGTTGAACAGGACCGCTGTGGGATGCAGGAAAGTCGCGTTCTCGGCCGGCTTTTGCTGCAATCCTTCGAGCTCGGCGAGCGCGGCGACTTGACGGCCGAGGAATGCTGCCAAGTGCCGTGTGATGCCAGCATCTTGCGCATACGGCAGGCCGAGTTGAGTCAGGCCGCCACGCGCCCGGCTCATTGGCCGCGCCGATGCATCGACTTGCGGAAAGAAGCCGTCGAGAATCGTCTGCGTGAGTTCGGTGCGGGTCAGTTCGGTGCGGATCGAGCCGCCAATCAGTTTCGATCCACGGCTCGGCACGACCAGCGGCACGGTGTCCACGCTGCGGTCGGTCAACAAGGTTTCCTTGGCCGCGCGGCATGCATAGGTGAGCGCGCGCAACTGCCACGGATCAGCCTGGGTTCCCTGTGCAGCCAGCTTGCGCGCGACCACGTGGGCCAATGCAAGGTCCATGTTGTCGCCGCCCAGCAGGATGTGTTCGCCAACTGCAACGCGATGCAACTCGAGATTGCCTTCACGTTCGATCACCGCGATCAACGACAGGTCGGTCGTGCCGCCGCCCACGTCCACGACCAGGATGATGTCGCCGACTTTCACTTGCTTGCGCCACGCGCCGGCGCTTTTCTGGATCCAGCTATAAAGCGCGGCTTGCGGTTCTTCCAGCAGCGTCATGCGGGTGTAGCCGGCCGCTTGCGCTGCCTCGGCCGTCAGTTCTCGTGCAGCCGGATCGAACGAAGCAGGAATGGTCACTGTGACTTCCTGCTCGCTGAACGGTGCGTCGGGATGCCCGTGGTCCCATGCTTCGCGCAAATGCGTGAGATAGCGAACCGAGCTTTCAAGTGGCGAAACGCGCGTCACTTCTGGCGGCGCATCGCTTGGCAAGATCGCCGCGCGACGGTCCACGCCCGGATGACAGAGCCAGCTCTTGGCGCTCGACACCAGACGAATTGGCGTCGCTGCGCCTCGGCTGCGCGCCATTTCGCCGACTGCAAAGTCGCGCTCGGCGGTCCACGGCAAGGCCAGGTCACCCGGCGTTAATTCGCTCGGATGAGGCAGGTAGAGAAACGACGGCAACAACTCTGGCGCTTCGATAGCCCCCGGTGCGGTGAGCTGCGTGATCGGCAGCACGCCCTGAATGGTTTTCTCGCCATCGCTGGCGGAAAGATCGACGTATGAGAGGGCGCAGTGCGTAGTGCCCAGGTCGATGCCGATCGAATAACGCGGCTCGCTCATCTCGCTCATAGTTCCACCTCGGCCTGTGCGATCACGGTCGCGTCATGCGTCTTTGTCAGCATCGGGAGCCTGACCTCGGCCACTCGCCAGCCGCGATGACTGATATTGCCGCTGAACGGCGGCTTGCCGACGACGTTCCCTGTCAGGCGGATTGCCGTTGCGTCGAAGCCATCGGCGAGCGTCACACGGCTGCCTTCGGCCTCTTCGCGTACCGGACGAATCGTGAAATGCTCCCGCAATGTCGTGCGGCAACCGTCGTGCACGAGCCTCGCGGCGGCGCCGATGTCGGCATCGGAATAACCTGCAATGTCCTCTTCGACAAAGTCAACGAAGCGCGCGCCGCGCTGGAGAAGTCCCAGAAGCTGAAGCGCCGACTCCGGGCTGGCTTCCTTGATCAGGGGAGCGGCCGCTGCCACGGGTTGGGGCGCCGTGACGGGCGCCACCACTGTCCCGTCGCGCAGCCGACGCACCTTCACGGCGAGTTCGCCGTCACCCAGGATGGCGAAAAACGTTCCGACGGCCAAAGAAAGTCTGCTGAGAAAACCCATGTTCGATTCGGTCATACAAAATTGCTCCTGTGGGCTCGCGTAAACAACGCGCTATCCTGCCGGCCGCGGCACAAGGCTTGTTGAAAGCCTTGACGGGCGTGCGCCGGCAATAAATTCGCGGGCCCGGCTGTGGGCTAAAACCGTATTTTGCCTTGATGTGACCGGGGGCCGTTCAGAATGCAAACGGCGGCAGTCTATTGTCGCGATTGCGTTGCCGCGTAAACGAGGGCATGTGGCATGCCTGAAAGCGCAGTCATGCCGCCCTCATGGCCGGCAAAAGCTCGTGTGGGACGGTCGTTCCGGTCGCGTTTGAAAGTCTGCTTGGGCGGCTACTGACGGCCCTGGAGGCGAATTGCCCGCTAGCGTGCGGTTTCAAGCCTAGTCGCTGTCGAAATCGTCTGCTGCCTTACGATTCCGCCGCTCTTCATTCGCACGGCGAGCACGCACACGCTGGCGCCACAGGACGGTAATGACCTCTCCCGTAGTCGCACCAGCGGGGATTTCGTTACGGATGAGATTCGGCACCATCGGCAGGTTCAGGCGCTGCCTTCGCAGGGCCCGGGCGATGGCCGTGCGGCACTCCTGCCCGTGGCAATCCCATTCGTCACGCATTTTTCTGCAGTAACGGCACTCGTTCATGGCAAATAGTTTAACTGTAAACCCTGATGACCTCCCGGCATCGGGGCAAAACGCCCTTACTTTGCCAGGCTTTTTGCCAGGTCGCCTTAGTTCGCGTTCGTTAAAGTATTTACGTTTTTTGCCGATATTCAGACTAAGCACTGCCTCTGTTCAATTCGCCTTGTCTTTGCGATTTGCCGCGTCAGAGTCGCATCATGGTCATGCCTTCGGCTCTGTCGCGTGCAGGTTCCAACGGTTAGCTTTCAAGTAAGCCTATAGCGCCGACTGAAGCCGGGTCGTTCCATCCCGCAACCAAAAAGTAAATCCTCCAGTGCGACGAATTGAGCTTGCCTCCCTGCTATCTGTCCTGCTCATCGTCACTCTGATGTCGTTGTCCGGCTGTCACAAGCAAGACAATCCCTCGTCGAACGCCGCCGCGCCGGCCCGGACCACCATTACCGCGTTGATATGGGCGCCCGACTGGCCGGAGGAAATGCTTCAGATCGCCGCCGATTTCAGCAAGGCAAATCCCGACATACGCGTGAACGTGCAGTTCATGATCGGCAATTCAGTCGAAGAAAATATCAAGCCCCGGATCGCCTCCGGCAACTTGCCGGATCTGGTCAGTGTCAATCCGAACGCTTACGCCGCTGAACTTGCCGATCAAGGCATCCTCGCGGACGTCGGCGGGACATCGGCTTGGAACAACATGCTCGATGCGCTCAAAGGAGACTGGACGAGCCGGCAATCCAAGAAATTTGGAATCTCCGGCGGTGTTGCCACCACGCTGATTTACTACAATCAGGCGATGTTCGCGAAGGCGGGAATCAAGCAACTGCCGAGCAATTTCCAGGAGTTCCTGATTGTTTGCGACCAGTTGAAGCGGGCGGGCTTTACACCCATCATGTGGAACGGCGGCTTCCCGAACATGCTCGGCAACGGCCCCTTCAGTTTCGGCTTTGCCAACAATGTGGTCGCACGTGAGCCGGATTGGAAAAATAAAATCTCGGACGGTACACTCGACCTGAACACGCCTCAGGTAGCCGATATCTTTGCCAAGATCCTGCTGATTGCGGACCGTGGATATGTCCAAGAGGGATTTATGTCGACGGATTACGATGAAGGCATACGTCTGTTCAAGGACGGCAAAGTGGCAATGGCTTTCCATGGCAGTTGGGCGGCCGGCCTTTTCCTGAACGGCAACCCTTTCGACGTTGGCGTGTTCATTCCACCCTGGAACGCGCCGGGCAAGCGAGTGGTACCCGTGATTGGCAGCGAAACCGGGTTTGCCGTGTGTGAAACGCAGAACAAAGTCGCGGCAACACGCTTCCTCGAGTTCATCGCCGGGAAGGGATTCTCCATTCTCCAAAGAAAACGTCAGAATATTCCGCCCTTCAAGCAAGTCGACGGAACGACAGTAAGCAATCTGAAGATTGCCGACTACACGAACAAGGTCAGTCACTTTCCGGTGACCTCCAGCCCTTACTATTCGGTTCTGCCCTCCAGTTCGATCGAGCGGCTGCATTCGTTGATGCAAGACGTGTTGTTCAAGAAGATCACGCCCAGGCAAGCGGCAAAACTCCTGGATGAATCAGTCAAGAACGAAGCAACGATGCACTACAAATGAGCTCAATCATGGGTGCATTGCGACGCATTTTCGAATACCTCTCCCTGGATCTGCTGCGCCGGGTGGAGATTCGTTACCGGCTGATCTCTGCATTCATTCTGCTTTCACTGGTGCCCATACTTCTTTCGGGATACTTATCGTATGTGGAATCGACCGCAGCGATCAGGGAGAAAGCCGAGATATTTTCGAAAGAAGTAGTCAAGCAGCTCTCCAAGAATGTCTTGCTGAGAATGGAGCAGATCGAAACGGAAAGCAGCTTCCTTGTGCTCTCCGACCGGGTTCAAGGCGCGCTGACGCGCGTCACAAACGGCAACCCAACGGAGCAGAGCGAGGCGCGCCGGGACATGACCCGGTTGCTCCTGGAGCATTACGGATCGATTGATTTCATCAACCAGAAATATCTGCTCGACAAGCACAACCGGATCATGGACACCCAGGCGTTCGCGCAATTGACGCAGGGAGTGTCACGCCTGGTCGAGCAAGCTCCCGATCACAATGGACGCCCTTACTGGGGCAGTTACGACAATGGCGTCGGGCAACAAAACCTGGGAATGGTGCGGGCCATTATCAGCAAGAGCAACAATCGGCAGATCGGTAACCTGGTCCTGGTGATTCGCCCCGAATATTTCTCGACCATTTTTAATGATGTCGCGTTGGGGAGTGGAACGGAAATCTACGTCCTCGATGCCAGCAGCAACAAGCTGATTGTGCGTGCCGACGATGCCTCGACCATTACCAGCGAGACGGTTCAACCTGACCTGATCGATAAAATTACGCACAACCAGCCCTACGGCAAGGCGAGCGGTTTTGTCGCCTTCGAGGGCGAGCGCCGTGCGCATTACTTTGCCGCGTATTCGAGGATTCCCGGCACCACATGGTTCGTGGTCAGCACGATTCCCGAAGCGAAGTTAACGGCACAGGCGCAGACAGTGCGCAATCAGATCATCCTGGTCGGCATCTCGGGTTTCCTGCTGTCGATCTTCCTCGCGTACTTCATTTCCCATAGCATTTCGGCGCCGCTTAAGGAACTCGTGCGCAAGATGCACGACACAGGCAACGATGCGGGAGCCCCCGAAACGGGTACGCAAGTGCTCACCGATGCCGACAGTGAAGACGAGCTAGGCAGACTCGCGCAGCGTTTTGAAAGAATGCGCGAGGCGATCAAGCAGAAGATTCAGAAGATCAACGAGATCAACGCCTCGCTGGAACAGACCGTCATTGAGCGTACGGCAGAACTCGTTTCCAGGGAGCACGAGTCGCGCACGTTGATCGAGAATTCTCCCGACACGATTACCCGTTACGACCGGGACCTCCACCGGACTTACGCTAATCCCGCGTTCTGTAGTTCGGCGGGATGCAGCTTTAGTGAATCAATCGGCAAACGGCCTTCAGAAATCCCCGGCGGCCCTAACGCGCTGATCTACGAGATGAAGATCCTGGACGTCATTTCGAGCGGGGAAAGTTCGCAGTTCGAACTGAGATGGATCAGCCGGGACGGACAGGGACAGTGCACTCATATCCGCCTCACGCCGGAGATTGACCGGACGGGCAAGGTCAACTCGGTGCTGGCCGTTGGCCGCGATTTATCGGACCGGATGGCATTCGAGGCAACGATCTGGAAACAGGCCAATTTCGATGCACTGACGAATCTTCCGAACCGTCAAATGTTTCACGACCGTCTTGAGCATGAAGCCCGGTTGGCGCGTCGTTCCGGAAAGCGCATGGCCTTGATGCTGATCGACCTGGATCGATTCAAAGAGGTCAATGACTCGTTGGGACACGACACCGGCGACATCTTGTTGATCGAAGCCGCCAGGCGCATCACGATGAGCGTGCGCGAATCGGACACGGTCGCGCGTCTGGGTGGTGACGAGTTCACCGTCATCCTGCCCGATCTGGACGACATAGAAAGTATTGACCGGATTGCACAGACGATCATCGACAACCTGGCCGAACCCTTCAAGCTCGGCCCGGACGAGGCGTTCATTTCTGCCAGCGTCGGCGTCACCCTTTACCCCGACGACACCAACGAACTCGATGTCCTTTTCAAGAATGCCGACCAGGCCATGTATGCGGCCAAAAACGCTGGGCGTAACCGGTTCAGCTACTTCACGCCTGACCTGCAATTGGCCGCAGAAAAGCGCCGGCGTCTCACAAGTGACTTACGCGCCGCGCTGCCGGGCGAGCAGTTCCAGATCTATTACCAGCCCATCGTTGACCTGACGAACGGGGAAATCTATAAAGCCGAGGCGCTGATCCGCTGGCTGCATCCCGAGCGCGGCACGATCAGCCCGCTGGATTTCATTCCACTCGCCGAAGACACGGGGCTCATTGTTCCGATCGGTGACTGGATGTTCAAGCAGGCCGTGCAGCAGGCTCGTAAATGGCGCAACGGATTCCATCCGTCGTTCCAGATCAGCGTCAACGTGTCGCCGGTGCAGATCCGTCAAGACAGTGTTCTGTGCGCCCAATGGCCCGACTATCTGATTCGGGAAGGGATGCCGGGAGAGAGTATTGCAGTCGAGATAACCGAGGGGCTGTTACTGCATGCCGAATCGAAGATTGACGAGAAATTGCTGACCTTCCGTGATGCGGGGATCCGGGTCTCGATCGACGACTTCGGGACGGGTTACTCGTCTCTCGCGTATCTCAGGCGCTTTGATATCGACTATCTCAAGATCGACCGTTCATTCGTCCAGAACCTCGCCTTCGATGGCGACAATCAGGCGCTCTGCGAAGCGATGGTCGTACTGGCTCACAAACTCGGATTGAAAGTCATTGCCGAAGGGGTTGAGACGACGGAGCAACGGGATTTCCTGATCTCCGTAGGCTGTGATTTCGCCCAAGGGTTTTTGTATTCCGAGCCGGTACCGTCTGATCGATTCGAGGCGTTGGTATGGCCGGGTTTCGACCAGGGCGGGGCTTATCATGCGCTTGCTACGACCAGCACGGTCGACGCCTAAAACATATGTACCCGGCAGCGATCGATAACGAATCGATCACTGCCGGGCTCGTGTCAGCTACCACCCGGGATCACGACAAATGATGCACTTGTTGTAAGCCGAACACTGGCGTTGGAATCCCTTCCATCCGCGCCTTGAGTTGCAGCGACAGATACTGCGAGTAGTGCCGCGACTGATGCAAATTCCCGCCATGGAACCACAACGCGTGCTGCTGCGTCGGTTTCCACATGTTGCGCTGCTCGCCCTCCCACGGTCCCGGGTCCTTGGTCGTATTCGATCCCAGGCCCCACACCTTCCCCACCTTGTCCGCGACTTCACGCGAGATCAGATCCGCGGCCCAGCCGTTCATCGACCCATATCCGGTCGCGTACACAACCAGATCTGCTTCAAGTTCGCTGCCGTCGCTGAGCACGACCGAATGCTCTTTCAACTCGACCACATCGACGCCGCTTTTCAGCTTGATCTTGCCGTCAGCGACGAGATCCGATGCGCCCACATCGATGTAATAACCCGAACCGCGCCGCAGATATTTCATGAAGAGGCCCGAGTCGTCATCGCCGAAATCTAGCATGAAGCCTCTCTTCTCCAGCCGGTCATAGAACTCCGCATCACGCTCCCGAATCGCGTTGTACACCGGGATCTGGAACTCGTGAAGGATCTTGTACGGAATGGATGCGAACGTCAGGTCTGCCTTCATCGTGGTCATGCCCGCCGCCACCGCGCGCTCGGAGTAAAGATCGCCCAGCGCCAAATCCATCAGCGAGTTCGACTTCACAATGTGCGTGGACGAACGCTGCACCATGGTCACATCCACGCCCGCTTCCCACAGCGCTCCGCAAATATCGTGGGCAGAATTATTCGCGCCAATCACCACGACCTTCTTGCCCTTGTATGCGTCCGGTCCCGGATGTTTCGACGAATGATGCTGCTCGCCCTTGAATACATTCATGCCCTTGAACTTCGGCAAATTCGGTTTGCCCGACATGCCGGTTGCAAGCACGAGTTGCTTCGGCCGCAGCGTCAGTTTTTCGCCGCCGCGCTCGACTTCCACGATCCATTCGCCCGCGGCTTCGTCATATTTCGCAGACGTGCAAGTGGTCGCTCCCCAGTAGTTCAACTCCATGACCTTCGTGTACATTTCCAGCCAGTCGCCAATCTTGTCCTTCGGTGAAAACACCGGCCAGTTGTCCGGGAACGGCAGATACGGCATGTGGTCGTACCACACCGGATCGTGCAGGCACAGGGTCTTGTAACGCGCGCGCCATGCGTCACCGGGCCGCTCGTTCTTATCGATGATGATTGCCGGCACACCCAGTTGCCGCAGCCGTGCGCCTAGTGCAATTCCGCCCTGCCCGCCGCCGACGATCAGGCAATACGGCTGCTTCTCATAACCCAGTGTCTCCAGTTCCGCTTCGCGATTTTCCTTCCAGCTTGTGCGGTCGACGCGCGCGCCGTGTTCGGCGCCCATGGGCCGCTTGAACCCTTTCGGTTCTTCGTGGCCTTTGAGTTCGGTCATGGTCGTGAGCAGCGTCCAGATCTGTCCGTCCTTCACGCGGATAAAACCCGTACCGCGCGCAACGCCGGTCTCGAACGTGATCCACGCTTGCGTCACGCCGTCCGCTTCGGTTGCCGTTTCGTTATCGGCAATTTTCAGCCTCGACGGCTTGACCGAATCCAACTGCGAATTCAGCATGGCGGCAATCTGTTCGCGGCCTTCCATCGTCTTGATGTTCCAGGTGAACGCCACCAGGTCGCGCCAATAACCATCAGGTTGGAATAGCGCCACGGCGGCTGCCGTATCGCCGCTTTTAAGCGCGGCTTCGAATGTCTCCAGGATGTGGGTAATGGTTTGGTTCGGGTTCTGCTCAGACATGGTCGCTCCTCCATGAGATACGGATGACTAACTATCGATTGGTACCGATCAAGAAATGACGGGTTCTTTGCCCGTTAAATTAAACACGCTTATCTCTTGCTAGCGCCTGTGCGGCGCCACTATTCCAAACTTCGCTATGCGCCGATACAACGTCGCCCGCGACAAACCCAGCGCCCGCGCCGCCACAACGGGCCGCCATTTCGCATCGGACATCGCAGCGATTATGCGAGCGCGCTCCAGCGTTTCGCTTTCAGACAACGCGGGTTGTGCCGTCGGCCTATTGGCTTCGAGCGATGCCGCTGTTGATGTCGGCGTCGACCCCGCGCGTCGGGAAGCGCGCGCGACAGGCAGTCTCACACGCGCATGCAACGGCGAACCCGAGCCCACCAGCCTGAACGAAATGAGATCGCGTCCGGGGCGTACATCGAGCAGGCGTTCGGCGCGGATATCGAAGAGTTCGGAGACGTGGCGCGGCAATTGACCCAGCCCCGGCACACATTCCTTCGCGCGCCGGTTAGCGGCGATCGCGTAACCGCGTGCATCGAAGGCGATGAGTATTTCGGGCTGGGCCTCAACGTAATGCCGGCTGCGATGCGCGAGCAACACCCAGCAATGCGTGGTCGCGTTGAGAAAGAAACCGTCCTCTATCAGCAACGCGCTTTGCCGCACGATATGGTTGACGAGCCGCTGGCTCTCGCGCTTTTCGGGCGAGCGCACCGCAGACGCATCCAGCACGCCGATCAACTCGCCTTGCACGCCAAAAATAGGCGATGCGCTACACGTCAACGTAGTGAATGCCGCACGAAAATGGTCGGTCTTGTGGACGGTGATTGCCTCGGCGTCGAGCAGCACTGACGCAACGCCGCATGTCCCCTCTTCACGTTCCGACCAGCACGAACCGGGATACAAACCCGCACGCTTGAATTCGTGCCGACGATCGCGATCCACCCGGTAGTCGATAGTCACGCCCGCAGCATCGGTCAGCATCACGCAGTAGTCGGCTTCGCGTACGGTTTCATGCAGTCGCGAAAGACATTGACCGGAGGCACGCAACACGGTTTCTTCGCGCTGCTGGACATCGCGCAATTCGGGAACGGTCAGGATGCGCGGGCCCATGGTTGCGCCCGGGTCGAGATGATATTGCTCCAGCGACCGCCTGTACGAAGACGCGAGCCGCGACGCATCGGCACCGGGGCTGCTCATGCGGCCTTCTATCACGTTGCGCACGCGATCGATGTGTCTGGTCTGCGAAACATACGGCATGAAGAGCCTCCGGCGGATTCGGTGCGCTCGCGCCATTCATGACACGCTGCCACCCGAAAACTAAACGCATGGTGACGTTTTAGCACGCGTATTCCGGGAGATCACACTGCATTGCACCATCGATGTTGCTGAGACGTTCGTCTCACTCGACGGCGACGTCACCGGCGCCGCGTTTCGTCGAGCGC
>Ga0153932_1000475_pt1 | contig 10888 bp, 3 predicted proteins | sample TSNJ016MetaG_FD_102273 | JGI IMG/M metagenome (GOLD analysis project Ga0153932, IMG submission 102273) | Attine ant fungus gardens microbial communities from New Jersey, USA - TSNJ016 MetaG | ecosystem: Host-associated > Fungi > Mycelium > Unclassified | place: USA: New Jersey, Wharton State...
GATAGACGTAGTCGGTGCCGAGCAGGAAGAAGCGCTTGGCGCCCCCGCCTTCCTTGCTCATCAGGTATTCGGTGGCGGGGATAGCTTGCTGGTTAGGCGCTGCGCCCGTGTAGAACACGTTGCGCGACATCTCTTCGCCTTCATACTGCACCGGGTAGAACAGCAGGCCGTTGAGTTCCTCGAACACCGGCAACACCGATTTACGCGACACCGATGTCCAGCAGCCAAAGGTCACCGCGACCTTGTCTTGCGAGATCAGTTGACGCGCCTTCTCGGCGAACAGCGGCCAGTTGGAGGCGGGGTCGACCACGACCGGTTCAAGTTGACGACCAAGCACGCCGCCGCTCGCGTTGATCTGCGCAATGGTCATCAGCGCCGTGTCCTTGAGCGATGTTTCCGAGATCGCCATCGTGCCGGACAGGGAGGGCCGGTATCGGTGGCTTGCGCTGTTGAAATGAGCAGTTGGCCCGCAATCGCGAGCGCGCCCGACATGCAGCCGACCTTCAGGAGACTACGTCGTTTCACGTATTTCTCCTGGCCGATTTGTTTGTTGGAGGCGGGTGTTTGGTGGATTTTTATATCGCTACGGAGAGTCGGTGGGCAGGACACCGCAAAGGGGATGCCAATTAGTGGTTTGTAATGATCTATCGCGGGTTTGAAGCTGGGAAAAGGCAGCAAGGAGACTGTGAGGTTAATGCGAATGTATTGTTTTGGAGATAGTGCTGATTGAGCGCAAGAAAGTGATACGCAGCGCGTGGTAGGAGTGCGCAGGTGTTGCGTCCAAACTCGATAATGCCGTGATTAATCGCAATAGTCGATGATAAAGTTATCATTACAGCATTGTAATAATATGGTGATAAGTTTAAAATACGAAAAGTCAGTCAAAAAATAGTTAATTAGAGAGTGAACGGCGTCCCTATAAACTAAAAATAAGGGAGCTTATGTGCGTAAAAATTTATTGAAAGTATTCATTGCTATATGTGTAATATCAGCATTATCGGGGTGTGGTGGTTCTGATGGTGTTGCCAACCTCAGCGGTGTCAAGGCATCTGCCGTTTCTACAGAAATGGAATCGTCAACAGGTCAGGAGTCTTTTACTACCAATGCCGAGGGGATTGCACAGAGCTCGGCGCAGAAGTTATCAACATCCATATTAAAGGGAAATGCAGACTCGACGACGATGTGGCCGTCCAATAGCATCCGTGTTTGTTACGCTAATTTAACGGAGGAGGAATTTTCGTCCATCGAATGGTATCGAGATATTATTCGGATCGCGGTCGCAAACACCTGGGAGGCACATTCGAGGGTGAGATTCACGGATTGGGGAAGGTGTCCGAATAGTGCCGATGATTGGTTTGTTGGAGTTCGAATAAATTTCACAAACGATAACCCGAGCACTCCGCTTGGCATTTATTCCTATCCATGGGGAATGCGTCTCAATCTTGTTTATAATTATTATTTCCGTGAGCGCTGCGTAGATAATGTAAAACCATGTTTGGAATTTGATGTCGTCCATGAATTTGGGCATGTACTCGGTTTCTCGCATGAACACAATCGCGATGACACACCTGATGATTGTAAGGAGAAAAAAGATACTGCCTTTATAGGCAATGACCCGATCGGGAGATGGGATTTGTATTCAATAATGAACTACTGTAACCCAAACTATCAAAAAGAAGGCGCTGCGATATTAAGCTCCACTGACATTGAGATGGTGCAGAAATATTACGGGAAACCCAATGAGATTGCATACGTTGCGAAATATGCTAGTGGCGCAACCATCGGGGCTTTCAACGTCAAAACAGGTGTTCTTAGATATCCTTATGTACAAGGTGCCGCCGGGCTTCCGAATGAAACGAAGCCGCGCCTTCTTCATATTATGAAGTCAAGTGCAGATGGGCAACACGTTTATATCGCGGTCTCTGACATTCAAGGGGGAGACGAAGCGCTTCGAGTAATAGATACTCCAAGCAACGAAATCGTTGCTACAAAGATGATCCAAGAAAGAGTCATTGATTTGCAAGGTTCTCCAGACGGCAAATTGATCTACCTGTTATACAAAGCCTCGAGCGGCGAAGAGGGAATGCGGGCGTACAGCGCGCAATCATTAGATTTGGTGTCTGATGTTTCAGTATCAGGTGCAAAACTAATTGCCCGTCCACGCCTCAACAGCAAGTTCACATATGTCCTTGCAGAGTCCGGCGCTTCTGGGCAGCAGACGATTTCCGAAATCGACGTAGCATCGGCCAACGTAACACGGACATTTGCTGCGGGTGCTTTCGGAAAACATGGAACCGGTATAGCGTTATCACCCAATGAAACGGAATTACATTTTATAACTCATGCCGCAACGGGCGATGATGTCCCGCAATTGACTGGAGTCGAGATAACTAGCGGAAAACCACTTGCACTGCGAAATCTGCCGGCGGGTTCCGATGTGACAGAAATAGAATTAATGGATACATATCGTGTTTTGATGGGTACAAATACCAAGGGCAAGAGTCCAAGTATTTATAATTTGGGTGATTCAACAATCAAACCACTCATCGATCGGCCTTTGCCATTTTCATTTCCCTACGTGACTTCACCGGACGGTCGTACAATTTTTTCCATGTACAAACAGCGCCTCTATGGGCAATCCTACTTTTCGCTAGTGCGATTTGATTTGGAGTACGGTTCGGGGATATATGTGGACGATGACTTGGCTATGATTGCGTTCGAAGTGGATAGCGGCATATTAGACAGGCCGTTCGCTATCGCGTACCCCAACTAAACGAAGCAAAAGCGGCGCGATGTATATTGCGCCGCTCGAACTGCTGACGAATCCCACGTTCTACCAAACGTGGGATTTTCCCTTTGCATGGCTCAGATTGCTGTCAATCTGCGCATGTTTAATGCAGACTTAATTCCACGTTCGCTTGTACCATCAACTCCACCTGCGCCGTTGAATGTTCGTACACGTTGTATTTCACCCCTCCAATCGTTGCGTCAGTCTGCTGTTCCCAACTGCCGTCGGCTATCCCAGCAACGCGCGTGTTCGATAGGATCACCGAATCCCCTGCTTTGCCGTTCACCATGAACTGCTGCTTTCCATCCTCACGGTAAAGATCCGTCTCGCCAAGATTCAGCACATCGATCATCGCGATCTTCAACGTGTTGTGTTGCCCGCCAAGATCTATCTTTTCGATGCCCATGACCGTGGACGCCGTCGTCTTGCCTGTTAGCGATGTCAAGTCAAGCACCTGATGATCGCCCGTAATCGCGATTGTATCGATGCCCGCGCCACCATGAATATGGACACTTCGGTCAGACGTATCGAAGAATGCCGCGCTTTCACCGGTCGGAGTCATCGACACCCAGCGGTCTGTTTGTCCGAGCAAGGAACCGAGCGCGTGTGCATCCAGGATTGTGGCTGTATCGTCCGGGCCGTTAAGCGCGGATATCTTCAGCGTGGCATCCGGATGTGTTGCTACCGCGGTTTTCCAATCCGCAGCGAAGTACACCAACCCTCCTGCGTCTGCCGTAACCGCCAGCACCGCGACTGTCTTCCCGCCAGCGACCAGTTCTGCGGAAAGTCCCAACGAGGCCCCGCTGCTGCCAGCGTTCGGAGGCGTGAGCGCGTGAACATCGACGATCAAGGCACCCTCGGTCAACATCAGGAGTGGCGGCGCAGCATCCGGCAGCGGTTCGTTGTTAGTGTTCAAGACGTCATAACTCTCGGACCAGTCCCCTTGTTTGCCATAGGCGCGCTCGACACGTGCGGTGTAGACGTGTGGTCCGGGCGGCACGTCGGTGTCGACGAACCACCACGTTGTATCCGAATAGGCCTTTCCCTGCTCAAATGCATTTGTCTGCCCCGACAGCTTAACGCCGTCGCGATAGATCACGAGCCAGTCGCTGGCCATGCGCATTGGTTCGCTCAGCGTCCCTTCAATCCGATGCGCTGACTCAGCTGTTCCTCCTCCCGCAGGCACAAGGGTCAGCTGCGGCTTGCCATCTGCGCTGGTGTAAGAATCATAGACGCCAGTGATAACCGTCGCTGGAGCTGGTGTTGCCAACTGCCATTCGGCGCCGTCCGCTAGGAAATTTGTTGGCACCCAGCTGTCGATGACTCTAAGCAAATTGCCAAACGACGGTACGTTGATGCTCTTGTAGTAATTGAGACCACCATTGTCGTTATCAATGTGTAGATTCAATACGAAATCGATCTGCCCGGCAGGGTGGCTTTCCGCATATGCCATCCAGTCGACTTCTATGCTGATGTAGCCGTCAGAGGTTGAGTTGATCTTGGCAGCCAATCCCAATTTGTTGAGACCGTTCACCGTTTCCGTCAAGTCGAACAAAATAGGCTTACCCGACGCGGTAAACGAACTCACGCCGCGAACATCGAGAATCAGGAAGTGCTCTGTCACGAGCAAAGGAAGCTTTTCGAACTCTCCTGCGGTAGCTTCGATAAGCGAGAAGTCCGAAGATAGGGCGCCTTGCGCGCCGGAACTTGATTCGACACGTGCCGTGTAGGTGTGGCTACCTGCAGCGAGGCTGGCATCCTGGAATGACCAGGTGTGTCCCGAGACATCGGCGTGCCCGAGCTTGACGCCATCGCGGTATATATACAAAGCCTCACCATCGAGCAACTTGGCACTTAGCGTACCCAGCAATTTCGGTGAGGCGTCCAGGGTTTTGCTGCCGTTCTCGATCACCGTCTGGTGCTGGTTGCCGCCCGGATCGGTAAATTCATCGAGAGCGCTGATGATGGTAGCGACTGACGTCGGAATCGGATCTGCTTCCAGAACGTTGTAGCTATCGGAAATCGTCCCCTGTTTGCCGTACATGCGCGCGATGTGCGCCGTATAGACGTGATGTCCAGGCGGAACGTCCCGGTCTTCAAAGGACCATTCAGTGCCCGATATGGTCGCATAGCTGTAGCCGACCGTTCCCCCCGCGATTATTTCCCCGTCGCGGTAGATTACAAGGACTCCGCCATCGCGCGGAATCGGCCCACTCAGCGTGCCGACCAAGGTATGGGTCGAGTTGGAGGTAGCACCGCCTTCGGGAATCAACGTGTGGATGGATTCGCCGTTCGGCGAAAGCACGTCGTCGTAGATGCCCGTAATGTGAACGTCGACAGGAGGCAACGCTGACTGTGAGCCGGCACCGTCCATGAAATACATCAGGTTGGTCCAGCTTCCCAGATTGTCGAGAAGAGCCGAGAAATGAGGTGTACCCCAGCTGTTGTAGTAGTCAAGGCCGCCAGCGGCGTTCTCGACATGGTCATGCGAAATGAGCGAGATGTAGTCCCACGGATGGGTCGCCGCATATGACATCCAGTCGACCTTGAAACTAATGAAGTCGTTCGTCTGCGTATAGGTTTCAACGTTCAGGCCCGCCAGCTTCATAAATCTGACAGACTCTTCGAAGTCGAATGTGGCGGGCTGACCACCGCGGCTATTCGCGCCCAATAGCCGTATGTCGACGATCAGGTAGTCTTCGGTGGCGAGTATCGGGAAGAGATAATGGTTGTTCGCGATGGCGTCTTTGGTCAGAGAAAATTCCTCAGAGCCAACTCCATGAACACCCAATGCCGACTCAACCTGCGCCGTATAAACGTGCTTGCCCGAAGTGAGATCGCTGTCCTCGAATGACCAGCCATTACCGGAGACGTCGGCTTTCCCGATCTTCTTGCCGTCGCGATAGACATAGAGCGCTTCGCCTGCCTGCAGGGCGGCGCTCAATGAACCGACTAGCTTGGGCGATGCGTCAGGCGTCGTGCTGCCGTTCTGGATCACAGTCTGATGATGATTGCCATCCGGATCAGTGAATTCATCGAGCGCGTTGGTGATCGTCGCGACGGCCACCGGTACGGGACCGGTTTCCACAATGCTATAGCTTTCCGACCAAGCGCCTTGATCTCCATACGTGCGCGGAACGCGCGCCGTGTAGACGTGCGGGCCGGGCGGCACATTGGTCTCAATCACCCATCCTGTGTTGGTCGCTTGATCGTATTTGATTTCCAGTAAGTCTTTATTGGGTAACAAACGTACGCCATCTCGATAAATTTCCCACCTGTCGGGGATCCAGCCTTGTGGTAGCGGCTCGCTGAACGTCAACACAATTTTGTGCGTTGAGCTAGCGGCCGGACCTCCATTGGGGATCAAAGACAGTGCCGGGTTACCAGACTCGTCGGTATAAACGTCGTAGATGCCCGTGATGAACGTCCCCGCAGGCGGCGTGGACGGTTGCACCCGACCGTCCGCCCACGCGGGCATGGGTATCCACGTGTCGAGCATATTTACGAAGGGGGTGAAAAGAGGAGTACCAATCAGGTCGTACAGATCAAGTCCGCCTTTGTCGTTGTCAACATGGCGATGCGCGACAAAGTCGAAAGCGGCATACGAGTCAGGATGAGCTTTCAGGTACGACATCCAGTCCACTCCGATGCTGATAAAGCCGTCTTTGTCGGTGTAGCTTACGGTCATGCCATGCGCTTCCAGAGATTTCACGGCCTCCAGTAAGTCAAAAGACATAGGCTTTCCGTCCGATGTCATTCGGCTGATGCCTCGCGTATCGAAGATCAGAAAATTATCGGTGAGCAACATCGGGAATCCGTCGATGGACCCTGGGACCCCTTCGACGATTCCAAAGTCTGCAGACTCGGCTCCTTGAACGCCCGTCGAGGATTCCACGCGCGCCGTGTAGATATGCTCACCCGCTGTAAGGCCCGTATCCTGAAACGACCAGCCGAGACCCGACACAGCGGCAAGCCCGACCTTCATACCATCGCGATACACGACTAGCGTTTCGCCCGCGTTTAACGCGGCGTCGAGCTTGCCAAGCAGTTTCGGCGAGGTATCGAACGTCTTGGCGCCGTTTTGGATGACGTTGTCGTGATGATTGCCAGCCGGATCGATGAATTCGTCCAGCGCGCTGGTGATCGTAGCCACAGCGGAAGGCGTAACAATGCCGTCGCCAACCATGTGCACAACCAGGTGATTCGACATCAACGTGACGCCGCTTACCGCGCTCACTGCGCTGACGAAGAAATCGTGCGTACCCTTGGCGAGAAGGGGCGTGCTGAAAGCCCACGTGCCATCTGCGTGCACCGTGGTTGAGCCGATTGACCGGTCGCCGTCGAACACGGTTATGAGGTCGCCGGCGTGGCCGAAGCCGATCATTGTGGGAAGCGGATTCTCAATCGTCGTGAGCTTGGCGAACTTGCCGCCCGATCCTTGAATAGAGTCGCTGATTCCCGCGATGGATGGCGCTCCGGCGCTGACAGGCGTGTCGTGGTGATGGCCGTGCGAACCTGTTGCCCGGAAAGCATGCTTTCCCATTCCCGGCGAGCCGAGCCATGGCAGGGACCACTCGCCATCCGCCGCGGCGATCGCTTCGCCAATGAGCCGCAAGCCTTCGAAGATCTTGACCAAGGAAAAGGGGGCACTTGTGCCTCTGATCTCCGATCCAGCGTGACCCGTAACAACGGACGAAATAACCGTTTTGGAGGAATTCTCTTGTGACATGGCTCGACCGCTCTCTTCTATTCGTTATCTGCGGACGGCTGAGTCAGGTTCTAACCGCGACCGTCCGATGAAAACCGCGTGCGAGTTCGATAAAAAACTGCAACGGTTCAACGGACGATTCTGAATAATGAAATTGAAAGGCGATACGAGAAAACTCCTATTTATGAAAACTGTTGAACGTGGTCGGGAAGCGGGCGCGATAGGGTGTTGCGCCTGTTGTTAAGAGGGCGAAGTGTCGGTCTATCGAACAGTTCAAAACTGAAAAGCGGGTCTGCTGTTCTGTAACCCAGCCAGCGAGGCATGAGCAACGCCACAATTGGAATAGCATCCGCACGCGCTGGCGGGCATGCGGATTTTTTCGATTAAAACCCCTTACTGCATCAATGCATCGTCAACTGCACGCCTTGCTGAACCATCAACTCCACATGCGCCGTCGAATGTTCATAGACGTCGTATGTCGTCCCTCCGACCTTCGTTTCGGCTTGCTGCTCCCACTCGCCGTCGGCGATACCCGCCACGAGTGTGTTCGACAACTTCACCGAGTCGCCCGCCTTGCCGTTCACCATGAGCTGCTGTTTCCCATCGATACGGAAAAGGTCCGTCTCGCCAAGATTCAGCACATCGATCATCGCGATCTTCAGCGTGTTGTGTTGACCGCCTAAATCAATGGTGTCGATACCCATGATGGTTGAGCCGGCTGTCTTGCCCGTCAGCGAAGTCAGATCAAGCAGTTGATGATCGTTCGCGATTGAAACGGTGTTGAGGCCGGCCCCGCCATGGATATGCGCGCCTCGATCCGATGCATCGAAAAACGCCGTGCTTTCCCCTGCCGATGTCATCGAAACCCAACGATCTGTCTGCCCAAGCAGGGAACTCAGCATGTGCTTGTCCAGAATCTCGATGGCGCCATCACTGCCAATGTGGGCCGAAATCTTCAACACCGCTTCCGGATGCATTGCGGCAACGGTCTTCCAATCGGCGGCAAACGACACCGTGCCGTTTTCATCGCCCATGACCGCAAGGGCCGCCACCGTCTTGCCGGCAACAACCAGTTCTGCGGACAGATCCAAAGCGGCCGCGCTGCTGCCGTATTTCGAAGGTGTGAGGGCCTGCAAATCGAGCATCAGGACGCCGTCGCTCACCATGAGGCGCGTCGATGTGTCCGGCAACGGTTCAATGACGGCGCCCACGACGCGAACATCGAGATGATTTGATTCGAGTAGGGTGCCGTTTTCCGGACTGACCGTGCTGACGGAAAAGTCATGCCGTCCAGTGGCGAGGGCTGGCGTGCTAAAGCTCCACGTTCCGTCCGGCTGAACGACCGTCGAGCCGATCAGCGTCGCATTGTGGAAGACCGAAAGCACGGTGCCGGCCTGACCCGAACCGGTCATCGATGGAACGGACGTGTTGATGTCGATGGTATTGGAAGACCGAAAGTCGCCCGTTTCGGCGACGTTGCCGATGGCGGTGATAAGCGGCGCGCCGCCAAAAAGAAACGGTGGGTGGTAAGGATAGTTGCGGTGTAATTCGCCGTTCGAGCCGAGCCCTACGCTTGGATCGGATCCCGGAATTTCCCACGATGGCAGTAACGAAGGAACGGCGATTTCGTTACCCGGCAAATCTGCTTGCCCTTTGCCAATCGTGATCGATCCGTCGTAGCCTACAAGAGTGCCTATCGCAAACGATGCATTGCCGGCGTCTAACCACCTCATTTCTGACTGGGCGACGCCGCCGATGCCGATCGGAACCGGCATGTCTGCAGTCGAAATGCGGCCGTCCGAGGCAAGCGGCATGAGTGCGTCCGGACCTTCGCTCGCCCCAAGCGGGGCTAGCGGATCGACTCCTTGCAACTCGCGTGTTGGCAGTAGTGAGTCAATGGGCACACCAAGCGGATATTCTGTATGACCCGGGCCGATCGTAATGGGGCCATTAATCCAGATAGGGGGAGTTCCAATGACAAAAGATGATGCAGAGTCGGTGTATCCCGGCTGATCTATGGCTGCCAGCGAGGGACTGCGATCGCCGGCCAGACTCAGCCTGTCGTCAAGCGGAAAACTTGTGCGTCCGGCCATCGCGCCTGTCCCGTCGATCCTGACAGAACCGTTCTCAGGTTGAAAACGCGAGCTGTCACTACCAATTGCAACCGATGTAAACCCCGTGTCCAACGATCGTGCATCTGACATATTCGCCCCGTTTTTGCTTGTTGTGGATGGGCGGTGCAGACGCGTTTGCGCAGACGTACCGCCCGATGAAACCCTCTGCGATGTTTAAAAAACCGCAAAGGATTTAACGGACGATTCTGAATAATATTGTTGAAACGAGATACGAGAAAACTCCTATTTATGGAAGGAGTTTTCCGTGCACTTGATGTTGATCGGGATGCCCGGCCAGCCTACCGATTCACTATCCGCTTCGGCACGCTCAGCGCGAGCAATCCACCCAACACCATAAAAGCGGCGAGCATATACATGCCACTGGCATTGGACGCAGTAACCTGCTTCAACCATCCCACGAGATACGGACTCAAAAACCCCGCCAGATTCCCCAGCGAGTTGATCATCGCAATCCCGGCGGCAGCGCCCGTCCCGGCCAAAAACGCCGTAGGCAAACTCCAGAACAGCGGCAGCGTGGTGAGAATCCCCATTGTCGCCAAGGTCAGCCCGAGCATGGCCATTGTCGTATTCGTCGACCACACAACCGACACCACCAGCCCCAACGCCCCCACAGCCGCCGGAATGGCGATATGCCACCGCCGTTCGCCTCGCTTATCGGCACTGCGTGCAACGAGCAGCATGCCAATCACCGCAGCACCAAACGGAATCGCGGACAACAAACCGATGGTCAGCGCATCCGTCACCCCAGTCGCCTTGATAATCGTCGGCAGCCAGAAGCTCACGCCATAAAGCCCCATCACGAACGAAAAGTAGATCAGGCTCATCAACCAGACGCGGCCGTTTTTGAGCACTTCACGCACGGGCATATCGACCTTCTCGACATTGTCCTTCGCGATATTCCTTTCCAGCAACTCACGCTCTTCAGCGGTGAGCCACTTGGCCTTGGCAATCCGGTCATCCATGAAGATGAACACGACAATACCGACCACGATCGATGGAATTCCTTCTAACAAGAACAGCCACTGCCACGCGTGCCAGCCATTCACACCATCGAAGTTCTTCATGATCCAGCCCGACACCGGGCCGCCGATCAACCCCGACAACGCGATCGCCGTCATGAACAATGTCGTCATGCGCCCGCGCCGCTCAGCCGGAAACCAGTACGTGAGATACAAAATGATGCCGGGGAAAAATCCCGCTTCGGCCACACCCAGAATGAAGCGCATCACATAGAACATGGTGGGCGTGGTGATGAAC
>Ga0153932_1000476_pt1 | contig 10818 bp, 9 predicted proteins | sample TSNJ016MetaG_FD_102273 | JGI IMG/M metagenome (GOLD analysis project Ga0153932, IMG submission 102273) | Attine ant fungus gardens microbial communities from New Jersey, USA - TSNJ016 MetaG | ecosystem: Host-associated > Fungi > Mycelium > Unclassified | place: USA: New Jersey, Wharton State...
CGACGAAAACGCTTCCGGTACTTATCTGTTGTGCATCGTGCAAGGCATGCGGGTGCTGGGCAAGGTCGAAACAAGTGAAAAGAAGCTGGCCGGCATTGTCGATATGACCTTGCGCGCGCTGCTCTAAAAATTTTTCCCTAATTTTTGAACGATAGGTCATGAATAAACTAATCGAGCATCAGGCGGCTATCGCGGTTAGCCCGGCCGCCGTGCAAAGCGAATCCGTTGTTGCTGTGCGCCCCGGATACATGACAGGTGTGTTGCTCTGCGTGTGCGCGACAGTCCTGATGGGCATCATGTTTCCCGTCATGACAAGCGCACTTCGCTACGTCGATCCATTCACGTTCACGTCGCTGCGTTACATGATCGCCGGCAGCGCGTTTCTCGTTCTGTTGCGCGTAAAAGAAGGCCCGAGCGCATTCCGGTTCAAGGGCGAACCTATTGCGCTCGCGTGGTTGCTGGGTTCAATCGGCTTTTGTGGATTCGGTTCTTTTGTTTTTCTCGGACAGCAACTCGCCGGAAGCGACGGCGCACTCACTGCATCGATCATGATGGCAACCCAGCCGATGATGGGCTTGATCGTGAATTCGATCGCGCGCAAGATCCTGCCGCCGCTGTATTCGTTCCTGTTTATCCTGATGTCGTTTGCCGGGGTGGCGCTGGTCGTGACAAAAGGCGACATTGCGGTGCTCCTGAGCGAGCCTCAGCACTACTCGGCGAACGCGTTGATCGTTGTGGGTGCGCTGTGCTGGGTGATCTATACGTTCAGTACGTCGGCCTTCAAAACATGGTCCGCGCTCAAATACACGACCATGACCACGCTGCTGGGCCTGACTACGATTATCGGGCTGAACGGGCTGTTATACGTGCTTCACGTCGTGCCGGTGCCGACCACGGCAATGCTGATCGACATTGTCCCGCACCTGCTTTATATGGGACCCGTCGCGGGTTTTATCGCCATCCTGTTCTGGAACATGGGCAACAGGATTCTTACCCCGCTCAATGGCGTGTTGTTCATGGATGTACTGCCCGTGACAACATTCGTGGTGTCGGCGATGAGCGGATTAATCCCGACTCACATGCAGATTGCGGGCGCTTGCATGACGGGCGCGGCGCTGATTCTCAACAACCTTTACTTACGCGGCCGCACGCGTCGCTTGGCTGCGGGTTCGTAAAGCCGGGCCGGTATCGACACTCGGATTACGCCAGCCCACGTCGTCAGGTAATCTCGAACGGCGCTCGCGGTGTTGCATCTCCATCCACATTCGCTATTGCCCAGACGACCGCAAAGTTCGTCGCGGCATTATGCGAAGCGAAGCGGCCCAGCGTGCCATGCGAGCGTTGATTTCCATGCTCGTCCCGGATGATCACGAATGAATCGAAGGCGCCTTTGACGGGGGCGACCATGGGTCGGATGGTTGATCCTCGGTATTGCATTTCCATATTCATCCCTCTCTAATTAGGTTGATGCGATGGAAGCTGGTGTAACAATCAGGAATTTTTTAGTTATCGATGTATCTATGCGCAACGCCTGCGAATCACCAAGCCAAGGCATAAAACCAAAGCCCGGCAATTGACGCTTGCGTGCGACGGCCCTTTCAATCCTTCAAGCGTTCAACTCAACTTACGGCACAGCTCATTGCCCAATTCTCTGCGTCACGATCAAATTGCCGTGTTCACGCATTCGAGTATTCGCTGCACGGTCGCGTGCTGGGTTGGCGTCAACTCCGAACCACGCGCCAGATCAACGACACGCTTGCGCCAATATGCCTGGCCGAGTACCGAAATACCGCCATCGTCGTTCCAGCGCGGAACGAGCCGCTCCAGATGCGCGATCTCTTGCTCGACCAATAATGGATGTCGGGGGGCTGCTTGGAAGGTCTGGTCAAAGCTCACGGCTCGCGCTCCAGTAGCAAAGTAGCCGACATTACCGTGACTTCGCCGCTGGCGAATCCTCAATTCTGAGGATTTACGCCAGGCAATAACGTCTATTGATTGTGTTGAGGAACAAACGATAAACGAGAACGGACAAGCGCACCGGGCCAGTGCAATAAGAGTCCGTTACTGGGCTAAGGGGAATGTTGCAAACGAACGGGCTTCTGTTGAAGCGCTTATTTGACCGTCATTCAACCTTCATTCAACGGTCTTCGCACTCCCATTCAGGCAGCGCGTGGCTTGGCGCAACGCTAAGCGAAGATTATTTCAAAATACAGGACATTGATAAAAAACCCTGTCACCCGCGCGCCCTACTGCTGCCGGTTTGTCTGAACGGCGCGAATCAGTTTGGAGCGGCTTCCAACACCGAGCTTATGGAAAGAGCGGTCAATATGCGTACGGACCGTCGTATAAGAAATGCCCAGACGGAATGCAATTTCCTTGTCGAGCAACCCTTCCACCACGAGGCCGACTACATCGCGCTCGCGCGCCGTCAGGTTCTTCAGCACGTCCTCTGAAATCAGCCTGGCTTGCGGTCCAGACGCCTCTGTCATGCCGGCTGCGGTGCGTGCTCGCGCAAGTGCAGCGGTAAAAGCGGGGCGTATGAATTCAGCCATGGCAAGGTCGTGATCGGAGAAATCTTCCCGATGTTTACCGCGCCAGATACGCAAGTCGCCAATATTCTCATCGCCGGTCCACGCATACACATTCATGCCCCAGTGCAAACCGTCACGACGCAGAAAGTCGTTGAACAGCTCAGTCCGCATTAATTCGCCTTGCGGAATCACATTCGTCACACGAACGGCAGCCCGGAAATTCTGCAGCCGGGGGGTCACAGTATCGCGATACTGGTAGTACTTCTCGTACTCGGACAGATTGTCTTCCGACATGTTGAACGAGACCCGGTTGACGAATTCCTTCTTCGTCTCGTCCCAGACATATGACCCGAGATGATCCGCGCGCAGCAAGCTGAGCATGCGAACACCCACTTCCTGCCGCATTAACTGCTCAGGAAGCGAATCGGCAAGCACGGCGAAGATATCGGAAACCAGGCCGGTTTCTCGGCTCGTCAAATACATATCACGGACATGCTGGTAGGTCCCGGTTCAATGGCTCGCAGACGTTTTTCTCCACGCGCAAGCCTCCATATTTTTTTTGATCTAGCCCCGCAGACTACACGCACGATATTTCCGATTCAAGTCTCTTCTATCCGTGCCGTTAAATAGTTCGCCGTCATTTCAACTGACGGGCCAATGGTTTGAAGGCATGACGAGGCGGCAGAGAACCAGATCAGGCCACCGGCATGGGATTCCGGCTTATATCAACGCGAAAGTACTTCCACCAAACGTCTATTAAATATCGACTAAACGTCTATCAACGTCTATTAAACGGGGAAACGCATGGCCATCATTCCGAATCTACGCCGCCGCAAGCCGATTATTGCAGCCGGCGAAACTACTCCAGCCGCTCAACCCACTTTCGGTTATATCGATACCCTGTTCGACTATGGCGCTTTGCTGGCAGCGGCGCCAGATTCGCTGGGCAAACTGCCGGGGGCCGGCAATCCGACGATCGCGATTATTGGCGCGGGTATCAGCGGCCTCGTGTCGGCGTATGAACTTCTGCGCGCCGGTGCATCGAACGTCGTGTTGTATGAAGCGTCCGGGCGCACTGGCGGGCGCGCTTACAGTATTCCCTTTACGAACCAGGCGCCGACATTCCTGGCCGAACTCGGCGCCATGCGTTTCCCTCCCAGCGAATACAGCCTGTTCCATTACCTCGATCGATTCGGCATCCAGGCAAACTCGAATTTCCCCGATCCTGGCGAAGTGCTGACCAATCTCGGCTATCAAGGACAGACCTACACGTGGCCGGCCCAAGGCAATCCGCCCGATATGTTCGCGACCGTCCATGCCGGCTGGAGCGCGTTCATCAGCGACGGCTTCACGCCCTCCTCCGGACCGGCCTTGCTCGCGCCAGTCGCCATCACCGAGCTGTTGCGCAACGGCCAGTTAGGGGCGGCACGAAACGCGTGGCAGGCATATATCGACATGTTCGGTAACCAGAGCTTCTATAGCGCGCTGCAAACCCTTTTTAGCGGCGCGAATCCTCCCGGCGGCAAGCCATGGCGCAATCCGGACGACTACGAGCTCTTTGGCGCGCTTGGCGTTGGATCGGGCGGACTCGGGCCGATGTACCCGGTCGCCTTTTTGGAAATCGTCCGCCTGATGGTCGATGAACTCGAAACCGATCAGTTGTTCATTCCGGCTGGCATTGAATCGCTGGCAGACGCATTTGGCGCGCAAGCGTTCGGAGGTCACTCGATTGCGCAGCGTGTCGTGAACACGCCGGTGTCACGCGTGACCCGTAATAGCGAGGGCGTGATGCTCACGCTGGCGGACGGCTCGGTCCAGTTCGCTGACCGCGTGATCGTGACGGCCAGCACGCGCGCGATGCAGATCGACATGGCATTGACCGCGCCCGCGTCGGCGCTCTCGGCGCAGCAGTGCTCAGCGGTGAATGATGTGCACCTGACCAGCTCGTCGAAAGTGTTTGTGATGACGCAGCGAAAATTCTGGCTCGATGAAAACCTGCCCGCGAATATCCAGACCGATACGCTGGTACGGGGCGTGTATTGCCTCGATTACGCGCCGGCCGACCCCAATGCGCCGGGCGTCGTGCTGCTCAGTTATGCGTGGGAAGACGACGCGATCAAGCAGCTTGCGCTCGGAAACAATCAGCAGCGCGTGCAGCGTCTTGTGGCTGATCTGGCACAGACCAATGCCGCGTTTGCGCAGCATGTCGTGCCGATCAATAACGACTATGAGACCTTTGTAAAGACCGTGGACTGGGATCTGGAGCAAGGGTATTACGGCGCGTTCAAGCTGAATTTTGCCGGTGGCGATGCCCAGAGCCAGCAGTTGTTCTTCCAGTTCCAGGACTGCTTGCAACCCGCGACGGACCCGTTCATCTATCTCGCCGGAGACAGTTGCTCGTTTACCGGCGGATGGGTGGAAGGCGCGCTGCAAACGGGGATAAATGCGGTGTGCGCGGTGATCCGCAGCTTGGGCGGCAGCGTGGTGCCGAACAATCCGCTGGACAAAATGTCGCCTCCGTATGACTACAGCGGTGCGTCGACTAGCGAGAATCGCAAGGCCGACGGCGGGCATTAAGACCCGCAGACGGGGACTTAACTAAGCGACGAGCCAAAAAAAGACCCGCACAAGGCGGGTCTTAGTCTCTCAGTTTCGTATGGCGAAACGCGCGGGCATTCTATGGCACGTTCGCTTGACCATCGGAGTTCGGTGTAGACGTGAAGCCCCCGGCTCTTGACGACAACTTAACTGATTAACGTGCACTGCGCGTCCTCATTTCTGAGGACAAGAAATGAGGACTAGCGCCAAAACCGGCGGTTTGAGAACCGCTGGTTTCAGTTTTAACTCAGCTAGACCGTGCTCAAGCCTCTTCTTTCAACGACGCCATGTCGATCACAAAGCGGTATTTCACATCGCTTTTAACCATGCGCTCATAGGCCTTGTCGATCTCGTCCATGCGGATCATCTCGATGTCCGACGTGATGCCGTGTTTGCCGCAAAAATCGAGCATTTCCTGTGTTTCTGCAATGCCGCCAATCAGCGAACCAGCCAGCTGACGACGCTTGAAAATCAGGTTGCCGACAGACGGCGACGGATGCGCATGCTCCGGCACGCCGACCAGCGTCATCGTTCCATCACGCTTCAGCAGTGCGGTGAACTGATCCAGGTCATGCGAGGCAGCAACGGTGTTGAGGATGAAATCGAACGAGTTGACGTGTTTAGCCATCTGCTCAGGATCCTTCGAGATCACGACCTCATGCGCGCCCAGACGCTTCGCGTCCTCGATCTTGCTAGCCGATGTGGTGAACAACACCACGTGCGCGCCGAATGCAGCCGCGAGCTTCACGCCCATATGACCGAGCCCGCCCAGGCCGACGATACCAACCTTCTGCCCAGCCTGGACATTCCAGTGACGCAGCGGCGAGTAGGTGGTGATCCCCGCGCACAACAACGGCGCCACGGCGGCGAGTTCAAGGTTCTCGGGAACACGCAGCGTGAAGGCTTCGTCCACGACGATCGACTTCGAATAACCGCCGTAGGTCACGCCACCCGTGTGCTTGTCGGGCGCATTGTAGGTGCCGACAAAACCGCTGCCTTCGCAATATTGCTCGAGGCCTTCCTGGCACGACGGGCACGTCCGGCACGAATCGACCATGCAGCCGACACCCGCCAGCGCACCGACCTTGAACTTCGTGACTTCAGAGCCAACCTCGGTCACCCGGCCGACAATTTCGTGTCCCGGCACGTTCGGGTACACCGTACCCGCCCATTCGCCGCGCGCGGTGTGCAGGTCCGAATGACACACGCCGCAATACAGGATCTCGATGCGGACATCGTGCGGACCGGTATCCCGGCGATCGAAGGCGAAGGGAGCAAACGGCTCTTTGGCGGAATGCGCGGCATAGCCATAGGTCTTGTACATGGTGTGGTCCTTGAGATAGTTCGTTGATTCGAGGTGCGTGCTTTGATACAGGGGGCGCTGTCCGTGCGATTCTGCTGCCCCGCGTCACAACAACTGAACGACAGGCAACAAGCTTGATAAAAGGCGTTCTGGACTTGACGACATCTGAAACTGCGCCAAGGCTCGATCGGACTTGTATCGGGACTTGTATCGATACTGCCCGGCTGTGCGATGCACAATGACTGACGCGAATGACGTGGTCGCTACAGGGTTTCGTTTCCAAACCTGGATCTGCGGTCGAAGCCCGGGGGATTCGAGCGCCCCTTCGCAGGACAGTATGCGAATTGTGGACCATCCACTCAATGGAAATATTGCGATTTCACAATTCCAATTGGTGGAATGTGGAGTTGCAGCAATTTTGCGTTTGATATCAGGGCGTTATTCGAAGAAACGAGACGCGCCTTGCGAGGCTGTTTCGATCGGCCCCGTCCCTCGATCATCGTACTCTTTGCGCTAGCCGGTTGACGCGAGGTTTTTTACGATCGCACGGTAGCACCAAATTCGATATCGAAACTTGAAGATCTAAACAGACCAATTTTTCTAATCCGGCAAGAGTGAGCTGATGGCCATAACACTTCGGCATCCTACTCGTTTCGGAGTATTTCTTCACGAATCAGTTCGCCAGTGTGGCGATCGTGTGTTCCTGGAGAAATTGCTGAACACGCATTGCCGTTTCGAACTCGGTCTCCGAATGAAAGTTCGTTGCAAGCCAGCCATCCACGCACACTGATCCTCATACGAATCATCGTGCCGATGGTGAACGCACGACCAACGCAACGCCCCCAAGCGGTCTTGTCAAGATTTTTGCCGGCGTGCCGTAATTGTGAATAACAAGGCAAAAACGTCCTGTGCAACGACGAGGAGAAGGAAATGACAGACTTGTACTGGCCGATGGTTGCGGTATATCTGGCGATGCTGATGGGCGCGGTGCTGCTGCTGAGCGCACTGTCAATGCGTGGGACGAGACTGCCGCTCCCGAACACTTTATCGACGAACGAGTAGGCTTCACATTGCTGAAATGTCTCACGATCACCGTTAACGACGGGCGACTCATAGGTCTTCTGTCGAGCGTTTCCGCTCAATCGACATGCTGCCGCCTCTCTCGGCCGACCAAGAGCACACGAAAAACCAGTCAGTCGCAATTGTGAAAACCGGGCTGCCGCTCTCGTGTACGATGGCTTCATATCGAGCCGGGGCAAACCGGGCGTTACACGCAACGCATGCCCCGAGCACGATGCAATAGCCCGCGCGCTTGAGCCGGAGTCGCGCGGCGCTCCGCTGTTAGCCGCCACTGGGTGGGAATTTCCATGCCGCGTTCCGACTGGACCCGTGAAGCAATTCGCAAGATTGAAGCAGACTTCAACCGCTCCGCCGATACCCACCTGATTCCGCTCGACCTGCCGGGTTATCCGGACATCCGTTTCTATTTCAAGGACGAATCCAGTCATCCGACCGGCAGCCTGAAACATCGTCTGGCGCGCTCCCTGTTTCTTTATGCGCTTTGCAATGGCTGGCTGCGCGAGCACAGCACGATTGTTGAAGCGTCGAGCGGTTCAACCGCGATTTCCGAAGCGTATTTCGCACGGTTGCTCGGCTTGCCGTTTGTCGCGGTGATTCCTGCGGGCACTTCCCGGATGAAAATCGAGGCGATCGAGTTCTACGGCGGGCGCTGCCATCTGGTGGCGAATCCCGCCGACATTTATGCGGAATCGCATCGGCTCGCGGCGGAAACCGGCGGTCATTTCATGGACCAGTTCACGTACGCCGAACGTGCGACCGACTGGCGGGCCAATAACAATATCGCCGAGTCGATCTTCAAGCAGATGGACGACGAGGAGTACCCGGTGCCAACGTGGCTCGTGTCCAGCGGCGGCACCGGCGGCACGACGGCCACGCTGGGCCGCTACGTCGCGTACCGGCGGCATCTCACGCGCATTCTTTGCGTCGACCCCGAAAATTCGGTATTTTTCGATTACTTCAAAAGCACGTTGGCGGGCACGCCCGACAGCAGCCTGACACTCGATGTCGGATCGAAGATCGAAGGGATCGGCCGTCCGCGCGTTGAGCGCTCCTTCATTCCGACCTGTATCGATGCCATGCTCAAGGTGCCCGACGCGTTGTCCTTTGCTGCAATGCGCTATCTGGCCGGGCGCTTCGGGCGTCGCGTTGGCGGCTCGACCGGGACCAATTTCGTCGGTGTGCTGTATCTGGCCGAACGCATGAAGCAGGCGGGCAAACAGGGTTCCATCGTCAGCCTGCTGTGCGACAGCGGTGAACGTTATAGCAACACCTATTACGACGATGCCTGGTACCAGGCGCAGGGAATTCCCGTCGCGCCGCCCGATGCACTGATTGCTCGCGCGGTAGCCGGCGAAGCGGTGCTGACCCAGCCAGACATTGCCGGGATGGAAGCTGCGGGAATGGGAATTTAACGCGCGGTCCGCTTGAGATCTTGCGTGCGCATGACGAACATGGAAAAGACCCGTATGAGCTTGCGTATCAACGTTTTGCTTTCGTAGTCGCGTCCGTATCGCCTATGCGCGAGCGATGACCCACGACGTTTCCAGCACTCAAGACTTGAGCGGACGCGTGCTCTTTCAACCCAATTTATCCGCCCACACACGATGAGGTTCCGATGACCCGTACTGTCGCCGAAAAACGCGCTGCCTTTCGCGCGCTTCACCAGCAAGGTTGTTTCGTGTTGCCCAACCCGTGGGATGCCGGCAGCGCGCGGATGCTGCAGCACCTCGGTTTTGCCGCGCTGGCATCGACCAGTTCAGGCTTCGCGTGGTCGACAGGCCGGCCCGACTACGCGATGAATTGTTCCGACGTCCTGCAACATCTGAGTGCCCTCTGCGAGGCCGTGGACCTGCCGGTCAACGCGGATTTCGAGTCCGGTTTCGCTTCCGACCCGGCCACCCTCGCGGCCAATGTAAGCCTCGCGATCCAGACGGGCGTGGCTGGCTTGTCGATTGAAGACCGCGACGTGGAAGCCCCGTTCGGACTCTACGAGACCGCGCTTGCGGTCGAGCGCGTACGCGCGGCCCGTGCGGCGATCGATCGGTCCGGCGACGATGTCATCCTGGTCGCACGCACCGAAATCCTGCTCAGTGATCCGGGTGCGCTCAGTCAGTCCATCGACAAACTCGTGGCCTTTGCGGCCGAAGGTGCCGACTGTTTATACGCGCCGGGGGTGGTCGACAAAGACGATATAGCAGTCATGGTGCGTGCCGTGGCGCCCAAGCCGCTTAACGTACTCATGATGCGGCCCGGCCTGAGCGTCGCCGAACTGACTGACCTTGGCGTGCGTCGAATCAGTGTTGGCGGAGGGTTGGCGCGGGTTGCGTGGCAGGCCGTGCTGACGGCGGCCGAACAAATGACAGCGGGGTCATTCGATGGCCTCGCGGGCGCTGCATCGGGCAAGCAATTAAACGATGTTTTCGGCGGATTCGCCTGAGCCTGAAGGCCCGGCACGCGTCCTGTGTTTGCGTGAATGTCCCTGCAGCGCAGGGACATTCTGCATCGGGCCCGATCGTGCGGCGGCTGTAGTGCGCTCGCTCGCGCTGTATCGGCCCGACAACATGTGCGTGGCCGAAAAGGGTTGGCAAGCGCCATAAGCGCCTGATAATATTCAGACGTGGATAGCCGCCCGGCACCAGTTCAGGTCCTGCTTCAGGTCCCACACCACTCAAGTTTCATTTCTCAAAGGGAGGCGAAAAGATGCTCACATTCAGACGCGCCGTCCCTTGCTCGATGCGCCGGCCAGTTTAGGTCGCCATCAGCGCAGGCACAGCAGCCCGCGCAACTTCCAGACAGTCCGTTATCGGTTCGCCCGCTCGTGCAGGCGCGCTTTGACTGTCGCTCTCATGTCTCTCGACCGGAAAAGCTTCGTCGCGCTCGGCGCCTCGGGCTGTAGCAAATGGCTTACACAAAAAAACTCGACTTCGGCGGACGGGCGTTCAAAGACGTTCTCGGTTTCACTGTGGTTCACTGGGGCAAACAGCCTTGGCGCATCGTCGCCATTGTCGTGCTCGCCTTGATGTCGGCACTCGCCGACGTCCTTACGCCGCTCTTCGCAGGCCGGCTCGTGGATGCACTCGCCGCCGGCGCCGTCGGCAAGGAGCTGGCATGGCACGCAGCTACAACGGCGTTCGGCATCCTGGCTTGTCTGGGGCTGGCCGGCACGCTGCTGCGTCAGCTCGTGTTCATGAACATCATCGTGTTGACACTCAAGATGATGAGCGAAATTGCCGCCAACGCGTTTCATCGCGTGCAACGGTTTTCCGCTGACTGGCACGGCAACAGCTTCGCCGGTTCGACCGTGCG
>Ga0153932_1000477_pt1 | contig 10810 bp, 11 predicted proteins | sample TSNJ016MetaG_FD_102273 | JGI IMG/M metagenome (GOLD analysis project Ga0153932, IMG submission 102273) | Attine ant fungus gardens microbial communities from New Jersey, USA - TSNJ016 MetaG | ecosystem: Host-associated > Fungi > Mycelium > Unclassified | place: USA: New Jersey, Wharton State...
CCAACGCCCTTGAGCGCCATGGTCACGAAATCACGCACGGTTTCCGTACGGTTGGTGGCGAGCACGAAGGTATCGGGTTCGTCGGCCTGCAGCATGCGGTACATGCCTTCGACGTATTCCTTTGCAAAACCCCAGTCACGCTTGGCGTCAAGGTTGCCCAGTTCGATCACGTCGAGTTTCCCAAGCGAGAGCTTGGCGACCGAATCCGTGATCTTGCGCGTGACGAACTCACGGCCGCGCAACGGTGACTCGTGGTTAAACAAGATGCCGCTCGAACCGAACATATCGTATGACTCACGATAGTTGATCGTGATCCAGTGCGCATACAGCTTGGCAACGCCATACGGGCTGCGCGGATAGAACGGCGTGTCTTCCTTCTGCGGAATGGCCTGCACTTTGCCGAACATTTCCGACGTCGACGCTTGATAGAAGCGAATCGATTTGTCGACAATGCGAATAGCTTCCAGTTGATTCAGCGCGCCCACGCCGGTGATTTCGGCGGTCGTAGCAGGCTGGTCGAACGACACGCCTACGAAGCTTTGCGCAGCCAGGTTATAAACCTCGCGCGGCTGCGCCTTTTCCAGCAGGCGGATAGACGTGCCCAGATCGGTCAGGTCGTGTTCGACGAGATGCAGCTTGGGATGATTCAGGACACCCAATTCCTCCATCCGCCAAAAGTTGACCGAACTCGTGCGCCGATACGTGCCAGTGACGTCATAGCCCTTTTCCAGCAGCAACTTTGCCAGATATGCCCCGTCCTGCCCGGTAATGCCAGTTACAACTGCGCTCGTCAATTCCATCTCCCTTGGAAAAACCCACCATCATGCAAATCCAGCCCAATGGTGGAGAATGGCTTAAAAATGCTGCGATTATATCCGACGCTCAAAACGCTTCGTCGACCGAGACGTCGGCTTCTAAGGCCAGGCTCGACCGGCCGTCTGATCGCAAGTACCCGGCGAAAGCAAATCACAAGCTCGTTAAAGCTAAGGTCCGGAAAAAATTGCAGCAACCGAATCGAAATGCGCAACCTCAATCGGCCATAACCATGTTGCCGCAAGATTAATCAGGTAATTCTCAAAACCTGGCTTGAAACGCCGCCAAATGAGCGGCTCTGGAATAAATCTGGGTCGTCGCGATTGTAAACAGTGAAAAAACGAACAAAATATCATTAAAAATGCGTGCAACGATCTTCAAGAGGCAACGCGGGCACCGATGAACACCATTTCACGGCGATGAGCAGGCGGAGATAGAACTGCTTGGCCGGTGCGCATGACGAAACAAGAAATCCAGTAGTTCGCTAATGTATTTCAACGTCTCGGCAAGCCTCAACCAGCCTCGGTTATCATGCTATGTTGATTTGGCCGGCTTGCGCAGCCAGAGCACAAGCCTACGCAAGCCAGCGCACCACCTCGGCATGTCCAGAACGGCTTCGGCCAAGCAAGTCTCTCCATAGAGCTGCCCGGCATTAAAGTTCGTTCACGCGCCGTGCCCGTGCCCGTGCCGGCAATAGATTCACTCTTCGCATTGTTTCCTACATGGCATCTTTATTCCCGCAACGCCCCGTTCCGCTCGCTTTCGGCGATATCCAGGGTTGCCGCGAAGCATTCCAGCGTCTCCTGGCCAAGGCCGCGCCGAGCGACGCCACGCCGCTGTGGTTTGCCGGCGACATCATCAATCGCGGCCCCGAATCGCTTGCCACGCTGCGTGACCTGATCGCCCTCGGCGACCGCGCCGTCGCCGTCCTCGGAAATCATGACCTGCACCTGCTGTCGGTATCGGCGGGAATTCGGAAGTCCAAGAAAGGCGACACCATCGACGAAATCCTGGCTGCCCCCGATGCAGCCGATCTCCTCGACTGGGTCCGGCATCGCCCGATCGCGCATTTCGATCACGGCATGCTGATGGTTCATGCGGGCGTCCTGCCGCAATGGGACGTGGCGCTGACACTCGAACTCGCCGATGAATTCCAGCGCGCGCTCCGCGCGCCCAACTGGAAGGACACGCTGGCAAGCCTCTACGGCAACGAACCGGCCCGCTGGAAACCCAAGCTCAAGGGCAACGACCGGCTGCGCGTGGTGTGCAACGCGCTGACGCGCCTTCGCTTCTGTTCCGCCGAAGGCGACATGGATTTCTCGTCCAGTGGCAGCGTGGACTCCGCGCCCCCGGGCCTCATGCCCTGGTTCGACGTGCCATCGCGCGGGACGGCGGACGTGAACGTGGTGTTCGGCCATTGGGCTGCGCTCGGTCTCATCATCCGCGATAACGTCATCGGCCTCGATTCTGGCTGCGTATGGGGCCAAAAGCTGACAGCAATTCAGTTGGTCAGCAACCCGGCCGAACGCACGGTAACGCAGGTGGAATGCTCGGACTGCCGCGCGGTCATCGACTAAATGCCCCGCAGCACGGATTTACGGCAAGTCCACCATGCAGTGTTCCAACGCCTCACGCCAGTCGGGCGGCGTCAGTCCAAAAGTAGCGAACAGCTTCTGGTTCGATAACCGAGAGTTACGTGGGCGAGCCGCCACGGGATACGGCGAATAAGCGGCTGAAGGGATCGCCTTGACCACGGGTTTCTGCTCCAGCGTCGAAGTGTCGAAAATGGCCTGAGCAAAGCCGCACCACGAAGTAGCGCCGGAAGTGGTCAGATGGTAGATGCCCGAGCGTCGCAGCCACTCGTCCTGATCCCGGAGAAGAAGCTGCGACAACACATCTGACGTTACGACTGCGATGGTCCTGGACCATGTCGGCGCACCTATCTGGTCGGCCACCACGCTCAACTCCTCCCGCTGCGCGCCGAGCTCCAACATCGTTCGAAGAAAATTCTTGCCTCTCGCACCGTACACCCAGCTTGTCCTCAGGATCAGATGCGCGCAACCCGACGCCGTCATCGCCTGTTCGCCGGCAAGCTTGCTTTTGCCATAAATATTCAACGGATTCGGTACATCGACTTCCTCGTAGGGACCGTCCTTCGTGCCATCGAAGACGTAGTCCGTCGAGTAGTGAACGAGCAGCGCGCCGAGACGCTTCGCCTCCTGCGCCAGAATATCCGGTGCTTCGGCATTGAGACGCATCGCCGCAGCCACATCGCTTTCGGCTGCATCCACTGCCGTATAAGCGGCCGCGTTGACGATCAATGCGGGCGAAAGTTCACGCACGACTCGTCGAATCTGTTTGGAGTCCGCGAGATCAAGGTCGTTGCGATCCAACGCCACCACATGCCCCAAACCCTGCAAACTGCGCGCCAATTCGAAGCCGACCTGGCCATTGACGCCCGCCAGCAAAATCAGTTTTGGCTCGCGTCCGGTGGTCATCTACAGGCCTTCACGCAAAGTGCTGCGCATCGGCGAGCCGCGCACCCGCAGCATCCTTCGCGGAAAGCATCGGCTCGAAGTCGATCGGCCACTCAATCCCGATGGCCGAATCATTCCAGATGATGCTTCGCTCATGCTCCGGATACCAATAATCGGTGGTCTTATACAGGCACTGCGCCGACTCCGACAACACGACATAACCATGCGCGAAGCCCGGCGGCACCCACACCTGCCGATGGTTGTCGGCTGACAGTGTCACGCCGCTCCACTTGCCGAATCGGGGAGAGCTTTTGCGGATATCGACGACGACGTCGAACACTTCGCCTTCCATCACGCGCACGAGCTTGCCCTGCGCATGCTCGACCTGATAGTGCAGCCCGCGCAACACTCCCCGGACCGAGCGCGAATGATTGTCCTGCACGAATTCAACGCCCGCCTGCGCGTGCTCGCTGAAGTCGCGGCTGTTGAAGCTTTCGTAGAAAAAACCGCGGGCATCGCCGAACACTTCCGGTTCGATGACCACGACTTCCGGCAACGCCGTAGCGGCTATGTGGAGGGCCATGCGACGTGATTCGTCAGTAGGTTGAGCAAATATTTCCCGTAAGCAGTTTTCGCGAGCGGCTGTGCAAGCGTCAACAATTGTTCGCCGTCGATCCAGCCGCGACGGTACGCAATTTCTTCAGGACACGCGACCACCAGACCCTGGCGTTTCTGCAATGTTGCGATGAACGTGGCGGCATCGATCAAAGAATCCGGCGTGCCGGTATCGAGCCATGCAAAACCTCGCCCCATGATCTCCACTTCGAGCTTGCGCTGCGCGAGATAAAACAAATTTACATCAGTGATTTCGAGCTCTCCGCGCGACGACGGTCTAATATCCGCCGCGATCTCGCAGACGCTTTTATCGTAAAAATAAAGACCGGTCACCGCATAGTTCGAGCGCGGCACTGCCGGCTTTTCTTCAATCGACAACGCGCGGAATTTCGCGTCGAATTCAATTACCCCGTAACGCTCGGGGTCGTGCACGTGGTACGCGAAAACCGTCGCGCCGTCGATCTTTGCGCTGGCATGCTCGAGTTGCTTGCCGAGATCGTGACCGTAGAAAATATTGTCGCCGAGGATCAGCGCACAAGGGTCGCCGCCAATAAATTGCTCGCCAATAATAAGCGCCTGCGCCAGTCCGTCCGGGGATGACTGCACCGCATACTGTATGTTCATGCCCCACTGGCTGCCGTCGCCGAACATCGATTCGAAACGCGGCGCATCATGCGGCGTCGATATGATCAGCACATCGCGAATCCCCGCAATCATCAGCGTAGAGAGCGGGTAGTAGATCATCGGTTTGTCATATACGGGCAGCAACTGCTTCGAGACAACATGGGTAATCGGGTACAGCCGCGTACCCGAACCACCGGCGAGAATAATGCCTTTACGGGCCATCGTCAGTCCTTCTTGGGCCGATGGAAATCAGCACGCTGCGCGTAGTTAGCCTCGACCCACTGGCGATATGCACCGGAAGCCACCTCGTCGACCCACACCTGATTGTCGAGATACCATCGCACCGTTTTCTCGATGCCAGTATCAAACGTTTCCGCCGGCTTAAAACCAATTTCGCGCTCGAGATTGCGCGCATCAATAGCATAACGGCGGTCATGGCCCGGTCGATCCGCCACCAAGCTGATCTGGTCGCGGTATAAACCGGAGGGCTTCGGCTTCAGCCGGTCCAGCAAGTCGCACACGGCATGCACGACATCAAGGTTCGTCTTCTCGTTCCAACCGCCTACGTTATACGTTTCACCGGGGCGGCCATGCGCCAGCACCTCGCGTATCGCCGCGCAATGGTCACCAACGTAAAGCCAGTCGCGGATATGTTGACCATCGCCATAAACGGGTAGGGCTTTGCCGCTCAGCGCATTCGCGATCATCAACGGAATCAGTTTCTCGGGAAATTGGTACGGCCCGTAATTGTTCGAACAATTCGTCGTCACGACTGGCAGGCCATAGGTGTGTTTGTAAGCCCTCACCAGATGGTCGGAAGCAGCTTTAGTCGCGGAATATGGGCTGTTCGGCGCGTAAGCTGACGTTTCGGAAAACGGCGCGTCGGCGGCGGATAGCGAGCCGAACACCTCATCCGTCGATACATGCAAGAAGCGAAACGCCGCTCGATCTGCGGCGGGCAAGGCTTTCCAATAGGAAAGTGCCGCTTCGAGCAGCGTAAACGTGCCCACAACGTTGGTCTGTACAAACTCAGCGGGCCCGCGAATGGACCGGTCCACGTGACTTTCAGCGGCGAAATGCAGGATCGCGCGGGGTTGATGCTGGGCGAGCAGCGCGTCCATTGCAGCGCGATCGCAAATATCCGCCTGCATGAAAATATGCCTAGGGTCGCGTAGTACCGACTTGAGCGTCCCCAGATTCCCGGCGTAGGTCAGCTTGTCTACGTTGAGCACGGCTTCGCTCGACGCGTTTAGCCAGTCGAGCACAAAATTAGCGCCGATGAATCCGGCGCCGCCCGTTACCAGAATCATAAAAGCCCTTTACCCGATAGATACGCGCATCAGACAGCCCAATTCGACGTCGACCAGTCAAGTATAAATCGGCGTCGTGCGTGGACGGCGAGGTGAGGTTTTACGTCCGGCGGCTTCGCGGGCAATCGCGGCCCGACTACCCGCTAAACCCTCAACGCCGCGGCGTCACCGCTTCGAACTCCGCAACCGTCCCCGCGTCAACGCTAACCACGGCCACCGGCACCTTCAACCCCGCCTGCATCTCCCGCAACGCCGCCTCCACCGCCGCTTGCGCTTCCTTCGCCAGCACTCGCCTGTCGGCACCCGGCTCGATCGCATCGCAGACGTAAAGATGCGCTGTCAACGGCGAATCGCGGAGCATGGCGTTCAGCGTGAACGCGAGCGTCAGGTCGTCGATATAAGCCGGCGCGTCCGCCTGCCGGCCGTTCGCGTCTTCGTACATCAGGCAGACGGGTTGCACCGGCCTGCACGCCGACACAGCCGCCTGAAACAGGTTGGAGTGAAACGGCAGCAAGTCGCGCCCAAGCGACGTCGTCCCTTCCGGAAACACGCACATGAGTTCGCCGCGCATGAGCCGTTCCGACAATTCATGCATGATGCGTTTAGCATCACCACGTTTTTCACGCTGAAGGAAGATCGTGTCGAGTTGTTGCGCAAGCCAGCCGACGAGCGGCCATTGACGCACTTCAGCCTTCGATACAAACGGCGTCGGCCGCCAGGCGTTCACCACGTAAATATCAATCCACGACACGTGGTTGCCCACCACCAGCGCGCCGCTATCGAGCCGCGCCTGATCGTTGTGGACGACAAGTTTCATCCCGCATCTACGCAGCATTTCAATCGACCAGCGCCGATTCAACTCCATGCGCGCCTGCGGCGTCGCGTTGGGAAAACGCGTAGCCACGGTCCACATGCCGTGAAGCAGATGCCCGAAAATCCGTACTTTGCGAAAAGCGAACATGGTCAGGACCGGTCAGCGCGCGCTTCATAAGCGATATGCCCCGACACAAGCGTCATGAGCACACGCGCCGGCAACTCATAACCGAGGAACGGCGAGTTATGCCCCTGGCTCTTGAGCATCGCAGACTCCACGAGCCATTCGGCAGCGGGATCGAAGAGACAGAGATCGGCGGCTTCACCTACGGCAATACGCCCCGCGTTCAGCTTGAGCACTGCGGCCGGCGCGCTCGTGATACGCGTGAGCGCCTTCGCCAGCGGCGCGCGTGCCTCACGCGCCCATTTCACCGTCAGCGACAGCAGCAGTTCCAGCCCCGTTGCACCCGGCGTGGCTTCGGCGAATGGCAGCAGCTTTTCGTCGTCGTCCAGCGGGGTGTGATCGGAACAAATTGCATCGATGGTGCCATCGGCCAGCCCCGCGCGAATCGCATCGCGGTCACGCTGCGAGCGCAACGGTGGATCGAGGCGAAATTGCGAGTTGAAATAGCCGATATCCATATCGGTCAGATGCACGTGGTTAATCGTCACGTCGCACGTCACGGGCAAGCCCTCGGCCTTCGCCTCGCGCACGAGCGCAACGCCCGCCGCCGACGACAAATGCGACAAGTGCACACGCGCCCCCGACACCCGGACCAACTCGAAAATGGTATGCAACGCGATGGTTTCCGCCGACACCGGCACGCCCGATAACCCCAGCCGCGATGCCACCGCCCCACTCGCCGCCACGCCGCCGCTCGCCATGTAAGAGTCTTGCGGACGCAGCCAGACGGCATAACCATACGTGGTCGCATATTGCAGCGCGCGCAGCAGCGTGCGCGTGTTGACGATCGGCGTATCGGCCTGCGAGAAGCCGATGCAGCCCGACTCCGTCAACTCGACCATTTCGGCGATCGCCTCGCCCTTAAGCCCGACCGTCAACGCGCCGAGCGGATACACGTGCGCCTGATTCAACTTCTGCGCGCGGAACCTGAGCATTTCGACCAGACCCGGTTCATCGAGGATGGGATCGGTATCGGGCGGACACACGAGACTGGTGACGCCACCCGCAGCCGCGGCCGCCATTTCTGACTGGAGCGTGGCCTTATGCTCAAAACCCGGCTCGCGTAACCGCGCGCTCAAATCGACGAAACCCGGCGCAAGGGCTAACCCCTTTGCATCGATTACCCGAGTCGCCTGAAAATCCGCCGGCGCATCGCCAATAGCAACGATTTTACCCTCCGCGATAAACACATCGGCCCGGGTTTCGGTGCCCGCGGACGGGTCAATGAGCGTGCCGCCCTGAATATGAATCTTCATGGTCTTAGTCATTATTTCCGGCAACGATGCCCATTACCGCCATCCGCACGGCAATGCCGAATGTGACCTGGTTGAGGATCACCGATTGTGGCCCATCGGCCACTTGCGAATCGATTTCCACGCCGCGATTCATCGGTCCCGGATGCATCACGATCGCGTCGGGCGCGGCAAGCGCAAGGCGCTCGGGCGTGAGTCCCCAGGACTTGAAATATTCTTGCGACGAAGGCAGCAACGAACCGCTCATGCGTTCGTTCTGCAAGCGCAGCATGATGATGACATCGACGTCCTTCAGGCCTTCGTCGAGGTTGTGATACACGTGCACGCCCATCTCGTTCAGGTTGCTCGGCAGCAAGGTTCGCGGACCAATCGCGCGCACTTCCGGCACGCCGAGCGTGGTCAGCGCGTGGATATCGGAGCGCGCAACCCGCGAATGCAGGATGTCGCCAACAATCGCCACACGCAAATTCCTGAAATCTTTCTTGTAATGCCGGATGGTGTACATGTCGAGCAGACCCTGAGTCGGATGTGCATGACGTCCATCGCCGGCGTTGATCACGTGCACGTGCGGCGCGCAATGCTCCGCAATCAGATACGGCGCGCCACTCGACGCATGACGCACGACGAACATGTCCGCGTGCATGGCCGAGAGATTATTGATGGTGTCGAGCAGCGACTCGCCCTTGCTCGTGGACGACGCATTGATATTCAGGTTCAGCACGTCCGCCGAAAGCCGCTTCGCGGCGATCTCGAACGTGGTCCGGGTGCGCGTGGAGTTCTCGAAGAACAGGTTGAAGACTGACTTGCCACGCAGCAGCGGCACTTTCTTAATCTCGCGATCCGTCACGCTAACGAACTGTTCGGCGGTATCGAGAATATGCGTGACGATCGCGCGCGGAAGTCCTTCAATGGTGAGCAGATGCTTGAGTTCGCCGTTCTTCGTAAGCTGCGGATTGCCTTTGAGAAAACCGTAACGCGAAGACGCCGGTTTTCGATCCGGCTCGCTGCTGTCGGCAGAACCCTGGGTGGACGTGTTCATGTCGATCCTGGTGGTGCGTTGTTTTTTGTCAGGGGAAAGGCGGCGCTGCTATTGATTCTGTCCGTGCGCGGTTTTAATCAATCCGTACGGGTTTCGGTCGTGAAGCTAAGCGTGCCGTCATCGCGCCGCGTGAGAACGAGATTGGTGTTTGCCTGTATATCGACCACACCGCCGGTGAAACGCGCCGCCATGGGCAACTCGCGGCCGCCGCGGTCGGCGAGCACGGCGAGTTCCACCGCGGCCGGGCGGCCGAAATCATAAAGCTCGTTGACGGCTGCGCGCACGGTCCGGCCCGTCGAGAGCACGTCGTCGATCAGCAGGATTTTTCGATTGTCGACTTCAAACGGCAGCGACGTCGGGCTGGCCTGGCTGTGCAGGCCCTTTTTAGCGTAATCGTCGCGATGCAACGACACGTTCACCACGCCGAATTCAGCCACGTCCAGGTCTTTGGCGAGCCGTTCGGCCAGCCACACGCCGCCACTGTAAATACCAGCGAGCACCGGCGCGCCCGATTGCGTCAGCGATTCGCCATATGCGGCGCGGATCTGACCCAGCAACTCGCGGTACAGCGCCTCGGCGTCAATGGAACTCATGATCGGTCGTGAAGTCCGTCTAGATATTGTTGAAGGATGACCCGCGCGGCTTCGGCGTCGATATCGTCGTAACGACCTTTTGCGTTCATCTTCACACCGTTGCGCTTCATTTCGGCCTTCGCTTCCACCGATGAATACCGCTCGTCCACCCAGGTCACCGGCACACTAAAACGACCGTTCAGCTGATTGCCGAAACGCATGGCCAGTTGGGTCATTTCGTGCGGCGTGCCGTCGGGGTGCATGGGCAGCCCGACAATCACCGTCATGGGTTTCCATTCGTCGATTAATTGACCGGCCACTTCGAACCGATATTCGCGGCTGCGGTTTTCAAACACCGTCAGCGCCCGGGCATGTCCGGTCAACGTGTTGCCGACCGCAACGCCAATGCGTTTCTCGCCGTAATCGAAGGCAATCAGCGTGGCTTCGGTGCGGGTGTCAATGCGGGAGTCACCCGTCATGCGTGGCCCGCTTCGCCCGACAGCATGGAAAGCGACACGCCGAGCAGCGACAGCGCCGCTTGCAGCTTGTCCTCGGCGGGGACGTCGAAGACGATGCGCGGATCGGCTTCCACGGTCAGCCAGCCGTTCTTGGCAATTTCTTCTTCCAATTGCCCCGCGCCCCAGCCGGCATGGCCGAGCGTGAGAAGGAACCGTGCGGGCCCCTTGCCGCTCGCGACCGCTTCGAGCACGTCTTTCGACGTGGTCATGGCAAGGCCGCCGGGAACGCTCATGGACGAGGTGTAGACATCGCCGTCGGCCGGATCGTGCAGCACGAAACCGCGTTCGGTCTGCACCGGGCCGCCGAAATAGACGGGTAGATGCACGAGCGGTTCGATCTCGAGTTTCAGGTCGATGCGATTGAAAAGCGATTGGAGGTCGATGTCGGTCGGCCGGTTGATCACCAGGCCGAGCGCACCGCGCTCGCTGTGATCGCAAAGGTAGACTACAGTCCCGGAGAACGTGGGATCGGCCATGTTTGGCATGGCGATCAGGAACTGATTGGTCAAATTGATGCGATCGGAAGTCTTGGACATAATTCAAATTTTAGCAAAGGCACTGCTTGATGGCCGACTTTGATCTGGGGCTAGTC
>Ga0153932_1000478_pt1 | contig 10782 bp, 8 predicted proteins | sample TSNJ016MetaG_FD_102273 | JGI IMG/M metagenome (GOLD analysis project Ga0153932, IMG submission 102273) | Attine ant fungus gardens microbial communities from New Jersey, USA - TSNJ016 MetaG | ecosystem: Host-associated > Fungi > Mycelium > Unclassified | place: USA: New Jersey, Wharton State...
CCCGCAGCAAACGCGGCGCTCTTGATGCGCGGCTCTTCCTTCGTCGACAACACAATGATCGGAATATCGCGGGTCGCCTCGTTCTCGCGATATTGACGCACCAGCGTCAGCCCATCGACGCCCGGCATGACCAGATCCTGCAGGATCACGGTCGGCCGCGTGGCCTGTGCAACGCGCAACGCGTCCTCGGGATTGGCGCAGTAATGAAAATCGAGCCGCGGCTGATCCTTCAGCGCCCGGCGCACCGCTTCCGCAACAATGGTCTGGTCGTCGACCAGCAGCACCATGACCGCGCTGTCGGCGGCGCTGGGCGCATCCATTGCATCGGCAAGCAGATCGTGGGCCGAGCGCTCGTCGGTTGCAGTATCGAGGGGAGCCGCCGGGCTTTCCGGACGGGATTCCTGGATGGCCTGCTCGCGCCTTGCGCGCTCCGCCAACGGATCTGCATTTCGATGTTCCCGATGTTCCATAACTGAATCCTGTTCTGAGTCGAGTTCGAGCGCGTCATTTGCGCGACGATGTGAACGCCTTTTGCACGGCATTCGCGATGTTCGGGAGGGGCAGGATGGCGACCGCCGCGTTCAGGGCTGCCGCTGCTTTCGGCATGCCGTACACGGCGGATGTCGCTTCGTCCTGCGCGATCGTGTGATAACCCTTGGCACGCATGGCGGCGAGGCCCGCCGCGCCATCGCGTCCCATGCCGGTCAGCAGCACGCCGACCGCATTGCCGCTCCAGCGCGCAACGACGCTTTGAAAAAACACATCGATAGATGGGCGGTACGGCGTCGCCAGCGGCTCTTTCGTGTATCCGAGCCTGTTGCCGCCGCCGCAGAAATGCAGGTGGTCGTTGGTCGCCGCGAGCAGCACGCAACCCGGCTCCGGCCGGTCGCCCTCGCGCGCCACGCGCACGGGCAGCGTCGAATGTTCGTTGAGCCAGTCGGCCATGCCGATCGCAAAGGCCTGGTCCACGTGCTGGACAATCACCGTAGCCGGCGCAAAGTCGGCCGGCAGCGCGGCCAGCAGCGTCGCCAGCGCGCTTGGGCCGCCGGCCGACGCGCCGATCGCGAGCAAATCGGTGTCGGAGGTAATACGCGGTGCGGCGGCGATTGGATTCGCGGCGGCTTTCGTGGCCTGCCGGGCGGCAATCTGGTCGATCTTGGCGGTCAGCGCCGCGATCCCCCGCTTTGCATCCGGGCCGGCGAGCACCGGGGTATCGACGGCATCCAGCGCGCCTGCGCCCATCGCCTCGTAGACCCGCCACGCGTTCGCGCCTACATCCACGGTCACGATCAGGATCGCGCACGGCGTCTCGCGCATGATGCGCCGCGTGGCTTCCGTGCCGTCCATATGCGGCATGACGAGATCCATCAGTACGACGTCGGGTTTCTGCGCCAGGCAGTAATCGACTGCCTGCGCGCCGTCACGGGCGACCCAGATCACCTCGAAGTCACGCCGCGTCGCCAGTGCCTGGCGCATGGCGTCCACCGCCAGCGGCATGTCGTTCACGATCCCGATCTTCATCGCTCGCCTCTCTTTTTTAGTGTTCTCACGACTGCGCTTCGCCGATCAGATCCCGCACTGCATCGAGCAAGGTCTGGTCGTGGAAACTGCCTTTCGCCAGATAATAGTCCGCTCCTGCATCCAGCCCCCGCTGGCGGTCTTCCGCGCGATCCTTGTACGACACGATCATCACCGGGGTCTCGCGCAGTTGCGGATCGCGCCGGATCAGCGTCACCAGTTCGATGCCGTCAAGACGCGGCATGTCGATGTCGGTGATCACCAGGTTGAAGCGCTCGCTGCGCACCGCGTTCCAGCCGTCCATGCCGTCGACGGCAACCGTCACGTCGTACCCGCGCCCGGCCAGCAGCTTGCGTTCAAGTTCACGCACAGTGAGCGAGTCGTCTACCACCAGCACGCGTTTTCTCGACGCGGCGACCACGCTCGTCATGCCCGAAGAAACACGCCCAAGCTCGCCGTCGACAACCAGCTTTTCGACCGCGCGCAGCCAGTCGTCGAGATCGGCGATCAGCAGCGGATCACCGTTTTCCATCAACGCACCCGCGGCGATATTCGGTATCTTCCCCAGGCGTTTGTCGAGCGGTTGCACGACCAGCATGCGTTCGCCGAGAAAGCGGTCGACGACCACGCCGTAGCACGTCGCGCCCTGACCGATCACGACGACATTGAGCGTGTCGCGGGCGGTTTCGAACGAGCCTGAGCGCAGGATCTGGTGAGCGGTGACAATGCCGAGCCGCCGCCCTTCGAACGCGAAATGCTGATGCCCTTCGAGCAGGTCGATCGATGCCCGCGGCAGCACGAGCGTGCGTGTCACGTGCGCGAGCGGCAGACCGTACGGCTCGCCATCCACCTCGACGATCAGACTGCGAATCACCGACAGCGTTAGCGGCAACTGCATCACAAAACGCGTGCCGCCCAGTGCTTCCTGCGTAACGCGCAAGTTGCCGCGCACCTGGCGCACGACGTCCTGCACGGCATCAAGGCCGACGCCGCGGCCGGAGACATCGGTGACGGTATCGCGCATCGAGAAGCCGGGCAGGAACAGGAACTCCAATAGTTCGGCATCCGAAAGACGTGCAGCCGTGGTCTCGTTGGCAAGGCGTTTCCGGACGATGGCCCGGCGCAGCGCGTCGAGGTCCACGCCGCCGCCGTCGTCGCTGACGCTGATAAAAAGCGACCCGGCGCTATGGCGGGCTTCCAGCGTGATCGTGCCTTCCGGCGGTTTGCCTAGAGCGCGCCGCAACGATGGCGCTTCAATACCGTGATCGACGGCGTTACGCAACAAATGACCCAGCGGCGCGTCGAGCAGGTCGAGGATGTCGCGATCCACTTCCGTCGCTTCGCCCGCAATCACGAAGCGCACTTGTTTATCGAGCGAGCGCGCGACGTCGCGGACCATGCGCGCAAAACCGCCGGTGGCATCGACGAAAGGCCGCATCCGGCATTCAAGCGCTTCGTCGTAGAGTTGCTGCGAGAGACGCGTCGAACGCCGGTCGTAGTTTTCAAGTTCGGCCAGACGCTCACCAAGCTGGCGATGCGCTTCCGCGTTCAGGCGGCGCACCTCGTCCAGCGCATCGAGGGTGCGTGCGTCGAGCGCTGCTGTTGCAGTCGGGGCCAAGAAGCCAGCCGATGAACCCGTTGCCGAGGCAGCCGCCTCGGTCAGCGATTCGTGCAGCGATTCGTGCAGCGATTCGTGCAGGAAATCAAGCGCCCGGCTGGCGTCCCGCTGGATCCGCTTCACGCGCAACATGGAGTGCGCGAACGGCTTGAGCCAACGCGACTCAACCAGCGATTCACCTGAATGACTCAACAAGCGGTCGAGGGTATCGGCGCGAACGCGCAGCATGCGGGCCGGTTCGCGCACTTCAGTGGAACGGGCCTGATCGGGCGCGGCTTGCTCGACCACCGGCGCGGAGAGTGTCAGTTCATTCGATAGATCAAGGTCAGCGCCAGTCTGAGGCACGTCTAAAACCAATGCGGACGTCGCGACCGTAGCGCCGTTCATCCGTGCATTCAAGGCATCGACGAATGCGTCCACGTCGGTTTGCGACAAACTTTCGTCACCGGACCCCTGCCCGATCCTCAAGATCAGGTCGACGCCGCTCAGCAGCACATCGATCATGCCGGCGTCCACGCTGACGCGGCCCTGTTGTGCGCCGACGAAGCAGTCTTCCATCACATGCGCGAGGCTCACGCCGTCCGGCACGCCGACGATCCGCGCCGCGCCCTTCAGCGAGTGCGCCGCCCGCATGCAGGCTTCGAGCGTCACCGGATCGCGCGGGGCGCGTTCCAGCGCGAGCAGGCCATCGCTCAGGATCTGAGCCTGCGCCCGTGCTTCCTCGCGAAACAAGTCGATGAGCGACGGCTGGCGGCGGCTTGACCCCTGTCCCGTTTCAGCGCCGCTCATGTGAAGCTCCGGTTCAAGGTCTCGAAGAGTTTGGCCGCGTCGAGCAGACCGACCGTCACGCCATTCCACGCCGTCACGGCGACCGCGTGGGATGCCGACATGCTGGCGATGGTCGCCGGCACCGCCTGGAAATCTGCGCGCGCAAAACGATGCACGCCGTCGACTGCATCGACGGGAAACACGATCGGATTGCCAAGATCGCCGTGCTCGCCAGCATCTGTGCCCGGCTCGATGACCAGCAAACGCGCAAGATCCCGGGCGTCGGTACCTTGCTGCCCCGGCCTGCGTCCATCCTGGCCCACCACCGACGCGATCCCGAACAAGCGCGCCAGCGACGCACATACGAGCAACGTGCCGCGCACGTTCACCACGCCGAGCACCGCGCGATGACGCCGGTGCGGCAACGAGTGAATCGGGCGCAACTGAGCGACCTGCTGGAAGATCGCGGTGGGCAAAGCCAGCCATTCATCGCCGATGCGAAATACGAGCCACGACGTGGCATCGGCCTCGCGAGCCGCATAGTCGGTCAGCGACTGCACCGTCTGGCGATGCAGGGGAGTGTGTTCGATCGCGGTATCGGCGGACTGCTCGCGGTCCAGCACGCGTGCCGCGGCAGCACTGTGGACAGGACAATTGCGGCAATGGATGTACTCGGCCAGGCGCGGACACGAACCATCGCCGCGAACGCCGATGCGGTTCCAGCAGTCGTCGATCGGAGCATCCATATCTGCGGCGAAACTCAGGTCGCGCGGATCACTCATGGCGGCCTCCCGATGCACGTTCGGCCCGTTCAGCGCGGGCCAGCAGCAGCTGCGAGCCCGCGCTATCGCCCTCCAGCCTGAGCACGGCGGCAAGATGCGTCAGCGCCTCGCCATGTCCGGGGTCAAGATAAAGCGCGCGTTTGTAAAACCCCCTCGCCTCGCTTTGCTCACCTTGTGCATCGGCGATCACACCAAGCAAGTAGTACGCGTTAGCGGCGGCCGGATGCGCCTTGAGATAGGACCGCGCGATATCGGCGGCTTCGAGCAAGGCGCCAGCATCGGCAAGTGCCTGGGCTTGTTTGAGCGTGCCCGGCTTGGCGGCAGAGTGTGCGTGGACCGACATGTCTGGCGCTGCGCGCGGCGCGCCGAATGAAAATGAGCGTGGCGATGCATCGTTCAGGTTCGTAGCCGGCACGCCTCGATGGCTAAACGCAAGCTCCACCGGCGCTTTTGGCGTCGCCGCTCTCGCGGCAAATTCCATTGCCCGCTCTGCAGCGGCAATGGCAGCGAACAATGCGCGTGGCTGAACGCCCAAACTTTGTTCGCCCGGACTGCGCGCATTGGTCAGCGTCGGCCGAGCACTCCCGTCTCCCTCTTCCGGCCGTCTGAACGCGAACGCGAGAACCAGTTTCGCCGACGCCATGCCTTCACGCATCATCAGCCCCGTTTCCGCCGGTCCGACAAACAGTGTTCCGCCCAGCGCGAGCAGGCCGTCCAGCACCCGCATGGCCGTGTGCTGCGTCTGCCGGCCAAAGTAGATCAGCACGTTGCGGCAGAAGACAAAATCGAAGGGTTCGAACGTCTGCGGATCGAGCGTCAGCAGATTCGCCTGGCGAAACTGCACTCGCTCCGTCACCTCCGGCAACAGCCGCCATTGAGCACCCGCCTGCGCGAAAAAACGCTCGCGAAATCCGAGCGCGCGGCTGCGGAACGCATTGCCGCCATAGTGCGCGTGGCGGGCGATATCGAGCGCATGGCCGCTGATATCGATGGCATCGATGGAAAAACGCTCGGGCGCAATCCCCGCGTCGAGCATGGCCATGGCGGCGGAGTAAGCCTCCTCGCCCGTCGAGCACGGCAGGCTCAGGATTCGCACCGGCTTGAACGGCTGATCGAGCAGCCGCGTCCGCGCCAGCTTGACCAATGCGTTGAACGCCTCGGTATCGCGGAAAAACCACGTCTCCGGAACAACCACTGCTTCTATCAAGGCCTGCAATTGGGCCGGCACGCCGTTCACCACCAGCCAGAACGCTTCGAGATTGGCCCGCGATTCGTCCAGGCCATCGGCACCTGCCGCGCGCCACGCCGCAAACCGGTCCGATACGGCCCGTTCGATCGCATTCTCGCCGATAGACACCGGGTCCAGACCCATGGTCCGTTGTAAAAGCCCGGCGAACTGCACGACTTGCGCGTGCGGGAGCGGCTCGCGACGGCTTTCATGCAGCGCGTGGATCTTGTCCAACGCGTGCGCCGTGCGACGGGCCTGATCGGAACGCGTACCGTGCTTCATGCTTCGCTCTGCGTAAAGAGTTGCGCTTGCACGTGCTCCGGCAACAGGTGTTCAATGCGGACCCATTGAACGAGACCTTGAGCGTCGCGTGCGAGCGGCCCGAGATAGCGCGCGTCAGTCGCTTCGATACCAGCAGGGCTGAACGCGGCAATGTCGAGTGTCAGCGTTCGTGTGGCGCGTTCGAGCAAGATGCCGAGGCGCTTATGTTCGACACCTGTCGGGCCTTCATGCGGATAGAACACCAGGGCGAGGCGCGTGGACAAACGTTCGTGCGAACGCCGGCCCAACGCGAGCGCAGCCAGGTCGATGACCGGTACGGGCGACGCTTCATATTCCAGCACACCCGCGACCCAATCCGGCACGCTGGGCATGGTCTTCAGCGGCACAAGCGACAGCATGCGCTCGACTTGCGAACTGTCGATCACATAGCGGTCGTTATCGAGCGTGAACTGGATGAAGAGCATGGTCTCAGTGGCCGATCGAATGGTCGGAAAGTGCGCGGGACATTACGTCGCCACCTTGAAGCGAGATACGCCGGTGCGCAGGCCATTCGCGGTGTGCGTGAGGTCATCGATAGCTTGCGTCGACTGACGCAGCGACTCGGCCGTCTGCTGCGCGGCTTCGGACAATTGCGCGAGCGCCTGCGTGATCTGGTCGGCGCCCGTCGCCTGGGTCTGCATGCCTTCATTGACCATGACGAACCGCGGCGCGAGCGTCTGCACCTGCTGGATGATCTGCGATAGTTGGCCGCCGACCTGCTGCACGTCCGTCATGCCGCGCCGGACTTCTTCGGAGAATTTGTCCATGCCCATCACGCCCGCCGCGACCGCTGACTGGATCTCCTTCACCATCTGTTCGATATCGAAAGTGGCGACCGCCGTCTGGTCTGCGAGACGGCGGATCTCGGTTGCCACCACCGCAAAACCGCGCCCATATTCACCGGCCTTTTCCGCCTCTATTGCCGCATTCAGCGACAGCAGGTTGGTCTGGTCTGCGACCTTCGTAATGGTGGCCACCACCTGGTTGATGTTGCTCGCGCGTTCGTTGAGGATCGCGAGCTTGCCGTTCACCGATCCCGCGGCTTCCATCACGAGCCGCATGGTGTCTTCCATCCGCGTCAGGCCCACTTGGCCCGTTCCGGCGAGCAGCGCCGACTGCTCGGCCACGCCGGACACTTCGTTCATCGTGCGCACGAGATCGCGCGACGTGGCAAAGATCTCTCGCGACGTGGCGCCGATCTCGGTCGTCGTCGCGGCGGTTTCGCTTGCCGTGGCCTGCTGTTCGCGGGCCGTCGCGGCAATTTCCGCCACCGATGTCGTGACTTGCACCGCCGACTTCTGCGCCTGACCGACCAAGCCGGTCAGTTCGTCGGTCATGCGGTTGAAGCCCGCTCCCAGCGCGCCGAATTCATCCCCGCGTTCCAGTTGCAGGCGCTGCGACAGATCGCCGGTACGCATTGCATCGACGACCTCCACCAGCCGCTGCATCGGCACCGCGATCGCCCTGAGCAACAGGAAGCCGGCCCATGCCGCCACCAGGAAGGTCGCCAGCACGACTACGAGCAACGTGATCTCAGCCTTGCTGACAGAATCGCGAATGCTCTTCGACGAGCGCGTCTGCTGCTCGTTGTTGCGTTCGACAAGCGCCCGCACCACGGTCCGCCCCGTTTCCCAGACCGGCGTGAGCTGGGTGTTGAAGGCGCTGACGGCAGCCGCCTTCGACGCCGGCATATCGGCCAGGATCTGCTCCTGGATCGGCGCATAAAGAGAGCGCTGCTGCTTGAAATCGTTGAAGAGCCGGCGATCGGTTTCATCGAAAACCGTCGACGCGTACTGGTCGATCAGCTTGTCGAGCGAATCGCGGGTTTCGGCAATGCGCTGGGTGTCGCGACGGACCTGGTCAGGCTCGGTATCGATAAATATCAGCCGCTGGGTCACCGTGTAGTTTTCAAACCACGCCGCCCGGATGGTCGTCGCGAGATAGACGCCCGGCGACGAATCTTCTTCCTGGCTGCGCGCATCCCGGTCGATTGCACCGAGAAGGATGTACGAACAGACGGCCATCACCAGCATCAGCGCGAGGATCACGCCGAAGCTCACAAGAATCCGATTTCGAATGGTTAACTGCTTCACGCATGAACCTTTTTCAGTAGGGTTGTGCTTGAGCGCCGGTAAGTGAGCGCACGGCACCCCGGTCGACAAAGGGGTGCGGCGCAATTTTAAGACGGAAAACGAAACGCCTTGCGGATAAATACAGGCTTTTGTCCGACTGTTGCTAGTCGAGCATTCGTGCGGATGGCGACAGTGGCCGAAGTTGTGCACAGAAATTGGGGACGATCCTGTTGACAACCTTCTGACAAACCCCGGAACGCGTTGAACGGAAACGCTTTTCAGGCGCCGCTTCAAAGCTCGCCGGGCATGCGGATTCGAGTGTCTTAGCCAGCGAAGTTGTGCACACAAACTGTTGAAGAACCTGTGGACAAGCGTGAGGTTATCTTCTCAAGTCGTTGATAAATAAGCACAGATTTGAATCGATTCGTTTTGAACCATGCGTTGCGTGTCGGTTTGGTGTGTTTCCTGGCCCGGCACCAACCGGCGAGTTATCCCCAGTAATTGTGGGCAGGCTTGTTGATAAGCTCGGAGCTCAACGCTTAAGTCGCTGACGCAGCACGGTTTAATCGACGTGACTCAAAAGCGGTGACTCGTCAGCGCTTTGCGGTGCTGACGTCTGAGGGAACACGAAAGGCCGGACGCTTCACATGAGCGACAGGAATTGGGCCAGTGCGACGGATCACCTCTCGAATCCGCTCGAGCAGGTCGTCGGCCTTGTATCGATCGTCGTGGCTGAGGCGCTCGGACACGGTATCGAATGCCTGGTCGATACGCAGCAGGATCGCTTCGGCTTCAGCGCGTTTTAGGCCCAGCCGCTCGCCATATGCAATCAGCTGCCCGGGCACGGGGAAAACCTTCGACTTGTTCAGGTTCAGCGCCATCCGGCCGTCCAGCAACGGATACACGCCCGTGCAGACGACATCGTAGATAGGCGAGAGCCGGCGCGGGCCGGTTGGATCGCTATAGATAATGCCGATGTTCTTCATATGCGCGTCGCCATCGCGTAGAAAACACGAGAGTGCGACGCGCTCGAACAGACGCAGCGATTGCGCACGGAAATCGGCGCCGGTGTAGACCTCCACCGCCCGCCCGATCATCTCGTAGCTGCCGCGATATTTGTCGTTGCCGGTCAGCACGCTCATGTCCTCGAAGCCGAGCGGCGTGCCGTCCGGCGCACGGTCAAAACGCGCCATGACGAACAGCAGGCCGTCGTTGGAGAGCCAGAAATCCGGCACGTCGAAACCCGCCTCGCGCGCCACCGACATGCACAGGAATTCGTTGCGGGCGATCCCCTCATAGTCGTCGCCCTCGGCCTTCACGATCACCGTGGTCAGCGGCAACGCCGCGTGTGCGTCGATCGTTGCCACGCTTGCGGGACGCTCCGGAGCGAGCGGCACGACGGTCTTCGGCTGCACGCCCGAAATGCCCGAACCGAGCGCATATTTGTTCACCAGCCGCTCGAACAATTGTCCTGATGGCGACGACAGCAGTTCGTCAAGCCGCTCGCCTTCGCCTTCGGGCACGGTCTGGCCGTGCAACGCGTAGGTGAGTCTGCCAATCTGGTTTCGTCCGGCGAGGAACAGCAGGAACATGTCGCTGGGCGTGCCGAAACGGGCCAGCCGTTCTTCGATGATGTATCGCAAATAACCTTCCGGGCGATTCATCGCGAACACGTTCATCAGCGCGCCGCTGCTGTAGCTCTTGCGCCGTACAGGCATGGTCAGCGAAACAGCCGCGTCCGGCTCGACTTCGCCATAGTTGAAGACGAACGTGCTCTCCTTCGCCAGCAAACCGGCCATGCCCTGCGGCGTGTGGACGTCGAGACGGCGGATTTTGCCGAAGAGCTGTTCCAGGTCGAACGGCGGCGCGGGCTTAAGCGGCGACGGCGTGCTCATTCATCCTCCCTGAAGAAGAAGTCGAGGTCTTCGTAGACCACCGTGTCTTTCGGGCGCAGCGTGAAGTCGTAGCCGAGCGCGTTGGCGATCCGGCAAAGCTCATGAAGGCCGACGTTCTGCGCGCCCTCCGCATTGGTGATTGTGCGCCGGGCCACGCCCGCGCGATCAGCCAGCGTCTGCTGACTCATGCGTCGCTCACGACGGAGCGAGCGAAGTTCCGCTGCCACTCGCTCGAAATTGCTGATGGGGTCTGTGTATTTGCGCGTCATGATGCGCAATTGTAGGCTTTTTTTGATTTTTGCGCAGTATGATGCGCATTTTTTCAAACCGATTTTTTGTCGATCGGTCATGACAAAATACGCATCATACTGCGCATTTTTGTACATAGAAGTTAAAAATGCGCGTCAAGACGCGCATTTTTAGGCGTTGAATAGTTGGACGCCATTGATTCATCTTACGAAATGGGCTACCTCCGTGCCGCCTGTCAGCTGCCGCGATAAAGCGCCGCACTGGCCGGCGTCGACACTGCCGGACGGGCCGAGCTTGCCTTTCCACTTTTCGTCGCCTCGTTCGACTGGTC
>Ga0153932_1000479_pt1 | contig 10778 bp, 12 predicted proteins | sample TSNJ016MetaG_FD_102273 | JGI IMG/M metagenome (GOLD analysis project Ga0153932, IMG submission 102273) | Attine ant fungus gardens microbial communities from New Jersey, USA - TSNJ016 MetaG | ecosystem: Host-associated > Fungi > Mycelium > Unclassified | place: USA: New Jersey, Wharton State...
GAGGCGCGTAGGACGACAAGGGGGGACTTTGCGCGGCCCCATCGCCCCGATTTCCTTCCTCACCAACCTTCAAATGCCTTTCATAGCGAGTTGACGACTGAGGTGAGCCCGCAAACCGGCGCGGACCCACTCACGGCCGGATGTTTTGAATCACACTTCACCTCAACTCCGACGAGCGCCTAGCGGCTGAACTACCGCTTTCAGATTTGATAACTCCATTTATTAGATCTGGCGATTTTGCTGCGTGTCTTTTCCGGCTCCGTTGCATGCCAGGACCTTGCGGGCAAGTGCAACGCCCAAAACGAGCTGCTCACCGAGTGGAACGCGCAGTCGACCATCATGGCCGGGATCATCTGTCAGGAGCAGGTTGACCTAGTGGTATGGCTCGCGCCGAAGAGGCTCAACGTCAACTTCGATGACGAATGAACCAGAGACCTGATGGAGCAGCGCGCGGACGGGTTGGCTTGACTGTTCGTCCGAATGTTTATACAGTTATGTTAACGAATTTCGTACAGGATTCAACCATGCCGTTCCGAACCCATGATGTGGTGCCAATTAGTGAGGCCCGGTCACGCCTGACGGAGCTGGCGGAGGATGTGGTCGCAGGCGCCGAGAAGGTTCTGACGAAGAACGGCTCAGCGTACGTGGCGATTGTCGACGCACGGAAGCTGGATTATTACCACGCCCTCGAAGCAGAACACGGCCGATTGGTCATGCTGGATGACGCCGAGAAGGGTCTCCGGGATGCACTTGCTGGCCGGACCAAACCTCTAGGCGAACTGCGCGACACAATGCGGCGTCGTGCTCCGTCCAAGAAATGATGCGCGTTGATTTTGCGGAGACCCTGGAAGAACGGCTGGAGACGATTGAAGAGTTCTTGTTGATGCAAGACGTGAGTTCAGCAGCAGGCAGGATGGAGGACCTGATGAGCGAGATCTACCGGTTCGGCGATCTCGTGGCGATCCATCCGAAAATTGGCCGTCCAGCAGCCGTACTTGCCGCGAATTCGTTCGAGGGTCAAAGCCGGTTGGAACGCGTGCTGCGGCTGGCCAGTGAAGCAAACCTGCCTGAACTGCGGGAATACATCATGCGCTCCCATCTGATTTTGTACGCGCACTCGGACACGCGTGTGTTGTTGCTGTCCATTCGCCACCAGCGAGAGCTGGGGTATGCGCCGGAAACAGAATAGGGGTGCCATCAAGATTCGGACGCCAACGTACGATAGCGGCGCTGCACAATTAATCAAATCAAGCACCTGCTGTGTTGTGATTGTGCCCGGCTCAACCGCTGGAAGCACGGTTTGTGCAGATCCTTATGCAGTGGGACCTTCCAGATCGCAAGCGTACAAACCAGCCCGAATCTTGACTGCACCCCGTCTACGCCTCCATCAAGAAACTTGCAGGCGGAAGTTGGGGTTGAGATGACGAGAATTTCTGGGGTTCCCGCTTACAACCCCATGATTGGACAGATTTCGCCGGTTTGCGTGTACAGCCCCAGAAAGGCGGATTCAGGCTGTTACTGCCGATTGCGAAGGTTTAACGTACTTTACCCTTTTCGTCAAAACGCTCCCTGGAGGCGCAGCTACAGGCTGGAATCGAGCAACTACGCGAGCAGGAGCTGTATCGCGAGGTCTGCGTGCTGCTGTTTCCCGGCATGCCATCGCGCCCACAGCGAACCGGCTCTATCAACTGGTGAAGAAGGGCAGCATGAGTGCGCCGGCCGAGGCGTTGACGCGCTTTTGGGCCACCGCGTCAGCTGGTTGGCGTTCTGGAGGGCAATCTGGTGCGCTGCGCACCGCAAACGCGCGTTAAGTCGATGAAGCGGCGCAGGCGCGTGATCAGCGAGACCAACCGCGTTGTCGCTGACGCGTGCCGCTGCCAAGCAGAAGCCGCCGGCAGCAAAGCCCACAGAGGGCCCGCGCAAGAGCAGTAGCCCGGTGCGCAAATCGCCGCGAACACGACAATCTTGATTGTCTCGGTCCGTATCCGACGTTGGTGACTCATTCACAATTCTTATTTGACGCGTATGGCGAATCAACCCGGAAAATGCAAACGCGGTCGGTTCAACAGCGCCGTCAAATAGGCTAATCTGACAGCTCTGAGCGACCGACTTTTCGAACCTTGCCACCATGCAGCTCGACATCTTCGCCGATAGCCGTGACGTCATGCTCCGCAACGATGTGCTGGAAGCCCTGCAACGCCGCCATGCATCCAGCGCCCGACAGGCATGGCAAAGAATGGCAGATGAATATCCTGAAGACGATACCCTCGTCGCACTTGCCATACTGGTCGGTGAGCTCGAGTGCGACGCGACTGGATATTTCGCCGATCATGGTGCGCTGGATGTGGCGCGCCGGGCTTTGATCGACGAGGTCAGCCCTGCTGCATTGAGCTTGCTCGGCGAATCTGCTGGGCACGCGTGGCTAATTCCTTGCTGGCGCGCACTGGCTCAGCGGGCAACGTCGCTGGCTTTTCGCGCCGACGACAGCGACAACCATGCGGCGCCACTATGGCTGCGCGCCGCAGACTGGGCAGCAACAATCGGGGTCATCAAGCAGATTGAGTCCTGGCGACGTATTCCAACTTCGTTGATGTGGATGGCACACGCTCGCTATTGCTCGGATGGGCTGGGAGCGGCCTGGCCGTTGCTCACGGAACTGGCCTGGCTGTCGCCTGGCCGCTTCGCGTCCCTTGTTACTGAGCTCAGTGATCCCTCTCTGAACGCGCTGCGCAGGAAATTCGACGCGCAGTTCGAAGGCGCGGGCCAGACCGCTGATCTCGCGTGGTTCCCTGCGTGGATACTCGTCGAAAAGGCAGCCTTAGCGTCGCGGATTCGCGAAGCACAACCGTCCCGACAAACGTCTCCAGAACGCGCAACGCGTCTGCTGCTGCAGATCCTTGACCTCGAACGACAGGGTAGCCAGCATGACTTGGTCGAGCGGCGCAAGGCGCTGCGTGATCTGCATGCCGGACTGTATGCCGCCTATCTCAAAACGCGTTGACCGCGGTTGCCGAACCGCCCCTACAGAAACGCGTCAGCGGTAGGCGCGAATGACCCGGCGCAGCGCTTCAAAGCGCGCGTCACACTCGAGGTCGATCAGATGTCGCCGCCCACCGCCAACGACGCGTGCCAGCACTCCCGCACCTGGACCGACTCGGCGAAGGCTTATCTGCGTTCGAGCGTGACACACTTCCCACCGCGACGCACAAAACCGCCCCACGCCTGAACTTGTCTCACGACCGGATAATTTGGTCTGCTAATTGTTATTAGCAGACAAGCATTTAATGGGTAAAATCGGCGATATCTCGGATCAAACCTCGGTTTCGACCTAATCATCTGCTTTAAGTCGCGTTTTCGGGCGCGCCTTGACCCAAAGAGGGAGCCATCGCCAATCAAGCCCAGCAACTCGCCTTGCCAGCCCCGCGTAGCTACACGCGCACCGATTTCGCAGCACTGCGCGCGTTCGTGCAGCGCATCGAGCCGGGCGTGATCGCGCGTCGCTACTACGATCCGGATGAACCCCGCCATGCGCCTCACGCCGCAAGCGCGGAGGCGATGGCGCGGTTTCTGGGGACGATGCTCGAGGACCTGATACAGCTCGCGTTGCGCCACGGCTCGGCCGTGCTCGCGAGCCACCTGAAGGCGTCCATCAAGCAGCACGGCAGCGCGAAGCTGACGGCGGTCACCTTGCGCATGGTCGAGCAGGCCTCGCGTCTGGCGGCGGCTACTCCGTCGCTCGAACATGGCGTGGGCCTGTGGTTTCGCCCGCTGATTGCCCGGCGTCTGATGGGGGAGGGGATCGATTCGCTCGGCGCCTTGATCGCCGTGTGCAATGCACGCGGCGGCAGCTGGTGGCGCTCGATCCCGCGCATCGGTGCGCACCGCGCGCGGGTGATCGTCGCGTGGCTGCGCCGCTACGAGACCGATCTGGGCAAGCGGGTCGAGGCCGATGTTGATGCCGCGCCACTGGTGCCGGTCGTGGGGCTCGGCAACGTGATCGTGATCGGTGGCCCGTTGGAGGCGCCGCGCCTGGCGCCGTTCGAGCGGCTCGCGATCCCGACGGCGCTCTCGGGCGAGCACGGCATTAACCGCGGCCGGGATTTTGCGTTCATTCGCGCCGAACACGACCTGGCGGCGATCCACGCCTATCTGAATCGCTATCGCGACCGGCCCGCAACGCTGCGCGCCTACACGCGGGAACTCGAGCGCCTGGTGCTATGGCTGGTCATCGTGCGCGGGGTCGCGCTGTCGTCGATGACGGTGGAAGACGGCGAGGCGTACAAGGATTTTATAAAAGCACCGATAGCGAGTTTCGTGGGTCCGAAAAGACCGCGCGCCAGCGGCCGGTGGCGGCCCTTTACCCCCGAGGGCTTGTCGCCCGACAGTCAGGCGTACGCGGTGCGCGCGATTCGGGCGGCGTTTGCTTGGCTCACGACAGTCCGGTATCTGGCCGGCAATCCATGGAGTGCGGTGACGGATCCGGCGACGATCACGCGCGAGGTGGAGGTGCAGGTCGAGCGGGCGTTATCCACCGATCTCTGGACCCGGGTGCGCGCGGAACTGGATGCCCGGTGCGATGGCGAGGACCTGGGCGGCTTGACGCCGACCGAGGACGAAGCGCGCCAGTGGCGCAACGCGCGTGCGGCTATTTTATTGATGGGAAACTCGGGCGTGCGGCGTGATGAAGCGGCCAATGCCCGTCGTGAAAATCTGAATGTCGCTATGGTCACGGCGACGGGCTCATCGACCAACTTGTCAGCCAACCCAGCCAACGAGCAGCGCTCGGTGTGGGCGCTGAGCGTCACCGGCAAACGCCGCAGGCAACGCACGGTACCCGTGAGCGCGGCAACCGTCGCAGCACTGCGCGCGCACTGGGCGGATCGTAAGCTGGACTTCGACGCGGCGTGGGCCGAGGGCCCCCTGATCGCACCTGTCGTGATCAACGGCACCGATGCGTCGCTGGCCAAACATGGTGAAGTGCCGGTTGGGAAGGGCGGGGCGGCTCAACCTCCCTACGCAGCGGATGCACTGGCGCGACTCGTGCGCGAGTCAGTCAGACGCATTGCCGGCGCGCTCTTGCGCGAAGGTGCATTGTCCCACGATGCGCACGTCAAACTCCTGGCCACCTCGGCGCACGCATTCCGGCATACCTTCGGGACCCAGACCGTTGCCCGCGGCATGCCGATCGATGTGGCGCAACGCATCCTGGGTCATGCGTCGCTGCAGACGACGTCGATCTATGTTCGGGCCGAGCGGCAGCGCATGCTCGACGAAGCGGCAAAATATTATTCGGAAGATGCAGGATAGTCCGCATCGGCGAAATCAACCCAGAAGCAAAAGCGCCGCGCCCTTCTGAAACGAGCGCTGCCGCTAAGCGCGCTTGCCGCGTGAGGTATCCTCGGGCTCGGCACGCATGGCGGCGGTCACTTTATTAATGGAAAAGGACAGACATGAACAAGCAGGAACTGATCGATGCAGTGGCAAGCGAAGCGGGCATCGCGAAATCGGCGGCAGAAGAAGCGATCAACGCATTCCTGGATACCGTGACGAATGCAGTGGTTAAGGGCGATGCGGTTCAATTGATCGGGTTCGGGTCGTTTAGCATGGGCGCGCGTGCCGCGCGCGCCGGGCGCAATCCGAAGACCGGCGAGCCGCTTCAGATTGCTGCGGCAAAGACCGTCAAGTTCACCGCCGGCAAAGCATTTAAAGACGCGGTGAACAAGTAGGGTGCTGGACGGGTTTTCCGCTTGCGACAATGCAGGCGGTGGCAATGAGCTCGGCTTGGTAACTGCGGGCTCACGCTAGAACAATCAATCGTCAAGCAATTGAGGTATTCCAGCTTCACCACGGTGCGCCGCTCGACACTATCGGCGCGCAGCGAGCGGATGATGACGCGCTCGCCCCATGCCTTCCCTCGCCTGCGCAACTGGTCGTCGTACCTTTCTAGCACGTAACGTCGACCTGCTCCGCAAAACATGAGCAAGTAGACTATCCCTACACTGCGCATCGAGAAATACGGAAAAGCCTGGCCAGTATATGAGAGCCAAATCTTGAACGCCTTTCAGTCACCAGTTCGAGCCGCTGGCATCAAAGAAATATAAGCGATGAAGTAAAGGGTTATTCGTAATGCCACCGCTGAGGACGTATCCACTCTCTCAACTAATCGAGACGAGGCGAGGGTATATAAGCCTGAGGCCGGAAGGTGTTGCTTGGGAGAAAGCGGGTAGACGGGCGAAGCGGCACAAGTTGCATTACTTCGAGGCGATTTGCATTCTGTCGAGCAAGAAGAAATTCATCGATGCCTCCATTCTTCGATATCTCGAAACATTGGCGTTCGCTTTTTTTCAACCGATATCAAGCGGCTGTCACCCGCGACTGTCGGTGAACAATCATTGCAATGCACTCGCAAATCAGAGCGTGCGCGAAGCACGGAAAATGGCACGTAAGCTTCGACCTCATTCCGCCGTGACGTAGACCTCAAAATACACGGAGCTGTCGTCGCCACTCCACAAGTCAAGTTCTATTCTTTCGACAGTATATCGTCGGCCGCCGCCATTTATCCCCAACTGCACGATAGTGCCGGTGGCCAAGTGGGGTATGGGCACCCGCTTGGTGACCTGCGCCAGCGGTGTCAATGAGTCGGTGTTGCCGACCTCATGAAATTCGTAAAAGTAATCGGCGCGCATCGCGTCCGCCGGCGTAAAAACATCGTCCATATTTGCTCCAAATAGGCGCACATACGCGATTCAAACTGCGGTTGGCCAGCAGGCGAGTACATCGATCAGGGACCAGGCCGTCGATCACAAGACATCAACATCATATTCGAGTGGAAAGACGTCGCGAGTGTGATTACTTGAAACGAGATAGACACATCGGCCGCCTCACGCACGAAAACCGAGTCGTTGAAACGCGGTATACGCTCCGAGACCTTGACCGATGGCAACGCGGCAGGGTGACTTCCCGCCCGATCTCTCGAACGTCCTGTGGTACAGAAGATGGGCCCTGTCCAGGCGACTTGGCAATAGCGGCGACGCTTCGCTAGCGTGTTTTTTTGGCAAGGCGTACTGGTTGCGTCGTGCGTTAATCTCGTCCGATTCGAGCCAGACGGAACCGTGTCATACATCTTTGAGCGCGAACACCGATATCCACGCGGCGATGCATTGGAGAATGGCGAGTCGCTATCAACTAGTCAGACTAGGGCGGTGGCAAACATTCGGACGCGACGTTCATTGCGCCTGAAACTTTACGAGACGCTCCCAATATTCATTGGCACGCCCTTCGGGACTTCCGTCTTGTTGCCAAAGGACATAGGCCCGTTCGCGGAGAAGTTCGTCAAAAGCGCGATGCCAATATTCATTGGCACGGTCCTCTGGCCCGCCGTCTTCTTTCCAAAGCGCATAAGCGCGTTCGCGAACAGCCTGCTCAAGCCCAACTTTTGTCTCTGAATTGCTTTGGACATCGTCGCCGTAGGATGACATCTGTCCGCCTCGAGTGACGTGGATTCGAGCAGTGAGGTGTGCGAGCTCGTCATCCGCTACCAACCGTCCATTCGCGGCTGCTTCTAACGCCTTCGCTTCATATGCCGCTTCGTTGGGTGCGTCGCCGAGCTCGCCGAGGGTAATCGGGTAGGTATGAAGCACAGAGCCTGTGCCGTCCAACACGTCAACTAATCGCTTCGTCATCTCATTTTCCCCTGTGCTTTCGCTCTACCGTCGTGGTGGCGAGAATCTTCGTGGAGCAATGTTTGGGCCGTGCGGCATTTGGCTCAGTTGACAGCCTGAAATATCGCTTAGGCTATGCCTTCAGTTTGGCGGTTCGCGACACCTCTCTTAGTGCGCCCAGCGAGTCCATATTTTTTACAAAAGCGACAACCTCCGACATAAGGGTATATGCGGGGTCGATGGAAGCACCGAACTTGCTCTGTCTCTACAAGATTATCCGAATTACAAGATTATCCGAATCGTGGTTTTCTGCTTTCGAAGGAGCAATTAATGCTGCTTAAAGTGATGCTGATCCTTGGGCTGATATTGCTCGGAACCTGGCTGGCTTGGATATATCCCGGCCAAGACCGGAACTCTGAGGATGACGAATGGGAAGACGCGCCACCGCAGCGGTACATGGACGAGCCCGCGCCAGCTCCCAAGGTAAGGCTGCCTCGATAACGTGCGGTCGACGTCGGTCGTGCAGATCAACAAGCAGCGTCATTCCCGTCAACATTGTCGAGCTTGGCCATCAGGCTGTTGAGGAAAGTCGATGACAGCCACTAACGTCAGACTTACAAAGGCGCGTTTATACCGGGAACAACTGCATGCTCGGACGTTGGGACAGAACCAGACGGCATTCGACGCCGCCATCCCGGTACCTGTCTAGCACCGTTGCCTCCCGCGGGATCGCCCGCTGCCAGTACCAGCTCCACCACCGGCAATGCCTGCACCCTTCGATTGAGCGGCGCCGGCCAAAGTCAAAACGAACGCCGAAGCCAACGATTCTTTTGTAGACGCTCGCATGGCGGCCTTCTTTTGTTGCGAAGCCAACAGTCGAGCAAGGCTCACCTCTGCTCCGCATCGATCGTAATCATTGTGCTGCAGGGTCGAATGGGCACCGGGCCAGCGCTCTGGCGCGGCACAACGTGCTTTCCCTATCAGAAAGACACTTTTCTGCTGCGGAATGATTATTGCCTCTTCTCGCAAACTCCCTCCTGAAAGGTTTACTGCCATGGCCGTCGCCTTTCCCTTTGACGAGTCTCATCGATTACGCAGGCTCAAAATGTTCGGAATTCTCGACACCCCGGCGGAGGAGCATTTCGACTCCATTACCCGGGTCGCTGCAAATCTGTTGAAGGCACCGATTGCATTGCTCAACTTCATCGACGAAACCCGAGAGTGGTGTAAGTCCGCGTGGGGTATGGAGCCCCGGTCGGTCAAGCGGGACGAGTCGCTCTGCGCGCAGGCCCTACTGACTAACGATTTCCTTGTTATTCCAGATGCGACCGCAGATGAAGAATTCCGAACTCATCCTCAAGTGGTCGGTGAGCGCAAGGTTGTTTTCTATGTCGGCGCCGTATTGAAGGCGTCGGACGGCACGGCCCTCGGAACTCTCTGCGTAATTGCTCATGAGCCTCGAAATCTCAGTGAGTCCGAAAGAGCGACACTAAAAACTTTGGCGGAGCACGCCGTTCTGCATCTCGAAAAACGGCAGGCATCGGCAGAATTACTGGAGATGCGACGTCGCCTCGACGAGGCTGAGCATCACCAGGAAGAGTTTCTCGCAATGCTTGCGCATGAGCTTCGGGCGTCGCTGGCACCCATTCAGACCGGCATCGCCATTCTTGACCGACCTGAAGCCACCGACGCAGACCGCGCCTGGGCGCGAGAGATTGTTCGACGCCATGTCGGACAAATGGGCCATATCGTCGACGACCTACTATCGACGTCGTTGGCGACAACAGGCGTCATGCAACTGAACCCCGAACCGGTCGCGGTGAAGAAGTTGATTGAAACCGCCATTGAACTCACCAACGCCGCTATCGTTGAGCGAGGGCACACGGTTTCGACATCGGTTTCTGACTCACTCTATGCGTCGGCCGACCTGACTCAGAGCTCAATTGTCGTAGCGAACGTGATCGAGAATGCTGCCATATACACGCCGGAGAATGGGCGCATACACCTTACAGCCGAAGGCGACGACTTGAACGTTTTCATTCGAGTGGCTGACAACGGAATCGGAATCGCGCCCGAGGAAATTGACGCAATATTTCAGCTTTTTAAGCAGGGGAAGCGGCCGCTCGCCCGGTCCGTGGGAGGAATGGGGTTGGGCCTGACACTTGCGCGAAAATTGGCAGAATTGCACGGCGGGACGCTCGTCGCGCGCAGCGAGGGCATCGGGCGGGGAAGCGAATTCACGCTAACGCTTCGGCGTGCGGCTCCTCAGGACATGCCCGCGACCGCGCGCGTCGAGGTTGCGTCGTCCACCACCCCCATGTCTATTTTGATTGCAGAAGACAATCACGATACAGCGGACGCGCTTGCGCTTTATTTGCAGCTTTCGGGCAATACCGTTCGCGTGGCTTACGGCGCGGCTGAAGCGCTTACCATCGCCAAGGAGTGGCGACCTGATGTTGTGCTCAGTGACATCGGGCTCCCGGACATGGATGGCTACGCGCTCATACGGGCCTTGCGTGGTCTTGAGAGCCTTGCGAACACGATATTCGTCGCAATTACTGGCTATGCATCCGACTCGGACAAGATTGCCGCAATGGAGGCAGGCTTTGATGCTCACATGACAAAGCCCGTGGATGCCACGAGTCTGGAAGCGCTTTTGCAACGGGCTCGGGCGCTAAACAATCCGGAGCATTAACTCGCATTTGATTTCGCTGGCGCGATCGCCAATACGCCGCGCCCGCGCTACTTACCGTGTGTCATCAATAAGCGCATTTAAAATCCGCCCTGATAGGGCACGGTTTGTATTCAATCAATGTGGAACATCACGTAGCACGCACTGATAGAGAAGGCTCTATGGAATCGTGCAGGTATAATTTCCGGATATGCACTTCAAAGTGGGAATTTTTTACTCAACGAAGCGTGCATCTCCTGCTGCCTACGCGCTAGTTCATAGCGACAATCCCGTGACCGACATCCGCCCGTTCCGACTGCTTGCTGTTGATTTGCACCCAAATCTGACCCACCTGACGCGGTAATTTGCATCGAATATTGACCCACGTAGAACACACTGGCCCGCTCAGCGACGAGCGGGAGAACGGAGTGATCGACATGGCAATA
>Ga0153932_1000480_pt1 | contig 10762 bp, 10 predicted proteins | sample TSNJ016MetaG_FD_102273 | JGI IMG/M metagenome (GOLD analysis project Ga0153932, IMG submission 102273) | Attine ant fungus gardens microbial communities from New Jersey, USA - TSNJ016 MetaG | ecosystem: Host-associated > Fungi > Mycelium > Unclassified | place: USA: New Jersey, Wharton State...
CTCCGCCACGCTGCGCAGCTTCGAGTCCGCCGGAACGAGGATGCCCAGCTGCGCGCCGGAGCCAACGCGCGTCGCCACGATCTTGAGCGTCGGATCGCCAACGGCTGCAGCCAGCACCGGCAAATCACCGGCAGGCGCCAAGTCGACAGCACCCGCGCGCTGTGCTTCGAAGAGCGGTGCCGCGCCCTGGAAATTAGCCCACTTGAAGGCATACGGGGTGCCGCCGAGCACTTTGGCAGCCTCGGCTAGCGCGCGCGTTCCGCCCGCCTGATCGCCCAGAATAAGCGTGACGGAACGCAAGGCCGCGTCCTCCGCCCTCGCCTGCCGCGATGCGAAACCTCCTAGCCCGGCGACGGCCGGCGCGGCGCCTAGCAAGCGCAATGCGCGCCGCCGTCCATCGAAAACCTTGGAACCATCCATCTGTATCAATCCTCGCGGGCGAAATCAGCGCCCAGAGTAGCGACGCTGCGACGCCTTGAGAATTATTCAATTCCGATATGGTTATGAGCGCCCGAGACTTAAGCATTGCAGGTTTGAGGGCTTCGCTTGGGGCTCGTAACAAAGCTTGCAAAGGTGTCACGATCCGCCAAAACACAACGCCGGAACCCGCCCGCCGGGCCAATCTCGCTCCGAAAAAAATATTGACAACGTATCTTAAGATATATATCTTAAGATGTGTTTTACGATATCTACGGAGTTTTACGATGCGACATCACCGCAACCGCGAGTTCGCTCGCACCCACGCTGGATTTGAATCTTCAGGCCATTTTTCCATGCATGCCATGTGGCATGCGATCGGCCGCCATCACCGCCATGACGACGATAGCCGCTTCCCAGGCGGCCCCGGAGGCTTCGGCGGCCGCGGCGACGACGGCATGCCGCGCGGCCGCAAATTCACCTCTGACGACCTGCAATTGCTCCTGCTTGCTCTTCTAGCCGAAGCACCGCGCCATGGCTACGAACTAATCAAGGCGCTTGAAGTTCGATCGAATGGTTTTTACAGCCCGAGTCCCGGCATGGTCTATCCGGCGCTGACCTACCTGGAAGAACTGGGCTATGCAACGGTTGAAGTGGAAGGCAATCGCAAGCGTTATGCGCTAGCCGAATCCGGACGCAATTACCTCGCGACTAATCGCGAGCGCGTCGATGTAATGCTAGCCAAGCTAAGCCATTTTGAACGCAAGATGGATTCGGTGCGCCGCGCGTTTGCAGGCGAAACCGGCGATGAAAACGCGGACGCCAACGGCGACAGCAATGCATGGTTGCCCGAGTTCATCCAGGCACGCCGCGCGCTCAAGCACGCGTTGCTAATGCGTACCGACGCACCCGTCAGCGAGCAACGCCGTATTGCCGCGATCCTTGTCCGAGCCACTGCCGAGATCGAAGGAAAAACCGCAGGAGATCCGGCGTGAATCAACACTCAAGAGAACACACAATGCAAAACAGCAGGCCCGATCTGACGGTCGGCCGCGTCCGTCATCAACTCAAATTCCGCCTGGCTCAAGTCAAGCGCCTTCAACCGCTTACGCCGCACCTCGTGCGCATCACGCTAGGCGGCGACGATCTTCGCGACTTTGAATCGGCATCCTTTGACGACCACATCAAGGTCTTCTTTCCACAACCCGGAGCCGACAAGCCGGTCATGCCGACGGCCGGCCCGAACGGTCCGGTCTTCGCCGACGACCAGCCGCGGCCAATTGCACGCGACTTCACCCCGCGTCGATACGATCGCGAAGCATGCGAGCTCGATATCGAGTTTGCGCTGCATGAGGCAGGACCTGCCGCGACGTGGGCAGCGCAAGCGAAGGTCGGACAGTATTTGGGAATTGGCGGTCCGCGCGGTTCCTTCATGATCCCCGAGGGATTCGACTGGCACCTGCTGATTGGCGACGAGACGGCGCTCCCTGCCATCGCACGCCGCCTGGAAGAGCTGCCGCCGGGAACGCGCGTGGCCACGCTGATTGAAGTGGAAGATCCATCTGCACGTATCGACTTCACGACGCAAACCGACCTGTACGCCGAATGGCGCTACCGCAGCGAATCGGACTTCCCCGGTGCAGCCTTGTTACTGGCGTTGCGAGAAATGTATTTGCCGACTGGCGAAGGCTATGTGTGGGCCGCCGGCGAAGCGACGGTCATGCGTGCGGTTCGCCAGCACCTGTGCACGGAACGTGGTGTCGACAAGAGCCGGATTCGCGCGGCAAGTTACTGGAAACGCGGCGCGGAAGCGGTTCACGAATCCATTGACGACTGACCTGCGCCTTGTCTGCTTTAGCCGTTAAAAGAAATCTAATCAGGATGACTATATGTATAGTCTAGACGCGAGTCGCGAGCGGCGCCTTCTCTGGCTGCTTGCGCTTACACAGTTCACCATCATCATGGACTTCATGGTGATGATGCCGCTCGGCCCGCAAATCATGGGGAGCTTTCAGATATCACCGGCCGCGTTCGCCACCGCCGTTTCAGCCTATTCGTGGTGTTCGGGTCTCTCAGGGTTGCTGGCCGCCACTTACATTGATCGCTTCGATCGTCGCCGTATCATGTTGACGGTCTATGCACTGTTCGCGCTGTCGAACCTCGCGTGCGCCTGCGCCACCAGTTTTCCCATGCTACTGATCGCACGCGCTTTTGCGGGCATCACCGGCGGCGTGCTGGGGTCGGTCATCATGGCGATCGTCAGCGACGTTATTCCCGTCTCGCGCCGCGGCGCCGCGACCGGCACGATCATGACGGCCTTCTCACTTGCCGCGGTGGCGGGCGTGCCGGCAGGCGTTCTGTTAGGCGCGCATTTCGGCTGGTTCACGCCGTTCATCTTGCTGGTGGGTTTATCGGTCTTGATCTGGCTCGCCGGAATGAAGCTTGTGCCTTCACTCACGGAGCATTTAAGCCGCACGCCGCCTCCGTTACGAAGTGTCATGCCTACGCTGTGGAGGCTGATATCGAACCCGCGTTACGCCAATGCATTCGCACTGACGTTCATTGTCATGGGGTCGCAGATGCTGGTAATCCCGTTCATCTCGCCCATGCTTGTGGCTAATCACGGCGTGGGCCCGGCGCAGTTGTCGTGGTTATACATGGCGGGCGGCGCCGCGACGTTCTTCACAGCGCGGCTCGTCGGCAGGCTTTCCGATCGCTATGGCAGCCGCCGGATGTTCCGCCTGCTGGTAGTGCTATCGCTCGTGCCCGTGCTGTTCGTCACTCACCTGCCGAACCTGCCGTTCATCGCAATGGTCCTGCTGTTTCCCGTGTTCATGGTGATTGTGTCCGGCCGCATGGTGCCGATGCAAGCGTTGCTGACGACCGTTCCCGAACCGTCCAATCGCGGCGCTTTCTTAAGCACGAACAGCGCACTGCAAGCACTCGGCGCCGGTTGCGGTGCATGGCTTGGTGGACTGTTTCTATCGTTCGATGCGCACGGGGCGATCCGGGGATATGGCACCAACGGCTTGTTGGCGGTCGCGCTCGTATCATTCGCGGCGATCTGGGTCGGCCGCGTGAAAGCGGCGTCGGAAAGGGCTGTTTCGCCGCCTATTGCTGCAGAGCCGGTTGGGGAAGTCTAGTCGTTTTAGCAAGGTTCAAGTGAGCTTGAAAAAGTTGCGCCTCGCAAGTATATTGGTTGCGAGGCGCAACTGTTTGGAGCAGCCATGGACTATGTCGATTTACCCGAACAATCGCGGGATCACACCATCCTCGAGCTTCGCGACTTTTCGCGAAAGCTGGTACGCGAGCTGGGTTTCATGCGCAATACGCTGGCCGACAGCGACCTCGCGCCATCGGCCGTTCACGCGGTCATCGAGATCGGGTTGGCGCCGGGCCTTCAGGCGCGCGACCTGGCCGACACGCTACGGCTCGATAAATCGAACACCAGCAGGCAGTTGGCAAAACTCGAATCCTTGGGACTAGTAACACGGGAAACCGCGAGCGACGACGGCCGGTCGTCACGGCTGTTCCTGACGGCAGCCGGCAAGAAGTTGCGGCAAAAGATCGACCGCTTTGCGACCGATCAGGTCTCCAATGCCCTTAGGCGACTGGTGCCTGCGGACCAGCAAACGCTGGTCCGCTCGCTTGCGCTTTACGCGGATGCCCTGGCGCAGGACAACGTCAACAAGACACCTCGAGCGGCGGCATCGATAGACGAGAAAATCCTTGAGGGCTATCAACCGGGATGCATTGGAGACATAGCGAGCCTGCATGCACGTTTCTATTCGCAAGCAGCCGGCTTCGGTGTTTTTTTTGAAAAGAAAGTCGCCACCGAACTGGCGGAGTTTGCCATGGCCTTGCCGTCTCCCGGTAAGGCGCTGTGGCTCCATGTCGAGAACGGCAGGTCACTCGCTTCAATCGCCATAGACGCGGACGACGCCGATGACCGGCTTGCTCATCTGCGATGGTTTATTGTCGACGAGTCATTGCGCGGCTCAGGTGTGGGACGCCGCCTCCTCTCCAAGGCGCTGGATTTCGTCGATCGTGAATTCGATGAAACCTATCTTTGGACTTTCAAGAGCCTTGACGCCGCGCGTCATCTGTACGAGTCGTCCGGATTTTATTTGACCGAGGAAGCAGAAGGCTCGCAATGGGGCACTCATGTGATCGAGCAGAAATTTAATCGGCGTTCGAGCGAGAGGTCTTAGTCTTAGGCTCTAGTCCCGGTGTCAGCAAATCCTCTCATAAAGACCAAGCGCCCGCTAAGCCCATGAAGACATGCAGTCAATTACTTGCATTTCCACGTCTCGCTGACTAATATGCAGTCAGGAGGCTGCATATGACATCGTCAACTGATCGAATAGAAAAACAGAGCCTTGTCGAGGCCCCGCGTTCGCGCGTCTGGCGCGCGTTGTCGAATGCCAAAGAATTCGGAAAATGGTTCGGCATGGATTTCAAAGGCGAAAGCTTTGTCGCAGGCACGGCCGTCCATGGACGCATTACCCACCCCGGATACGAACATCTTGTCTGCGAGATGTTGATTGAACGCATTGAACCTGAGTGGCTATTTTCCTGGCGCTGGCATCCGGGCGCCATCGATCCGGCCATCGACTACTCCGGCGAGCCCACCACCCTGGTCGTATTCGAGCTTGAAGAAGTTGGCTCAGGTACGTTGGTGCGCATAGTCGAAACCGGCTTTGACAATATTCCGCCCGAACGCCGCGCGGATGCATTCCGCCTGAACAACCAGGGATGGGAAGCGCAAATGACGAACATCGAAAAACATGCTGCCAAGGGCTAGGTCTCCATCGAATAAAGCGCTGCTCAAGGGCCCGGCGCAACGAAACGCGGTGGCGGTTTTTGCGGCGCTAGGCGACGAAACGCGCTTGCGTCTCGTCGCTGTGCTGTGCGCCGGCAGCGCGATGTCAATTGCGCAACTCACTGCCGGGACGGACATCACGAGGCAGTCGGTCACGCAGCACTTGCAGGTGCTGGCGAACGCCGGGCTGGTGCGCGACATCAAGATCGGGCGCGAGCGCTTGTGGGAATTTGAACCGACGCATCTGGAAGCCGCCCGGCGGTCTCTTGAAACGATCGCACAGCAGTGGGATCACGCACTGATGAAACTAAAGCTCGCCGTGGAGCGTTGACATGCAAAGCGATACGGCCGGTTTGTCGTGCGTGGCAATTTAAGATCAAGCGGGGTTCTCTATGGATTGGCCAAGCAACTAATGAATCACTCTTATCAGCTCAGTCCCCGCCTAAGCGTTGCGCAACCTGCGACTTAGCGTTAATCTTGCATCCTTAGCACGCGACTCTATTCAATCCGCTTTCCATGACAAACCCTACGCACATTCACCTTGCCGCTATCGAGCCCGACTCGACGGCTGGTCATGCGCGTCTTAGCGGTCCCAAGGATTCCGGTTTCTCTGTTTCCCCACCTGTCGTTTCTCCTCCGAACACCGTCCCGGCTGGCGCAGTAGCGCCGCCGCACACGGGCGTTCCTGGCTGAACTTTTTCTCCTCAAGTCTTAGGCTTCCGGCCTGACCGCAGCACCTGCTGGTGCCCGGCGGCTTGACCGCGCTCGCCTAAGTCCTTATTCCCCCGACAGGTGAATACTCATGGCTTTTGTAAAATCCGCCGTCGCCGCTTATGGTTCGACGGCACTCTTTGTCCTGCTGTGGAGCAGCGGTGCAATCGTTTCGGAACTGGGACTCGATCACGCCCCGGCCTTCGCTTTCCTTGTGCTGCGTTTTGCCTTGGCGTCGAGCGTCCTTGCGATGCTGGCTGTATGGCGCGGGCGCTGGTTGCCAGCTTCTGGAACGCGTTTGCAAGTCGCGATCACCGGCGCATTGCTGACCGGTGGTTATCCGATTTGCTATCTGCTCGCGCTCGATCGTGGATTGACGCCCGGCATTCTCGCAACGCTCCTGGGCGCACAGCCCATCCTCACACTTGTGCTGGTGGAGCGTCGCTTGACCCCAGCACGCTTGGGCGGCCTGCTCCTTGCGTTGGGTGGTTTGTCTCTCGTTGTATTCGCAGCCGGCAGCGCTAAGCGCTTTCCTCTAGCGGGCGTGCTTCTCGGCGCGGGCGCGTTAGCGTGCATGACAACTGGCGCCATCCTGCAGAAGCGCCTGAAGCAGCAACCGATCGATGTCCTGCCGCTTCAGAACGTTGTTGGCCTCGTGCTCGCCATGTTGTTCGTACCGTTCGAGCCCGTCAGGTTCGTACCTAGCGTGGATTTTCTTATACCGTTGCTATGGCTAGGCATTGTGATATCTGTTTTCGCACAGTTGCTGTTTTATCGGCTGATGCGGGCCGGTAATCTCGTCAACGTGACGAGCCTCTTTTATCTTGTGCCCGTGGTCACCGCCGTGATGGATTACCTCGTGCTAGGCAACCGTCTTGCGCCTCTTGGCGTAGCAGGAATGGCGTCGATCCTTGCGGGCCTGGTACTGGTATTTCGCGCCACGCCGACAACGAAACGCTAAGCGCTAACCGCTGCATTAGCAACTCGAATACGCGGTTCGCATACCGGGTATTCGAGCCGAGTCCACAACTAGCCAGTACACGCCTGATCGCTTCGTTATATGTTGCCGAACATATCGAAAATTGTTACCGGCAATGACTCCACTACAAGAACGATGCCTCGCCACACGTCGACACCCGCGGCTGATCCCGGTGGAGACTATGCAAGGATGTTGTTTGCCAAAGCCGACACGGTACATCCCCGAGGCCCGCAAAATCCTGGAGAAAAAGGCGCAACAACTGGTGGGCGGCCGCGTGACGCCGGACGTGCCTGCCGAGAAAAATCCGGTCAAGTACTTTATGGAAACGCGGCGGGTGGATGTGTTTATCGGCTATTGCAGCTCACATGAAACGACGCCTGATACGAGCGTCACACAAGTTGAGTTGACGACAAATCTGGCCATCTCGGCCGACTACGGCATGACCGTGCTCGACGATTCACAGAATAAGTCGACATGTGATGCGGCTTATCGATCGGCCATGTACCTGATGAGTCCGCAAGCGCAAGCCATATTGCCTCGCTACGGTTTCAGCGCGGTCGCGATGAGCTTACCTAGCTAGCAAGGTGGGCACGTTCGCCGTCATCCGGTTCAAACCAGTCCGGATTGCGTTCGGCGACCGGCTTTAGCGAGACCAGTATCTCGCGCAAATGCGCGCGCATGGCTTCTTCCGCGGCATCGGCATCATGCGCTTTCAATGCACTCACAATGCGTGCATGTTGCTTGATCAGCAATTCAAGCGGCGACACTTCCGGCAAGCTCAGATAACGCACGCGGTCCATCTGAGCCTTGATGTCCTGAATAGTGTCCCATGCCGCCACGCAGTCAATCGATTGTGCAATCAGGAAATGAAAACGCTCGTCGAGTGCAAGGAAGGACGTGGTGTCGTGCGCTTTCGCGGCAGTCTTCTGATCGCGTAGATTGTCGGCAAGATCGGCGAGTTGCGCCTCCGTGATTTCAACCGCGGCCTTGCGAGCCACTGCAGCCTCGATCGCTTCGCGGATGAACCTGCCTTCCCGGACGCGTCGCGGTGAGATCTTCTTAACGAAGGTCCCTCTCTGCGGCAGCACCTGCAGCACACCCGATTCGACCAGCTTGATAAACGCTTCCCGAACCGGTTGCCGGGAGACCTGGAACATGTCTGAAACTTCCGTCTCGGACAGCGGCGTGCCCGGCACCAGCGCGCCCGAAAAAATGGCTTCACGCAGGGCACGAAAGATTTGCTTGCCGATGGGTTCGTGCGATTCAACGCGCAGCTGACCGCGCAGGTTGGGCAGTGCAACACGCGGTTCAATCGTGCGAGCGCGGCCACGGGCAGTGGCGGCCGGTGGCATGGAAGAAGCTGTTTTTTTGTTGCGACCAGCGCCGTCAGACGAAGACGCGTCACGTTGCAACGGTGCCGGCAAGAATTTTTTCGTGACCATGACGCACACCTGACCGAGGAGTAAGGAGAGGACAAGATGAAGCCTGGACTTCATCTTGTAACCTACCATACTACCACGCCATTGCAGCTGTTCGAAGCCTCTTGGGAGTTCTAAACCCGCTAGGAAACGAATGCGCGCCGCGCCTTCAATCTGTCGCCACGCGGTTCGCGAATCCATATCAGCGAGCAAAGCGATCCCAGCACCGCAACAGCGCCCGCCAATACGAACGCGCTGCCATACGCACCGTGAGCCGCTTGCACGATGAAGCCCGTCACCGCAGGTCCTATTACGCCGGCGAGGTTCGCCAGCAGGTGCACGAAGCCGCCCACGCCACCTACATTCTCCCGTCGGACGGTGTCCGCGATCACGGCCCAATAGACCGCGCCCGTGACGTACAGGAAGAAGATGGATACGGACATCAGCGCAACTGCCCCCTCCATGCTGACCACTCGTCCGGCAAATCCGACACACACGGCCGCGACCCCGAGGCAAACCGATAAAACGATCCGCCGCGCAAGCAACGGCTTACCCGTGATACGCAAGATCAGGTCCGTGATAAAACCGCCAGCGGCAAGGCCGATACTGCCGAGCACCCAGGGAATCACGGTCGCAATGCTCATGTCATGGAGCGACATGTGATGGGCTTCTGTCAGGTACGTGGGAAACCACGACAGGAAGAAAAACAGCACGTAGTTGTAGGCAAAAAAGGCGAACGCTGTTGCAAGGATGATCGGTTGCTTCAGGTAGAACTTCAGCCCCATTTTTTCGCCTTCGGGCGCATGCTCCATCGACGAAGCCTGCTGCTGGCCGGCGACAATCAACGCAAGCTCCTCGGGTTTCACGCGCTTGTCCTGCTGCGGTTGCTCAGTCGTGGTCAAGGTCCACACCACGAGCCACGCGAGACCAAGCACCATGATTGCAACGAACGCCCAGCGCCAGCCAAAGCGGATCGCCATGTAGCCGACCACCGGTCCCGCCAGCGCGCCGCCCAGTGGCGTACCTGAACTGATCACACCAATGGCGCTGGCCACCTCGCGGCGTGGAAACCAGTTGTTGACCATCTTGCTGTTCGATGAACTGAACGGACCCTCGCCCATGCCGAACAGAACCCGCAACACAATCAATGAAAAAAGGCTGCTAGCCAGCGCAGTCGCTCCGCAGAAGAGCGACCAGATACCCATCGACGCGCCAAACACTTTCTTTGCCCCGATCTTGTCGGACAGCACGCCGCCGACAAAATTAAACAACGCATAGCCGATGAAAAAACTGCTGAACACGATGCCCATCTGCGCATGCGAAAAATTGAGGTCCTTCTGGATCAAGGGCGCTGCGATCGAGAGCGCGGCGCGATCGAGATAGTTGATCACGCCAGCAAGAAACAGCAAGCTGACCACGAACCATCGCTGGCTTCTGAACATGAATGTCTCCTGAAATACGCCTCTTCGTGATCGGGCGTTCGGGCAATGCAGTAATAGGGATTCAGTCGAACTGCAAATGCACCTTCATCGACTGGTTGCGGTCATGCGCCACTTCGAACGCATGGTTTGCATCCGCGAGCGGAAAGACATGCGTCATCAACGGGCTCAGGTCGATCTTCCCTGTGGCGATTTCTTCGGCGGCGACCGCGTATTCATCGGTGAAACGGAACGACCCCTGATAACGTAACTCCTTCGCCATCACGAGATTGGCTGCAACCGGCGACTGCCCTGCCGGCAGGTTGCCCACCTGGATCACGGCGCCACCCGCGCGTGCGGCCCGAAGCGCGGTGTCGAGCCCGGCAGGGCTGCCGGATGCTTCGATCACGATGTCGAAGGTGCCGCGCGACTGGGACCACGCTTCGACCTGTCCCTGGTCAGTGGCGAGTACGGTCTGATCGGCACCCAGGGCCGCGGCCATTTGCAGCGCTTTGCCGGCGAGGTCCAATGCGACCAGACGATGCGCTCCAGCACGCCGGGCGACCGATAGCAAAATGCAGCCTATGGGTCCGCAGCCGATCACCAGTACCTGGGCGCCGACCAGCGATCCAGCGTGCCGCAACGCGTGCAATGCAACCGCTAGAGGCTCGGCCATCGATGCCTGCGCAAAGTCGAGTGCGTCGGGCACAGGCACGCATTGACGCGCGGCCACGGCAATGTATTGGCGGAACATTCCTTGCATGTGAGGGAACGTCGAAGCGCTGCCCATGAAGCGCATATTCAGGCAGTGATTAGTCATGCCCTTCACGCAAAACCGGCACTCGCCACAATTCAGCCCCGGGTTCACGGCAACACGCTGACCCACGCGCAAGCCGCTCACGCCCTCCCCGAGCGCTGCGATTTCACCCGCGACTTCGTGACCCAGGACGAACGGTTCCCGGACTGCGAAATCGCCGCTCTTGCCCTTGAAGTAATA
>Ga0153932_1000481_pt1 | contig 10762 bp, 9 predicted proteins | sample TSNJ016MetaG_FD_102273 | JGI IMG/M metagenome (GOLD analysis project Ga0153932, IMG submission 102273) | Attine ant fungus gardens microbial communities from New Jersey, USA - TSNJ016 MetaG | ecosystem: Host-associated > Fungi > Mycelium > Unclassified | place: USA: New Jersey, Wharton State...
TGAACTACGGGGAGATGGATATTTTCAATGGGTGGAATGAAGCCTTGTAGATCAAGGCTTTATCCTTACCCAGATTGCGTTTCCGGCCGATTCGCTTCTTCCTAAATGAAGCACCGTGACGCACTGTTTAGCCATGTTTATTGCCTGCCGTGCTACAGTTTTGCTACAAAGAATCCTCAGCAGCAATCTGTAGCAGCGCCAGATCGCTCAGCCTTACTCGATAAACGATTCGCGGGGTAAATTATGGCTTCAATCTTGCCGGTCGGTGAGAAGTGGCGCGCTCAGGTCCGACTCAGCGCCCAGAGTATATCAAAGACCTTTAAAACGAAGGGCGCAGCGCAAGCGTGGGCGCGCGATCAAGAGGTCGGCATCGACAAAGGGCACAACGTCGATGCGCAAACCGTCACGATTGGCGTGCTGATCGAGAAATACCGCGAGGCGAGGGCTGAGTCACGCCGCCCGGTCAAACCGAAATCGAACGAGGAGTTTTTGGTGTCCATGGTCATCGCGGCTAATTGCAGAAGTTCCTGATCCGCCCAATGACGAGGCTCGTTAAACGGTCAGTTAATCGCAAGACAACTTTGGAAATTGCTTCGTTAGGAGCGAGTCCAACCTAAATGGATAAATTAACTGTCTCTCAGCGCTCCGAGAATATGCGGCGTATTCGCGGGAAGAACACGGCTCCTGAGTTGTCAGTTCGTCGACTACTCAGGCAAATGGGATTCACTGGGTATCGGCTTCACCGGAAAGACCTACCGGGCAAGCCCGACGTCGTATTTGTAGGCCGCAAAAAAGCGATCGTCATTCACGGATGCTTTTGGCATGGCCATGACTGCAAGGAAGGGGTACGAAAGCCGAAGTCGAACCAGGAGTATTGGGCGCCGAAGCTCGAACGCAATCGGCAGCGCGATGCCACCAATTGGGCATCTCTGGAAGCAGCTGGTTGGTCGGTATTTGTAGCCTGGGAATGCGAGCTGAAGAACATTGCTTCGCTTATGAGTCGGCTTGACCAGTTTCTTTCAGAGCAGACAGATAACTGAATTAAAATCGCTTGGTTTTCCTTCAGGTAGAAGTGCACAAAAGAACATTTTATTCGAGAACGTCGGAATTTGATCTGCCACACAAATGGCATAACGAGGTTAGGTGTTTGAATTGGCGAGATGAGGATCTCATTTCCTCTGTACCATTGCCATCTTGAAGAATCGGTCAAGCTAGCCTTGACGAGCTCAATCCAATCTTCAAAGGCCGCCCGAACCTTCGGTGTCCTGCTGGCAGCTTACAGAGTCATCCATGTCTTAGTTCGGCCGGTAAACACTGGACATGTTGCCGCCAGCGCCCAAGGTGATGAGTGCGCTCGGCGACTGCCGATCCGCTGAGAGAAGTTCGGCTTCATCGGTAATCTCGTGAAGGATTCGGCCGCCGCAAAGGTATCGACCGACCCCAACAATTTGCGCTCGAATAGGTACCGAAATCCGGATCGGTTGCCCGCCGACAACTACGCTTTTGCGCTGATCGCAGCCGCACTGGGTTTATAGGGAATGAGTACCGCGTGAAGTGACAGAGGTTGCCATGGCGCTCGGCCTCGGCCGGTGTAGAATTCGACCGACCGAATTACTGGTGTCGCTCTCGATGGAGGCACCTTTCCGCAACTTAACGTGCCAGCGACGTACTGTGACCAAAGTGAATACGATGAACACGGCTGGGCTGATCTACGCGCCTACTCGAAAACGAGTCGGTTCTCGACAGGTTTTACCATATGTAATTAGCTTGTTTTGCGGCCCGGGGGGACTCGATTTGGGGTTCCAAAAAGCCGGGTTCCCGATAGCTCTTGCTATCGATCAATCGCAAGCAGCAATTCAGACGCATGAAGCGAACTTTCCTGATTCAAAATCGATTTGCGCTGACATCGTTAAGCTTGGACCCGAGGGCGTTGTACGTGAATTGCTTGCAGTGATCCCGAAAGGCTCTCCAATCGGCGTCATTGGTGGGCCTCCGTGTCAAGGTTTTTCTCGTGCCAATAACCTGTCACACGCAAAGGACCCACGGAACGTATTGCCGAATCTGTATATTCAGATTGTGCGAGAGTTGCAACTTTTTTTCTCCGTTGACTTTGTTGTTTTTGAAAATGTTTTAGGAATAAAAGATAAAAAACATATACGAACTTACAATAAAGTTGTGGCGAAACTAGGCGAAGCGGATTTTGATGTAAATGAATTCCAACTCTCAGCTCTAGATTTTGGAGTGCCACAAAAGAGGGAGCGGGTGGTTTTGGTTGCCACTCGTGCGAGCGGTGGATACAGTTCTGTCGTTCTTAAAAAGCGAGAGGGTCAAAAAACAGTGCGAGAAGCCATTTTTCATCTCGGGGAACCGACTTTCTTTAGCCGAGGCCTACTGTCGACGGAAGTGAAAATTCATCCCAATCACTGGACCATGAATCCAAAGTCAGCCCGCTTTGCCACTCCTCCGGAAGAGTGGAAGTCTAGCCGCAGCTTCAAGCGCCTGACCTGGGATGATGCTAGCCCCACTATCGCGTTTGGCAACCGCGAGATACATGTCCATCCGTCATGTACGCGACGCCTTAGCATATATGAGGCTATGCTTTTGCAAGGATTCCCTCGTAACTACGTGATCAAGGGCAACCTTTCAGAGCAAGTGGAACAGGTTTCAAATGCTGTTCCTCCTCCCCTCGGTGAGGCGGTTGCTGCCGGAATCCGCCGTGTGCTGAACAAAACAGGGATAGGTGTATGACCTCAGATGGCAGTTCGTCAAACGCGGCTGTAACTCAGGTGGACCGGGAACTCGCGCGGCTGGTCAGGGCGAGCGTCGGCAGTGATAACGTCGTATCAACCATACTAAAGACTGATGAACGCGTTATCGCGCGGGTAACTGACGGTATTTATCGGCAACCAGGCTCTGCTCTTCGGGAGCTTATATCTAACGCCTACGATGCCGACGCTACCGAAGTTTGGGTGCGGACTGACGCTCCAGCCTTTTCACGTATATCGGTCGAAGATAATGGTCATGGCATGACGCCTGAGGCGCTCTCTCATTTGATCCATCACATCGGCGGAAGCGCGAAAAGAAGCGGTTTTGGGGGCGATCTTGGGGTTACGAATCAAGACGACTCTTCACGAAGCCCCGCTGGCCGCCGTCTGATCGGAAAAATTGGCATCGGTCTTTTTTCCGTTTCGCAATTAACGCGATCCTTCCAAATTATCACTAAGGTAAGGAATGACCCGTTTCGCACCGTCGCTACTGTCGTTCTCAAACAATATTCGGAGGGCGAGAGCGAAGCGATTCAAGGTGAGGACAAGGCTTTCGAATCGGGACGGGTGAACCTTTGGCGTGAGCATGCCCAGGATGTTGAAACTCAGGGGACGACTATCGTTCTTACTGGCATACGCCCCCAGGCGCGAGATACTCTGCGTAGCAAGGAAATATGGTCAATAATTGAGGAAAACGAGCGACAAGAAGAATCGGAGAGAAGGGACGATATTCGACCACCTAAGTACCATATTGGTCGTGTTGATAGCGGAGATCCTGATTTTTTCAAGCCGATTGATGGTCAGATCGATAACTTGCCGTGGAAAGCGGACGATGCGCCGGATGACGCCTTTGCGAAGCTTGTCGATGCTGTATGGGCGGAAGTGGATGCCAACAACCCTAACCCCAAGCTGGAACAAATATTTGACTATTACCTCAGGATGGTTTGGCAACTCTCGTTGTCCATCCCAGTGCCATCAGTTGCGGGGAATCTTTTCGATATTTCCATGGCCGGCAGATGTGAATTATTCAAACTGTCCAATAAGATTCGGAGTACGGCCGAGCCTATTCCCTTAGAAGGTGAGGAGACAATACGGCAGAAGCTGAACCTTACAACTGACGAATTGCAGTCTCTACCATTTGATGTCTATTTCGATGGCCTCAGCTTGCGTCGTCCACTGAAATACGTTGGACTTCCCACAACCGCTCACGCGCTCAAGAAACCACTCGTTTTCGTCGGACAGTGCAGTGAAGCTTTCGACAAAGTCCCGGCCGAGTTAAGCGGAGGAGCGCTACAATTTGAAGCTTATCTGTTCTGGAATCCTAAAATTGCCCCTACGGAACACAGAGGCTCGTTGATAAGGATTCATGGATCGAGCGGGACATTGTTTGATTCGACATTTATGCGCTATCAGATATCGGAACAAACTCGCTTAAGTCAGATTACCTGTGAAATATTCGTGCAGGAGGGTTTGGATAGCGCGCTGAATATCGACCGAGAGTCCTTCAATTTTGCGCATCCCCATTCCGTATATATAACGAAATGGCTCCACAACGCGTTGCGGCAACTCGCGAGCACTCAAAAGCGACTGGCAGGCGAGGTTAGAGGGCGGCATCGAGAGCAGGAAAGAGAGACTCGTTTCAGCGAAATCCGCCAAGTAGTGACTGACACGTGGCGCAATGAGGCTGACGACGTGGCCGCGGCGCCGCCAGATGTGGCATTTTCAGATCAATCGGCTAGCGTAAGCTCGAATTCCACATCTGAGACATATGTGTTCCCGAGACACGTGGTGACTTCAAGTGTTGCCGCCCAAAAGAATAAGCAAAGTCAGGACATTCTCGAAGAAAAAATGCGCGCCATCGCCCAGATTCTAATTGGATTCGGGGCACTCGAGAATTTTAGCCCGTCCAAACAAGAACGCTTGCTGGCGGCGATATATCAAGTTATCTCGGAAGAAAGTAACTGATGGATAGCAATTCGGAACATGACGATGATTTGGCGGCTGATATTTTCGGGGAAGCGGAATACGAAGCTGCTAAGCCGCTGAAAAAGGTATTTTTGCCGTGGCACCGCCCACGTAAGCAGTACGTTCGTGTTAATCAGTGGGTATTCGCTATTTCGCGAGCATTTCGCGATTTCGGGAAACAACCTGGCGAGCCTTTGCGTTATCTAGGTCTGCCGGGGGTAGATCTCCTCGATCTTCGATATATCCATGAGACCGTGTGCAAAGTGCGTCAGATCCCGCTTTTATTTTTGGGATTCAATACTTGCCACCCCAATACCGATGCCGGTGCCGAACTCAACATCAGTCTCAGTGAGGTACGGGAATTATCAGGGGTGTGGAAAGAATCGGATGTCATTGGGTCTGATTTTCGAGCGATTGGTCAACTCGACTCGAAGGCATATAAGTACGCACGACGTTCTGGGCCATACGATGTCATCAATTTGGATCTGTGCGACTGTTTTGCCGCCGAGGCGCCCGACAGATTGGACGCAACCCATTACGACGCGATGAAAGGACTGCTGACCTTCCAGTCGCGCCGGAAAGAACCTTGGTTACTTTTCCTCACGACTCGTGGTGGACACGGCGACGTAAATGCCGATGTACTTAACGCGCTTGCGCAGAAATACAAGGACAACCTTGAAAATTGTGAAGCGTTCCGAGACGAATCTCAGGCACATCTTAATATCACTACGACGGCTGACGTTGATTCAGCGCTGACGGTGCCGCGTAGCGAGATTGACGTGTTTTTGACAGCGCTCTGTAAGTGGTTGCTAGGGGAAGCCCTCGCAAACATGCCGCCGACGACGGTCGAACTTCTCGGGGTTTTGGAGTATCAAGTCGAACCGACAGCGCTCACACCGGATCTTTTCTCGATTGCATTGAAGTTTGCGCCGAGTTCCTACGTTCCGGGCGACGCGTTGGGACTGGCACGTGCCGCAGGGGCAAGGCCGACAGAGTGCGAGTACGCACCGGCATTCGTGGCGAGAATCGCTAAGCGCAAGGACGTCGATGCTGTATTGGAAGGTAATGCTGTCCTTCATGAAGAAATGTCAAAGGGGATGGAGGACCTTTTGGTCAACGCACGCTACGACGGTGCCGCTTTTCGTAGGTGGGTGGCTGAGGGATGCCCTGCACCGTAGCCTAACCAGCACATGCTCGGCATCAAATCTTAGTGAATTTGGTTGCGGTTAGCGAGTGCAGCGAGGTTGCTGCGCTTTCAATGTTGCAGTGGTCTCACTCCTGATAGGATTCCAGTCTCATAAACGATTGGAGCCGGTTCATGCTTACTCGTGCCTTAAACATGGACGAAGCACTCGTATTGATCTGTCGCCCGGAAGGCCATTTCTTTGATAAGAAATCAGCTAAGGTTTCGGGTGCCTCCCTTCAGAAGCTCGTAGTTGCGCTCGCTAATGCGGATGGAGGTGACGTACTGATCGGTATTGAGGATGACAAAGTAAACGAATCGCCGGAGAAACGTTGGCAGGGGCTCGACTCAATTGAGGAGTTCAATGGTCATCTTCAGGCGCTGCACGAAATTGTTCCGCAGGTGCCAGCGTCCATAGAATTCTTGGTCGCGAAGGATCTACCGGGTTTTGTGTTATCAATGAAGATCGATAAGAGCCCTCAGGTCCATCAGACGCCGTCTAAGGACGTGTATCTCAGAAAGGGAGCCCAGTCGCTTCCGCTCAAAGACCCCGACCATTTGGTGGCGCTGAAATTTGCGAAGGGCCTCGCATCTTTCGAAGACAGTGCTGTGCCCAACGTGCCGGCGGAGATAGTCGTTGAGTCGCAAGAGCTTCGTTCCTTCTTGGTTGACTTTTCCCCCAAGACGGACGCGCTGAATTTCACGGTTAATGAAAATCTGATCGACCATGAAAACATGGGATCCGAAGGTTTGTGGCCTTGTTTTGTTCGCCGCAAATCCGTCTGCCGTGGTGCCCACGCGCGCAGGTGTCAGGATTACGCGCTACGAAACTAAGGAGGACGATCCCGAGAGAGATCACCTCGCATTTTCGGAGTCTTTGGAAGCCCCGGCATATCAGCTTATACAAAGTGCGGTGGCGCGTATAACCGAGATAATGTCGGAGATCAGTATTTGGACAGTGGATGGGCTAAAAAAGGTTTCCTACCCACCCGAAGCAATTTGGGAGATTGTGGTTAACGCAATTATTCACAGGGATTATTCTGTTGCGGATGATGTCCACATCCGAATCTTTGATAATCGCATTGAGGTTCAGAGTCCTGGCCGCTTACCAGGATTCGTGACCGTTGAGAACATTCTGGACGTTCGATATTCCAGAAATAAGCAAATTGTTCGCACCCTGTCGCGATACAGGTCGCCGCCTAATAAAGATATGGGTGAAGGTCTGAATACGGCTTTTCAGAAAATGAAGGAATGGAAACTCAAGGACCCGACCGTTGAAGAGTCACAGAATATGGTGGTAGTGACCATCCCGCATACACCTCTTGCTAAGCCAGAGGAGCTGGTTATTGAGTTTCTCAAGAGGAACGAAAGGATAACCAACAAGCAGGGGCGCGAACTGACCGGAATTAAGTCCGAAAATGCTATGAAGAAAGTATTTTATAGCTTGCGAGACGAAAATATCATAGAAATGATTCCCAAGGGTGCTAAGACCGAATGGATTCTCATCAAGAATTAGGTTCAGGTGCTGTTCCGGATAATTGTCATTTTACGCGAACCAACTCTGCCCTGAGAGTTCCATGAGCAGCCGCTCGGAAAAGCGACGTGCATGGCTGCTCATGGCCCGATTGCGACGAAGCAGTAGCCTGCCACCTTCGGTTCACATGCATTGAACGCAACCGCCTTTGAGTTCAAGCATTCTTTCCGTGATTGGTAAAGTAATCTCATTCCTCGTCAGCATTGGAAATACAGCCGGGACTGTTGATGAATCGTCCCTCGGCGTCGAAGAGAAAAGTGACTTTTCCCGCTTTGATTGCGTTCTCTACTTGGTGGCGACGCATTCCGGGAATCCGAAGATCGACCTCCGTAGACTTGAGGGCGAGCGCCAGAACCCTGCCAAGCATTTGATGATCAGGCTTTGCGAACCGCGGTATGTCAACATGTTGGTTGCCGATAAATATCCTCGACTCGGTCCCTATTTCAATCTGCGTATGAAAGATGGGGCGATTTTCCAGATGCAGATTGCAATGGGCTGCGCGTGCAGAGAGTTCCCGAACCTGAACCCAGTTGAGTGCTCCCGCCAGTTTTTGCGTTATTGGCCGAAGTCCATGGTGGACCGCGCCAGCATCGTTGAAGACTGCGATCAAGGCAAAGTCGTCCATTCTGAGTGCGAGCGTTTGTGCTTGTGTCAAATCGGCAATATCAAAGGCTTGCACCCCCGGCAAATCTGCCACGGGAAAAAGCATTAGTGCGCCGTATGCATTCTCATCTACGATCGCACCGATTGCTTCTGCCCTTGCAAGGCAATGCAGATGATGAAAATCCTCCCAATCGTAAGCGTCAGCAATCTTTTGGTTTCCAACATCAAAGCGAACGTTCGTGCGTAAGACTTTGTCCTTGAGATGTGTCTTCAAAAAAATCAGCGCCAACCATGTGAATATGATTTTCATGCCGCCGTTCATGATGTATTCACGTACCGCGTCATGCCCTTCTATCAAAACCTTGCTTAACGGTATTTCGTATGTCTCCGATAGTTTAGTGTTGCACTCAACACAGCAAGGAATGCGATAGGTGCCATAGCGGTGCGCATCGCCGTTCGGAAGCGTGATCGTCTGATCGTGCAGCTTATAGCGGCGGAGAATCCAGTCCGGAAGGATATGTTCACGGTTGAACGGCTTGACTTTATGCGACGCACCACAAACAAAGCAGCAATCGCTTGCGCAAACCTCGCTCACAAATCGCGTCGCACTGAATAAGACAACGCTACCATCGCTCGCGATCACTGAACCGTCTTCGACTATTTTCCAAGGATGGGAGAACATAGGGGCTTAAGAAGCGAGATCAAAACAGAGGGTTTACAAGGTCGGTGCGATATCGCGCGCGACAGGAGAAATGTACATTTGAGACAAATTTCACACAATGTGACTCCGATTTCAACGATTGCTTCTGGCCAAGCGCCGATCCATGCGATTTGCATGAAACACCGTTCGCTATTGAGCAGGGCAACCGACACAGTTCGACGCCGACGCTAGATGAGCCCACTAAGAGAACACTGCTTGGAAATCGCAAAGAAAGCTACTTTTCAGGCAGAATTTCCTTTCGAATCCAATTGATTATAGCTATCCTCACATATCGACTGAAGTTTTCATGGTCTGCGGTTCTTTCATGGAACGTAAGCGCTATCTCCCTCTGAAAATTTACTGCGTACTCGTCAAAATAAAACCTCCCCGCGTGGAAATGACCTGATCTCACGCTGTAGAAATAGTCACATAGCTGCTTATCAAAATATTTTTTGCTGTATTTGATCATAAACTCCGAAAAACTTATTTTTTCGAAATTGGCAAGAGTCTCCACAGCGCACACCTTATAAGACTGGGACGCCGTCGGCTGGCTTCGCCCTAAAGTTAGGGCAATATTGTATAGTCGGCAGCTAGATAGAAACGCTTCTTTTTTTTCGGCGAATAAAGAGGCAATGCCTTTAAAATACCTTCTGACATCCGAAGGCATTACGATTTCATGGCTTGGATAGTGAGGGGTTTCGTTTATGCAAATAAATTCTGGTTTATTTTTATTATCATTTTTTCTGATTATTTTGTGATTGGAGAAGAGTTCTTCAAGGAAGTCATTGTTCGAAATGGTGTCGATTGTTTGAGCTGCGTGAAATTCAAGGCCGCCATCATCTTTCTTGGTCGGCAAATTGAATACCATTTTGCCGGAGTAAAACGAATTTACGTGGTCTAAATTATTTACGTCCTTGAGGCCATAGTGGTTATCTTTGACCACGAGGCCAAGCTCCAAATCTACAAATCCCGTCCTATATCTGTTGAATGAAAACTCATGGCCTTGCTTGATTGTAAATATTCTAAATTCAGAACTCACCATTTCAAATCCGGTATCTAGGAGTACCGAAAGATAGGCATTTGTATTTGACGTGTGATTGTACGTTAGGCTTCTGGCATGCTCAATATTAATTGCCTCAACTTCAGTATCGAACAATACAATCTGCTCTGTAAGTGGCTCGTCTTTGCTGCTCCACGGGAATGGCTTTATTAAAAACTTGAAATCGGCGTTTATTAAAACCTCTTCCCGCAGGGGGTGGGCGTTGAATATTTTGCTGTAAGTTCTTATGGTGTATTTTTTGTAGTCGCCGTTATGTTCTCCGCTGATTATGTCGTCCATCAAGCGCAAAGCGTGATACTTTAAATTTATTTCATTAAAATCCTTTGGTCCATCCAGTAGCGTTAAGTTAACCTCGTGTATGAAGTCTTTGCTCACTCTGAACACGCTTTCTATTTTTACCTCAGTCCCGTCGATTATGTTTTTGGTGGTGAATCCGATATCTCTTTCTGAGTTGATGCGAGCTTCTGACGAAGAGTAGAGAACCTCTTTGCTTGCTGCCTGTAAAACTGCTTGGATTCTATTGACGGTTTCGTTTTTGATCCTATATTTTTTTTCATGCTTGTAGCGAATTTGTTCGTTCATATCATCGGTTCTTTTCAGGGGCGCTTGATTTTCAATTGTCGGCGATCTTGGCGCCGCCGTCGATTGTCTTGTCTTGGCCGACTTGCGCCGGACGAGACGCGGAGCCGAGCGATGATGCAGCTGATATGGGTCACGGTTCAGGCTAGGGGCATTAGTGCGATTGCCCTAATCTGGTCTGCTACAGAATTGCTATAGCAAGGTGGGGAATTTAGACGAAGCGGGGCTGGAGGGATCTCATTCCACCCCCTGAACTACGGGGAGATGGATATTTTCAATGGGTGGAATGAAGCCTTGTAGATCAAGGCTTTATCCTTACCCAGATTGCGTTTCCGGCCGATTCGCTTCTTCCTAAATGAAGCACCGTGACGCA
>Ga0153932_1000482_pt1 | contig 10730 bp, 6 predicted proteins | sample TSNJ016MetaG_FD_102273 | JGI IMG/M metagenome (GOLD analysis project Ga0153932, IMG submission 102273) | Attine ant fungus gardens microbial communities from New Jersey, USA - TSNJ016 MetaG | ecosystem: Host-associated > Fungi > Mycelium > Unclassified | place: USA: New Jersey, Wharton State...
CGAAGGGCGCGGCATCGGACTGGCGAACAAGATCCGCGCGTATGCGCTGCAAGAGCAGGGGTATGACACTGTCGACGCCAACCTGCATCTCGGCTTGCCCGACGATGCGCGGGAATACGACTCGGCGGCAGCTATCCTGCGCGCGCTCGACGTGCGCTCGGTGCGCTTGATGAGCAACAACCCGTCGAAATTCGACACGCTGCTCAAGCACGATATCCCGGTCTGCGAACGGGTGGCGCTGGCCATTCCCGTGCGTGAGGAAAACGAGCGCTACATCAAGACGAAGCAGGTTCGCTTCGGTCACTACTTCGACGAAAACGAATAGGTAACTGCAGGGCGCCTTGAGCTTCAAATTGCGTCGTGGAAAATAACGCCCACCGTATGCCGGTGCCCCGATCTCAGCCGGCTCACGCCGTGCCTGAGATTCACGCGATACGCTCCGCGCGTTCCATTCACCGGCCGGTTATGCACGGCAAAAATCACGGCGTCGCCTTGCGCTAGCGGTACGACTTCGGCCCGCGACTGCATGCGCGGCCGCTGCTCGGTCATCACAAACTCCCCGCCCGTAAAATCCTGCCCGGGTACCGACAGCAGACACGCGAGCTGCAGCGGAAACACGTGCTCGCCGTACAAGTCCTGATGCAGGCAGTTGTAGTCGCCCTGCGTGTATTGCAGGATCAGCGGTGTGGGGCGAAGCTGGCCGGCCGCGTGGCATCGATCGATAAAAGCGGCGTGGTCCGGCGGATAGCGCGTGTCGATACGCATGATCTCGTTCCATCGGTTAGCAATGGGAACAAGATGCGGATACACCGCTTTGCGTAAGGTGCCGATCACATCAGGCAGCGGATAAGCGTAGTACTTATACTCGCCGCGCCCGAAGCCGTGGCGTGCCATGACTACGCGGCTCCGATACAACTCGTCGCGCGCATAAAGCGCTTTCAACGCGTCACATTCCGCTGGCGTGAGCAGGCGCTCGACCGTCGCGCAACCGAAATTATCCAGTTCCTCTTGAACCGCATGCCAGTCGATGGCGTTCACGCGGGCTTCGATATTCGTCGCCAGAGCATCCATTGGCAGCATCTCCATGCAGGTTTCGATGACCGCAAGTGTCCGCTGCACAGCGCTTTAAAACACCCCGAATGTTGCGGTCATATTAGATATGCGGAAAACATATGATGAATAACCCAGGGCTTTTCCGGGCGCATTAGTGGTTCACCGGTGATGAATGCGCCTCAGCGGAATCGCGCGATGCCGCGTCTCGAAGGCGAATGATGGTTTGCCGCGATGTGCTGAGCACCCGCGCGATGGCCGTCACGGTGCTGCCCGCGGCAAGCGCCTTCAGTGCTTGTTGCCGTTGTGAGTCGGAGAGCGAGGCGGGCCGTCCCTGATGGGTGCCGTCCTTCTTGGCAATCGCGGCCGCGTCGAGCGCGCGTGCGCGTTTGGCATCGCGTTCCAGTTCGGCGGAAAGCTGCAGCATGCGGATGGGTGAGCCTTCGCCGCTCGCGCAAAGATCGGCTTTACCGGCCTCGAGGCAGAAGACGTGCGCGCCTTTCCCGGCCAGCGCGGTGAGCGTAGACACAGAGTCGCTGATGCTGCTTCCCAGGTAACCGAGATGCGCGACGACCAGCGTGTCGCCGGGTTTAATGCGGCGGATAGCGCGCTGGAGCGCGGGGCGCGACGTGGCGTTCACGGCGTGGCTGCAGTTATCGACCAGGACGCAACCCATGTCGACCAGGAAGCCGGCCGCGTCGATCTGGAACAGGTCGTTGTCGCGGCCGTCCTGATTGCCGGCGGTATTGATGTACACGATGAGGGTCACGAGCGCGCTCCGGTAGTGCTTCGCATGGTCCGCCGGGAGCGCTGCAGAGGCGCTCCCGGCTGCTGCGGCTTGCTGCATGTTAGCAAACTGCCGGACGATGCGCGGCACTCGGTATCAACGCTGCCGCCTCAATTCTGCAGTGCGACTTTGGTGATCTTGCCTTGCAGCGCCTCGCGGCGTGTCGCGATCCGCTCACCGAGTTTCCCGAGATCGAGCTTGGTCTTGCGCAGTTCGGGGAACAGCTCCGACTCCTCTTCCTCCACATGGTGATTGACGCTTTCGGTCAGGACCTTGAAGGTGGCGTTGAAGCCTTCGTCGCCGGCTTTCATCGTCGAGAATTTTTCGATCAGCGTCTTCACCAGGAAGTGCTCGATGACTGCTTCGTTGACATCGTCCTTGTTGTCTTCGCCCAGCGCTTCCTTGGCTGCCGGATAGAGGATTTCCTCTTCCACCATGGCATGCATGGTGAGCAGTTCGCATGCGCGTTGCACGAGCGTCGACTTGCGTTCCAGGTCGTCATCGTCGGCGCGTTCGAACGCATCGAACAATTTTTCTACCGCTCGATGTTCTTCTTCAAGCAGCGTCAGCGCATCCTGCCGGGTCGTGTGAGTTGCAGCCGTAGTGACAGCCATGATGATTCCTCGCGTGGGGTGGGGCAGGTCGGGGTGACTCGCTCGCAAGAATCACAGCAATGCGGATGCCCGAGCAACAGGTGCCGAAGTTACGGTGTGCCGGACGATCTCCACCCGCCACCACGCGGGCAGCAGGCGGCGCACGTCGGCGCGGGCAAAGCGGTCATCGATGAGATACAACACGCCTTGATCGGTCTGGCCTCGAATCACGCGCCCCGCGGCCTGTACCACTTTCTGTAGCCCGGGAAACAGGTACGTGTAGTCGAATCCGGCGCCGAACTCTTCGTCCATGTGCGCTTTCATCTGCTGGTTGACCGGATTGAGCTGCGGCAGTCCAAGGGTCGCGATGAACGCACCGATCAACCGCGTTCCCGTCAGGTCGATTCCTTCCCCGAACGATCCGCCGAGCACGGCGAAGCCGATACCGCGCCCTGTTTGCGTGAAGCGCGCGAGAAAAGCTTGCTGATCCGCTTCGCTCATTGAACGCGATTGCGTCCACACCGGAATGTCGGGGTGCTCGCGAAGCAGCGCGTTGGCGACCTGATCGAGGTAGTCGAAGCTGCTGAAGAAACTCAGGTAGTTGCCGGGCGCACGCCTGTACTGCGCCGCGATGAGATCGACGAGTAATGGTACGGATTCCTCTCGATTTCGATATCGCGTGGAAACATTCGCTATGGCGCGTACCTGCAACTGATCCTCGTGAAAGGGTGACTCCACATTCACTTGCAGGCAGGTGTCGGGAAGACTGAGCATGTCGCCATAAAAATGCATGGGCGTGAGCGTGGCCGAGAAGAGCGCTACCGAATGCGCGCGGGCAAAGCGCGATTTCAGATGCGGCCCGGGAACACGGTTGCGCAGGCATAGAACGGTATTGCGCCGCGTCGCACCGTGCGGGGACAAAGTGGTATCGAAAAGAGTGTGGGTGTCGAAGCGCTCTGCAATGCGCACGAAATGAATGGCATCGAAGTAAAAGCGCAGCGTTTCGTGATCGAGGCCTGCAGGTTGTTCGGTCACGAACTCTATGACTGCCCCGATCATGTTGTCCAGCGCTTCAATGAAGCGTCCGGGCAGGGCCGCATGCACGTCGTAATCGGTTTCCTGCGCGCTGGAAATCGCTTTCCATTCCCGCGCGATCTTGTCGAATGCGCGCTTTAACGGTGGCGGCACGGTGCGGCGCAGGCCGCGAAAACGTGCTTCATCGAGCGTGGCCGAATACATCGCGCGGGCGCGTTCAACCAGGTTATGCGCTTCGTCCACCAGCACGCCGACACGCCATTCCTTCGACTCCGCGAGGGAAAACAGCATGGCGTGCGTATCGAAGTAATAGTTGTAGTCGCCGACAATGACGTCGCTCCAGCGCGCCATTTCCTGGCTCAGGTAGTACGGACAAACAGCGTGCTCAATCGCAATCTCGCGCAACACATGGCGGTCCAGTTGCGCCACTCCAAGAGCAGCGGTTCGCGCGGCGGGCAAGCGGTCATAGAAGCCGCGTGCGAGCGGGCATGATTCGCCGTGGCAGGCTTTGTCGGGGTGTTCGCAAGAGCGGTCACGCGCGACCAGTTCGAGCACGCGCAGCGGTGTGTTGCCGCCAAGCGTGGTGAGTGCATCAAGCGCAAGTTGCCGGCCTGAACGCTTCGCGGTGAGGAAGAAGATCTTGTCGAGCTGTGCGGCGGGCCATGCTTTCAGTAGCGGAAACAAGCTGCCCAGCGTCTTGCCTATACCCGTTGGCGCTTGCGCCAGCAGACTGCGCCCGTGCAACGCGCAACGGTAAATTGCTGCCGCCAGTTCCCGCTGTCCCGGATACAAAGACGCGTGAGGGAAAACCATGCCCGCCAGCGCGCTGTGCAGTTTCGCGCGATGGTCGAGTTCCTGTTGCGCCCAATCCAGAAAACGCTCGCAATGCTCGTGAAAGTGATCGCGGAGTGCGTCGGCGGAATGCAGTTCGGTGAACACCGTCTCTTCCTCGCTGTCGATATTGAAGTAGACGAGGGCAACGCGCACTTCCTGCAGATCAAGCATTTTGCAGCACAGCCAGCCGTAGATGCGCGCTTGTGCCCAATGCAGATGCCGGTGGTTATCCGGGACGGCGCTGAGCTTCCCGCGAAACGTCTTGATCTCTTCCAACTGGTTCAGGCCGGGGTCGTAGCCGTCCGCACGACCGCGCACGTGCAGTGGACCAACTTTATCGGAAAGGCTTAGTTCGGCCTGGTAGCGCTCGCCGCGTCGCGCAGTGACGAGCTTATGCCCCGCCATGCCCTGTTGCGCAGTAGGCGACGGAGTGAAGCGCAAGTCGAGGTCGCCGCGCTTGGCAGTGAACTCGCACAACGCCCGTACTGCGATGGAATAGGCGGGTTGATCGGACATGATTACTGTATAAATATACAGTAATATTATCACGACGTATTCGTCCGCTGAAGCGGTCAACAACCCCGGATGATGCAGCAGCCAGATCATTGGCAGTGCCTTTACGTCCGCAAAAAATGCCGCGTAAATATAATGAGCGCCGCCTGCGCCTCTGGAGATAAAAGCCAGATAAAAAGCCGGATGATCCGATCCCCTCCGCCGCAAGATGCGCGTGTCCGATGAGCGCTGCGTCGCCCATGCAGTAGAAAGCACGTTCGTTCAAACGCGTAGTGGTATCTTTAATCTGTCAAAGCACCCCGAACCGAGGCCCCTGGAGTGAGCGAAACTACAACATCAACGGCGCCGCCGGCAGAAGACGACGAGCCGGGCGCGGCTCATAACCCGAGTTCGCTGGATTTCCCCGTTGTTGGGATTGGCGCGTCCGCAGGGGGCGTGCAGGCGTTGTTGCGCTTCTTCGAGAACGCGCCGTCCGACATGGGCATGGCGTTTGTCGTGGTCCTGCATTTGTCGGCCACGCATGTCAGCAGCGCGGACAAGGTGCTGCAGAACGTGACCCGCATGGGCGTGCGGCAAGTCAGCGGGCCGACCAGGATAGAAGCGAACCACGTCTACGTCATCGCACCGGGCAAGAGCCTGACGATGGCGGACGGTTTCCTGAACGCACGCGACGCCGAGCCCACGGCGGGCCGGCCGGTCAGTATCGACCGGTTTTTCCGGAGCCTGGCAGATGCGCATGGTCAGCGGGCGATGTGCATCGTAATGTCCGGCACGGGCAGCGATGGTTCGGTCGGCATTGCCAACGTGAAAGAAAAGGGCGGCGTGACGCTCGCGCAGGAGCCCAACGACGCCGAATACTCAGAGATGCCGCAGAACGCGATCCTGACAGACCAGGTCGATCTCGTGCTGCCGGTGGTGGAGATGCCGCAGCGACTGCTCGACATATGGAACAACGCCAAGCGCATCGCGCTGCCTGAACTGGAACCAGCCACGTTGAGTCCGGACGACCGGGCCGACCGGGGTGAGGCCGAACTTGCGTTGCAGGCCATTCTGGCAACGTTACGCACCCGCACCGGCCACGATTTCCGTTTCTACAAACGTGCAACCATGCTGCGCCGGATCGAGCGGCGCCTGCAGGTCAACGGCGTACCCGACCTGATTGCCTACCGTGATTTGCTGCGGGATAACTCGCGCGAAACGGCGGCCTTGCTCAAGGACATGCTGATTGGCGTGACCAGTTATTTCCGCGATCGGGAAGCGTTCGAATCGCTCGAGCGCGGCGTATTGCCGGCCCTGTTCCAGAACAAGGCCGACGGCGATCAGGTTCGCGCGTGGGTCGCGGGATGCTCGTCGGGCGAGGAAGCGTATTCGCTCGCCATGCTCCTCTGCGAGCAGCGCGAAGCATTACATTCCTCAGCCAATATCCAGGTGTTCGCCACGGATATCGATGAAAGCGCCGTCGCGCGCGCGCGGGCCGGACTGTACCCCGAGTCGATCATGACCGATGTCCGCCCCTCTACGCTGCGGAAATTTTTCACCAAGATGGATTCGCGCTACGAGGTCGTGAAAAGCGTGCGCGAGAAGATCCTGTTCGCCATGCATAACGTGCTGCGCGATCCGCCGTTCTCGCGGCTCGACCTGGTCTCCTGCCGCAACCTCCTGATCTATCTCGACCGCGGTGTGCAGAACCAGGTGCTGGAAATGTTCCACTACGCGCTGTACCCCAACGGGTATTTGTTCCTCGGCACGTCGGAGTCGGCGGACTCGGTGGAAGAACTGTTCAGCGTGGTCGACAAGAAGAATCGTATCTATCGGGCAAAGGCGGCGAAGCTGCCGAACCGTCCTACGCTGGGCGCGCCTTCGCTGCTGTTGCAAGGGCGCTTCACGCAGGACGAGGAAGCAGGGTCGGCGCTGGTCCCCGGGCGCCGCAATTTCTCATTCAGTGCGCTACATCAGCGTGTGCTCGAGCAATACGCGCCGCCCAGCGTGATTGTCAACCGCGATTCGAAGATCGTGCATATGTCGGATAACGCGGGACGTTTCCTGCGCTATGTCGGCGGCGAACCGTCGAGCAACATGATTGCCGTCGTGCTGCCTGAATTGCGGCTCGACTTGCGTACCGCGTTGTTCCAGGCCGCGCAGACGGGCAATAGCGTGGAAGCACGGCGCGTCAAGCTGCAGCGCAACGGACTTCCGTCTTACGTCAACATGACCGTGCGTCCGTTCCACGACGCCGCTGCCGACGCCGACTTCCTCCTCGTGCTGTTCGACGAGGTCCAGGAGGCCATGACAGAAGACCGGGCCGCGGTGACGTATCAAACGGGTCACGACACCGTGATGCAGCAGCTCGAACAAGAGCTGCACTCGAGCAAGGAACAACTGCAGACCACGATCGAGCAGTACGAGACGTCGATGGAAGAATTGAAGGCATCGAATGAAGAATTGCAGGCGATCAACGAGGAGTTGAGGTCGGCGACGGAAGAGCTCGAAACCAGCAAGGAAGAGCTGCAGTCGGTGAACGAGGAGCTCATCACGGTCAACGCTGAATTGCAGGCGAAGATCGAGGAGACGGGCAAAGCCAATGACGACCTGGAGAACCTGATCACCTCTACGGACATCGCCACTATTTTCGTCGATCGCGCGATGTGCATCAAACGCTATACGCCGAATGCGGCCACGGTGTTCAACCTGATCGGCGCGGATGTCGGGCGCTCGTTGTTCGACATTACGCACCGGCTTGTTTATCCCGAACTGGCCGACGACGTCAGCGCGACGTTCCAGTCGTTGCGCCTGACCGAGCGCGAAGTCGCCACGTCCGACGGCCGCTGGTTCCTCGCGCGCGTGCTGCCTTACCGGACGGCAGACGACCGGATCGACGGCGCGGTGCTCAGTCTCGTTGAAACCACGGCGCGCCGCCGCGCCGAGGCAAACGTGCGGGCAGGCGAGGAGCGGCTGAGACTCGCGGCGCAGACGACGAACGACTTCGCGATCATCGTGCAGGATCCAGAGGGGCGCATCGTCAGCTGGAACGCCGGCGCCGAGCGTGTCTTCGGTTATACGGCAGCCGAGGCGGTCGGGCAGGATATCGACGTGATCTTTACTGCTGACGATCAGCAGGCGGGTATGGCGGCCCACGAACGCGAGGTCGCACAACGCGATGGCCGTGCCGACGATGATCGCTGGCTGGTCTCAAAGGGCGGCCGCAAGGTGTATTGCAGCGGCGTGGTGACGCCGTTGTCCGATCCGAAGTTCACGGGTTACGCAAAGATCGTGAGGGATCTCACGGACCGCAAGACGCAGGAAGACGCACGCCAGTCGCAACTGGCGGAGGAGCGGGCGGTGCGGGCGCAGGCGGAAGCGGCGAACCGGCTCAAGGACGATTTCCTGGCCGTGCTGTCGCACGAATTGAAGCACCCACTCAACCTGATTCATGTGAAGGCGGAAATGTTGCCGCGCATTCCCGAAGCGCGGGGCGTACCGGCGATCCAGCAGACAGCCGACGCAATCCAGCGCGCGGTGCTCGGTCAGGCGAAGATCATTGACGACTTGCTGGACCTGTCGCGTGTGCGTACCGGCAAACTGGCTTTGAACCTGGCAATGGGCGACGTCGCGGCCATGCTGAAGACCATCGCCGACGCCATCGAGGCGGACGCTGCATCACGGGGCATAACGCTGTCGTTCGAGGGTCTGGATGAACCGGTGTGGACCAAGGTGGATCCGGTGCGTTTCGACCAGATCGTGTGGAACCTGCTGAGCAACGCGCTGAAATTTACGCCGCGCGGCGGCTCGGTGTCCGTTCGCCTCACGAGTGAAGAGGACCAGTTGCGTATCGATGTCACGGATACCGGGTTGGGGATCGAAGCATCGGTGTTGCCGCATATCTTCGAGATGTTTTCACAAGGCAACGAAGCGCGTCGCAAGACAGGCGGCGGCATGGGCATCGGCCTCGCGCTGGTCAGGCAACTCGTGGAGACGCATGCGGGAAGCGTGCTTGCACAATCCGACGGCGAAGGCCGCGGCACGCGCATGAGCGTCTGGCTGCCGCTCGTCGACGGCCTTCCCATTGGCAAGCATGCGCCGGATGAGCACGGCGGGTCGCTGGCGGGCGTGCGTATGCTGGTCGTCGACGACGACTCTGAAACCGCGAGCTCATTCGCGGCGTTGCTGGAACTCGAAGGCGCGCTGGTCGCTACCGCGCATGACGGCGACAGCGCGCTTCCGCTGCTCGAACGCAACCACGTGGACCTGCTGGTCTGCGACATCAGCATGCCCGGCATGGATGGCTACGATCTCATGAGCCGGGTCCGGGCGAATCCCCGCCTGGCACAGTTGCCCGCTATTGCGCTAACGGGCTACACCGTGGGTAACGATGACGAGCGCGCACGCGCGTCGGGCTTCGACCTGACGCTGGTCAAGCCGGTCTCGCTCGAAGCGTTGGTTGCCGCCGCCGAGCAAGTGTTTTTCTGGCGCGGTGCACATGGCGGTGGCACGCACGAGCGTCGCTGAGGGGCGATCAACCTGAACTGACAAGTCGCTAGGAGGCGGCCGGCTGCTTGAGCAACGTGCGGCAATGACGCGCAATCTGCCGCTCTTCCTGGGTCTCGATCACGTCGAACTGAACATCGAGAAATTGAAGTCCGTCGCAAATGCGTTCACGCACGGCCGCAGCGTGTTCGCCAATACCACCGGTGAACACCACGCGGTCGAGGCCGCCCATCAACGCGGCATACGCACCGATAGCCTTGCGCACAGCCGTACAGAAGATATCGATGGCAAGCTCCGCATCAGCGTCGCTGCGTTGCAGAAGCGCCTGCATGTCATCGTTTGAATTGGAGAGACCCTTGAGGCCGCTCTCGTAATTGATCAGGTGTTCGAGCGCATTGGCGTCAAGCGTTCCGGTCCGCATCAGATAAACGACCACACCAGGGTCGATGTCACCGGTGCGTGTTGCCATGGGAATGCCACCTGTAGGCGTGAGACCCATGGTGGTATCGATTGAACGGCCATCGCGAATCGCGCAGAGGCTCGCGCCGCTGCCAAGATGCGCGACCACGAGGCGCGCCGGAAGATCGTTGCCGAGCGTAGCGACGATCGACTCGTACGAGAGCCCGTGAAAACCATATCGGATCACCCCTTCTTCAGCGTAGTGTTTCGGCAGCGCGAGGTGAGTCGCGCGCGTAGGCATGGTCCGGTGGAACGCGGTGTCGAGGCAGGCGTAATGCGGCACGTCGTTGAAAATTTGCTGCGCCAGATCGAGCAGCTCCAGCGCTTGCGGCAGATGCAAGGGCGCAAATTGCACCGCATCGCGCAGGGTCTGTTTCACCTCGGGCGTGATCAGCGCATGGTCGGTCAGGTGCGGACCGCCATGCACTACCCGATGCCCCACCGCAGCCAGCGGCTGGTCGAGATGCGCATGCAGCGCGTCGGCCACGCGCTGCAACGCGTCGTGCTGCGACTCCATCACGTGATTCTGCGTGAGATCGATCGCACCATCCGATGAACGCATGGTCAGCGAGCCGTCGTCGCGGCCTATGCCTTTTGCACTGCCAGTCAGCCACGGCGTTTCGTCGCTGTTGTCCGGTGTATTAGCAGAAGCATTGCCGGACTTCTCGCCGGGCATATACACGCCGAATTTAAGCGACGACGAACCGCTGTTCAGCACCAGGATTCCCAGGGTCATGGTCGTTAGCCTTTCCAGACCCAGTTGCGGATTTCATCGCGGTCAATGCCTTCCGCGTGGGCGTAAGTGATGCTCGCGTTGATCTGATCCTTGAGCCAGTTCTTCGTGTGAGCGCCGGTATCGCGAAGCCGCGGGACACGATCGATCACGTCGATACACAGCGAAAAGCGGTCGACCTGATTGATGATCGCCAACTCGAACGGCGTATTGATGTTGCCGCGCTCACGATACCCATGCA
>Ga0153932_1000483_pt1 | contig 10714 bp, 11 predicted proteins | sample TSNJ016MetaG_FD_102273 | JGI IMG/M metagenome (GOLD analysis project Ga0153932, IMG submission 102273) | Attine ant fungus gardens microbial communities from New Jersey, USA - TSNJ016 MetaG | ecosystem: Host-associated > Fungi > Mycelium > Unclassified | place: USA: New Jersey, Wharton State...
TAAAAGACGTCCTCACGCGACTGCCCACCCAGCGAGCCGACCAGATTGGGGAGTTGCTGCCGCATCACTGGGTACCAGCTATCGCCTGATCGAAGCCGCCGATGACTTTACCGGGTGCTTACGCATCGTTCATCGTTGGGTCGCTTCGATTGGATTGGATGACGCGGCGTACGGCACTCACGCGATGCGCCGCACGAAGGCATCGCTGATCTATCGGCGCACCAAGAATCTGCGCGCAGTTCAGTTGCTCTTAGGCCATACGAAACTTGAAAGTACAGTGCGTTACCTCGGGATTGAGGTAGACGACGCGCTCGAGATGGCGGAGCAAACCGAAGTCTGATAGGTCATGGCCGGCGAGCGGGCGCTTGCCGGCCATCTCCGGTCGTTCGTCTGCTCGCTCAGACGGACGCTCAAACGTCGGTTCCAGCTTCGTACCGGTCGTTCGGCAAGCGTTCGACTCCATCCAGTCATCGGCCTCGCCGAGCATGACGCCTTTGTCACCAAGTCGCTTTTCAACTATGCTAAATGTGCTCTCGATCACGAGTCACTGGAGTTACATAGGTGCGGCTCATGCGTTAAGGCATGGCTGTCTGTGTATGGGAGACCACGATGCCAGCTGAAAATCACTTTTCTATTTTATCGGACAATGAGATCGATCTCATTATCGGCGAAGCAATTCTCAGTCAGACGTTTGGTGCGAAGCCACAATCCGACGACGAAAAGCGAGCATTGGCACGCAACTGGTTTGTGGCGCACTTGCCGGTGTTCGCCAACGCTATTTGTGACAGGAATGGTCCCGTACAAAAGTTAGCGGGTGCGGAGCAAAAGGATCGAAATCTGCTTATTGGCGAAATTCTGGACGTAGTATTGAAGAGCATTGGTGTGCCAGTGCCTGTCGGCGCATTGACGGTAAAAATCGTTCATTTCGGTATAGATCGCCTGTGCCGAGAGTGTCTATGATACTCATCGATCATGCCCACAACTGACAAATATGTGCTAGAACAATACGGTGGAGAGGCCGACGCCGACCGCGTGCAGTCACTATTGCCAGATTTCCCCTACGCCGAGGGGTGTCTGGGGCTCGTAAGGACTATTTGTGAACATCTTCTTAGCGGCCTAATTACTCCTCTAACCATCGGGATTTATTTCGTCGATTCCGATTCAATTTCTTGTCGCGTTCAATCTCAAGGGAACGATCGATTCGTAGTCGTCATGCCCCTCGGGGTGCTTGTGCGACTACGCACCCTGATAAGGTTGCTTTTGCAGTATTGGGGACGAAAGGAACCGAGCATGGAAATTATGCATTCACCGCTCGACGATTATTCTGAATCCGAGTGGACCGTCCCAAGGCTTCTTCGTCCGCTGTTTGGGACCTACGATCATGATGGACCATCGTCATTCTGGAGCGATCTCGCAGAACTCGATCGCAAGCTTGCATTGGGACCTGATGGCGAGCGGGAAATGGGCGAAATGTTGCATCTTGCAATCGTGCACATGTTTGGTCACGAAATCACCCACGCTTTGGCGCACCATTTTGATCTACGGACGGCAGACACGTTATCCGACCTTTTGGCCCGCCACAAGATGACCTTGACGGAGTTTAAAAAGGGGATTGAACTACACGCGGACGCCGGCGCTAGTTACATCTCAATTGTCACTTTACTCGGACAGGTCGGGGCTGAGCTACCCCCGGACTCGTATAAATTGGCCTTCCATCGTTTTGGATATATGACAACTCTGATTTACGGACTCTATGACCCTCAATGCAAGTACCTTTACGGCTACAAGAACAATGAGTACACGCATCCGATAGTTCGCAGGCAATTGGCTGTTGAGGCAATGAGTTCAACGTTAGAATCGGTATCGCCATTATTGAAAGAGTCTTTCGATAATACCTGGACCATTGGCTATAGCGATTGCATGGACGCTTTAAAGGATCTGAACATCGACTGTTTTCTCGGCAAGTTCGGGCCGGTCGACTTTACAAAGCCGACGTTTCCAGTTCATATCGGTGTGGGTGGCCCATTTTCTTACACGTATGTAGATGAGGAAGTCAATGTCGCCCGAGACGTGCTCAGACGCTTTAGTGAACTCGCCTCGTCCTTTAATCAACTTGCATCTCGCTGACTGGTGGAACCTATCTATCTTGCTTTCAGCGCGTTCGAAACCCGATGCTCAAATAACTTCCGGCGTCGTGGTGAGCGGATACGACGACCGATGTATTGTTTGCGATTTACGTCAGGCGGATGTCCGATTGAACTCGTGAACCCGCCTGTGACGCAGAGCAGGGGCAACTGTCAGGAGGGGGCGACTCGTGCACGACGCGGCCGATCAGGCCCTGGTTTGCCAGTTTCAGAGATTGCGGCGCAGGTCTGCGACTCAGCGGGTTGCTTGCCTTACCCGTTCAGTTGACGGAAGCTCACAGGGTAGAACAAGAAAGTGATGCCGTCGAACATTGCTGACCCCAGGCAGCCAACGCGCTTCGTTTGCCACCAGACGTGCCACAAACCGCACCAAGGCCCCGTGCACAATATCTAAGTTTCCCGTCGATCATGCCTAAGGCCAGCTATAACATTGCAATGACCGTGCGCGCCCGGCTGGGAGGGGGATCCTGTGTGTAGATTCTTTCTCGCTCATGCGGCTAAAGATCGTGTAAATGACGTGCGTTTTGTCCGCCAGGTTCATCTCCTGCGCGAGCTGAACTCTTTCTTGTTGACGAACGGGGTTAAGTTCGCCCGCGAAGCCAATACACCAGGCTCTTTGATGATGTGTCGGGTGATCTACGGGCGTCGCGGGCGAGACGTTACGGCTGCTGAATGGGAGGAACTTTCTGCCAAACTGCAATACTTATTCTCGCGCCTCGATGATCGTCTACGAAAAGACTTTTTGCTAAGTCAGTTTCCCCTTTGGATGCCAAAATTAGCGATCTGGTGCTTATTCATCGCAATAGCCTCGTTGGGCGTGGGCGTGCTGTTGACGCCGATGGAATACGCTTTGGCCTTCCCACCTTACGTTTTGTGGCTATTATCGATGGGTGCGCTGGGCTCCATATCTTTCGTGTCAATGAATTTGCTCTCAATTCAAAGAGATTCCACGTTCGATTTAACTAGCGATCGACTTCTATCGATAAGGGTTATCACTGGAACGCTTTTCGCGCTTGTTCTTGGTTTGCCTTTTTCGCACTTAATGTTTTTGGATTTTGCCCACACCGTTAATGGTGAGTATATTGCGGGCGTTGATCTTCCTTGGCCTGAAATATTAAAAAAGATAAAGGCCGATCCGGAGACGCAGCGCCGAGAGTGGCAGCAAGCAATCTATTTATGCCTTCCCTTTCTCCTCGGTTTTAGTACAACATTGGTAACTCTTCTACTTAACCGCCTGCTTGCAGGGTTTCAAACGATTCTGGGGCGGCAAGAAGGTCCAGCCAGAGTCGAGACGCGGGACGTTGGCGCACATCGAAAGCTAAACGTAACGAGGGTGCAGCCTGTGCGAAGGGGGCGTAAGAACCCTAGGTGAGTTGCCCGGCAAGGATTGAGCCGGCAAGCCCGCCATCGCGGGTGGAACCAGACTACAAATACAAACTCGGCAAGATCCATGGGACATGCATATGGCTACAGGCCAGCGCCTTCCTATCAAACGCCGTTCCCTACGGTATCTCCACTTGACTGCTTAGGGTCGCGTGCGGCAGTTCGGGCCACGGTCGCCGCGGATGAACGACGCTCGAACTGCGATTTCGGCAGTCTGCCATGAACTGACGTCCGTGCGGCGTGTTACCCGGACATTCAGAAGTAGGCTACTGCTCGAATCGCCAACATCCGCGAGCGCAAAAGGTCGATCGGGGCCCCCACTTCCACAACATTGCGCTTTTGCGCCTCCTATACTAATTCAGTGCACAACGACGCAGCAAGAGGATACGGTGTTGAATAAATACGACTATCTCATAAGTGTCGAGGCGGACAGCGAAAACGTTTCCGATACGTACGCACGCGCGCTTACAGACTCGCTTCGAGAGATCGAGGGGGTCGACAGGGTCGAACGACAAAAGAACGATGAGAATACCATGGACCTCGGCGCCATCATTACTGTGCTTGCGTCATCTGGGGCCACTCTTGCTCTGAGCCAGGGTATAGCCGACTGGCTAAGGTTACGTCGCTCGACAAAATTAACAATTGAATGTGGCGCGTCTAGTGAAAGTATTAAGGCGACCGTGGAGAACATAGATCCCAATACGGCAAAACAGATAGTCGAGTTAATACGAGGTCGATAGTATGGCGAAACTGCTTGATTCCGAGACTACCGTCGCGGTAATTCTCGGAGCTAGCGATTGGTCAAAAGCTGGCCTTGGGAAAGCGCGATCTTTTCACAGATCTGCTGCATATTTCAATACATATTTGACCCGCAATTATCCAGAAGGTCTAGGCCTTGCTCCAGAATATGTATTATCCTTATTTGACGACGTCGCTCCGTCGAGCGCCCAGTTGGCTCGAATCAGAGATTTTATAAAAGATGTCGTTCTAGAACGTAAAGATAGTGATAAACCGATTGTCGATGTCTTGATTTATTACGTCGGTCACGGCACCAGCGATGACGGCGAAACTTTGCAATTACTTGTACGCGATAGCGGCCACGGCATCGAGGCACAATCCAGCATTTCTACTCGCGATCTGGCAAAGGTATTGAAGGTTGCAGCGCCGCAACAGCGAAGAATCTGCATATTTGACTGCTGCTTTTCAGAGGCGGCAGTGACCAGCTTTGCTGGAATGGGACAATTCGATGAAACGGTTACAAAAATTGCCGCACGCAATCTCGTCGCGGAGCCAGTCAATCCGAAGCGCGGCACCTTGCTTCTATGTTCGAGCCCCCGTGGATCGGCGTCAATTGGACAGCCCAACGCCGAAAGGACGCTTTTTACGGGAGCCCTGCTCCAGTTGCTCCAAGAAGGATCAGAAACACGACGTGATCCGATGTTGTCGTTTTCGGACATCAAGGACGAAGTATTCGAGATCATGTTGCAGCAATATAATGGCTATCCGCCGCGTCCGGCTTTACATCAGCCAAACCAGCAGGACGGGGATCTGACAAGGCTTCCTGCTTTTCCGAACGTGCGAGAGCTGCGCCGGCGCGCTAATCAAACCAGCGGAATGGCCGATGAGCAGCCTGTGGCCGAGGTAACGCACGTGGAGCGCGAGCGGCGCGCAGAACAGGCCAGTCGCACCGCCAAGATACTGCGTGCGGACAGGCTCCGCCAACAGGGCAGCCGCCAGGAGGACGAGAGGCAAGACGCTGAAAGTTCAGCATCGGAGGGAAGAGCCGCGCATAACACCCGTGCGCGGCGTGCAATCGCATTGGGAATGGCCGGAAGCCTGGTCATTGGCGGGATGATCTACGCTGCGCGTATGTTATCGCAGCAACCTGCGTCCAATCCAGCTATGTCGGGAAAGCCGCACATATCGTCCGCGACGGCAGCGGGTCCGACCGATAAGCCGGCGACAGCGCCAACGAATAGGCCAGCCGGGCAGCCAGGCTCGGCCGCAGCGACTCCAGTGAAAGACGCCCCAATAAAGCCAGATAGTCCTCCTAATCCAACCGGGGCGACTGCTCCCGGTCCGCCCTGGAGCGGGTACAACCTCGGCATTGTGGCCTGCGGTGTTGACGACTCTGCGGTTATGAAATCAACGGAATTCCTGCGCGCCCAGGGGTTTGCAAATTCGAGTCCCACCATACGAACCAATACGAGGCAAAAAAGACTTACCCATACTTCCACGCTACTGTTTTACGACGACAAAATATCTGACCGAGTTTCCAGGTTAGCCGCCGACCTTTCCAACGAAACAGGAGTGCCCGTACGCTTCGCTAAGGGGAATTCGTCCCTTGAGAAGAATCAGATTGTTCTCGACCTGGTCGGCAATGACTGTCGCGCCCCGGCCGAGGTTACAGGATCTGCAGTCGGAGCCACAAACCAGAAGAAGTTGTCTGACGCCGAAAAGGCGGCTATTGGTGGAAGCGCAGCGAACAGGCGGGTCGAGATCGCGGTCAAGTTGGGAACAACTCGAGGAACTGTCACCTACCAGGCCGATGTTTTGTTTTCATTTGATTCTGACCAGGTACAAGGGGCGGGAAGAGAGAAACTTGACGATCTTTTGCAGAAAGTCAATTCTACCGGCACCGCGATCGAGTTTATCATCACCGGGTACGCTGCTGCGGGGGAGGCCGCATCTGTCGGTTTGCGGCGGGCCAACGCCTGCAAGAACTATTTGGTCTCTCGGGGGGTTAAAGAGTATGTTATAGGTACAACTGGTATCAACTAAATGGGACAACGACCGCTATGCGGCCGCAAAGGCTATCAGGCCCCCACTTTAATTGGAAGCGTTCCTAAAGATATGAAACGGCTGTTAATAAGTCCAGGCTGACTCTATCCATCGTTTGGCATCCGATCGGTCGCAGAGGGGCGCTGACAATCCTCTTAAATTCGACCGGTAAATGACTGCTGTACATCGAGAAGGGACCTAGTTCCGACCGAATGATGAACGACCGACGAGGGTCGGCTGCTGCCGACCACCGCGGTCGAGCAGTGAAGCGTGCTGTATGCGTTTCGCAGCAAACAGCACGTGGCCACGAAGAGACGTTCGAGGAAGTCATCAATTTTTTGAGGGCAACCGGAATGGATCGACGGCCCACATTTCGCCGGCGCCGAGACGCGGCTGTGAAAGGGCAAGCCACTCCCCCAGCGGCGTGAGTCTTAATCCGGGTGAAACTGAACCGCCGACGGACTCTGAGACAAACGGCGCGTCATCCTCCGGTCGACGAACGACCTGAACAATGTGCGTGATGCCGCGTGGACGGGGATGGTTACTCGCCCAGGCGGGTTCGCCCATTTTCAGCCCGATTGTGGGGCAACGCGGGAGGCCGAGGGCTGTGATTTCTCGCCCCTCAAGAATGAACCCTGTCCGGGTCTCAATCTCCTGAATGATCCGATCAGACCACACTTGCAGGGCTTCCACATCATCAGCATCAAACACGGCACGGCCAGCGGCCTCGTTCTCTGCTCGCATCGCTTTCGTGAGAAGAAGTCTGGTCCATCCCGAGCAGTCAATGACCGGAGGGTCGGCCGATAGTCCTTCGGATTTCACGCCTCGTTGGTATCCGACCCGACCCGTATAGAGCTGCACAAGTCGCCACATCGTGGTCTCGGCTTTCTCAAACTTCATGGTGCGGTCAACTCCGCCTGCGGGTGGCGAAACCGGGAACGGGGAATTTCTGCAATCGCAGCGATTTCGATCATCAATTCGGGACGATATAGACGTTCGACCTGAACGGTTGTGGTGACTGGATATGGTGCGGTAAAGAATTCCTTACGGATGTCTCCAGTGCTCATGAACGCGTCAATATCCGTTGCATAGTGAACGACCGAAAGCACATCTGTCATTTGCCCACCCATCGTCGCCAGAACGTCACGAACATTTTCTAGAACCTTTCGCACCTGCGATCGGATGTCGTTTTGCCCGACAACCTGCCCGAGCCGATCGAGCGACACTTGTCCTTTCAGATGAATGACCTGGCCATCGCCTTGGATGACGGCCATCGAGAAGGCCCCGAACGGTGGCCAAACATCGAGCGGGTTCACTGCACTTACCATTACCGAACTCCCGTGACGAGTTGTCTCTATGGATTATGCAACGCTCGTGACGTGGTCATCGACGGCCCACAGCGGAGGCGGTCGGGAGACTGCTTCGGAACGGACAGCATCGGTTCGGGCAGGCAGAGTGCGGCCATGAAGCGTCGTTCGACTTCACTGCGACTCCGACATTCGAGCGGCCGCTTCGTCCAGATAACGGCCGTTCGCGCGCGGATGATGTCGATCGAGTGTAAGCGCGCAATTTCCCCCACCGGGTGCGTCATTGTCTGGTCTGGCGTTGAAGGCCGGGGTGAACGCCAACCAGTTGCGTAAATGGGTTCGGCTGCACCAGCAGGCACAAACGCCCGCGAGCAACGACGACATGTCCGCTTCATCGTCGGCGTTCGTGCCAGTCATCGCGATCGCCGATCCGGCGCCTGCTTCGATGCATTCCGTGCGCGTGCAGCCAGACCAGCAGTCATCGCATCTGTCTTCGCGCTCGCCGACATCCGCATGGCTGTCGGCCCAGTTGCCCAATGGCGTGAAGCTCGAGCTCGAATGCTCAGAGCGCTACGCCGCCCTCGTGAGCGCCATGATTGCGGCATTAGGGCGGCGCTGATGTTTCGCTTCGAGGCCGACCTGAAGGTGTTCCTGCACCGCGAGCCGATTGACTTCCGGGCAGGCATCAACAGTCTCGTGACGCTGGTCGAGCAATCCATGCAACTGGAACCGTTCGCGCGTGCCGTGTACGCCTTCCACAACCGCAGACGCAACCGGATCAAGCTGCTGCTTTACGAGCGCAACGGCTTCTGGCTGTTGTTGCGGCGCCTTCTCGTCCGGCGCATCCACCTTCGCGCACGTTTCCAAACTCGGTGTGCTAGATCACGCGCTTACGATCGAGTGATTAGCCACTGTGGTTGTTCGCCCCACAAAAAGTCAATGGAAGGCGACAATATCGAGGTCCTTGCCGTTCAGTACGGCGAACGCGCCTCGGTTCCTATCCTCAAGCGCCGGTAGGATCTGTGCGAGCTCGGTTGAGGGGAGACCCTCGCTCACTCGAACGAGTCGGATTTGAAGACGTTCCGCGACAAGAAGAACAACGACCGGCGGTGATGACGTAGTATTCCCCCTCGCTGACGTCAACGAAATGCGGCTGGTATAAGACCCGGTATTGACGGTCCACTCCATCAGGAAAAAGTCTTCAGAGTCTTCAACGCGCCCGGCTCTCACTCGCTCCACGCCCAGCATACAGTGTGGAAAGGTCAGCGATATCGGTCTGGAAGTGCAATCCCTTCGATAATCGCGATAAAGTCTTTCTTCGATACCGTTTTGACGGGATCTAACCTATTTTCGGCAGTTGGCTTAAACGCTAGCCGAGAACGGCCCACCCACAGCTTCGGCAATGCGTGACTTGGGACGAAGATCATGACGTCATTTCAGCGCTTCATCTGCGTTGCGCTCCTCGCTGTGGTCTTTACTGTTTTATTTAAAGGCTGCCTACCAATCGCCCAAGCCCCGTCAGTTACCCCTTCGGAACAAGCAGCCATCGCAGCCAGCGACGCAACAGAAGCATCGGGCGGCGTCGCGCTCAACATCGTTGGCAACAACAACACCGTAGCAGTAGCCAGCGACGCCTACGTACATATGGCCGCCCTCGCCGCAGCCCTCGCCGCCCAAAGAGCCGCTCTCGCCGCGACAGCTAGTGCCGCCGCAGCAGGCAGCGCAGGCCTGGCAGCTAGCGCCACCTCAGCAAACAAAACCCGCACAGCAGCAGCCACCAACGCAAACGCGGCACCCAGCGTGGACAACGCGACCAGAGAGGCCATAGCAGCAATAAATGAGAAACTGGAACGGGCCGCGCGGGAAACCGAGCTCGGCCGCGCTATACCGCCAGCGCCACCATTCAATAGCCAGAGTAATAGCCGGGGTTCGAAGCCTCCTCCGGTTCAGGGACCTGCATCAGCGGCATTCGGTTCGGCGATGGATAAGCTTCTCGGTGGTCTGAAGTCGGCCAACATTGCGTTCAACGTGCCGTCGCCGATGAATATTGACGACACCAGAAAGGTGGTATTGGAACTGGATTTCAACAAGACCGGAAGCGAGCTTGCCTCCGAGATTACTGAAGTAGGCAAAAAGCTGACCGATACCGTCTCAGTCGCCGAAACGATGACCGCCCATCTCAAGGGCGACGATTTTACGATCACTCCTCTCGCCGCTGAGACGCAAAGCCCGAGCTACACTCGCACGACCACATGGATGTGGGAAGTCAAGCCCAAAACGTTCGGAACCCTGGCGCTTTATTTGACGCTTGATGCAGATTTCGCTACCAAAGAAGAAACCAGGCATTGGCACATTCAAACCTTTTCAAAGGAAATCAAAGTGAAAGTGTGGCCAGCCAGCGTGGAGGGCGCCGAGAAGTTCGTCGCCAGCAATTGGCAATGGCTTTGGACCGCCCTCCTCGTGCCGGTCGGTGTCTGGGCCTACGCGTGGTTCAGGCGGAAAAAAGCAGACGACGTGCCTATTTGAATGAACCGCTGGGTGGCTGGTCCTTTAACGTATGCACACCCGGGCGGGCGCCGGCGACTCGGTCGCTTCGCCTTTGGACAAAACGCGCTCAATGAGCACGCCACTCACTCCCGCTGCTCGTCGCTTGCGCGATCCGAACTGGCGAGAAACGCGCGATCGCTTTTAATCGATTGGTCGAGGTTTAGCACCGACCTCCCCTATCTGCTACGGACGCATGCACGGGCGTGATTTCGGCGGCGCCGATTCGGTTTCGTGCGATTCGTCTAGCATCCGCCGATGGCGTGAGGCCGTGACCGGCCAGATTGAGACGTTCGACAGAGCCGCATAGATCGTCAACAATGCAATGTCTCTCTGGACGCGACCTATTGCATTCGACTTGAAGTAACTGATAGCGTCGTCGATTTGCTTCAGTGTCGATATCAGGATTCACGTATGTCCCGCTCCGAACGTCTCCTTCATCTCCTGCAAGTGTTACGTCGTTATCGACGTCCCGTGCGGGGCCAAGCCCTGGCCGAGGAGCTCGGCGTGAGCATCCGCACGCTATACCGGGACATCGCCAGTTTGCAGGCGCAA
>Ga0153932_1000484_pt1 | contig 10697 bp, 7 predicted proteins | sample TSNJ016MetaG_FD_102273 | JGI IMG/M metagenome (GOLD analysis project Ga0153932, IMG submission 102273) | Attine ant fungus gardens microbial communities from New Jersey, USA - TSNJ016 MetaG | ecosystem: Host-associated > Fungi > Mycelium > Unclassified | place: USA: New Jersey, Wharton State...
AACGGGGCGTCGTCGGTCAAGGATTCGCTGATGAGCAAGCTGGGTGGGACATCGGCTGCGTCGTCGGATAGTGGGTATACCGCTGGGGCGGCTGGTCTCCTGAAAAGTGGCGATGGGAAGCAGATTGACCTGAGTGGCGGTGGGTTGAAGCAGCAGGTTACAAAGCAGGTTTGTGACAAGATTCTTTCGCAAGGAAAGTCGCTGTTGGGTGGGTGATGGGCGGTTTGTTTTTTTAAATGCTTCGCGGGCAACTTGACGGGTTGTCTTTTATCTTTTTACCCCGATGGGTCCTTCGTTCGTGACGGGCTTGTCGGGGACTCATATGATGCGCCATCGACGTTAGATCAACTCTATGCGAGCGCATCAATCAACATCTATCAAGGTAGTAAATGAAGACCACCCTCAAGGTTATATTGTTCTCCTCAGTAATGTGCCCAATGCTCGCCTGGGCGCAAACGGGTGGCTGTGACGCAAAGCGTACTGCGTTGGAGAGGGAGATTACATACGCTAAGGCGTATGGCAATGCAAGGCGCGTCGACGGCCTGGAGACCGCGCTTGGGCGGATGAATGCCAACTGTACGGATGATGTATTGCGCAGCGCGAGCCAGCGCAAAGTTGCCGCGGCAGAGAAAAAGCTGGCAGAACGCGAACGCGATTTGCAGGAAGCAAGGGCGCAGGGCAAAAGCTCAAAGAAAATTGCTGAGCGTCAACGCAAGGTGGATGATGCGCATGCGGATTTGGAGCGGGCGCAGACTGAAAGTCGTGATTAAGGTGGGGTGGAGGGTGGGGTTTTAGCTCGTGGGTTTTAGCTCGTGGGTTTTAGCTCGTGGGTTTTAGCTCGTGGCTTTTAGCTCGTGGCTTTTTCCATATTGACCAAGACTAACAATGGAAAAGACATTGAGGTAGAAAATCGTGGTGGCAGCTTGTTTGAGTATTTTCTGAAAACGTCGCCCGCGAATGCACCCGTTGAGTGAGTTCGATGATCGTTTTGGGTCGGCAAGACTCTTTCGAGTTTCTTGTCGCCTCGACATTCATAACGGTGCAAATTCGGAGCGCGTGAGCGTCTGCAATTGCCGATGTTAAGCCATCCGGCTGCGCTGCGCTGACGGACGGGTCTTCGGCCTTTGCCGATATTCGGATCTTGACGTTGGTGAGGCGGCTACAGGTTGCTTTGCTGCCACTCGCACATCGATAGCCGCGAATGTTAGGTTTCACTGGCTAACACCAGGATGGATCCGTCAAGCTAGCGCGGACACCGTGGCATGTTTGGCACCGAGTTGCCAGCTTTCACCTGAGGAACATGCATAATTGCTTGCCGCCAGCGGTCGACGCTGCTCCGATGCAAGCTTGAAACCAGAAGTGACCATTACTTGAATTTAAAACTAAGAACGAAAAGGGGCAGAGGATGTGGTCCGACAATGAGACAACTGTTGATTATCTGAATTTCGGAATTGTCGCTGATGCTTGCGCAAAGCTTTTACAGCAGGCGAAAGGCGCACCAATTTCGGTTGGGATTTCCGGAGGATGGGGCGCCGGGAAGACATCACTCGTCAGAATGATTGAAGGCCGGTTAAGCCAAGTCGACACGCACGGCGAAAATACCTATGTTGTCGTCACCTTTAATCCTTGGCTCTATCAAGACTTTGAAGGCGCCCGCAGCGCACTTCTGCAAATGGTGGGCGACAAGGTATTGAAGTTGGCCACATCCAATGCATCGACGCTGAAGAAGGCGCAGCGTCTCCTGAAACGAATCAACCTGCTTCGACTGGCACAACTCGGCGGAGAGGTCGCCCTTACACTGCATACTGGGGTACCTGTCGGGGCGGTTGGCAGAGCTGTGCTCAAAGCTGGAGACGTCTTCGGCCTTGCTTGGGGCAGCGGCCGCAATGCCGACAGCGAAGAATCGAAGGGAAAGGAGGTTAAGGGGGAATTCGACGGTCTCATCAAGCCGGCTGAGCCAGTCTCTTTGCCTAACGAAATCCAAGCATTCCGCGATGCCCTCGAAGAGCTGCTGGAAGACCTAAAGGTCACTTTGGTCGTCTTCGTGGACGATCTCGATCGTTGCTTGCCCAAAACAGCTATCTCGACATTGGAGTCGATTCGTCTTCTCCTCTTTCTCAAAAGGAGCGCGTTTGTCGTTGCTGCCGACAATGAGTTCATTCGTAGCGCGGTTCGGGTGCATTTCGAAGGCTCGAACTTAACGAGCGATGTGGCGACCAACTACTTCGATAAGCTCATTCAAGTTCCGCTTCACGTCCCGCGCCTCGGCATTAATGAGGCGAAGGCCTATTTGGCTCTCCTCCTGATGGAGCGCGCCCATTCGGATGGGCATTTCGATGATGTCCGGTTTGCGAGGGCTTTGAAGGCGATTCCGGAGCGTCTGAAGGCGAGTTGGCGAGGCGATGCGGTTGACACCACGTTCCTGCAGAGCCTCGTCGGGGTTGACGACAAGAACTTGGTTAATCTTATGGAACTGGCAGAGGGGTTGGCTCCCCTGCTTACGCAATCAAGCGCGGTCAATGCAAATCCTCGCCTGATGAAACGCTTTCTGAACACGGTGTATCTGAGATCTGCGCTGGCTGAGCCTCAAGGTATTGAGCTAGATATACCCGCATTGGCTAAGTGGCATCTCGCGGAGCGTTGCGACGAGAATTTGGCCAATTCCTTGGCTGCTTTGGTGACCTCTGCATCGGATGGACGCGTCGATGCGCTTCGCGTGGGCGAGACGGCCGCTGCCGAAAAAGGAAAGCTCCCTGATCCGTTCAAGGACGACGTGTTTACGCGCGAGTGGCTTCAACTCCACCCCGCATTGGGGGAAATGGACTTGCGCCCTCTGCTGCATTTAAGCAGGGACTCCGCGACGCGGGACTTTGGTGCCGACAACATGACGCCGGAAGGTCGAGCTCTGCGCGACGCCCTTGCAAGCGCAACGAGCGGGAACCTTCCGCTGACCCAGGCTATCACCGAGGCGGGAGCCTTGCAGGTGGAGATGGCTATGACCCGCGCCTGGCAGCTGAAGGCCTCGAAGCGCACTTGGCGAGCGGGTGAGGATGTAATTCCTCTCATTGAGCCATGCAAGGTCTTCGCCGAGCTCGGTGCAAAGGCAGCCAGTCTACTGACGGAAGCACCTGTTTCTGATATTGGTCCAGGCATCATTCCGCCCCTCTACGGGCAGCCATGGGCACGGCCTGTCCTGGAGAATTGGGAGGAGAGCGCGTCAATCAGCAAGATAACCAAGGCCGCCATCCAAAGTGCAAAGAAGAGAGGTCGTTAATGGGAACCTCGACATCAAGTTCAGGCGGGAAGGCTGGCTCGCCGTTCGACCCGGAATGGTTGTCACCTGACACATCCGACGACGATTCATCCGGCGGTGGCAGTACGACCAATGATGCGGATGGTGCTTCTAGCGAAGGCGCCAGCGGGGACGAGGGCAACGGCGCCGACGATCCGAACGGAGAGACCTCCTCGAGTAGAGAGGTTGAGGCTGATGCAGCCTTTGCGCCTGATCGTAGGTTCGCTAACGCGCGATCGCAGATGTCAGCCTATCTTGCCGGCGGTGGACATTCATCGTTCCGTTCTGCAGCGAAGAACATGGTCAACAATGGCATGGGAGGGCCTCGGCGGGCCGCATCGACCATGCGTCGGACGGCGGGAGGAGCCGCGGCTCTCGGGCAGTTTCTGGCGTCCGCTCGGGATCGGACGGACCCAAACGTCGTTGACTGGGTTGACCGCGTCAGGCAGGCGAATCTATCTGCGAATGACCTCATTCTCGAGTTGGTGAAGGAGGTGATGCCAGACACGGGCAGCGTCGACGACGAGTCATTGCGTAACGCTGCTGCCGACGCTCTCGGTGAACTGTACGAACTCAACCCGGATGTGAACCTTTTCGCGCTGACCAACCTGGAAATTCACGACGTGATGGCCATCACCATCGCGAACGATGTTTGTAACCGAATGGACCTCCAACTGGGTCAGACCTATGAAAAGCTGAAGTACGATCCTCATCAGATTCAGCTCTACCGGAAAGATATGAGAGAGTACGTTCAATCGGAAGTTCGTGTCGTCATGGAACACCACGGACAGAAGGGGCTGGATCCAAAGCGCCTTGCCCACGAAGTACTGCAATCCACGCTCGAGGTCTTCGCTCAATGATGAAAGTTCTTTGTACGACTGCCGAAAATCTGCCGGCCGCGCTGGCAGAAGGCGAGCGCGCTTTTACTTTGTTCAGAAGCGCAAGGCGAACCGATGTCGGCACAATTGCGAGGGGGTGGCGCGGGTCGCTCAAACGAAGGGGATTCGCCCCCAGCGGCCCAGCTTGGGATTTCGTTCAGTTCTGTCTGTCAGTATGTGCTGCCGATTTGGCCTGTTTGCGAAAAACGAGTGCAGATGGTTGGACCAGAACGATTGAGCTCACAATCGGTCTTCACGAACCACTCCGATGGATACCATGGAAGACTCATGCCGAGGCCATGCTGAAGGTTCTCACCGGTGATTATTGGACCCTGAACTTCATGGAAGGCGGTGCACCTCCGCCCGATGGAAAGCAACAAGCGCTTGACCGGGATTGTGTCTCGCTGTTATCAGGCGGCCTGGATAGCCTTATCGGCGGCATCGACCTCGTCATGCAGGGACGAAAACCACTGCTAGTCTCTCAGCTCGCGCACGAGGACTCAAATCGGCAACGCCGCTACGCTGCTGCTCTCGGCGGCGGTGCGACGCACATGCAGTGGAGCCACGGCATCAGTTTTAAGGGCTCCCGTGAACCATCAACGCGCGGCCGTTCTCTCGCGTTCTACGGTTTTGCAGTACTCGCGGCCTCTCGTATATCCACTTCGCCGGTGCAGCTCTACGTTCCGGAGAATGGCTTTATCTGTATTAACCCCCCGCTGGTTCCGGGGCGAGTGGCTAGCTTGAGTACGCGCACAACACACCCACTTTTTATCAGGATGCTTCAGGAGTTGCTCGGCGGCCTTGGTCTAGCCATCCGACTCGAGATGCCCTATCGCTTCAAGACGAAAGGCGAGATGTTACGGGAGTGTGCTGACCAGACCTTGCTAAGCGCGTTGGCCTCGGATTCAACAAGTTGTGGGCGATTTCGTACGTACAACCGGACTCACTGCGGTCGTTGTGTCCCCTGCATGATTCGGAAGAGCGCTTTTTTGTCATGGGGGGCCGGTCGGGATACTACGCGTTACGCTCACCCGTCACTTGCAGACTCGAACAAGTCGAGCGGGCCGGACGATCCCATGGCCGCCGCTCTCGCGGTTCTGACCGTACGCGATAACGGGCTCGCCCGCTTCCTGGGTGCAACCTTGGCATTTGCACCGATGCATGAGCGGGATTCATACCGGCAGGTACTCCGATCAGGCATTGCCGAACTGGAGGCGCTGCTTCAGGCAGACGGTCTACTATGATGGATTTTCATTGTCATCTTGACCTCTATCCGGCTGCCAGGGAGGTCTACAAAGAGGCTTCCCGGCGAAACACGTTCACGTGGCTTGTGACCACCAGCCCGAAAGCTTTCGCAGCCACTTCTCGGGTCTTGGAAGCAGCTTCAACAGTACTCGTTACGCCGGGACTGCATCCTGAGATAGCCCACGAGCGCGCTTCGGAACTTGATTTGCTGCTGGAACAGATTGCGACAGTTCGTGCCGTCGGAGAGGTCGGTCTTGACGGTTCGCCGCGGTACAAACAGCACCGGGAAACTCAACGACGCATTTTCAGCGCAATCGTCAGGCGTTGCGCCGACTTGGGCGGCCGCACTCTCAGCATTCACTCGCGGCGGGCAGTCACAGACGTTCTGGCTGAACTGGAGCGCCACCCGGGATACGGCACAGCGGTTTTACATTGGTTTTCCGGAACACTTTCTGAATTGACTGCGGCGACTGGTCGGGGCTGCTGGTTCAGCATTGGACCCACCATGTTTGAATCCGCCAATGGACGCTCTTTGGCGGCGAATATGCCGCGCGACCGGGTTGTTCCGGAAAGCGATGGTCCATTCACGAAGGTGGCGGGAGAGCTAGTCATGCCTTGGAGCGCGGATGATACAGCCAAGCGCCTCAGTGTCTTGTGGGGCTTGTCGTTCGAAGAGGCGGCGAAAACACTCAATAGCAATGGGAAGCAACTCCTACGAATAATGGGTGTCGACACCCCGGCATGAGGCTGTCCCCTGACTCCTGTGTTTTTGCTTTATTTTGTCCGATTGCAACTTAGTTATTTTTTGATGCGGTCGCGACATCGGGAGAAGGCCTAGAGCGGGAGACCGCTTATGCCCGAATCTGCGGACAGCCTTTGCTTAACGGCAAAGGCTAGATCGCAAGTGCGCATCGGCTGGAGTTGTTAGCTGATATTCGCGGCAGCAAAGCGACCTGCAGCCGACTCACCGATGCGGGCGTACGAATGTCGGGTATGGCCGACGAGTCACCAATTACAGACGCGAAGTGACAGGCGGTTGATTGGCCATTGCGGTAGCTGGCAACGCGTAGAGCATGATATGCCGCGAATGACCGCTCCCGAGACACGCTCGGCAGAGGTTTTGGTTCGCCGTCGTTGCGCTCGTTAAATTGATTAAGGTCAAAATTGAATCCATTAAGTCTTCTGGATAGTTTGAAGTCTATCGTGCCCGATTCATGGAATTTGCAGACGCCGTTGACCATCCAGTCACATCTCGTATCCATCCTTGGCGACGGCAAAGGGCCGCCCATGTTGCGGTACCTGGTTATTGCCACCATCGCCATCTTTCTTGTCGGCAAGCTCGCGAAGGCATTGGCATCGATAAGCAAGAGCCTGTCGGACATGCGTGGCTTTTTTGGTGGTCTTGGGTGGGCCCAGACGAAGCGGGGAGGGAGTGTAAGCAGATACAACTTCTGCTGGGGACTGTGGCTTGATATACAGAACCTTAACAATCTCGAGGCCTGGCGTGATGAATCTTTCACCGATCTTGAGGCGGAAGTAGAAGCTGACGGTGGGTACTATGAGTCGTGGCTGGCCAAGCGCCTTGGTCGAAGATCGACTGGGCAGCGTAAGGTAGGCCGTCTAATCGATGCCATACGCAGCAGCACCGAAGACCGTATTCTCTTGCTTGGCGAGCCGGGCAGCGGGAAGAGTGTTGCGGTCCGTCACCTTGCCATGGAATTGGCGAGAGATGCCTCGCAAGCGCGAAAGAGTTTCCAGGTGCCACTCTACGTGAACCTGCGAGGCATGCCACCTGCGCCTCCTGAAGGCCCAGATGCCGACTTCGTGCGAGCGTTTGTCCGCAAGGAAGCCGGAAAATCGATCGAGGCGGCGACATATATTGAGAAGCATTGGGACGAGTACATCGAACAGGGAAGCTGGTTCTTCATCTTCGACTCGTTCGATGAAATTCCAGACGTTTTGCACGCGGGGAGTCATTCCACTGTCATTCTTCAGTATGCGGAGGCCGTTCGTGGTTTCGTCGAAGGGAAACCTAGATGCCGCGCGGTTGTCGCTTCTCGCGAATTCAAAGGTCCAGCCCATTTGACCTGGGAAAAGTTCCGGATTCTTCCACTGTCGGTTGAGCGACAGGAAGAACTGATCATGCGCTCAAACCAGGAGACGAAACTGGATGCGAAGCGCATCAGAGACCACGTAGCTGCTACTGACAGCCCAGTCTATCGAAATCCCATGTTTCTGACTCTGCTTTGCCAGGCAATGAGCCATGGTGGCAAAGCGCCGAAGAGCGATTATGACCTGCTTCACCGTCATATTAATCAACTCATCCATCAAGGCGAAGCCGAGGTCGATACGCGCTGGAACATTCGTGCTTTGGACCTGAAGAACGCGGCTCTCCGTCTGGCTCAGGCGCTCGCGTGTAACGATGAGCTTGGACTGTCGCCTTCGTTCGATGAACTGGCGCGTCACCTTTGCAATCGCATACTCGACGAGGAGAAACTAGAGTCTGTCCTTGCTGCGCTGGTGTTTGTAAAAGTACTTCGCTCTGATGTTGTTCATGCTGCACGCGGCGACCGGCGATTTGCATTTGCTCACCGCAGATACCAGGAGGCGCTAGTTGTTGAACAACTGGCGAGCCAGCGGTTGGCCATTTCGTCTGAGCAGCTCCTGACAGACGTCAGATGGCGGGAGTATGTTGTCACTCTGATTCAGTCGCAGAGCGAGGACATGGTTGCGCCGGTCCTGAAGGAGGCGAATGACCTCGTGAATCCGCTGGCAGCAGAGATCTTGTCATTGAAGAGTAACACTGCTTTTGGCGAGAACACCCACTTTGCCCTTGAAGGTTCGCGTCTTGTGTCGTTGCTGAATCTACTACAGGAGGGGTTGCGCTTCCGACCTGCACTTCGATCAGATGAGCTGGCAGATACGATTGGTAAGGTGCTTTCTGAGTTCTCGCGATCAGGAGATCTCGTCAACAGGCACACTGTTTTGTCGGTGTCGGGTCTAATGCCCCATGCCGAGCTGGAAAACCTGATTCGCAATGTAGTACTTGAGCCTTCGACGTTGATGACCCGTGAGGCATACGGGAAGGTGGGATTCCTCCCACGCCTGTCGGACGATTTGGGGCGCTGGCTTCGAATGACCTTGGCAAACTCTGTCCTCGAGGCTAGCCTCCGCTCGGAGCTGAGGCGTATCGAAATGACTGTGTTCTGGATGCCCGTTGACTCGGGAGCGACTGTCGTGTGGCGGCGTTGCCTCAAACTTCACAGGCTCGTCGAGATCATTTATTGGTTGCTCCAACCTACCGATCGAGTAACGCGTGCGATGATCAGATTCCTTGAACTGACCGAGCTAACGAACGGAAGTTCAGCTGATGACGAGGGATTCGATCATTCACGTCGCCCCCGCTTCAAGTTTGCAATGTTAATGGGTTCTGTGGTCGTTGTTTTAGTCGCAACGATTGCAATCGCCGACTCTTACAGTTCGGGCAAGATTCACTGGATGCTGATTTTATGGCTAGTGATTTTGGGCGGATTTGTGACAGGATCAAGCTGTCGTTACGTCTTTCGCTCGGTCCCAGTTCCCCTCTTCTCATCTCGGATTCTGCAAGTTCTGGTTGCATGGCATCGTCGCAAAAGAGATATGTACCGAACTCAGTTCCGGTTGTTTTTGTCCATGCTTGGATTGACTGTGGTCGGTATGACAGTTCTTGGAGTGTTCCTCTATTGCGGTCACTTGCTGTTCGGAAGCACCGTTCTTTTTGTCGGTGTTGTTTATGCAGCGATGTGCGCTGGCGGCGTCCTTATGGTCTTCGCTGGACGTCGCAGGAATGTAGAAAGTCGAAAGCGAATAGAGGATCTGTTGGAAGCATTAGACATTCATGGAGGTGCGCAGGTATCCCTGTTGCTGTCCGCGAGGACCATTATGGAAGCGAGGTGCTGGCTCGAGCATGCAGGGAACAGACTTTTCGCGAATGGTAACGACCGGCGTGCCTTTGCGAACTGGCTGGTCGCGCCTGCTACCCCCAACGACTGGCGGTCGGGAGTAAGAGCCGAAAATCTGCGCCATCTGGCCTGGAAGCAGATCGAAAAGCTCGTGAACGCTGCCTCTGAGTAACTGTGTATGGCAAGTATTTTCGGTGACACTGCGATTCAGGCTGTTACCAGTTCGACCGGTTTTCGCATTCCACGCGACGACCACCGTGGGATGGACACTGACGATGTCGGTCGCCCGATAGTCTTGTTCCGAGATTTCCAACCAAAGGGACTTCGGATCATCAAGGATGACAACAGGAATCTCGAATGATTCATGGAGAATGCGCAGCGTCTAGAAGGAAACGGGCAAGTTCTCTGGCTATAGACATGTGGCAATACGGTGCTTGCGTCCGAAAAGCCATCAAAGTCACCAAACACGGCCTTACTTGCTGCGTGCTGATCGGCCGGACGAGGCGACTTTAGTTCTTGGCCTTGCTCCTTAGGGGACGTTGGTTGAGCATGTAACCAGACGGTGCGGATGACTGCTTCGGCGGATCTTCACCCACCCGAGAGCGCTGCACTGACGAACATGTCTTTGGCCGGAGCGCTCTTCTATCCATCAAGCGAGGCAACGACCGCTATGGGTTTACATAGCTGCCGTTCGCTTCTCACTGCAAGCGAAAGAAATCCAGCAAGCAATCAAACGCCCGCTCCACCACCCCTCAATCCGGCAGCGCCTTACTCTTCAAGCAATCGATGAAATACTCCGCCGCGCCGCCCAGCACGCGATCCTTGCGTTCGATGAGACTGAGCGCAAGGCGAGGTAGCGCGATCTCGAGTGCAACGCGTTCCAGCGTGCCGCGCTCGATTTCCTCGTTGAGCTGCAAGTCCGGCCAGACGCTCACCACTCCCGGCTCGCTCGCGAGCTCCGTATAAAGCCGTCTCGCGGTGCAGACCGTCATGCGCGACGGCAGCGCAATGACCTCTCCTGTAACATCGGCGCCCGAACGCGCGATCAGCGCGGCCCAGAATGCGGGCACGCTCTTGCGCGTGTAGTTGTAGAGCCAATGCGCCTCCCTCAAACGCCCAAGCCGTCTCTCACGCGCAAGTGGATCGCCCCGCTTGACCGCCAGCGATTGCGACACATTGCCGAGCGGCGTCACGCGATACTCATTGCTCGGATCGCCTTCGCCGGTAAAGCCGATGCACATGTCGAACGAGCCGTCGCGCAGGCCGTCGATAAGCCTCGTCGTCTGGTACTCGTGCACGTCGAGCTGCACATCGGGAAACCGCATACGGAACGCGTGGATC
>Ga0153932_1000485_pt1 | contig 10647 bp, 7 predicted proteins | sample TSNJ016MetaG_FD_102273 | JGI IMG/M metagenome (GOLD analysis project Ga0153932, IMG submission 102273) | Attine ant fungus gardens microbial communities from New Jersey, USA - TSNJ016 MetaG | ecosystem: Host-associated > Fungi > Mycelium > Unclassified | place: USA: New Jersey, Wharton State...
AATGGATCAATTCGCCAAAGAGACCCTGCCAATCTCCCTTGAGGAGGAAATGCGCCGCTCATATCTCGATTACGCGATGAGCGTGATCGTGGGGCGAGCGCTCCCCGATGTCCGCGACGGCCTGAAGCCTGTCCACCGTCGCGCACTCTATTCCATGCACGAACTGAACAACGACTGGAATCGCGCCTACAAGAAGTCGGCGCGTATTGTCGGCGATGTGATCGGTAAATATCACCCGCACGGCGACCAGTCGGTGTACGACACCATCGTGCGGATGGCGCAACCGTTCTCCCTTCGCTACATGCTGGTGGACGGACAGGGCAACTTCGGTTCGGTCGACGGCGACAATGCCGCGGCCATGCGATACACCGAAATCCGCATGGCGAAGATCGGCCACGAACTGCTGGCGGATATCGACAAGGAAACGGTCGACTTCGGTCCGAACTACGACGGCAGCGAAAGCGAGCCGCTGGTTTTGCCGGCGCGTATTCCGAATCTGCTGATTAATGGCTCCGCCGGCATCGCGGTTGGCATGGCGACGAACATTCCGCCGCACAACCTGCGCGAAATCGTCGACGCCTGCATGCATCTGCTGAACAACCCGGATTCCACCATCGACGAGCTGATGGAAATCGTTCCGGCACCGGATTTTCCGACGTACGGCGTGATATACGGCGTCTCGGGCGTGCGCGATGGGTATCGGACAGGACGCGGGCGCGTCGTGATGCGCGCGACCACGCACTTCGAAGAGATCGATCGCGGCCAGCGCATGGCGATCATCGTCGACGAAATTCCGTATCAGGTGAACAAGCGGACGCTGCTCGAACGTATCGCCGAGCTGGTGAACGAGAAGAAGATCGAAGGCATCTCGGACATCCGCGACGAATCCGACAAGAGCGGCATGCGCGTGGTGGTCGAGCTGAAGCGCGGCGAAGTGCCCGAAGTGGTGCTGAACAACCTGTACAAGCTGACGCAGCTCCAGGACACGTTTGGCATGAACATGGTCGCGCTGGTCGACGGCCAGCCGCGTCTGCTCAACCTGAAGCAGATGCTGGAGTGTTTCCTGTCGCATCGGCGGGAAGTGCTGACGCGGCGCACTGTATACGAACTGCGCAAGGCGCGGGATCGTGGTCACGTGCTGGAAGGCCTGGCGGTGGCGCTGGCGAATATCGACGAATTCATCCGCATCATCAAGGCTGCTCCCACTCCGCCGATCGCGAAGCAGGACTTGATGAACAACGCCTGGGATTCGGAAATCGTGCGCGAGATGCTGTCGCGCGCGGAAACCGAAGAATCGGGCGGCCGCCAGGCATACCGGCCGGAAGGTCTGAATCCGGCTTACGGCATGCAGGCAGATGGCTTGTACAAGCTATCCGACGTTCAGGCGCAGGAAATTCTGCAAATGCGCCTGCAACGCCTGACCGGGCTCGAGCAGGACAAGATTGTCGGCGAGTACAAGGATGTCATGGCGCAGATCGCCGATTTGCTCGATATCCTCGCGCGTCCGGAGCGGATCCGCGCAATCATCGTGGACGAACTGGCGACTGTTCGCGCCGAGTTTGGCGACGACCGCCGTTCGCGCATCGAACTGAACGCCACGGAACTGAACACCGAAGACCTGATCACGCCGCAGGAAATGGTCGTGACCATGTCGCACACCGGTTATGTGAAGTCGCAGCCGTTGTCGGAATACCGCGCGCAAAAGCGCGGCGGCCGCGGCAAGCAAGCCACGCAGATGAAGGAAGACGACTGGATCGACACGCTGTTCATTGCGAACACGCACGATCACATGCTGTGCTTCTCGAATCGCGGCCGCGTCTACTGGATCAAGGTCTACGAAGTTCCGCAAGGTTCGCGGAACTCGCGCGGCCGTCCGATCGTCAATATGTTCCCGTTGCAGGACGGCGAGAAGATCAACGTCGTGCTGCCGATCAAGGAATTCTCGGCTGACAAGTACGTCTTCATGGCTACGTCTTTGGGCACGGTCAAGAAGACGCCGCTGGAAGCGTTCAGCCGGCCGCTGCGCAAGGGCATTATCGCGGTCGGACTGGACGAGGGCGATTTCCTGATCGGCGCTGCGATCACCGACGGTGAGCACGACGTCATGCTGTTCTCGGATTCGGGCAAGGCAGTTCGCTTTGACGAAAACGACGTCCGCGCCATGGGCCGTGAAGCCCGCGGCGTGCGCGGCATGCAGCTGGAAGACGGGCAGCAGGTCATCGCGCTGCTCGTGGCGGGCGGCGAGAACCAGTCGGTGCTGACCGCGACCGAAAACGGTTTCGGCAAGCGTACGCCGATTGGCGAGTACACCCGTCATGGCCGTGGCACGAAGGGCATGATCGCGATCCAGACATCGGAACGTAATGGCAAGGTCGTCGCTGCGACGCTCGTGGAGCCGGAAAGCGAGATCATGCTGATCACGAATACGGGCGTGCTGATTCGCACACGCGTGTCGGAGATCCGTGAGATGGGCCGTGCAACCCAAGGTGTTACACTCATCAGTCTTGACGACGGCACGAAGTTATCCGGCCTGCAGCACATCGCCGAGGCGGAAGTGGCGGTCGAACTCGACGCGGATCTGGAAGGTGACGCGGCTGACACACTCGACACACCATCGGCCAGCGACGCTGGCGACAGTCCCGACGACACGTCCGAGGGCGGCGAGGACACAACGTCCTGAACGCCGCCTGATCGGCGAGCACTCGTTCTGTTTCTGAAAGCTTGAATCTATAAGCTGCGCGAACCTGAGCATGTCCCAAGTACATGCCGGCTCGCGCAGCAGTAGAAACGAAAATTTTTTAAGGGAGTAATGATGCAAAAACAGTTTAAACAATGGATCTTGCTGGCTGCTTTGGTACCGGCTTTCGCATCGGCTCAATCGCTCCAGAGCCAATCGGCAGCGCCGGCACCGGCTGCGGCCACAGCGGCTCCGGATCCGGCGAAGCAAGCTGCGATCAAGAACCTGCTGGACGCAATCGACGCGCAAAAGCTCGTCGGCGCCATTGGTAACAGCGCACAAATGCAGTCGAAGCAACTGGTTCCGGCCATCCTGTCCGACGCTTTGAGCGAAAACAAGACGCTGAACGACAAGCAGAAACAAGCTGCCGTTCCTCAGCTCCAGAAGGACACGGTACCGAAGCTGGTTGATTCGGCTGGCCAAGTGTTTGCGACGGATTCGTTCCGTCAGGACGCCATGCAAGCTCAGTACGACGCTTACGCGAAGTACTACACCACGGCTGAAATCAACGACCTGACGACGTTCTACAAGAGCCCGACAGGACGCAAGTTCATCCAGGTCCAGGACCAGGTTGGTCGTGACGTGGTGAATGGCCTGATGCAAAAGTACATGCCGCAAGCCATCAAGGCGACGCGTACGCAAGCAGACAAGGAAGTGGCATCGGTCAAGCCGGCTAAGTAAGTTCAAGCCGGTCGCCGGAACCCGCGGCCGCGAGCGAGTTGTCCACGCGGCGGTTGTTTGGCGGGTTTTCGGGACGGTGCGATAATGGCTGTTTGCGTTCAGACGCAAACAGCCATTTCTTTTTCAGGCGCGGTTTCAGGTTTTACTGGCTTAACTCGCGTCCGGCTTTTCGGGATCTCTATTCATGCGCGTATTTAATTTCTCCGCTGGTCCGGCTGCAATGCCCGAAGAAGTTCTTCGTCAAGCCGCCGACGAAATGCTCGACTGGAACGGCAGCGGCATGAGCGTGATGGAAATGAGTCATCGCGGCGCTGAATTCATGTCGATTCACGAAGCGGCGCTGACCGATCTCCGCGATCTGCTGAAGGTGCCCGCGTCGCACCGGATTCTGTTTTTGCAAGGCGGCGGGATTGGAGAGAACGCAATCGTGCCGCTGAACCTGCTTGGATCGCGCAAGACCGCGGACTTCGTGGTGACTGGCTCGTGGTCGCAGAAATCGTTCAAGGAAGCACAGAAATACGGCACGCCGCATATCGCGGCGAATGGCAAGACGGATCAGGGTTTCACGCACGTCCCGAAGATCGCCGAATGGCATCTGTCCGACGACCCCGCGTATGTCCATCTTTGCACGAACGAAACCATCGACGGCGTGGAGACTTTCGAGATCCCCGATCTGGGCTCCGTGCCGCTGGTTGCCGACGCTTCATCGCACATTCTTTCCCGTCCAATGGACATCGCGAAGTACGGCGTGCTCTTCGGCGGCGCGCAGAAGAACATCGGCATGGCGGGCGTGACGGTCGTGATCGTGCGCGAGGATCTGCTCGATCGTGCGCTCGCGATCTGCCCGTCGGCGTTCGAATGGAAGACCATCGCCGCGAACAATTCGATGTACAACACGCCGCCCACGTACGCAATCTACATTGCCGGACTCGTCTTCAAGTGGCTGAAGAAGCAGGGCGGGCTGGAGGCCATGGAGGCGCGCAGTATCGAGAAGTCGTCGCTGCTGTACGACACCATCGACTCGAGCAGTTTCTATCTGAACAAAGTTGAGCGTCAGTCGCGCTCGAGAATGAACGTACCGTTTTTTCTCGCCGACGAAACCCGTAACGAAGCATTCCTGGCCGGCGCGAAAGCGCGCGGCCTGCTGCAGCTGAAAGGCCACAAGTCGGTCGGCGGCATGCGCGCGTCCATCTATAACGCGGTGCCGCTCGAAGCGGTTAAGACACTTGTCGAGTATATGAAGGAATTCGAGCAGACCAGCGCCTGATCTGCCCTTCAATGCTTCACCACGCTGGACCGACTTAATCCAAACATCGCATGGACGACGACCTTAATTCTCAACTCAAACCGCTGCGTGAACGCATCGATGCGCTCGACGCGCAGCTCATCGCGCTCCTGAATCAGCGCGCCGCGGTCGCGCTCGAAGTGGGCGAGGTGAAGAAGCATTTCAACGCGCCCGTGTTTCGTCCTGAGCGTGAACTGCAGGTGATCGCGCGGCTTCAGGACATGAGCGAAGGACCGCTTGGCGGCGATCACATCAGCTCGATCTGGCGCGAAATCATGGCGGCGAGCCGCGCGCTCGAACAAACGCTGCGTGCCGCGTTCCTCGGGCCGGTCGGCACGTACAGCGAACAGGCGATGTTCGAGTACTTCGGACATTCCATTGAAGGCCTGCCTTGTCCTTCCATCGACGAAGTGTTTCGTTCGGTCGAAGCGGGCGCGGCCGAGTTTGGCGTCGTGCCGGTCGAGAACTCGGCGGAAGGCGCGGTATCGCGTACGCTCGATTTGCTGTTGCAGACGTCGCTTGTGATCGGCGGCGAACTGGCTTTGCCGATTCACCATAATTTGCTGACGGCGTCGGGCACGCTCGATGGCGTCACGCGCGTGTTCGCGCATCCGCAAGCGCTCGCGCAATGTCAGCATTGGCTGACCGCGAATGCGCCCGAGTTGCAGCGCCAGGCGGTATCGAGCAATGCGGAAGCAGCGCGGCTTGCGGTGGGCGACCCTACCATCGCGGCGATTGCCGGCGATCGCGCGGCGACGCATTACGGACTGGGCGTGGTTCGATCGATGATCCAGGACGATCCGCACAACCGCACGCGTTTTGTGATGATCGGCAAGGAACGCACGGGCGTGAGCGGGCACGACCAGACGTCGCTGATCGTCTCGGTGGCGAACGAGCCAGGCGCGTTGCTGAAGCTGCTGGAACCGCTGGCACGGCATGGTGTGTCCATGACCCGTTTCGAATCGCGACCGGCGCGCGTCGGCACGTGGGAGTACTACTTTTACATCGATGTAGAAGGCCATCGCGACGATACGTCCGTTGCCGCCGCGCTTACCGAACTCGGCGAAAAAGCCGAATTCCTCAAGGTCCTCGGATCGTACCCGCGCGCTCGTTGAGCCCTCGCTTTCCACACGCATTTCCATACGCAGATACGCTGGAGAAAATATGACATCGCAATTCGGCCCTTCCTACGTGCGCGCGATCGCGCCTTATATTGCCGGCAAGCCGATCTCGGAAGTGGCGCGTGAATTCGGGCTGAACGAAGCGGATATCGTGAAGCTCGCATCGAACGAAAATCCGCTGGGCATGCCGGAATCCGCTAAGCGCGCAATGACGGAAGCCATGGCCGAACTCGGCCGCTATCCGGATTCGAACGGTTTCGAACTGAAGGCAGCGCTTGGCGAGCGTTATGGCGTGCCGCCGGAGTGGATCACGCTCGGCAACGGCAGCAACGACATTCTCGAAATCGCCGCGCATGCGCTGGTGGAGAAGGGCCAGTCGGTCGTGTACTCGCAGTACTCGTTCGCGGTGTATGCGCTCGCCACGCAAGGTCTGGGCGCGCGTGCAATCGTCGTGCCGGCTGTGAAATACGGTCACGATCTCGACGCGATGCTCGCTGCAATCGCCGATGACACGCGCCTCGTGTTCGTTGCGAATCCGAACAATCCGACAGGTACGTTCATTGACGGCCCCGCGCTTGAAGCGTTCATCTCGCGCGTGCCGCGCCACGTGGCGGTCGTGCTGGACGAGGCATACACCGAATATCTGGCGAAGGACAAACGCTACGATTCGATTGCCTGGGTGCGCAAATATCCGAATCTGATCGTATCGCGGACGTTTTCAAAAGCGTTCGGTCTCGCCGGATTGCGCGTGGGTTTTGCCATCGCCCAGCCGGAGCAAACCGATCTGCTCAACCGTCTGCGTCAGCCGTTCAACGTGAATTCGCTCGCGCAAGCCGCGGCCATCGCTGCGTTGAAGGACACGGCGTTTCTCGCGAAGAGTGCGGAGATCAACGCGGCGGGTTATCGCCGGCTCACTGAAGCGTTCGATAATCTCGGGCTCGAATACGTGCCGTCCGACGGCAACTTCGTGATGGTGCGCGTGGGCAATGATGACGCCGCCGGTCAGCGCGTCAATCTCGCTTTGCTCAAGCAAGGCGTGATCGTGCGGCCGGTCGCGAACTACGGCTTGTTACCGTGGCTGCGTATCACGATCGGACTGCCGGAAGAAAACGAAGCGTTTATCGCCGCGCTCGAAAAGGCGTTGTCCGCAACGGCCTGATTGTCTTGTCGGGCGTTGATAGGACGCCCTCGATTGTTCACCCTTCGCGCCTTCGGGCGCGTTTTTATCGATGTCCCGTGGCTGCGTTCTCATTCAATAAACTCGTGATTTTCGGCGTCGGCCTGATCGGCGGATCGCTTGCGCGCGGCCTTCGCGAGCGCGCCGGCGCGACGGGCGAAATCATCGGCGTCGGACGATCCGTGAAGTCTGTCGAGCGGGCGCTGGAACTCGGCGTGATCGACTCGGCCGTGCTGATCGACGACGACAACGCGCTCAAGCAAGCGCTGCACGATGCCGATTTCGTATTGATCGCGGCGCCCGTTGCGCAAACCGAGCCGTTGCTGCGAAGGATCGTGCCGTTCATCGACGCGCGCACCATAGTCACCGATGCCGGCAGCACGAAGAGCGACGCCGTCATCGCGGCGCGCGCAGCGCTTGGCGCGCGTGCTTCGCAATTCGTGCCGGGCCATCCCATAGCGGGCCGGGAGTCGAGCGGCGTGGATGCCGCGCTGCCCGATCTTTACGTCGATAAAAACGTCGTCCTGTGTCCGTTGCCCGAGAACGCGCCGGAATCCGTCGAGCGCGTCGCCGAGATGTGGCGTGCAACGGGCGCCTCGGTACATCAGATGAGCGCCGAACAGCATGACGGTGTATTCGCGTCGGTGAGCCATTTGCCGCATGTGCTGTCGTTCGCGCTCGTCGAGCAGATTCTTGAAGCGCCGGACGCCGCGCTGAAGTTTTCGTTCGCGGCCGGCGGTTTCCGCGACTTCACGCGCATCGCGGCGTCGAGCCCGGAAATGTGGCGCGACGTGTGTATCGCAAACCGTTCGGCCTTGCTGACCGAGATCGATGCTTATACCAAGGTGCTGGCGCGCTTTCGCGAGGCCATCGAGGCGTCGGACGCCGCTGCGCTCGAAGCCGCGTTTGAACGCTCGCGCACCGCGCGCAGCCAATGGCAACAAGGCGGTGGAGTCAAGGCCGCCGATGATTCCGCACAATAGTTAACTGGACTTGCACATGGAACACCTCGATCTCGGACCTTTTTCGCGTGCGTCCGGCACGGTCCGGCTGCCCGGATCGAAGAGCATTTCTAATCGCGTTTTGCTGCTCGCCGCGTTGGCCGAGGGCGAAACGGTGATCACCAATCTGCTCGATTCCGACGATACCCGCGTGATGCTCGCCGCGCTCGCGAAGCTCGGCATCGACGTGAAGAATGACGGCGAGCGTTGCGTCGTGAAGGGGACGGGCGGCGGCTTTCCGGTAAAGTCGGCAGAGCTTTTCCTTGGCAACGCCGGCACCGCGGTGCGTCCGTTGACGGCCGCGCTGGCGTTGAACGGCGGCGAGTACCGCGTGCATGGCGTGCCGCGCATGCATGAACGGCCGATCGGCGATCTCGTCGACGGCCTGCGCCAGATCGGCGCGTCGATCGACTACGAAGCCAACGCCGGTTTCCCGCCGCTGCAGATCCACGCCGCCGGCATTGCCATCGACAAACCGATCAAGGTTCGCGGCGATGTCTCCAGCCAGTTCCTGACCGCGTTGCTGATGAGCCTGCCGCTCGCACAAAGCCGACGCGGCCCGATCGTGATCGAAGTGGAAGGCGAACTGATTTCGAAGCCGTATATCGAGATCACGATCAAGCTGATGGAGCGTTTCGGCCTGAGCGTCGAGCGCGACGGCTGGTCGCGCTTCACGTTGCCGGCGGGCGGGCGTTACCAGTCGCCAGGCGCGATCGCGGTGGAAGGCGATGCATCGTCGGCGTCGTATTTTCTTGCGGCCGGTGCGCTCGGCGGTGGGCCGCTGCGCGTGGAAGGCGTGGGCCGCGCGAGCATCCAGGGCGACGTGAATTTTGCCGACGCGCTGATCCGCATGGGTGCGAACGTGATGCTCGGCGACGACTGGATCGAAGTGCGCGGCGTGGAATCGGACGACGGCAGGCTGATGCCCATCGACATGGATTTCAACCTGATCCCCGACGCGGCCATGACCATTGCAGTTGCCGCGTTGTTCGCCAACGGCACGACCACGCTGCGCAATATCGCGAGCTGGCGCGTGAAGGAAACCGACCGCATCGCCGCGATGGCCACCGAACTGCGCAAGGTCGGCGCAACGGTCGAGGAGGGCGCGGACTACCTCGTGGTCACGCCGCCGGGGCAACTGACGCCGAACGCGGCTATCGACACCTACGACGACCATCGGATGGCCATGTGTTTTTCGCTCGTGAGCCTGGGCGGCGTGCCGGTGCGCATCAACGACCCGAAGTGCGTGGCGAAGACCTTCCCCGACTATTTCGAGCAATTTGCCAAGCTGGCGAAGGCGTGATGACCGTGACTAATATATATAAGCGTGCCGTTTTCGGCCGACCCGGACGCCTGCGATGAAACCGACCCGTCCTTTTCATCAAACGCCCGTCATCACCATCGATGGCCCGACGGCCTCCGGCAAAGGCACGGTCGCCGCCGTGGTCGCGGCCACGCTGGGTTTCCATCTGCTCGATAGCGGCGCGTTGTATCGGCTGACGGCGCTGGCAAGCGCGCGCTACAACATAGAACCCGATCACGGCGATGCACTCGCGGAACTGGTCGCCGAGCTTCACATCACATTTCGCGAGGGCTTGGCACAGCTCGACGGCGTGGATGTCTCCACCGAAATCCGTGCTGAAGAAATTGGCAAGCGCGCCTCGGCGATCGCGGTCCACCCACAGGTTAGGACCGCGCTGATTGCCCGCCAGCGGGCCTTCCGCAGGCCTCCGGGGCTGGTCGCGGACGGCCGCGACATGGGAACCGTTATTTTCCCCGACGCAACACTCAAGGTATTCCTCACGGCGAGCGCAGAAGCGCGCGCCGCGCGGCGGCATAAGCAATTGATACAAAAAGGCTTTTCTGCTAATATGGAAGACTTGCTGCGAGATTTGCGCGAGCGGGACGCACGGGACAGCAGCCGTGCAGCCGCACCGCTCAAGCCCGCAGTGGACGCGAAGACGCTGGACACCTCCGGGCTATCCATCGACCAGGCGGTCGATCAGATCATCGGTTGGTACACCGCAATTCGCGTGTAAGGTGCTGGAACCTTGCTGGAATCTGATTGCAATCGTTGCAAAAAGCCGACAAGTCCGTTGGCTTTGCGTTGGAGCTCCATGAGAAACATGGAGCGTGTATTAACCCCTCAACCCCGTGTGGCGCTCGTTTTTTCTTGCAATTGGCCCGAATGTTTCGGGCAGGCAAACGCGAAGTAGCTGCGCAACTATAGATTTTTATGTCCGACCTGCAAACATCTACCCCGAATACCGAATCTTTTGCGGCTCTGTTCGAAGAGTCGTTGACCAAGCAGGACATGCGTGCGGGTGAAGTCATTTCCGCCGAAGTCGTGCGCGTCGACCACAATTTCGTGGTCGTCAACGCGGGTCTCAAGTCCGAAGCCTACATTCCGCTCGAAGAATTCCTGAACGACGCGGGCGAGGTAGAAGTGCAGGCGGGCGACTTTGTTTCAGTGGCCATCGACGCCCTGGAAAACGGTTATGGCGACACGATCCTGTCGCGCGACAAGGCGAAGCGTCTGGCTTCGTGGCTGTCGCTGGAAAAAGCGCTCGACAACAACGAACTCGTGACCGGCACGATCACGGGCAAGGTCAAGGGCGGCATGACCGTGATGGTCAACGGCATCC
>Ga0153932_1000486_pt1 | contig 10623 bp, 10 predicted proteins | sample TSNJ016MetaG_FD_102273 | JGI IMG/M metagenome (GOLD analysis project Ga0153932, IMG submission 102273) | Attine ant fungus gardens microbial communities from New Jersey, USA - TSNJ016 MetaG | ecosystem: Host-associated > Fungi > Mycelium > Unclassified | place: USA: New Jersey, Wharton State...
AAGGTGGCCGGCCATCGGATAACCCATGACGCCCAGGCCAAGAAACGCGACACGGCGCACGGGGCTGCCGGAGGAAGAGTTCGCAGGTTCGGTCACGTGTGGTTCCTTTCAGAGTGGGAGAGACAAAAACCGAGTGATGCTCCTGAGTCAAGCGGCGGATGTCGAGTTGACCAGATAGGCCAGGATGAGCAACTGCATTTCCTTGACGATAAAGCGCTTCAGGCGTTGGTGAGTTTTCTTGGTAGACATGTCTTTCTTGTTTGACCACAAACATGGGCCCGCGTGTGCGGGTCGCCACGCATTTGGACCATGGCAATGGCTCAGAGCGCGTTACTTGCGGACCAACTACCGCTCCTACACATACGCGCCTGAAGTCTTGCCGGATGACACCTGCAACGGACCTGTTCCCCTAGAGTGCGGCCATATTAAACACGAGTTGGATCGGGGTAATGGTCGTCTGGAAGCCAAGACCGCTTCGGTGAAGCCGGATGACGTATGGCAAATGATGCGGGTTACCCCCAATTATCGCTGTTTTTCGGAGTTATCTCATTGTGCGTTCCGGCTATGCCTTGTCATGCTTGTAGATCATTGCCGGTTTGGAAACATTAGACAGAGACATTACACAATGAGAAACGACATCGGGCAAGACATTACACGCATGGGGGCTATGACCCATCGCGCCCTTAGCCCGGTGCCAGACGGCTTCGGACCTGACCCGCGTGGATATCCAGGGCGTATTTGACGGACACCTCGTTGAGTACCCGAATCTGTGTCTAGTTATTCCAACATCGCCGCCCGCAAGTGCCGCCAATGGGCATACGCGTAGTTAGCCCTCTATTCAAAAAAAGTCCCCATGTTCAAACCCATCCAGTCCCGAACTCTGACGATCTCAGGGGCCTCACTGCCTACCCACGGCGGCTTTCCAGTTCTTCGCGCGATGCGTCTCCGCGGCTCAGAGAGGCTCGGCACGCTATACAAATACACGCTGGATGTGATGACCGTTGATGAACCAACGCTGGGCGTCTGGCAAGCGAAAGAACTCGTTCCCCCGGACGCGTTGATCGGTACAGAAATAACGGCGGTGATCGAGTACGAAGGAAACGGCACCTTCACGGCAGGGTTGCGAGGCAATGCGGGCAGCGCAAATCTGGGCGCTGGCAAACGCGAGATTACCGGCCTGATAACAGCGATACGCAGCCAGGGCGCCGATGACCGTCACGCTTACTACCGTCTGACCATCCGCCCGTGGCTGTGGCTGGCTACACGAAACCGGGAAAACCGCATTTTTCAGAACCAGAGCGTGGTCGAAATAAGCGAACTGATCCTGAAGAGTGATCGCTATAACTTCCCCTACGAACTTCGCTTGGCTGCCAGTGGTTTCAGGTCCGGCTTTCCGAAGCGCGATTATGTCCGGCAATTCTGGGAAAGTGATTTTGCATTTTTGTCCCGGCTCTGGCGCGAATGGGGGCTGTATTTTTTCATGGAAGGATCAACGCTCGTTGTGTGCGATTCACCCGGTTCGCACAAGCCTCACGACGTGGCGTATGAAACCCTTTCCTATCATGCACCGGGCGGCAAACGGATTGACGAAGAACATGTTCATAAGCTCGCGGTTGCGCACGAGTTGACCGCAGGCACCGTCAGCCTGATCGACTACGACTACACCCGCTCGCGCGCCCAGCTTGGCGCATCCAAATCAGACCCGCGTGGGATGGCATTCTCTAATGCCGAACACTACGGGTGGGGCGATTACTCACAGCCGCTCGCCGGGAGCATGGGGCTGTCGGCCAAGCCTAACGATTACCAGGAGGAGGCCGAATACCTGGCGCAGGTTCGCGTTGATGCGCTGCGCTGCCGCGGTCTGCGCGCACGCGGCACCGGCAATGTGCGCGGAATGATGACGGGTCGGACGTTCAAGCTCCAGGGCTATCCGATAGAAAAGGCCAACATTGAGTATCTGGTGGTCGCGACGCAGATCGATATCCGAAACGTCGATGAGACCAGTCGTCCGTCCGGGGAAGGCGCGCAATACCAGTGCGTCACTGACTTCGTGCTGCAGCCGGCCAATGCGTTCTTCAAGAACCGCGCGAAGACAAAGCGGCCGCGCTGTGGCGCGGAGACTGCCGTAGTCGTCGGGCCGAAAGATCAGCCGATGTGGGTGGATGGTTACGCACGCATCAAGGTTCAGTTTATTTGGGACCGGCAAGGCCAGAGGGATCAGGACGCAAGCTGCGCGGTTCGGGTCTCGTCACCGTGGCAAGGCAACGGCTTCGGGACGATTTATCTGCCGAGAATCGGGCAGGAAATCACGATCAGCTACCACGAAGATGACCCCGACAAGCCCTATGTGTCGGACCGGATGGTCAATCAGCTCAATCAGCCGCCGTGGGAGTTGCCCAAGAATCAGGCGCTGTCCGGTACGCGCACTCGGGATCTGAAAGGCAGCCAATCGAATCACATTGTGGCGGACGACACACCGGGTAAACTCCAAGTGCAAGTAGCCAGCGATCACGGACAGTCTCGATTGGTGCTGGGCTACAACACGCGGATCGGGGGGCGCGAGGGACGACTCGAAGCGCGGGGCGAGGGGATGGAGTTCGCCACGAATTTATGGGCTGTATTTCGCGCCAACCGGGGCATGTTGATTAGCACTGAGACGCGACCAGGCGCGACGGCACCAGCCAAGGACATGGGCGAGACGGTGCAGCGGCTGACGCAGGCGCGCGAGCAGCACGAAGAACTGGCGCGACTTGCGCGGCAGCATAAGGCCCAGCAGGACGGCGCGGATCAGACTGACGCGACAAAGGCCATCAAAACGCAGAACGAGGCAATACGCGGCGACGCGGTGAGCACCGATAATCCGTTTCCGCAACTCACCCGCCCGGATCTGGTGATCGCCAGCGCGGCCGGCACCAGCATGACGGCGGCACAGAGCACGCACATCGCAAGCGGTCAAGATGTTGCCGTGACAACGGGCCGTGACGTGAGCATTTCGTCGGGCCGTTCATTCCTCGCGTCGGTGAAGGGAGCAATCTCTATCTTTGCTTACGAGCTCGGCATGAGGCTTATTGCCGCGCAGGGCAAAGTCGAAATGCAGGCGCAGAGCGATGAGATGGCCCTGAGCGCATTGAAGGACATTACGATCACAAGTACGGACAGCAAGATCATCCTGACGGCGCCCAAGGAAATCTGGATCGGCGCGGGTGGTTCATACATCAAGATCAACGCTGAGGGCATCGAAAACGGCACGCCCGGACACATTCTCGAAAAGACCTCGTTCTGGGACAAACCGGGGCCGGCCACCATGCGCATGCCAGCTCCAGTTCTACCGCTAAGCACCCTGGTGCAAAACCCGGTTCAGGAATACACGCAGGTTTTTGATGTCAGCACCCTGCTCGGCCGTGAAGGTCTAGCGTCGGCGCTGGACAGTCAGCCATACCGCATCTATCTGCCGGACGGCACGATCCAGCAGCAAGGCATGTTGACCGACGGCGCTACCACGATTGTTCAAACGTCCACGTCCACGAAGGTTAAATGCGAAATCGGTGCTGGTGAGTGGAGCATTGGTGAGGATACCTACGATAAACACGAACTGGACGATCCTGCGGAAGCGTGATCGACGGGCGAAAACTTTAGATATTTTGAAGGGAAACTTGTGAATAAACCGCATCATAAAGGTGTGCCGTCCTCTCATCCGAAAACACCGCCCAATCCGCTGGTTGAAGTGACGTTTGTGTTTCGGGATGCAGTGAACCATCCGATTGAAGGGCTGGCCGTGCAAATTAAAGCCGGAACCGGCGCGCCGCCTGCACCGGCATGGAAGACCGGACTGGATGTGGACGATTCCGGACTGTCACCTGGATACGCAGCAGGAGTTGTGGCAGCGTCGGCAGGGGTAATCAACAGCATTCAAGGCGTAACTGACAAGGATGGTTATGGCGTGACGATTCACAACGCCGCCCGAAATCAGCCGATTGACGTGCTCGTCAAAAACCGTCGTGGCGACTACGTGCTCAAGGGAACGGTCACGCCGTCAAAGGACGTAAGCGCGTACACGGTCATTAGCCCCGAATACCACCTCGAAGCGGTCACGCAGCTCGCGCCCAAAGACGCGTTCGAACAGGACCTCAAGATTCCCGTGGTCAAGGAAGGCGAGGTAATGACCGTTGAGCGCCTGGTGAATGAATTTGGCCCGTATCTTGGATGGGTTCAGAAAATCACGGAACAGGGCAAGGTCAAGAAGGATTTCCCGACAAAGAAGAAGGAAACGTATACCGATGTCGCGACGGGAAAATCGAAAACTTCTATTACCATCGAGCATCATTACAAGGTAGTCGATACCGGCAAGCCACGAACAATTGCTCTCAATGTGCTGGGATCGAGGCTCAATTATCCAAATCCATTAAAAATCTCTGAGCAAAAATTCGTGTCGCTTGCAACGCAACTTGGTTGCGAAGTTGCCGCTGTTAAGGCAGTAGTTGAAACCGAATCATCTGGGGCGGGGTTCTGTTCGAATGGATTGCCGAAAATTCTCTTCGAGCGCCACTATTTCTATAGAGCATCATTACCAGAACACAAGCGCGCTGAACCTATCTGGCGGAAACAACCAAATCCATTTCCGAAAGTACCGGATTTATGCTGGAAGGCTTCGGGTGGCTACAGTGTCGGAAAGCCGAACGATACAGGGGGGTGGCTGCATAGCGATGAAGGTGTTATGTATCAGTATCAGCGGATGATTCGTGCTTCAAAACTCAACCTTGATGCTGCATTGATGGCGTGCTCGTGGGGAGCCTTTCAAGTTATGGGCTACTTTTATAAAGAGTGCGGTTATGCAACGCCAACGGCCCTCGCCAACAGCGCCGCGAAAGGTATCGATGGCCAAGTAGATCTATTTTTTGCATATGTGAAACATGTTAGTGCAGGAGCACTACCTGCTTTGAGAGATAAAAATTGGACATTGTTTGCTCAATCGTATAACGGATTTCACTGTCCGCCATCCTATGCTAAAAGCATGAAGGAAAACTATGAAAAATATAGTTAACGTAATAAAAATTGCTACTGTTGCATATGCTTTTCTGCTTTCAGGGCTATCCAGCGCAGGAGTCGCGTCGATATTTGACGATCCTTATCTGGTTACGGTGGAAACAGGTGGCAACATAATTGGTTATTATGCATCCGAAAATGATAGATTTTCATGTACATTTTTATTTATGGGGAATTTAAATAAAATAAAAAATGAGCCTTCATCCAATTTTAATATTTTAAATATTAAAACATTTAATATTGATTTCTATGCATCTCATTACAGATACAGCCAGAGAGATAAAAATTGGGATATCCCGGGAAACTTATTTATACGCGGGAATGAATTAATTTTAAAAACCGAGGCGCCGCATGGCGGATGCAACAGCGTTGCTGGACTGTTCAATGGCGGGCCGGGAGACGCGGGTGTTGTGCAGTATTCTAAGAGAAAAAAAATCAATGCTATTGGAATTGGAGTGGTTAATAAGAAGACTTTTTTTTTCGACAAAGCCGGCTCTGAAAAGAGAAAAGGATTCCTGGTTGTCGGAAACATTGTCGTAATCCTTTCACGACGCAGCGACTATTCCTACGTGCGATTTACCAACCCCAGTTTCATGATTTCGAATCCAGGAGAAACCACAATGGGATGGATCAAAACGAATGACCTAGAGGACCCATTCCCACCGTCGCAGAAGCAGTGAGCGTGCTGCGTGCCGGCACGACCGAAACCATAGACAACCTTAGGAAATCAAACATATGGACCTGATCCGACTCGGTGACGATACTGACCACCGCGGCAAAGTCACCAGCGCATCGACGACGATGCGTTTTGATGGACAGTTCCTGTTGCCCACTACTGTGAAGAGGGCGGCTGGTGAATAGGCCACATCATAAAGGTGTGACGTCCTCTCATCCGAAAACACCACCTAATCCGCTGGTTGAAGTGACGTTTGTGTTTCGGGATGCAGTGAACCATCCGATTGAAGGGCTGGCCGTGCGAATTAAAGCCGGAACCGGCGCGCCGCCTGCACCGGCATGGAAGACCGGACTGGATGTGGACGATTCCGGATTGTCACCTGGATACGCAGCAGGAGTTGTGGCAGCGTCGGCAGGGGTAATCAACAGCATTCAAGGCGTAACCGATAAGGATGGTTATGGCGTGACGATTCACAACGCCGCCCGAAATCAGCCGATTGACGTGCTCGTCAAAAACCGTCATGGCGACTATGTGCTCAAGGGAACGGTCACGCCGTCAAAGGACGTGAGCGCGTACACGGTCATTAGCCCCGAGTACCACCTCGAAGCGGTCACGCAGCTCGCGCCCAAAGACGCGTTCGAGCAGGACCTCAAGATTCCCGTGGTCAAGGAAGGCGAGGTGATGACCGTGGAGCGCCTGGTGAATGAATTTGGTCCGTATCTTGGATGGGTTCAGAAAATCACGGAACAAGGCAAGGTCAAGAAGGATTTCCCGACAAAGAAGAAGGAAACCTATACGGATGTCGCGACCGGAAAATCGAAAACGTCTATTACCATCGAGCATCATTACAAGGTAGTCGATACCGGCAAGCCACGAACAATTGCTCTCAATGTGCTGGGATCGAGGCTCAATTATCCGAAGCCTTCGGATCTTACGGATGAGCATTTTACTTACCTGGCAAATGCGTTTCATTGCGAGGCCGCGGCCGTCAAGGCATTGAACAAACAGGAAACCGTCGGAGATAGGCCATGGAAGCCTGACGGCGGATTTGATCCTACTGGTTTGCCGAGGATTCTCTTCGAACGTCACCACTTCTACGGATTTACGCTGCCGCCTGCTGATAAGAAAACAAAGAAGAAGGCAGTACATCCCTATGCCGCCTTTCCTGATATATGTTTCCCAATATCTGGTGGATTCGGTGCTGCTGGGATTCACCAGTACGAGAGATTTGTAAAGGCTGCGAAGCTAAATCTTGACGCCGCTATCAAATCATGTTCATGGGGTGCATTTCAAATTCTCGGCGAATACTACAGCGGTTGCGATTGCAAATCGTCAGTGGAGTTCGCAAACAAATCGATGCAGAGTATTGGTAATCAAGTAAAAATATTTGAAGCCTTCATGAAAAATGTTAAACCTAATGCAATCAAAGGACTAGCCACTAAAAAATGGGAAGATGTTGCGGCTAGTTATAACGGCAGATCGTGGAAAAAACATAATCCGAATTATGCAATAAACTTGGAAAAATATTATAATGAATTCAAATAAGATATTTTTGCTTTTCGGTTTCATGGCTACTGCGTTTTTTTGCGGTTTCAGTCACGCATCGGGTCTGCTTGTATTTGACAGCCCAAGCTTGATTATTGTTAGATCAGGCGAGCGGTTGTATGGGTACTATGGCGCGCTAGAAAAGAACAATTCTTGTATGTTTTTCTTTACTGGAAACAGCCGGAATCATGGAAAAACTAAAGATGGAGTGTATTCAACGCTCGACGTCGTCACATACGCATTAGATAGCAATCAATACCATTATACCCAGAGAGACAAGCAATACGATATGCCTGGGAAAATATACATCATGGGTGATCAATGGATTATACAGACGACCGGCGAGCCACCTGGTTGTGGCGGAGCAACGGGATTCTTCCATCTTGGTCCGTACGATCACGACGTGTTCCGGTACTACGTAAGTAACGAAATCTCAGCCGTTGGTATTCGCGTCGCATCTAAGAAAACATCATTTTATGAAAGGCGGGGTGTGCTATTTTCGAAAAGAAAGGCCTATATTACGCCTGGAGATGTTGTCACGGTACTAAAAATATCTGGTGATTTTTCTTATGCTCGATATACCAATCCAGACTACTTCAATCCAACTCCGGGGAAGGTTATCAGCGGATGGATCAGGACGAGTGATTTAGAAAATCCCTTTCCACTACCCTGAAGCGATAAGCACCGCACGTTGACATAACTATTGGCAAAAAGCCAAAAAATCCTTATCTTGCTTTTCCGGATATTTGTTTCCCAAAATCTGGAGGTTTTGGCGCTAGTGGATTGTATCAATACGATCGATTCGCTGGAGCCGGAAAACTAGATCTAGATACCGCTTTTCAATCTTGCTCTTGGGGCGCATTCCAAATTCTAGGAGAATATTACAAAGGTTGTAACTGAAAAACATCAATAGAGATGGCAAATGAGTACATGAAGGGCATCGACAGTCAAGTCAAGATGTTCGAAGCTTTCATGAAAAATGTAAAACCCAATGCGGTCAAAGCATTATGCAGTAAAGACTGACGAGGCGTTGCAGCTGCTTACAACGGGTTACGTTGGGAGAAGCACAATCCAGATTACGAAAAGGACTTAGAAAGGTACTTCAATGAATTTGAAAAATAGCTATCGATCGGCCCTTATACTGCTCGTGCTGGGTATTCCGTCCTTATGCAGTTCGTCAGAATTATTAATTTTTGATAACGATAATTTAATCGCACTTGAGTCAAACGGACAATTGTACGGATATTATGGTGCAGTCGAGAAGAATAAGTCATGTATGTTCCTTTTTGTTGGTCATTCTCTGAGCGTTGAAGATGTTGGAGCGACTCCCATGATCGAAAAAATTAAAACATTTGGGTTCGAATTAGGTAAATACTCCTATATCGACAGATATAAACCAGCGGACATTGATGGAACAATAACCATTACAGGAGGGGAGTGGATAGTTCAAACCGAAGAAGAGCCACCCGGTTGCGGTGGAAGTGTCGGTGTGTTCCACTCCAGCCCTTTCAATTCTCATCAATTTCGCTACAACGTGACTACTAAGATTAGCGCGTTAAGTATTCGCATCGCGACAAAAAAATCGTCATTTTTTAAAAGGAAAAACAAGTTACTTTTGAAAACTAAAAGTTACATCACAGAAGGGGACGTCGTCGCTGTGTTAAAGCAAGAAGGGGGATTTTCTTATATTCGGTATACCGATCCAGACTACTTCACCCCGATTTCGCAGAGAGTCACTACGGGGTGGATTCGGACAAGTGACCTAGAGGACCCGTTCCCACCGTCGCAGAAGCAGTGAGCGCGCCGCGCGCCGGCAAGAACGAAACCAAGACAACCTGAGGAAACCAAACCTATGAACCTGATCCGACTCGGTGACGATACCGACCACCGCGGCAAAGTCACCAGCGCATCGACGACGATGCGTTTTGATGGCCGGTTCGTGGCCCGCAAGGGCGACGAGGTGTCGTGTCCGCTCCACCCCGGTATCCAGCCCAACCTCATTACGATATGCGGATGCCGTCTGATTTCAAGTCTGGTGTGATGCGAAAACGCTCGGAGGAACCTATATGAATCAACCGCAAGCTCCCAAAACGAGCAATACACAACGCTTCTTTATCAACCCGCGAGCCTTTGTGCTGACTATGGAGATTGAGCCGGGCCGACATCAACTCCTGACCGAGCGCTATGACGAAAACCATGGACTACTATGCTTCCTATCTCCTATGGACGCTCATATCGAGGGCACGCTCCGTGCGAGGCCCGGTCTTTCGTACTCGGTCTTATCGACCTGGAGCCTTTCCGAGAAAAGCTTCCTGACGGATAACGGACTGCTCGTTGCGCTCTTGCATTTGGGCTGGTCTGCACGCGACGGTCGCCTGCTACTGCACCAGGACGGCACGCCTCGTCAATATGGCGGACCATTGCTGACGTGGGCTGGGGAAGACCGGCCGATAAAATTTGAAGTCGGCACAACCGCACTGTGCACGCTGGATCGCATATATGAGCAAGCGGGTCTGTTCGCCTGGCGCGAGACCTGTGAGTCACTACTGAAGGAGGCGAGCGAAGACCTGCGCGCGGCAGCTATCCAGGCGGTTCGCGCAGCGCGCACGATGACGCCGAAAGGCAACGAACCTGCTACCCAAACGGCACTGTTTGACCCCGAGTTTGGACAATGGCATTTCCTGCCTGTGACGTTCACCGACGATCAACCGATCAATGACTAGCAATCTCAAAGCGAGTTGTCCTACACGGCTTGAGAAGCGTCAGCTCGTCTTTGCGCCGATGACTTTCTTCATTCGTTCGCAAATCGGTACCGAAACATTGATGTACCGCCTCGCTTGCAGAAAGGAACGGTGATGATTTTGTCTTCGCAGCCCCGCAACGACTTCGGCGGCATCTCGGTGTTACCCCGGGGCTATACGCGTAGCACGCGCTAGAACGTCTTCGCAAGCTCCCGTGCCGCTTCCTGCATTCGCGGCACGAATTCGAGTGCCCGCGACAGCGGCGCCCGCGAGACGGGTGCATGCACGGCGATCGCCGCGATGCATTGGTCGTTTGCATCCATCACGGGCGTGGCCACGCAAACGATGCCAACCACGAACTCCTCATTGTCGATAGCGACACGCTTGTGCGCGGTCCGGTCAAGTTCGGCGTCGAGCAGTTCAGGGTCGGTGATGGTGTTGGGCGTCAGGCGCTCAAGTTTCAGCGCACGAACAATCGCACTGCGTTGTTCGCGAGCCTGCATCGCAAGCAGTAGTTTGCCGCTCGCGCTGCAATGGACGGGGACATGAGAGCCGGGTTTCAGATCGAGACGCAGCGGCCACGGCGCTTCCATCCTGTCGAGATAGAGCACTTGCGCC
>Ga0153932_1000487_pt1 | contig 10606 bp, 8 predicted proteins | sample TSNJ016MetaG_FD_102273 | JGI IMG/M metagenome (GOLD analysis project Ga0153932, IMG submission 102273) | Attine ant fungus gardens microbial communities from New Jersey, USA - TSNJ016 MetaG | ecosystem: Host-associated > Fungi > Mycelium > Unclassified | place: USA: New Jersey, Wharton State...
CCTGCGCATGCACGAGCGCCGTAATGCGTTGCCGCAAGAGATCGCGCACCGATGGGTCGAGCGCGCGGATCGACAATTTCATCTCGGCAGTTTGAGGAATCACGTTGAAGGTATCGCCGGCTTTCACGCTGCCCACCGAGATCACCGCCGACTTCTGCGAGTCGATTTCCCGCGCCACAATGCTTTGCAGCGCGAGGATGATGCCGGCCACGGCGGGCATCGGGTCGCGCGACAGATGCGGCAGCGCGCCGTGCCCGCCCAAGCCGCGCAGCACGATGGTCGCGCGGTCGGCTGAAGCCATCGCGGGGCCGGTGCAGAAGTTCATGCCGCCCGTTTCGTAGCCCGGCATGTTGTGCAGGCCGAATACGGCGTCACACGGAAACTGCTCGAAGAGACCGTCTTGAATCATCGCGCGTGCGCCGCCGTAGCTTTCTTCAGCGGGCTGGAAGATCAGTGTCAGCGTGCCGGAAAACTGCCGGCTCTCCGCGAGGTAGCGCGCGGCGCACAGGAGCATCGCGGTGTGGCCGTCGTGACCGCAGGCGTGCATGGTCTTCGGGACCGCGCTCGTGTAGGGAAGGCCGGTCGCCTCTTCGATAGGCAACGCGTCCATGTCGGCGCGCAGGCCGATGCGCCGGCTGCCGTCGCCTGTTTTCAGCACGCCGACCACGCCTGTCTTGCCGAGGCCGCGCGTCACGTCGTAGCCCCATTGCGTAAGCAGGCTGGCGACGAGGTCGCTGGTCGCGCGCTCCTGGAACGCGAGTTCCGGATTGGCGTGGATCTGGCGCCGCACGGCGATGAGGTCCGGCGCGATGGCTGCAATTCCGGGAATGACGGGATCGACTGACAGCATGACTAACTCCTTAATCCTTAATACGTTTCGATATTCAGCGTGACGGATTCAACGTGACTGCCTGCGGTCAAGCATATAAAGTCACAAAGAAAACCAAAAGACAGTTAATTTAATTTGTGACTACCGTTAGTTGTCGGTATTAACCCTTGAGTTTCCAATGAAATACCACCAGTTGCGCGCGTTCCTCACCGTGGCCGAGCAGGGCAGCATTCGCGCGGCGGCGCGTAGCCTGCACCTGTCGCAGGCGGCATTGACGAAGGCGTTAAAAGAACTCGAACAAGACTTGGGCGTGCCGCTGGTTTTGCGCACGGCGCGCGGCGTGCAGTTGACGGCGTTCGGCTCGCAATTGAGGATTCGGGCGCAGATGGTGGTCAGCGAGATGCGCCGCGCGGAAGACGATATCGAACATATGAAAGGCGCGGTGACCGGCAGCGTGGCGGCTGCCATCACGCCGACCGCGGCGTTATCGATCTTGCCGAAAGCCTTCAGTACATTTCGAAAGAAGATGCCGCATGCGCGGGTGAGTTTTATCGAAGGATTTCCGGGCGTTGCATTGCCACGTTTGCGTGACGGGACACTTGATTTCGTGGTGGCGGTGGTCGTGCCGCAGCACTTGGATCCCGGGTTCGATTACATCGAGCTATACAAGATCGGTTCGGTGGTCGTGGCCCGGCAAGATCATCCGCTGGCGCACTGTACGTCGCTGGCTGAACTCGTCGATGCGGAATGGTTGTTGAATCCGTCGCCCGAAAGCTCGACACGCGGCCTGCTCGATTTCTTTGCCGCGAGCGGTTTGCCAGTGCCGCAGAAAATTATCGAGTGCCCGAGCTTCGTGATTGCGCACGGGTTGCTGCGCGGCTCGGATACCGTTGCCGTGTTGCCCGAGCCTTTGCTAGACCAGCCGTGGGTGCGCGAGGGTATCGTCGTGTTGCCTATCGTCAACCTGCCGCCACCGGTAGCAATTGGCGTAGTGACTCGCCGCGACAGTCCACTGACGCCGGCCGCTTCGTTGCTGCTGGATTGTCTGCAGGACGCGGTGAACTCGCTCAAGTTGAACGTCCCGGCGCGCCGTTCAATCCAGGGGCGGTAAGCGGCGTTCGACCGGCGTTGACTTGATGATCGCCGTGCTTGTCTCGGCTCGCTCTGCGACCTTCGACAGAATCTCGTCGAGTTGTTCGATGGTCTTGAGAAAGAGCCGGCACACGAAACAGTCGTCGCCGGTGACCTTGTCGCATTCGACGAATTCAGGAATGCGGCGGATGGCTTCTTCAACCAGGTGCAGTTGCCCCGGCAGAGGCTTGACCCGAACGATTGCCTGAAGCGTGTACCCGAGCGCGCGCGGGTCGAGCTTGACTCCGAAGCCCTGGATCACGCCACGCGCTTCGAGCTGGCGCACGCGCTCGGCAGTGCTTGGCGCTGACAAACCAATCTGGCGCGCAAGTTCGCTCATCGCGATACGGCCGTCTTCGGATAGGACGGCCAGCAATTCGCGATCGGTCTGGTCGAGTAAAACTGGACCCGGCGGGGAAGAAAGGCGATTCTTCAAATGGACCTTCGATTTGAAGTTAAAACGTCGATGTCCGCTTATTTTACACATGGAATCCAGCTTGCCGCGCTACTAGACTAACTAGACGGATTGAGCTGGCACCACATGAAAGGCGAGGCGATGAGCTCGAGGGAAATGCGCGTTGGCTGCATAGAAATGAGTGTTGCGATGCTGATCTCCGGCACGGTCGGCTGGCTCGTCGTGTCGTCGCAACAAACGCCGCTGAACGTGGTGTTTATCCGTTGCGTGTTCGGCGCGGCAACGCTGCTCGTGATCTGCGCGTTAAAAGGCATGCTGCGCAAAAACTTGTTTTCGTGGCGCATGCTCGGACTGGTGGCGCTCGGCAGCGTCACCATTGTCGGCAACTGGGTGCTGCTGTTTGCGGCTTATTCGCGAGCGTCCATATCGATGGCGACCACGGTCTATAACACCCAGCCGTTCATGCTCGTCCTGCTTGGCGCCATAGTGTTTCGCGAACGAATTACCTTGCGTACGATTCTCTGGCTCAGTGTCGCGTTTGTCGGCCTCGCGCTGGTCGTGCGCGTGGAGCCTGCGGTGTTGGCCAAGCCCGGTGAATATATAGAAGGGATTGGGTATGCGCTCGGCGCGGCATTTCTCTACGCGATTTGTTCGATCGTGACCAAGCAGCTCAAGGGAACGCCGCCTCATTTGATTGCGCTGTTGCACGTGGCGCTTGGCATCATCGTGCTGGCGCCGTTTGTCGATTTCCAGCATCCGCCTTCGACGCCGAATCACTGGGCCGATCTCGTTGTGCTCGGCGTGGTCAATACCGGCATCATGTATGTGCTGCTTTATGGCGCCATCCAGAAATTGCCGACCGCGGTGACGGGCGCGTTGTCTTTCATCTATCCGGTTGTGGCGATCATTGTGGACCGGGTCGCGTTCGGACAACGCTTAGGATGGCTGCAGATTGTCGGTGCCGTGTTGATCCTGCTGGCGGCCGCCGGTACGACGTTAGGTTGGGAACTCATGCCGCGAAGACGCACGGCTTTCGAGTAGTCGTTCATCAAGCGTTTTTCATTCATCGAACACATTCAGCAAGCTGTCACGGTAACTATTCTTCATGAACTCGCATCACGACACTGCGCACATGGCCGGAGATCACTTAATCGTGATCCGACACGTTGCGCATGCGGGTTCCAAAAGCAAAAAACCGTCGCTCATCTGACCGGAGCGCTGTTCCGTCAGGTGTGACGGAACCGACGCGGCTGGCCATTCTCATCCCTGTTTTCCGACACTCTGACGGTTTTTGTCGGTCAAACAGGAGAGTATGGAATGTCGATTTTTTCGGGTATCTGGATTCCGCTGGTCACGCCGTTTGAGAACGGCCGAGTCGATCACGATGCGCTGCGAAGACTGGTGAGGTCTTACGTTGAAGCCAAGGTAGCAGGGTTTGTTGCGCTGGGAACAACGGGCGAACCTTCGTCGCTCGATCACGGCGAGCAGGCTGAAGTGCTGACCACCATTCTCGATGAAGCCGCGCATCTACCGGTTGTAGTGGGACTTGCTGGGAACAACGCCGTGGAGCTTCGCGAGCGGACTTTGCGCTTGAACGAATTGCCCATTGCCGGTTTGCTGGTTCCTGCGCCTTATTATGTTCGACCCTCGCAAGCCGGCTTGATAAGCCACTTCATCAACCTCGCCGATACCAGCGCGGTTCCTTTGGTTGTCTATGACATTCCGTATCGAACGGGAGTGAGTCTGGACCTCGCGACCCTGTTGACGCTCGCGGGTCATCCGAACGTTCATGCGATCAAGGATTGCGCCGGATCGCTTGAAACAACGCTTGCGCTGATCCTCGATGGACGTTTGTCAGTGCTGGCGGGTGAAGACCTGAATATGTTCAATACGCTATGTCTTGGCGGTCACGGTTCGATCGCGGCGAGTGCGCATGTGCGCGCTGCTGACTTCGTTGCGGTTTATAACGACATCAAGGCTGGGCGTATTGATGAAGGGCGTGCGCGGTTTCATCGGCTGGTGCCGCTCATACAAGCGCTTGTAGCCGAGCCTAATCCGGCACCCGTGAAATGCGCGCTCGATGTCTTGGGAATGATTCGTCCAGAACTTCGTGCGCCGATGACGCCGGCGACTGACCGGCTTCGTGGTCAGCTTGGTGCGTTGCTGTTGAGCTAAAAGAGAATCAGCGCGGCGGCGCTTAGTTGTTTAGAACGGCATGCCAAACGCTTAAAAATATCGCCGCGCTTATTTCACCAAATGCAGTCCCTTAGCCAGCACGATGCCCTTCTCGCGATTGATCAGCCAGATATCGCCGACATTCGCATGCAGCGTTGCCGTGCGTGTGGTGATGTCGGTGGGCTCCTCGTTGCTCGGGTCGGTATGGTCCTTGGTTTGGGTCAGATAAGGCGGCACTACGCGACAGATCAGCACGAGCGCGAGATCGCCGTCTTCCTCCGCGAACGCCTCCGGCGATAAAACGAAGCGTCCATGCACTGTCGTCTTGTTGTGCTTGTTGACGGGATCCAGTTCGACGATATCGATGTTCTGTATAAAGCCCTTTGACTTCGCTTCCGATTCAACCACCAGCTTCCGGCCACGGGGCCCGGTAATAGTCTTCTTGAGAACGATCGTGTCAGGGTGATCAGAGTCCGATAAACCCACGTCGACCGTCATGACGTGGACCTTCGACCGGTAGCGAATGCCAAATGGCGCGGGCACCATGAACGCGAGATCGCGGCTTAGCTTGGCGTCCATCAGCGCGGAGTCGTGCAGCGTCTTTGGCAACGCATCGTTGATCAGATCTTCTACGCGATGCGTGAATGTGCGAGTCTTGCTGTCGGTGAATTTGCGCGCCAGCGCGTCCCTGACGGCGGCCGGATCGTCGCCAGTGAAACCCGGCGTCACCACGATACTGATTGGCGCCACATCCTCCGTTCTCCCGGATGCCGCGATTGCGCTGCTGGCCGACTGAGCCTGCGCTGTTGCTGTTGCACACACGCAAAGAAGAGCACAAGCGGCACTTACGCCCGCTCGTTTTATTTCCTGAAGACTCATTAGCAGACTCCCATGGATATGATCGCGGACCGCCTGGTCTTCGTGCTGCACGAGCAGCATTCGAGTCAATTCATTGTTCTTCAATTCTATTCAATCGTACCCGGCTAGAAAAGATAAATGGGGACATTGGCGCGAGGGCGCGGTATTAAACGTAAGCTGGAGACGTTTGGGTCCGCTAATGTAGAGTTTCTCGGATTGAAGAGCATCCGGAAATCAGCCGCTAAAGGGAAACGCTGGTCTCGAACAACCTTTTCCGCTAGGGGAAGCCAATATGAAGTCTCCCGCTATTCATGTGTCGCGGGGCTCGGGTTCATTGCATGGAACATTGCGATGAGCGGGCCGCTGAAGGGTATTCGCATCGTCGAGATGGTTGGGCTCGGGCCGTGTCCGTTCGCCGCCATGATGCTCGCCGACATGGGCGCGGAAGTGATCCGCATAGATCGTCAGCCGACTGGCGGTGCGACGCCGTATCCCATGCAAGGCACGAAATTCGATGTGATGGCGCGCGGACGCCGCTCGCTCGCAGTGGATATCAAGCAACAGGAAGGACGTGAGCTGGTCTTGCATCTTGTTGCTCAAGCCGATGCGTTGATCGAGGGTTTTCGCCCTGGCGTGATGGAGCGGCTAGGTCTTGGGCCGGACGTGTGCCTGGAACGCAATCCGAAAATTGTGTACGGCCGCGTGACGGGCTGGGGGCAGGATGGACCGCTCGCCAAGACTGCGGGGCACGATCTGAATTACATCGCGATGAGCGGGATGCTGCACGAGTTCGGGCGCAGCGACGCACCGCCGGTGCCGCCGCTGAATCTGCTCGGCGATTTTGGCGGTGGTGGCATGATGCTCGCGTTTGGTGTGTTGTGCGCGCTGATGGAAACACGCGGATCGGGCAAGGGCCAGGTGATCGATGCCGCGATGGTCGAAGGCTCCGCGCTGCTCGGCGCGATGATCTACGGCTATAAGGCGTTCGGCGCGTGGACGGGTGAACGAGGCTCGAGCATGCTTGCCGGCGGCGCGCATTTCTACAATACCTACGCGTGTGCGGATGGCAAATTCGTGTCGGTCGGGGCCATCGAACCGCAGTTTTACGCGTTGCTGCTGAAGCTTTGCGGTATTGATGATGCAGCCTTCGATACCCAGATGGACCGCGAACAATGGCCGCTGCTGAAGACGAAAATAGCGGCTATTTTCGCGACGAAAACGCGAGCGGCGTGGTGTGAATTGATGGAAGGGACAGATGTGTGTTTTGCCCCCGTGCTCGATATGGACGAGGCGCCGGAGCATGCGCATAACCGGGCGCGGGGGACGTTTATCGACGTGGAGGGCGTGAAGCAACCGGCCCCGGCGCCGCGGTTTAGCCGCACGATGCCGGAGGTGAGTTCCCCGCCCGCGAGTCCGGGGCAGGATACCGACGCAATTTTGCGGGACTGGAATGTGCCGGGCGAGTTGGTCGAGCGGTTGCGGGGGAAGAAGGGGGGGTGAGGGGCAAGCACCCTCACCCCGCCGGAAACCTCACCAGAATCCGACTGAACGGCACCGACCTGTCGACAGTAACCGCGCCCGCGCCCTTGCCCGCATAGGTCGTCACAAGCCGCATACCAAGCCCTGTCCCTTGCGGTTTCGGGAAGTCGATAGGAAAACCGTCGCCCTCATCCTCCACGGTCAGCAGTACGCCGGCCTCGGACCGTTCCAGCTTCACGCGCACTGTCCCGCGCCCATACTTCAGCGCGTTTGTCACAAGCTCCGCCGTCACCAGCCCGAGCGGTGCGAGCCGCCCGGCGGGCAGCACGATCGACTCGCCTTCCAGCGATACCTCCCGCCCCGCCGTCAGTTCAGCCAGATCGGCCGTCAATCCGCGCAGATATCCAGTCGCATCCGTCGCTTCCGCGCCATCGTCCTGATAGAGCCGGTGATGCACCGACCCGACCGTGCGCACGCGCGTCGCGGCTGCCTGCAAATGCGTGGCGACCGATTTATCCCCGGCGAGATTCGCCTGCAGCGCAAGCAGCGTCTGCACAAGCTGAAGACTGTTGCGAACCCGGTGATGAACCTCCTTCATCATCAGCGCGGAGTTACCCAATTGCGTCTCCTGGCTCAACACGAGCGCCGCGAGTTTCTCCTCGTTCTCGTGCCGCTCGGTGACATCGCGCATGGTCAGCACGATGCGCTTCACGCGTTCATCGACATCAAGAATAGGCGCCACCGATACATCCCACCAGCGGGCGTCGCCAATACGCGTCGGGCAAGGTCCCTCGAATCGCACCGGTTCGCCGCTGGCCGATTTCGCCAGCGCCTGCAGCACTTTCGGGCGCTGATCGTCGGGCCACAGGTCGGCGCAATGCGTGCCGCCCACCTCCGCGAAGTCGTCAATGCTTAGCGCTGCCAGCCCGTTGTCGTTCATGAATTCGACACCGCCATCCAGCGACAGCACCTGGATGCAGTCCGTGCTCGCGTTCAGCACGCTGGTGGAGAACAGCTCGTCGGCGCCGCTCTGCGATTCCGCGGCAAGCCGTTCGCGGCTCATGGAGATGACGTTCGCGATCGATTCCAGGAAAACGATATCGGTTTCGGTGAAGTCTTCGTCGTCGGGGCTGTCGGCTTCGAGAATGCCGAAAGTCTCCGGAATGCCGCGAATGGGAACGTTGATGGCGCGCTTGATGCCGTGCCGCGCCAGCAGTTCGGGCGTGCGGAAACGATGCTCGGTGCCCAGGTGATTCGACAACACCGGCCGGCCGCTGACGAATGCATGGCCGGCGGGGCTGGCGTCGTCGGCGCCGAGCTCCGTGGTGCCGATATCCGCCGCGTCCCAGCCCACGCCGGCTTCCAGCACGAAGGTTTCGCTTTCGGGCTGATAGCGGAGCACCTTGGCAAAGCGCGAATGCAATCCCGCCGATACCGCCTTGCACGCTTCATCGAGAAGTACGTTCGCGCTGTGTACGCGCAGCACGGACGTCGCGAATTGCACCGCGATCTCGTGCTGCATGCGCAGACGGCTTACGGACCGGTCGACGGCACTGCGGATGGTTTCTTCGGGTGGCAATGCATCCATCGGGTTCTCCTTGACCGCGGTGTCGTCCAGCTTTCTTACAGCGATTGGTGCTCAAGGGTCAATTCTAACCGTGGAGACAAAAAGCCTTCATATCTGGCTGGTGTTCAGTCCGGTTCAGTCCGGCGAAAGGCCTCTCTCGGTATAATCCCGAATGTTATAATCGTAACAACAAGGTGTTAGAATAATGCATCGATTAACCGGAAAATGTTGTGCGCTGCACAACCGGCCATGCTCATGCTCGATGTTGCTTCCCAACCTGTTGTTTCCTTGCGCGGCAAACCGCTCTCCCATCATGAGCAGCAGCGCAATTCTGGCGTGCCGCTGGATCTCTCGTGGGTAGACAGCCTGCGCGTCAACCAATCCGCCGTCGCTCGGCGGGTCGGCACATTAGGCACGCGCCGCGCGGTTAAAAAAGACGCGCAAGCTGCGTGGCTGCTCAAGGCCATCACCTGCATCGACCTGACTACGCTCAATGGCGACGACACCGCCGCCCGCGTCGAGCGCCTGTGCGCCAAAGCGCGCCATCCGGTTCGCGATGACCTGCTTGAGTCGCTCGGCATGCCGGCCGGCTCCATCAAGACCGGCGCCGTGTGCGTGTATCACCGCTTCGTCGGCACGGCGGTCGCCGCGCTCGCAGGCAGCGGAATTCCCGTCGCGGCCGTCTCCACGGGCTTTCCAGCAGGTCTCATTCCGCATCCGCTGAAGTTGAAGGAAATCGAGGCGTCGGTGAAAGACGGCGCGGCGGAAATCGATATTGTCGTCACGCGTGAACACGTACTCACCGGGAACTGGCAAGCGCTCTACGACGAAATGCGCGACTTCCGCGCTGCCTGCGGCCCGGCGCATATCAAGGCGATTCTCGCGACCGGCGACATCCGCACGCTATCGAACATCGCCAAGGCGTCCATGGTCTGCATGATGGCCGGCGCGGATTTCATCAAGACGTCCACCGGCAAGGAAGGCGTCAACGCCACGCTCGACGTCTCGCTCGTCATGGTGCGCATGATCCGCGATTACCTTGAGCGGACCGGCGTGATGATCGGCTTTAAACCAGCAGGCGGCGTGTCCACCGCCAAGTCGGTGCTCGAATACCAGATCCTGATGAAGGAAGAACTTGGCCGCGAATGGCTCGAACCGGAGTTGTTCCGCATAGGCGCATCAAGCCTTCTCGCCGATATCGAACGTCAGCTCGAGCATCACGTCACCGGCCGCTATTCGGCTTTCCATCGACATCCGGTTGCCTGATCTGCTTGCTTGATTTCGCACCGCACCCTCTCTTACACGAGCTCCCCATGAGCGTAGCCGACTACTTCACCTCGATGGATTACGGACCTGCACCGGAAGACGACGGCGCCGCGCGCGCCTGGCTGGATCAACATGCAACGGGCTTTGGCCATTTCATCGGCGGCGCCTTTCGCGCGCCATCGGCCGGTGAGCAATTCGACTCGCTGGAACCGGCCACCGGACGCGTGATCGCGAGCATCGCGCAGGGCGATCACGCCGATATCGACGCGGCCGTCGATGCTGCGCATCGAGCGCTGCCTGCGTGGCAAGCGCTGGGCGGCGCGGGCCGCGCGCGGCATTTGTATGCGCTCTCGCGCATGGTGCAGCGGCATGCGCGTTTGTTTTCGGTGCTCGAATCGCTGGACAACGGCAAGCCGATTCGCGAGTCGCGTGACATCGATATCCCCCTTGTAGCAAGGCATTTTCTGCATCACGCTGGATGGGCGCAGTTGCAGGATCGCGAGTTCGCCGACTGGGCGCCTCTGGGTGTGATCGGCCAGATCGTGCCGTGGAATTTTCCGCTGCTGATGCTCTCGTGGAAGATCGCACCGGCGCTTGCATTGGGTAATTGCGTCGTGCTGAAGCCCGCGGAATATACGCCGCTGACCGCGTTGTTGTTCGCCGAATTGGCCGCGCGTGCAGGCTTGCCTGCCGGCGTGCTGAACGTGGTCACGGGCGATGGGCGCACGGGTGCTGCATTGGTTGATCACCCGCGCGTGGCGAAGATTGCGTTCACCGGGTCGACGGAAGTGGGCCGGCAGATTCGCGTCGCGACTGCGGGCTCGGGCAAGTCGCTCACGCTTGAACTCGGCGGCAAGTCGCCGTTCATCGTCTTCGACGACGCCGA
>Ga0153932_1000489_pt1 | contig 10601 bp, 13 predicted proteins | sample TSNJ016MetaG_FD_102273 | JGI IMG/M metagenome (GOLD analysis project Ga0153932, IMG submission 102273) | Attine ant fungus gardens microbial communities from New Jersey, USA - TSNJ016 MetaG | ecosystem: Host-associated > Fungi > Mycelium > Unclassified | place: USA: New Jersey, Wharton State...
CAGCACACGGCGGGTGTAGAGGGCGAACCATAGTTCGATCTGATTGACCCAGCTTGCGTGCAAAGGAGTGAAGTGGAAGTGAAACCGCTTACCATGCCTCGCGTTGAACGCTTGCCACACGGCCTGGGCGCGATGCGTATTCAGATTGTCCCAGATGACATGCACCTGTTTGCCGGGGTACGCGCGCGCCACGCTCTCCATGAAGGCCACCAGATCGTCCTGCGTGCGCCGCTCGCGACAGCTCCCCAGCACCTGTCCAGTATGAACATCGAGCGCGGCAATCAACGCCTGGGTGCCATGGCGGATATATTCAAACTCACGACGACGCAGCCGTCCCGCCCCAGGCGCGCGTCCCGGATACTTGCGCTCGATGGCCTGAATGCCGGTTTTCTCGTCGATACTCAGCACTACCGCGTTTCTGGGTGCGCGGCGATACAGTTTGCAAATCACATTGACCTTCTCGCGAAAGGCCGGATCTGGACTGTGTAGCCATTGTTGGACCCGGCGCGGGCGAATGTCGCCAGCCTGCAAAATACGCTGCACATGGCTGCGGCTGATCTGCCCGACAATGCCGCGCTCCACGGCGCGCGCCACGATCTCGTCGAGCGTCGGCGTGACCCGTCCCTCAGCTTCCTGCACTTCACACGCCAGCGCGATCAACTGCAGTCGCGTTTCCTGTGTGATGCGCGGTGGGCGACCACTGCGCTCCCCCTCCCGGATCCCTTGCGCACCTTGCCGTGCGATGCGCTTGCGTCACAGGCTGACCGTTTGCACGGACACGCCCAGTTCTTGCGCAATCATCGTATTAGAGTGACCATCATGAGCCAATAACGCGATGCGCGCCCGCATCACATCTCCCTGTGCGGCCGTCTTGCGCCCGATCAGTGATAGCAGTTCCTGTTTTTCTTTCTTCGCCAGCTTCACTGGCCTTGCATGACGGCCTTGGCTCATCCCGCCATGATAAAAAGAGATCGTTAAATATTCAACTTATTTACGGGATGTTGTACTAGGACATAGAGGACATCTTTGCGCTCGATATCTCGAAGAGCTTCACTGACATCATCCACCAGTTGCATAGCAGTCGATACCTCCCAACTGTATGGGCGCTGACCATCGATGAACAACTTGCGACCGTTTATGGAGTGATGTTGTATGCCGCGGGAACGAGGTTGTTCAACGCGACCAAAGCGCGAGCCATTTACAGTCACGTCATGGCTAGCAAACTCAAAATGCATTTGCGGACCTTCACGGGCAAGGTGTCTCGCGCCGCAGTTGCTGATCCTGAGGCGAAACTGATCCTTGAACATGTTCATCGACTACAACACAAACTCACCCTGCTGGTCGCGGAACATATGAAGACCGGACCGGACGCCGTCGCTTTTATCAAGGCGGTTCGACACATGGAGCAGGTGCTTATCGTCACCTTAGAACTATGCAGCGCATCGGGCCAAAGGCTGCTACGAAACGGCCGGCATTGAACTGCTCGATTGGTTTGACTTGCCTGAGGACGTTCGCCGAACCCTGTACCGGCGCAAATTACACGGCGCGGTGTCCAACGTGAAACAGTTTGCGGTCTGACGCCGGACATTCGCCAATCAACTGTCGCTGTCAGCTTTCAGAGGGGCCGGGTGTTCAGAGATAGATTGGCCGCCGGCAGTTGTGGGCGAGCTGTGCCGCTCTCCTCTCAAGGGTCAGCACCATGCTTCGCCGGATCGGCATACGCCAGGTTTCGGCCGAAGAAGCGGTCACTCGACCGACGCCACCAGATCATTAACAATCCGGCTGGGAAGCACCTCATGATCGGAATTATGGACAAGAGCCGAGAGTTTTGGCTACCATTCCGACTCTAAGTCCCCACATAAACAAATTAAGCAAAAAAACGAATAGCGAAGTATCAATGACGGGACATACCAATGACAATTAACAAAGCAGACGGTGTCAGCGCAGTCACGGTGGGTGAGCTACTGAAGCAAGGGCTGCGGATATCTTTGCCGCAAGGAATTTTGGGATCTCTATCGGGATGAAGACATTCCGATGCCAGTAGTAGGTGCCTTCTCCAAGGAGTTACATGACGCCCATTCAATTCGTATATTGCGGGATTGGGGACTGCTGGACCAAAAATTCTCGGAGCACGACATACGTAAGGCAAGACACGCGTATTATGGATCGATAAGCTACATCGATAGCATGATCGGGCGCATCCTAAGTACACTGCGTGCTACTGGCAAAGATAAAGACACCGCCATTGTTTTTACTTCTGACCATGGTGAGATGATGGGTGAACGCGGCCTCTGGATGAAGAAGCACTTCTTCGAGCGCTCCATTCGCGTTCCGATGCTGCTTCGCGCACCCTGGATCCCAGCTCAACGGGTGTCAGAGCTGGTTTCGCTGTGCGACCTTCTCCCAACGTTTAATGGAATCACGCAAGGTGCGCCCTGGGAGAGTCCGGTTGAAAAGCTGGAAGGCATTGACCTGACCACGCTCCTAAACAAGGGAAACCCCATCTCGACCCGAACGATCCATGCTGAGTATTTGGCTGAATGCACCGAAGCGCCGATTTTCATGATTTGTCGTGGACAATACAAATACATCCATTCCTCGGCAGACCCTGCTTTGCTCTTCGACGTGCAGGCTGATCCCCACGAGTTAAAAAATCTTGCGCAAGATCCGGCATTCGTGGATGTCGTAACCGCGTTCGAGTCTGCGGTCAAGAGCAAGTGGGATGAAGAGCTCCTCACGCAGAAGATTTTGCTCAGTCAGCGTCGTCGAAATTTTGTAATCAAGGCCAACGCTGTGGGCGCTGCACCTCCTTCCTGGAACCACGGAGAAGCAGCCGGCGAGCAGGTCCTTTGGTATAGAGGGGGGAGACCAATGACAACGAGTGGGCATACTCCATTCTGCCGGAACTGGTAAAGTCTGATATATACGGTCGCTCAACCCACACGTGGATTGAGCGACCGTATTCTTTTCGCTGGCCTATGCGCCGAGAGAGCGAGAAATCGAGGGATTCGATCTCGCTCAATCGAGCAATATCCTGATCTTCTCGCAACAATACGCTCGACACGGCGAAGAGTGCGGAAAGTCGGTTCGCGGGCCACTTGACCATTCGCTGGACAAGGAATCGCATCGGTGGTTCAGCGGTCCGTTTGTCGGTCGCGGGGTCGCGGGTGATGGCCCGCGCGTTGAATTTTTGCAATCTGCCGCGGCTCGCTATCGATATCGATCGACTAGTGGAGCCAATAGCGAGCACTCGACAACAACGTCCGTATGTTTCCGATCAACCGATCAGAGGTCGCTTAAGATTACTTTCGCTGCGTTGTGCCCGGGGACCCCGGTAACTCCGCCGCCTGGATGGGTAGACGCCCCACATTGGTAGAGGCCAACAATTGGGGACCGGTAATCGGCGTAATGAGCGATCGGTCTGCGGAAGAAAGTTTGATCGATTGTGAGCTCACCGTGATGAACGTGGCCGCCGGGTAGAGCAAAGATTGCCTCGATGTCCGGCGGTGCAAGAACCTGCTTGTGCAGTACTTCATTGCGAAAGCCTGGCGCGTATAGCTCGATCTGCGTCGCGATGATGTCGAAAAGCTTTTCATGGGCAGCGTCGTCCCATGGGCCGCTCTTGAGATGGTAAGGAACGTGGCCGCCCATGATGTTCATTGTGTGGAAGCCTGGAGGAGATACGGTCGAATCAAACGCACTCGGCGTAACGATCCACATATAGGGCCGCTCTCCCATCTCGCCGCGCTCAACGGCTTCGAAATTCGATTGAAGTTCCTCTAGATTTTCCGCGAGAGTAATAGAACCTGGGTTGAAATCAAGACCTCGCGTCGCCATTGCGGTCCATTTAGGCAGGTTCTTAAGTGCCAGGTTTATCTTGAACACTGAGGAATCTGTCTTGATCCGCTTCGCGGCTTCATATACCGCGTCCGGCAGGTCCTTTCTGTCGACGAACTTCGTGAACAGGAGCTTGGATGAAGCGTTGCTGATGACGGCTCGCGCAGTAATTATTTCGCCACCTTCAAGCCTTACACCTTTGGTCTTCCCGTTTTCGACGAGTACCTTCTCTACCGTGCAATTGAGCCTAACTTGCACGCCGGACTTCTCTGCTACTTTCTGGAGAGCCTGGGTGATACTGCCCATACCGCCTTCGACCAGGCCACCTGCACCGGCCGCAGTCGATGCGTCTCTGATAAAGGGACGTGCGAGCACATATGCGGTGCCAGGATTTTTCGGCCCGAAGAAGCTACTCGCTCCCGAAACGTACGAACCAAATGCAGCGAGGACTTGCGGACTCACGAACCACCGCCGCAGGAAGTCCTGAGCGCTGAGAGTCAGAAGATCCCAAAGGTCGTAAAAGCGCGCGCCGATTCCTTTGAATCGCCAAGCAAAGGCAAGTGCCTTCGCGACGTCCTTGAATTTACCAGTTGTAGGGTCCACCGGAATCTCAAAGAGCAGCTTCCGAAGATGAACCACGAGGCCTTCCATATGTTTGACAAACCGTGGATAGGCATCCGCATCTTCTGCTGAAAACTGGCGGATTTCGTCGCAAGTCCGTTGCACGTCATCCCAGTAGACCAATAGTCTGCCATCGCGAAACGGCTGAATGCCGGGGGCGGCGGGAAGAACTTTGACGCCGTTCGAGACAAGATCGAGATCTATCATGATTTTCGGCTGTAGCAGCGACATCCAGTAGGATGCGACGGACAGCCGAAATCCCGGCCACAGTTCTTCAGTGACGGCTGCGCCGCCGATGATATTGCGGCGCTCGAGCACAAGGACCTTCTTTCCAGCCTTGCCAAGATAGCTGGCACAGACAAGACCGTTGTGACCACCACCGATGATTACTGCGTCGAAATCAGCCATGTTTGGTCTCAGGCAATGCGCGTCTTGGGGGGCAAAGCAGCGATACCGTCGACTTCGACGATTACCGCCTTGTCGTAAAGTTGTACGACCGGAATCAATGCGGCGGACGGCGGGGCGTCATTGTTAATGAATTCAGCGCGAACTTTGCGCAGGATCGGCAGCATCGAGGGATCAAAGCCGGCGACGTAGTGCGTCATCCGGGCAACGGCTTCAAAACCAACTCCGGCAGCCTCGAGCGTAGCTTTGAGGTTCACGTAGGTCGCGCGAAGTTGCTCTTCGAAGCCACCCTCTACGAGGTTGCCTTGCGCATCGGTGCCGACGTGGCCGCTCAAAATGAGAAGATCGCTTGCGGAGATCTGCATGGCTTGCGACACGCCGGGGAAAGCGCCACCAGGAGCATTGACAGGAGTAAGCATTGTGTTCACCTCGGTTGGAAAAACTGGAAGTATTAAAAAACTGACCGCTTAGTATATAACGCCGTTTTTCGGCGACGCAAGGAAGAAACGCTTACGGTTTGCCGTGCGCCGCAGCAAAACGAAGTTCGATCTTCTGATTGGTTTGTCTGCCACGCACATCGAGAGGGATGGCCTCAATCGCTTTAGAAGCAAAGCCGTTCCGGCTAGATGGCCTTAAAGGGGGCGGACTTGAGCTCTGCCTCGATCACAGAAAGGCTATATCACCCGCTCGCTTCTTTGCCCCCGTTTCCTGCGCAAAGAAAGTTGAGCATCTGCCGGTGTTTAGCGCAGTTGGAGAGAGGAACGCTGCCCCCGCGGCGCAATCGCTATCTTTGTCCGTCGCTCACGTAAAAAAGCTGATCATGGTGATTGAGGTGGGGATTGCGTGCCACTTGTCCGCCGCACTACAGGGCTCACGTCGTGTTTGAAGAGGGCTGGACACCGGGTATTAGAGGACTTCCAAGCCATTCTGGCTAACATTCAGCGACCCACCTATGAGATGGCGGCCGTGAAGCCATGCCGCGCGGTTCTGCGGATATTCAACAGTTTCGGAATTGACCGGCGGTGTCCCAGCGCTGACCGCCTTGGGAATCGTTATCGAAAACCACCGTCGTCGTTCGATCGCGATCCGCTTGGTCAAAACACCACCCGCCGGTCCGGAGGAGTCCAAGCGTGGAAACTAGATCTGTTCGACTGGCAACTCGATGTCACCAAGGACCGCTTCGAACCGGTGACACACAGGGCATCGTCTTGCGGTCGCTCTTGCATGCACGCCGCTGCTCGAAAATCGGTCGCCAGTGCGAATCCTTTCCCGGGCTGCCCGGCCGCCAACATATGGGTCTTCTATCTGCGGGACAACCGTCCATGCAACGAACATTGCCGCATGTGTCGACGTCATCGCGTCGTGGGAGAGGCGGCCGCCAGGACCACTGCGATGCCTGAACATAGCGCCCTAACTCTCAAGGGGGTGGTTGCGGCGCTGTCTCCGGCAATTTCGCTCTTGATCAGCAACTGTCGGATTATCGAAATGACGCGTGGCCCGGGTGCGTTGATGTTTTTTTGCGAGGCGCGCCCGGGAATTTTGGGCAAAAAACCTTGCTGTTACCGAATCTCAACACCCACTATAGGGTTCGGGATAACACTGCTTTAAGATTGATTGCCGGTTCGCCCGACTGCCTGAAAGCCACGCCAGAAAAGGGAGTGCTCGGTATGCGGATAAAAAGACCGCTTCAATCAACGGAAAAAAAACAATTTTGACACCCCCAGAATTTCATGCATACTGACCCTGCGGTCGAATTTTATGGGCTGTGAGTATGGTTGTTGGACCGATCGACCAATAAAGGATAGTTTGGCACGTGTGCTGACGCTTTTGTTCTGGTAACGACGGTGTCCCTAGTAGCGCTGGCGTCTCGGCCGCCGGCTTCTGAGTGTTCCGATTTATGCAATCGACGACCATGACTGATCTCTCGGCAGTAGGTATCAAAACCCCCGCGCAACAAGGCATGCAGACTCCGCTCATGCAATTGAAGGGCGTCAAGAAGTCGTTCGGGATCCATCAAGTACTTGGCGGCGTCAACCTGCAGATGAACGCCGGCGAGGTGCTGGCCATCATCGGGCCGAGCGGCTCGGGTAAGAGCACGCTTCTGCGTTGCATCAATCAGCTTGAACCGCCAACCGAAGGAAGTGTGATGGTCGACGGTGTGACGCTTACCGCCGGCAGCCCCGCGCCAAAGAATGGCCTTGCGCACTTCCGGCGCGCCCTCGGGATGGTGTTCCAGTCATTCAACCTGTTCCCACATCTCACTGTCCTGCAGAACGTCAGTCTCGCGCAGCAACGGGTGCTCGGCCGCAGCAAGGCGGAGGCAAACGCCCGCTCTATGCAACTGCTTACACGCGTGGGCCTTGCCAACAAAGCCGATCAGTATCCTTCCCGATGTTCGGGCGGGCAGCAGCAGCGTATTGCCATTTCGCGCGCACTGGCGCTCGATCCGCAGATCATGTTGTTTGACGAGCCTACCTCCGCGCTCGATCCCGAAGTTGGCCTCGAGGTTCTCGCCGTGATGCGCGAGCTCGCCGATGACGGCATGACGATGATGGTCGTCACGCACGAAATGCGCTTCGCAGAAAATGTCTCCGATCGCGTCATCGTCATGGCCGACGGCATGATTCTTGAGGAAGGCGCATCGGCCACTGTGATGCGTAACCCGACTAACCAGCGCGTTCAGCAGTTTCTGTCGGCTGTGAGGGATCGCTAATGTTCGATCTGATCAAAAGCATCGCCGAGGCCTTGGTTCAGGCTATCCCATGGACGATCGCACTGACGGTAAGCTCATTCGTGGTCGGCGCGATCGTGGCGATCCCGCTTTGCGCAATGCGTGTAGCGCACTCCGCGGTCGTGTCCAGAGTGGCGCTTGCGGTCATCCTTATCCTCCGATCTATCCCGCCGATTGTCTGGCTGTTCATCATTTTTTTCGGGATTGGCACGGGTGCAATCCACCTGAATCCATTCATGTCGGCAGTGATTGGGCTTGCGCTCATCACAGCGTCAAATCTGGCAGAGATCTACCGCGGCTCCCTGAAGGCCGTGCCAGCCGGGCAATTTGAGGCCGCTCGGGTGCTCGGACTGAACCGTTGGCGGCAATACGTCGACGTGCTGGGTCCCCAGATTTTTCGCGTCGCGCTGCCGTCAAGTGCATCTTTCGCGATTGGTCTGCTCAAGGACACGGCGGTTGCGTCAACGATTGGCGTTCCCGAGCTTGCTTCTGCTGCCTATCACGTATCGCAAAGCACCTACAAAGGTATCGAGGTGTACGCGACCGCTGGCGTTATGTACTTCGTAATCAGTGTTTTGATGGCGTGGGGCACGCGTGCTCTTGACACGCATCTGCGCGTAAGGATTGCACGATGATCGACATTTTCGAACTCTGGATCTCTTGGCTGCCAAGCCTGCTGAGTGGGCTCAAGATCAGCCTAGAAGTAACTTTTGGTGCACTCATCCTGGGAATTCCGCTCGGACTTTTTCTGGCCGTGGGCGTTGGGAGTTCGTCGCGGATTGTTAAATCAATATCGGTCTTGATCGTCGAATTCGGGCGGGGTGCTCCGGCTCTGATTCTGTTGCAATTCCTCTACTTCGGCTTGCCAACAGCTGGACTCACGCTATCGTCGTTCGTTTCGTCTGTCCTCGCGCTCGCCCTAAACGCAGGTGGCTACACGAGTGAAATCATCCGTGCCGGCCTACAGTCTGTACCTTACGGTCAGCGTGAAGCCGCCTTCGCAATCGGTCTTTCGGCAAGAGACAGCTTCAGACTGATCGTCCTGCCGCAGGGCCTGAGGGTAGCCGTTCCACCACTGCTTGGTTTCGCGTTGCTATTGCTTCAAGCAACCTCTCTATGCTTTACGGTTGCGTTGCCCGAACTTGTAAGCCGGGCAAACGACATCGGATCCAGCACGTTCCTGTATATGCCGGTTTTAGTGCTGACTGGCCTCTTGTATGCGTGTATCTGCGTCCCGTCCACCCTAATGATCGGACGCGTTGAGAGACGACTGTCACGGCACGAATGAATTTTTCGTAAGGCAAGGCAGCATAACCATACTTAGTTCTTCATCAACAACGTGTAACTGAAGAGGGGAGCAACATGAATTGCATGAAAAGTGGAATTGCTGGCCTTTCGCTGGCTCTATTGGGTGTACTAATCAGTGAAGCTGCTTACGCTGACTGTACTCCCGCTCACAAGGTACAAACGATCACTCCAGGCGTGCTTACGGTTTCGACAATCGTGTATCCGCCGTTCGACAACGTCGACGGTTCAGGCAACTTCGTAGGGATCGATGCCGACATCCTGAAGAAAATTGCTGAGCGTGAATGTTTGACAATAAAGGCACAAGCTGTCGACGACGCCGCGTCGATTCAGTACGTGGCGACCGGTCGCGCCGACATTTCGTCCGCGTCCTGGTATCGCACCGCGGCGCGCGCAAAGGTGATGGGCGTATCAAGCCCGCTTTACCTTGAACTGATGGGCCTCTATTCGAAAGAAGGCTACAAAAAGTTAAGCGATTTTCAAGGCAAGACCGTGGGCACTGTCCAAGGATATTTGTGGGTGAGCGACCTGCAGAAGATCTTCGGCGACAACTTGAAGCTGTATCCAAATCCGGTTGCAATGGCTCAGGATCTGGACACAGGTCGGATCCAGACAGCAGTCGATACCTATAACGCTGGCATCGAAGCGCAGAAGAAGGGCGGATTCAAGGGATTCAAAGTCGTAGCTGCTGAACCGGACGACCGGGTCGCATCGTCAGTTCATCCGGCGCAGATCGGCCTCTTGTACACGAAGAGCAACGCATCTCTCGGCACGGCGCTCGACGAGGACATCGCCGACATGCAAAAGAAAGGTGAAGTAGCGGCGATCCTTAAGAACTGGGGACTGAATCCGGACGGTGCCAAGGTCGGTGCTCCGCGGTACGCCGACGAAAAGTAAAACGCCTGAGGCGGCGAACCGGAAGTCTCGTTCTGGATCGTGGCCTTCACGCGCAGTAGTGCGAACGCACGACTATCGGAGCGTTCGCTCCGAAGTAGAAGCAGACACAGGAACAGGTAAATGACATCTAATCAGACTCAAGCTGCTGGCATTGGCCAGAACGCAAAGTGGTTCGACGAACTCGAAGCAGGCATGCAGTGGGAGTCGCCGCGTCGTACGATTACCGAGGCAGACGTGGTGATGTTCTCCGCGATCACGGGGGACCATAACCCGGTGCATACGGACGAGGAATTCGCGAAGAACACCGTTTTCGGCGGCCGTATCCTCCATGGCCCAGCGGGCTTTGCTATCGCGACGGGGCTTGAAAGCCGGCTCGGCATCAAGGAAGGGACCGCCGTCGCCTTTCTGGGGATGACCTGGGACATGCGTGGGCCAATCAAGATCGGCGACACAATTCGTGTGCGCGAACGCGTCGAGTCGAAGCGCGAGACCAAGAAACCCGGGGTGGGTATCGTCAACTTCTATGTAGCCATCGTCAATCAGCGTGACGAGGTCGTGCAGGAAGGCGAGTGGAAAGTGATGATGCACCGGCGTCAGGCCGCTGCGTAATCTCGCCAAATTCCGCATACCGAAACAGTTGTATGGGGTGTGAACTTAGCGGACGTGGTTCAAGCGAAAATCTAAGGGTTTTACTATCTGACGGGGCGCAGCAAGGATCTGATCATTCGCGGCGGAGCGAACATCGCGCCGGCCGAGGTCGAGCAGGTACTTAACGGTCACGAGGGAGTGCAGAGCGTTGCGGTAA
>Ga0153932_1000490_pt1 | contig 10574 bp, 9 predicted proteins | sample TSNJ016MetaG_FD_102273 | JGI IMG/M metagenome (GOLD analysis project Ga0153932, IMG submission 102273) | Attine ant fungus gardens microbial communities from New Jersey, USA - TSNJ016 MetaG | ecosystem: Host-associated > Fungi > Mycelium > Unclassified | place: USA: New Jersey, Wharton State...
CCGCCTTGACGCCCTTGGGATCGATGTTGCCCGCGTGCTCGAGATAGCCCGCGTGCCACAGCCGACGTCGTCGGTTGCGGTTCTTCACCTCGATACACAGCGTTTTTTCGCGGTATGGGCGGCAATCGGAGAGGTGAGTGCGGACGAGGAGATTGGTATTCGCATTGGCAGTGAGGCGTTTGAAGGCAAACTCGATTTGGCGTCCCTGTGCGCGCTGCATTCGCGGGACCTATCGGATGCGTTCAGGAAACTCTCCCGTTACAAGCGTCTCACCTGCCCGGAGGATGTCCGGGTGGACGTGACTGAGGGCGAAGCTGCCGTTACGTTTCACTGGCTTCTTGCGGATGCATCTGCACCGGATCTGCTTGTTGACGCTATTTTTGCATCCACCGTCAAGTTGGCAGGACGGGCTTCCGGTGGGGCGATTACGCCGAAGCGCATAGAGCTGGCCCGTCGGACGAAGGGGCAAAAGCGCCTTGCACGTCATTTCAAATGCGACATAAGATTCGATGCACCTATAGACGCGCTCGTCTTTTCATCGACCGATATGAGGACGCCATTCATCACGCATGACGAGAGCCTGGTTCATGAACTAGTGCCTGGACTGGATGCGGAGCTTGCGTCTATCTCAAAGCACGAATCGTTCGATGGACAAGTCGACGCGGCGCTTCTTCGGGGACTGCGTGGACAGCGGCCAAGCGTTGAAACGCTTGCGGCGGAACTCGCCGTCAGTCCGCGAACGCTGCAGCGGCGACTTGCTCAGAATGGAACCTACTATCAGGAACGGCTTGACGCGGTGAGGCAGCGCGTCGCTCATCGATTGCTGGCGAATACCAACCTGGATCTTGGCGAGATAGCTTGGTTCCTGGGCTTCGAGGAGTTGAATTCATTTTCTCGTAGTTTCAATCAATGGGAAGGTGTCACGCCGCATCGTTGGCGTATTCAGAAAACCGGTGCTGAACCTACGCTCGCGTCATAAAAGCGACGGGCCTTTTCCTAATCGATCCAATAGGAAATTAGCCTTTGAATTTAATCAGGCATGCTGATGATGCCAGATGCCGTTCGAATTTTTCCGGGTCAGCGGCTGGCAAAGACCAGGGAAGAGCGCTCAAGTGAGCTTCGTCCATTCACAGCGACGGCGCTAGATACGCTGACCTGAAGCCGCCTGATTCGTTGCTATGAAGCAGTTGCCTCGAATTCAACGCACGAATCGCCCGGCGATATCAACTGATCGTGGCGTCGGCAAAGACGCGTCTCCCCCACGCTTGCGCCGAATCCCGAACTGAACGAAGTCAGTCCGGGAATCATCGCTTCGAGTACATGACGGTCTTGTTCGCAATGCCGGCAAGCCGCGCACACTGCGCGGTTCGCAACAGCGTCATCACGCTTGACGGCATGGTTCATGTTCATTGTCCAAGCGAGGCCCAGTACGCGCCGAACACATGCACTGAGAGGAGGTAGCCAATCACCACGTTCACAGCAACGCCCGCCGTGAAAGCAATGAAAGGCTTCGCGCCCGTCGCGGACAAACTACCGAGTCGGGTGGTCAAGCCGATGCTCAAGAAGCAGAAGGTGAACGCCCACGTGCGCAAGGCGGTGATCGGTGCGACGAAGGCTGGCGTCACCGCGCTACGGTATTCAGTCAGCGTGTAATGGCTGCCGATCCACGTAACCAGCGCCGAAGCAATCAGGAAGCCGATCACGAACTTCGGAAAACGCGTCCAGATTTCGCGCGCGGTCGTCTGCGTTTTCACGGCGCCGGGTTCGTCGCGATCCCAGCGCGTTGTAGCGACAATCGCGAGCACGAATGCCCAGATGCCGATCCAGATGTCCCGCCCGACGACCTTCATCAGCGTGAACGCTTGCAGCGACGCCTCGGGTGCACCGGCGATCACGCTGCCGGCATGCTTCGCCAGATCGCCGTATGCCTGTGCGGCGGCAATGCCGGCGGCATCTGCGAATTCCGATGTCCCGATCCACGCACCGGCCACACCCGTCGGCAATCCGAGCGCACGCGACACGAATGGCAACGCGAACACCATCACGATGGCCCAGACCACCACAAGCGTGATGGCCACCGACGCTTGTTCGCGCTTCGCTCGCACTGCGCCCGCAATGGCGATGGCAGCCGACACGCCGCACACCGCACCGCCCACGCCGAGCACGGCAGCAAAACGCTTGTCCAGTCCGAGCGCACGGCCGACCAGGAAGATCACGAAGAAGGTGACCAGCGACACAACGGTCGCCTGCCCGACCGCAACAGGACCCGCCCACACGAGCAGCGTGAAGGGCAGCGTTGCGCCGAGCAGCACGATACCCACCTTGATATAAAACTCGACCCGCAACGCAGGCACGAGCCATGCAGGAAGCCGCGTCAGGTTCGAGACAATCAAGCCGAGCGCGAGGGCGATCAACGGCGGCTCGAGGTTGTATGTCGATGAACTGGTCCAGGCGCCGGCGATAAAGATCAGTGTCGACACCACGAACACTACAAGAAAGCCCGGCAGGAACAGCGCTATCCGCTGCCCGAGTGCGGCCACTGCGACGCCGAACAGAACGGCAAAGACGATAAAGAGTGCAATGTAGTTCGAGAGGTGATGTCCCAGGTCCGTCGCGGCCTGGGAGACGCTCGACCACTTGGCGGGGGCGACTGCCAGCCACTTGATGCTCGTGCCCGAAGCAAACAGTAAGTACGCGATCACGATGATCGCCAGGCCGATCCAGACGGCCCACCAATCTTCAGTCTTAAAGGGACCGCTGCTGGACCGGTCGGGCCGGTGTTCGGCTTCGTAAGCAGGTGGTGTGGTGGATGTATCGCTCATGGTCGCCCCGACATTGTTATGAAGCAGGTGCGCGCGAGCACGGACGGCGCTCGCTACGTCCACCGGCATGGAGACTGAAGATGTTTGCGTGGTTCGTGGGGAGCGCCTGTTTTGGGCACGGCCGCAACGGCCCCATGCTGTTGCGTGCACCGCAATGCATGGAGTTCCACGATCGGATTATTGGCAGGCATGGGCGACATGCGCCAATATCGATTCGCTATTTCTAAATCCGAAATTGTGTATTAGGGCGGGTGCTTCGTTCTCCGACGGTTCTCCGACGGTTCTCGGACTGAGGCCGCTGCTCATCCTTTGCGGGAATGAAACGCGTACCCTACGCGTGCGCTTTCTGACGCGACGCCTCGCTCAAATGCGCGCGCACGAACCCGATGTGTTCGCGAAGGACGTAAAAAGCATCGGCATGCGCGAGCGGCATCCGCACGGTATTAAGAGACTCTTCGATCTGATCGAGTTCCGCCACGAGCGCGTTTCGCTCCTCCTCCGTCGAGCTGTCCAGCACGCTGCGCTCGATGGCGATCAGCGCACCGTAATACCGATAGATCCGCGATCTCACGCGCCACGCATACAGTGCAGGGATCAGCCGCAAGACCGGAATCAGCAGCACGGCGACGGGCAGCAGCAGAACCAGTATCCGGTCTGCAATGCTGGCGAGCCAGAAGGGCAGCACGCGATAGAGGAAACTCTTGCCCGACTTGTAGTAGCGCGTGGCCTCTTCGCTGATGGGGTATTCGCGGGCAATCGGACTGGGAAATTGCCCGGCGTTTTGCAGCAGCCCCGGCATCCCGTGGACTTCCTGGGCCGCTTCGATGATCAGATCCGAGATGGCCGGGTGCAGGTTTTGCCGTGCGAGGATTTCGACGGTCGGGCCGATCAGATGCAAGGTCTGCGGAGGTATCTTGCGCCGGAGATCGAGCACGCCGGTCGGCAGGTCGATTTCGTCCAGAGACGGAAAGAGCCGCGTGTAAGCGCTTGCTTCCGCGAAATCCATCACGGAGATTCCCGGGATGCCCAGCAGCCTCAGCATCAATCCGCGCGTGGTCGAATCGCCGTTGAGCATGGCAGCATCAACGTTGCCGCTCACCAGTTGCTTGGCCGCGTCCATGCCGTCGAGCGGTACGAGTTGAGTGTCGCCGCCCGGGGCTATGCCGTTGGCCTCGAGCAGGCTGAGCGACAACCGGCGGGTGCCACTGCCTTCGCGGCCTATCGCGATTCTCTTGCCCTCCAGGTCCGACAACTGCGTCAGCCCCTTGCCACGATAAAACACCACGAGAGGAACGTAAAAGACGCTACCAAGCGACATAAGCGATGACCTGGCCGCCGCATCCGATACACCGCCCTGAACCAGCGCAAGATCGACATGGCTCTTGGGGTCCATCAGTCGTTGCAGGTTCTGCACCGATCCATCCGATTGAAGCACTTTGAGGGTCACGCCATTGCGGGCCAGGATCTTCTTGTACTCGTCGGCGGTATGCAGGAGCGCGCTGTCTTCAGGACCCGCGCTGATCGTGATGGTTCTGGGAGGAGCCGGGTCGGCCAGCCACACGATCAAGCCGATCAGGACAATGAAAAATAACGCGAAGGGTGCGGACGTCAGCGAGAGGTCACGCCAGGCCACATGAGAGTGGTCGTGCAGAAGACGCGGCGGATGCGGACGATGTTGTTTCATGAGACCCCGTGGGAAAAGCCTCACACTTTTAGGAATGACACCAAGCCGTGGGCAGACAGTGCTCAAACAGAGCAAAGTCTATGCCTTAACGAATATCCGCAGGATACCCCAGCAGAAATCCCGGTGCGTCGAATACCAGGATCACTGCCGTCAATTCAGAGGAGTCAGTCAAACCCGGTCCGTTCATCCAACCGGTTCGCCGAGGTTGAGCATCAGGCGGTTGGCCCACGCGAAAATGGCGATGGAATGAATCAGGTCGAGGATCTCGTCGTCGCTCAAACCAACCTCTCGCAGCGCCCGCAACTGTGCAGGTTCAACCTGACCCGGCATCAGCGTCAGGTCGATGGACGCCAGCACGATCGCCTTCTCGCGTGGCGACGTTCCAGCGGTTGCCGGGTCGTTAAAAACCTGTTCAATCACATCGTCGCGTTTCGCCAGCTGCTCAAAACGCTGCGCATGCACGGACGCGCAATACACACAGCCATTGACCCGCGAAACAACTGTTGATGCTAACTCGCGCTCCGCACGCGGCAAGCCGCCCGGCGCATACATGATGGCGTTGAAGGCCGCCGAGCGCTGACGCAGGATTTCCGGCTGATGCACGAGGAACAGGTAATAGTCGGATTCCTTCGCCTTCGGATGACTTTCTTCCAGCACGGTGATCTGCTCGGGGGAGGCATCGGCGAGCGCTACTACGTCCAGCCATGCGTCCCATCCCAGCACGCGATTCGTGAAGCCCTGCGCTTCAATTAACCGGCTCATGCTGCCTCCGTTGCATTCAAGACCTGCAGCGCGCGCAAACCGGCCGTCAGGCGAATCTGATATGAGAGAAAGGCGATTAGCTGCGCAAGCGCGACCACGGCGGGTGTCGGAATGCCGGCGGCGGGCAATTGTTCGAGCGCGGTTTTGTCGCCGTCTATGGGTGACTGGATCAGCGTGCGCGTGAAGATGAGCATCGCGCGCAAGCGAGGTTCTTGAGCGTCGATCGACCCTTGTGCGATCTGATCGATCACGGCGCGGTCCGCGTTGATCGAAGCAAGCCGTTCCGCATAATGTGTCGCTAACGCAGGGGCATTCGACAACGTGCACGCATATAACGCCACAAGCAAGCGGTCACTCAGCGACAGATCCGGCAGCGCGGGATCGAATAAAGCGTCGGAGCTGCGCTGCGTGGCGGCGGCGACCTTGTCGCGTTTATGTCGCGTTAGGTAAGCCGCTGATCCGGGTGTGAGGCCCGCAATCCGGTCGACAATATCGGTGCTGAGGTCGTAGGTGTCTGTCATGGTTGCTCCTGCCTCAAAGAATTGTGGGCGCCTTGTGATGCGCGAGAATTGACGGCTGCGCCGAGAAAAGCCAGCACTTCGCGCCACGATGATTCATCGGCGCGTGCGTTCGCCGCCGGCTCGCCGCCGCCCGTGCTGATGCGTCCGGACACGGGATGCGCATAGACAAGTTGCGTGGTCGGCACGTACGGAAAAACGATTGCGTGGCCGGCGTTATCGAAGTCGAGATGACGCACCGGGTACGCATGCTTCTCCCGTTCGAGCCGATCCACGATCATGCGTGAATAGTCGGAGGAGGGCCACGAACCGTCGTCGGTAGCGGAGAGCAGCAACACCGGGCCATCGGTCTTTTCGACGTGAATCCGCGCCCGCTCCACCGCTTCGTGGTCGAGTAATGCCGTCCGGATTGCGCGTTCGTGGCGATGCGGCGGCGGGCCATCGTCGAAAGGTTTCCAGCTGGCCGTGCGGTTGTTTTCCCACAAGTGCGGCAGGGGCTTGCCGTCGAGCAGCCAGGTCGGACCTTCGCGACCGGTTACGGGATCGGCGGCGTTCTGCGCGCTATGAATGACCGCGCCGGGCACATAACCAATCACTGCCTTGACACGATCCGGATACGTCGCGCCGAGCAGGAACGCGAGTTCACCACCGCGCGATTGCCCGCTCACTGCAATGAAGCCAGAGGCCGGTTGCAACTCGCGCGCGATCCAGTCGAGCGCGCGGCGAAAGTATTCGAGCGGCGTATTGGAGATGTAGTCGGACAGCCCAGGCGTCTTGAAGTAACCGAGTGCGAGGGCCGCGTATCCGCGCGATGCGTAAAGCGCGCCGCGCGGTTCATTGATGCCACCACCCGATCCGTTCAGCACGAGCACCGCCGGATGAGGCCCAGGTGTTGCCGGCAGGAACACCGTGCCCACACAGCCGTCAACGCGCATGTCGCGCCGTTCCACACCGGGCGCCATCAGCCTCTGGATCAGCAGCGTCGCGCTCAACACCTGTCCGCGTTCATCGATCACTTCGATGCAGGTCGATAACGCGTCCGAGACATCGGCGGGAAACACCTCGCGGTTGCCTGCAACGACCGGAACCTGCGACCAGATGAGCCCCATCGCCGATACACCGCTGTAGTCGCCTTCAACCGGCGCACCCCGGGCAAGGTCGATGACGCCGTGGTCATCCGCTCGAAAGATCGCGCGGCTGGTCCAGACCGCGCCTGCGCCGCGCACGGTCTGTGTGCGAAGCGTCAGCAATGAGCCTGCGCGCGCGCCGCTCACTGCAATGCGCCGGGCGATATCGATCAGATCATCGCCGGGTGTCGCCGTGATATCGATCATGTCGGCCTCAATTGCCGCTGCGCGTAACCATCATCGCGGTCGTCCGGTCGCTTACTATCGGCGTCACGTTCAGGCCTTTCTTCGCGGCCCAGATGTTCTCGTAGTGAAAGAGCGGAATGATGCCCACGTCGTCACTCGCGACCTTCACCGACTGACGCAAGATGGCTTCGCGTTTGGTGGCATCGAACTCGGCGGTGGCAGCGTCGAGAGCGTGGTCAACGGCCGGGCTGCTATAGCGGCCCCAGTTCGATGAACCAATGCCCTTTTTCGCATCGACGGTGCCCAGAATGTTGACGAGCGCATAGCTCGCTTCGCCCGTGCCGTTGCCCCAGGCAATCATGCTCATCGCAAACTCGTTCTTGTTCGCGCGGCTGGCGTAACTGGCCCACGGCATCACTTCGACTTTCGTCTTCACGCCAATGCGCGTCCAGAATTGCGCCACGGCCTGTGCTGTTTCAGGTGCTTGCGGATAACGATCGTTAGGCACGCTGAGCGTCAGTTGGAAGCCATCCGGAAAGCCCGCTTCGGCCAACAGTTTCTTTGCCTGTGCCGGGTCGTTGGGAATGTCCTTCACGTCCGGGTTATAGCCGAAGGTCTTGGCCGGCATCCACTGGTTGGCGACCGTTGCCGCGCCTTGCAGGATGCGGTCGGTGATGGCAGGGCGATTGATTGCGAGCGACAACGCGCGGCGCACGCGCACATCGAGCAGCGGGTTCTTGGCTAATGGCTTACCGGCATTGTCCGTAATGTACGAGCTCGGTCCTTCACGGAAACTCGGTTGCAGTATCAACACACGCAAGCCCGGATAGGCGAACACGGATACCTTTGGCGACTGTTTGAGACGCGGCAGGTCGGAGACGGAGACCTTGTCGATCATATCTACGTCACCCGACAGCAGGGCCGCCGTGCGAGCTGCGGCGTTGCTTACGTAGCGGTAGTTCACCTTGTCCCAGATCGGCTTGACGCCCCAATAAGCATCGTTACGCGCCATCACTACGCGATCTCCGGGCGTATACGAAACGAACTTGTAGGGCCCTGAGCCGATCATTGCGCGGCCGGAATTGTAGTCCTCCGTCGTCGACTTTTCGCCTATATGTTTACTCACAATATGAACCGATGTCAGGTTCAGCGGCAGGTCCGGCGTCGGCGAACTGGTCTTGATGATGAGCGTGTATGGATCGGGTGCAGTAACGGACGCGATGGTTCGCAGATATCCCGCGAACGTGGCGATCGTCCCCGGCACATTGCGGGCTCGCTGATACGAAAAGATCACGTCGTCCGCAGTGAATGGCGTACCGTCCTGCCACTTGACATCATGGCGCAGCTTGAATTCCCATGTGTCGTTGCCGGTCGATTTCCAGCTTGTCGCAAGGCCGGGCGCGAGCACGTTGTTGTGATTCTCGACCAGCAGATCCCAGAAGTGCAGGTCGACGGAGCGGTCGCCCGCATAGTTGTTCAGTTGCGGATCGAGCGACGAGAGCGGATCGGCGAACGCAACGTTGAGCGTCTGCGCCGACGCGCCCGTGCTGAACAATGCGGCGCTGGCGAGCGTGGCGGCCAGCGTGGAAAGGATCAAGCGGTTCACGATGCAATTCCTTTTTCTTAGGTGTGTTTTGAATTTAGCGGGCGTCGTTAAGATGACACGCGCTGACATGCTCGATAGCGATGCCGCGCAACTGCGGCACTTCGGTCTTGCAACGTGGCATCGCGTGCGGACAGCGTGGATGAAAATGGCAGCCCGATGGCGGCGCGAGCGGGCTTGGCATCTCGCCGCGAATCGCGGTGAAGTGCTTTTTTCGTGCATCTATACGTGGAATCTCCGCCAGCAAGGTCTGCGTATAAGGATGATTCGGATGACGGAATATTTCTTCCACGGGTGCGCTTTCCACCACGCGCCCGAGGTACATGATCACCACGCGATCCGACAACTGCTCGACCACGCCCAGGTCGTGACTGATGAACAGGTACGTAAGATTGAGCTGCTCGCGCAGGTCCATGAAGAGATTCAGGATCTGCGCTTGTATCGATACATCCAGCGCGGCGACCGCTTCGTCACAGACGAGCATGGACGGGTTGACCGCGAGCGCTCGCGCAATGCCAATGCGTTGCCGCTGACCGCCGCTGAACTCATGCGGATATCGGTCGGCAAGCGACGGATCGAGGCCTGCGCGTTTTAACTGCGCCGCTACGTAGTCGTCCAGATCGACGCGGTCGGCCATGCCGTGAATGAGCGGTGCTTCTCCCACGATATCGCGAATACGCCTTCGCGGATTCAGGCTCGAATACGGGTCCTGGAAGATCATCTGGATCGCCAGCCGCGCGGCGCGCGATTCGGTTGGCGACATGGCCGCGCGGTCTTGTCCGTCCACGAGCACATCGCCTTCTGTTGGCGCAATGAGGCCCGAGACAATGCGGCCGAGCGTCGATTTCCCGCAGCCGGATTCACCGACCAGACCGACCACTTCGCCCGGTGTGATCGCAAGATCGACATGGTCGACGGCTCGCGTCACCGCTTGCGCCGCGAGTATGTTTCGCTCGCGCAGCCAGCGTGTCGCGGCGTTCTCATCGCGTTCGCCAAAGCGCTGGCTGACGTCGCGCAGTTCAATGAGCGCGCGTGCTTTGATCGCGCTCATGTCGTGGTCTCCACGCGGAGATCGGAACGCCTGCCGGGATGAAAGCAGCGCACGAGATGCGTGCCATGCTCGGACGCTTGCGCGGCAGGCGACGGTCCAAGTACCGGAGGTGTCGAGCAGACCGCCGTGGCCCGCGTGCAGCGCGCGGCGAATGCACAGCCCGGCGGCAATGAGCGCAGATCAGGTGTGATGCCCGCAATCTGCGTGAGCCGTTTGCCGCGCGTGTTGAGACTCGGCAAGCTGTCGATCAGACCGGCAGTGTACGGATGCTGCGGATGGTCGAGCACCGCGTCAACGGTGCCCTGCTCAACGATGCGGCCCGCATACATCACGGCGATGTCATCGGCGAGACCTGCGACCACGGACAAGTCGTGCGTGATCCAGATCAGCGACGTGCCTTGCGTGCGCACGAGCGTCTGCACCTCGGACAAAATCTGCGCCTGGATGGTGACATCGAGCGCGGTCGTGGGTTCATCGGCAATGATGAGGTCCGGCTTGTGCAGCATCGCAATCGCGATTGCCACACGCTGGCGCATGCCGCCCGACAACTGATGCGGATACGCACGCAGGCGTTCGTCAGGACTGGCAATACCCATGGCCGCCAGGGCTTCGCTCGCCTGTTCTCGCGCGGCGCTTCGGCTTACACCGCGATGCGCTCGCACCGCTTCGATCATCTGCGCATCCACGCGCTGCACGGGATTCAGCGTGGACATGGGGTCCTGGAACACCATCGCAATGCGGCTGCCGCGCAGGCGCCGCATGTCCGCTTCGGGCAAGCCGACAAGGTTCTTGCCCTTGAACAATATCTCGCCACCGACCAC
>Ga0153932_1000491_pt1 | contig 10553 bp, 10 predicted proteins | sample TSNJ016MetaG_FD_102273 | JGI IMG/M metagenome (GOLD analysis project Ga0153932, IMG submission 102273) | Attine ant fungus gardens microbial communities from New Jersey, USA - TSNJ016 MetaG | ecosystem: Host-associated > Fungi > Mycelium > Unclassified | place: USA: New Jersey, Wharton State...
CTTGATCGCGTCCTGAATGAAGAAGACGGGCATGTTGTTGCCGACCAGGTCGAAGTTGCCTTCGTCGGTGTAGAACTTGACGGCGAAACCACGCACGTCGCGCACGGTGTCTGCCGATCCACGTGAACCTTGCACCGTCGAGAATCGTACGTACACCGGCGTTTCTTTATTCGGGTCCAGCAAGAAAGCCGCTTTCGTCAGGTCCGTATGCGCCTTGTACGGCTTGAACACGCCATGCGCGGCCGAACCGCGTGCATGCACGATACGCTCCGGAATCCGCTCGTGGTCGAAGTGCGTGATTTTTTCACGCATGATGAAATCTTCGAGCAGCGAGGGGCCGCGAGGACCGGCTTTGAGCGTGTTTTGATTATCGGAAACCTTGACGCCCTGGTTGGTCGTCAGCGCTTGATTCGTCGCATCCGAGCGGAACTGCTCAAGACTGTCGAGCTTGGGGTTGGTATTGTTTTGTGACGGTGTGCGCGCAACTGCGCTGGTGTTGTTCGACGGCGCGGCGGCGCCCGCATTCTTCTTCGAGGTCGGCATTGGGGAAACTCCAGAGTGCAGTTGAAGTGGCGCATTTCACATACGCTCGTTCGTCCGTTCGCAACTTGTGTTCCCGCCAATGCCGTGCCTGAAGACGTACCTGAAGACGTCCTTCAGACCCTCGCTAAATCATTGCTCGCTACCTTGCTGCGATCTTGCGTTGCTGCAGTGCGCGAATCCGGCCCATGGCTTCGTGGTCGGTAGTCGCTGCCTGATACATCTTCGCGAGATCCGCCTTCAATTGCGTGCGCGAACCGCCGTCGAGATAAATCATGTGGCCCGACGGATAGAAGTTCGCCGTCAGATTTTCCCGGACGGTTTTATCGATGAGCGGCATTTCCTGCAGGTCGATGATCGTCTGGTAGAACGGCGTCACGAAGTCGTAGAAACCATTCGCTGACAACACCTTCAAATCAATATTCAGCGCCATCACCGCAGCCAGATCGCCGGCCGTGTAGAGAATGATGTTGCCCTGCGCGTCCATCCCTTTCTCGGCGCCGGTCGGATCCTTGTGATGAAAATCCCAGTTGGCAAAAGCCTGGTCGTTGAGGTCCGTGAACGAAGACGTGGACGTGAACTTCAATTTCTCGTTCAGATACTCGTTCCACATCGCCGTGTACACGCCTGTCACCGCGGTCATGGTGGGATCGTTGCCGCCGGAGTTCGGATCGATCTTGCCCGCAATCCCCGTTGAAATAGCCGTCACGCGACCATCGTAGGAACCTAGCGCCTCGCCTTTTGACTTCAGCAGCGTGGTGAGAAAGAGCGAGTTGCCGCGGCTGTCGTAGGACGCCACGTCGAGACTCCATGCAATCAGCGTAGCTTTGTCGATGCCCGTGTATTCGGACAGCTTCTCCACGGTGTCGTTGTCCGTCTGCGGGAATTTTCGCAGTGCCGCAATGTAATCCGTCCGCGAGAATTGCGCGACTTCCTCGGCGAACGTCAGCAGATCCGTGGGCCGCGGATGCACACCCAGCTTTTTATGAAACCAGGCATCGGCGGCGGCGGTCGGCAACGCGCCCACCGGATTGCCGGATTGCGTGTAGTCGAGAATCGATGACTGCAGCGTGATGCCGTTCAGGTCCACGCCGTCTTCATGCAAGAGGTACGCGAGCACACAACTGCGCGCCGTGCCGTACGACTCGCCATATAGAAATTTCGGCGAATTCCAGCGATTGTTTTTTGTCAGGAAGCGCTTGATGAATTGCTTGAGAGAATTCGCGTCCTGATCGACGCCCCAGAAATCGCGATTCTTGTTCGGTGCAATGGCCGCCGAATATCCGGTGCCAACCGGGTTGATGAAAACCAGGTCGCTCTTGTCGAGCAAGCTGTCCGGGTTGTCCTCCATCTGGTAGGGCGCGGGCGGCGTGAACGCAGGCGTGGAGGTCTTGATGCGTTGCGGCGCGAAGGACCCTAGCAGCACGAATACCGACGACGACCCCGGTCCGCCGTTATAGAAAAACGTGACCGGGCGCGATTCTTCCGTCTGGTTATCCTGCGTAAATGCAACGTAGAACAACTTGGCGTCCGGCTTGGAACTGCTCGGATCGACGATCACAAGATGCCCGGCCGTCGCCGTGTAATCGATCGTCTTGCCGCCTATGACGGCCGAGTGATGCGTAATGGCGGCGCTTTCATCGGTCTGGGTCGCATCGATGGAATCATCGGGACCGTTGCCGTAAGCGGTGGGATCGAAGTAAGGCTGATCCGCCCCGGATGAAGGCCCGGATGAAGGCGGAGTTGAAGAGGGGGTTGAAGACTTTTTCGCCGCTGAACTGGAGTTCGTCATGATTGCTCCTTTGCCGGTGTTGTTGGAGTTCTTGCCTGGCCCATCGTCATCGCACTGTCAAAACTGAACCAATCAACCTGAACCGCTACTTCAGCGCGGCCGCGACTGTTGCGCCGTCCGGGCTGCCGAGCCCCGTACACGCGTCCCATCCCGCTGCCGCCTCGAAGCTGCCGTTATTTCCCTTCGTGATGTCATGTCCCGCGGTCTTCGCGCCGTACAGCTTGGGGTTGAGGAAACCCGCCGGCTTGCCCGCCGCCGCGTTGATCCGGGCGATCAGCCCCGCCCATAGCGGCGCGACCGCGCTCGTGCCGCCCACGACAGTCTGCGTCCCGCCAATGATCACATCGTAGCCGGTGATCGGCGACGCGTCGCCTGCAACATCGGGTACACCGCGTTTGGTCAGCGCCGATTTCCCGCCGCTGGCCCGCGTAACGCTCAAGCCTTTCTGCCAGACCGGCAACGCAAACACGGCGCTCACGCCGCCGCCGGTTGCGCCACCCTGGTCGCCGTCGTTCCACACGACTTCGCTGCTGATGCCGCTCTTCGTCGCCCGCAATTGCGTGCCGCCACACGCGAGCACATACGGGCTGGAGGCCGGGAAATCGACTGTGTCCTGGCCGCCTGCGGCGCCGTCGCTGGAGCCGCTGTCGCCGGAGGCCACGCACACGGTCACGCCCAGTGCCGCGGCCGATTGCAGGACTTCATCGAAGGCGTTTTGCGATTGCGGCGTCCAGTTGGTTTCCGGGCCGCCCCAACTGATCGAGATGACCGATGGTTTGTTCGTATCGTCGTGGATCGCGCGGTTCACGGCGTCGATAAACCCCGCGTCGCTGTTGGCCGTGAAATACACCGCGATAGTCGCGCCCGGCACGATCGCGCCAATGATTTCGATGTCCAGCGTCACCTCGCCGTCCGGCCCGTTCGGATTGCCTGTCGGCGAGTTCTTGGCCTGGTCGACGCCGACTGAAACCACGTTCGGCTTGCCCACGCCCAATTGCGAAAAATAGGCGCTCAGGTCGCTTTCGCTATACCCGCCGCCCAGTTCGATGATGCCCACGCACTGGCCGCTGCCGTCGCCGCTCGGGAAGTCGTAGAGCTGCGCGAGATCAAGCGGTGTGTACGAGGTGCTGGATTCGCTGCGCGCCGTCTGGAACGGCGGCCGGAAGCGGAAATGCGGGCGCGCCTGCGGGCGGCTGTCCAGACCCAGCACGGCGGTCACCGTGTCCTTCATATCGTCCGGCACGTTCACAGGTCCCGTGCGCCCGCGATATTCGCCTATCGCATGATGTTCGAAGCGCTCCAACTTGACGCCGAAGGCCGCGCTGAACTGGGCGATGGTGCCCGACAGCACCACGCTGCGCGAGCCTGCATCGGCGCGGACTACGCTCAGACTGTGCGCCTTCGCGAACGCTTCGGTCTTGGCGACATCCGCAGCCGATGCTCCGAAGCGTTTGGCAAACTCATCGCGGGAAACCGGCTCGGCATCGGCCGAGCCGGTATTGATCTTTTGCATCAACTGGGTGAATTCGCCTTCGTTTTGCCGCCGAAGCATCACTACTACTTCGATCTGTTCGTCCGGATTGCATGCGCCGAGGCAACGTGCGCCCTCGGGTGGCGACTTGTCGCTGCCGGCTATCGGATGCTTGCTCATGGCTTGTGGCTCCTGGCTGGTACGGAAAAATTCGTGTCGCGCGGATTCAGGTTCGAGATGATCTCTGCTTGGCTCAAGGCTCAAGGCTCAAGGCTCAGGTCTCGGCTCATGCATCTTGCTCATGCATCTTGCTCAAGCCTCCTATCCGACACCGCGCGACGGGTGCAGTTCCAGCATAGGCAAACGATTGCCTTCTGCTTATGCCTCGGGCGGCGAAGGACTGTCAATTCGGCATCGCCCCCGCTTTTGGGCTTGATTCGGGATAGATCACGGTGCCGTCGGATTGCGGCAAGGCGTGTAGCGTGAGCGTCGCGTGCGTGACTTGATGCGCTCCCATGATGTGCAGCACGGTCTCGCCTCGCGCGAGCAGATAATCCGCCACGATCCGCCGATGACATCGCCACCACACGGCTTCCGAGCACATTATCGCGCAACGCTGTGCGTGGCCGAGGTCCAGAAGGTCCCGCAGCGCGTCGCGGAAAGGTTCGCTCAATGCGTAATCGGCGTAATTGCGGAACGCCGGATGAGTCCAGTAGGCGTTCGGCGATGGTGAGTCAGTGTTGCGCTTGCCGCGCCGGCCGCCCAACGCCGGACTATGCACGTAGGCAATAGCGTCGGCACTCAGCGAAGCCGGCAAGGTGTCCTGGTTGAATTGCGGATTGGTCCGCGATCGGGGAATGCTGCGGACATCGACTAGCGTGTTTATCGCGTTTTCTCTCAGCAAGCCGATAAATTCCGGCAGCGGACGCGTCGAATGACCAATAGTGAAGAATGGCAGGTTCATCGGGTGGTCTATAGGCCCGGTCTTCAGGGCCGGTCTTCAGGATATTCCCGCCGTCCGTCGCCGGACAGCCAAGGCTCGCGGCGGATGCACCAGAGTTCATACGATGGATCGAGGAAACCGGTTTCGTCGAAGGCGCCAATCGGCAAGTCGATTTCATCATTGTTGACGTACGCCATATACGCAACCGACCCGCAGACCGGGCAGAAATGGCGGCGGGCATCGACTGAGCTTTGCCAGGCTTTGGTCACGCCCGACATGGTGACCTGCTCCTCGGCGTACACCGCGTACGCGCCAAACGCTGACCCATGCACGCGGCGGCATGTCATGCAATGGCAAAGACCCACGCGATTCGGCGCCGCCGTCGCCGTGAAGCGCCATGCTCCGCACGCGCAGCCTCCTTCATGCCGAACTTCCTGACCGGTGTCCTGAATCATGTCGTTCATTTCAGTCTCCCTATAATCTGGTATCTGTTATCTACTACTGGCATGCAGGATCTCGTCACCCTGGCAGCAGCGGGCATGGCAACAATCTTAGTAGCAATGTTAGTGGCAATCCGCGTGGTAGCAACCGGCGCGCCGCATCGGTTTGGCGACGTGCAAAAAGGCGCGATTTTGCTACGATGACACCCCCACGAGACGGAGATGGCACTCATGAAGCACGTATCCCTGCTGGCTCTGCTCCCCTCCGGCACGACGCCTGCCGTCGCGACCGGGCCGTACGCGACGCCGGCCGCTCCCGATCTGGCCGCCTATGTTCTCTCGCACGAACGTTATGACGCCGTGGAGAACGCGCCGTCCACGCGCAACGATTACAAAAACGTGCGCGTCGCCGATGTCATGACCGACGAGTACGTGTTCCCGCTTGGAGATACAGGCAAGTCGATCGTGCTGTCCGGTTATCAGATTGCGGCGGGATTTCTCGCTGAACGGGCCGCCGACGAGTGGCTTGAACTCGCACGCCAACAGCACGCCGCCGATGGTGGCGCAGACGACGACGGCACGCGCCACGTACCCGATCCCGCGGAAGCCGATCAGTTGATGGACCGTGCGCTTGAATCCGCCGAACGCATCCTTGCGCCGTTCGAAATGGCGCCGATCGCGTCGTTATTCGAAACGAACTATCGCGGCGCTCGCGAGTTTCTTCGCCTGAGCTGGGAAGGTTTGCCGGAAGACCTGGTGCCCAAGTCGCGTCGACCGGCCGCGGTGTTGAAAGCGGCTGCGGATTCGGATCGGGACTCGGCATTGGCCGCGAAGGACTATGACCCGTACGGCCTCCAGGGCACGAGCGATTACGACGTCGACAAGCCATTGGCTTATCGGGAAAAAATCGGCCCGTTCCTGCTGACCATGACATATCGGCATGAATATCCACAGGTCGACGACGAACGGCTCGGCACCGCGTTCGCGGTGTTTCACGAGGCGGGCACGGATATCGTCGCGGCGGCGGTCGAGTTGAAACTCGTGAAAGTGCCGCCCATCCAGAGCAGCGCGGATCTGGTGTATGTCCTCGATACCTACTCCGGCGAGATGCTGTCTCTCGCGCTCGCCGCCACCGAAGCGCTTGGACCGGAGCGCCTGTGCAGCGTGTTCAATACGCATCGGGTGGTGTATATCAGCACGTGGGAAGTGAGAAAACCGTGGCGCGGCGAAGGCCTGGGCGTTGCATTGCTGCGCGAGGCGTTGGAGCGCTTGCCTGCGGACCCCGATGGCCGTCCCGATGCGTTGTGCGTGGCGCCCGAGCCTTATCAGACTGAAGTGCGCTATCTCAGCCAGTTGCCGCCCGCGTTGCGCGCTGAAGTCGATATACCCGCGCAAAGGCTCACCCGGCATCTGACGGAATGGCTGGATCGTGCAAATTTGCCGAACGTGAAGACGCATTTTTTCATCCCGATGGCCAAGCACGAAGGCATTGGATCTGCGGGCGAGAACGCGCGGTTGATCGACCGGATCATGGAAAGTGAAGCCTGATCCGGTACTTGTGATGATCGATATGCAGGCGAAATTGATGCCGCATATCGACAACGGCGCGGCTGTGCTGAAGCGTTGCCGGGCGTTGGTGCAAGCCGCCGATCTGCTCGATATCCCGGTACTTGTCACCGAGCAGAACCCACGTGGGCTGGGCGCAAGCGTCGACGGCCTGCTTGGAGAACGTGGCGAGCGGCATCGCTTATTCGAGAAGCACACATTCGATGCCACCCTGTGCCTGGACTTCGTGGCGGCGTTGCCGACGAAGGAATCCGTCTTGTTCGTAGCCGGCTGCGAGGCGCATGTGTGCGTGTTGCTGACGGTTACCGGCTTGCTGAAACTGGGCTACACGGTGGAACTGATCGCCGATGCCGTCGGTTCACGCGCTCCGGAGAATAAGGCAATCGCGCTGGCCAGGGCGCAGCGCGAAGGCGCGCTTCCCACCACGACGGAAACCGCGATCTTCAGCTGGTTGGGAAGCTGCGAACATCCGCGTTTCCGAGACGCACTCGCGTTGATCAAATAGCATCAATGCCCGTCACTGCAGCCATGCGCGCCGGTCATGGCTGGCATGAGCAGATTTCGATTGTTGCGGGTTTTTGGCCTGCCTACAGTGCTTTCACGTGCACGGTCACGTAGCGCTCCAGGGTATCCGAGTGAATCCCGCGAGGCGAATCCCGCAAGGTTGATCCAAACCGCGCTCTCCGACTTTTCTGCTCAAGGCCACCATCATGACGACTCGCCTCTCCCGCCTTGCCCGGCGCCTCTTCGTGGCTACGGCGTTCGCCGTGCCCTTGGCAGCCACGGCCACTTTCGCTCACGCGGATGCCCTCGATACCGTGCAAAAAAATGGCGTGCTTCGGGTTGGCGTATTCATGGACTATCCGCCGTTCGGCTCTATCGGCCCGGATATGAAACCGCAGGGTTACGACATTGAAATGGCCGACTATCTCGCCAAGACGATGAAGGTCAAAGTCGATCTTGTCCCGATCACGGGCGAAAACCGCATGGCTTATCTCGCCACGGGCAAGGCCGACGTGCTGCTGAGCGTGGGCCAGACGCCGGAGCGCGAGAAAGTGCTCGATTTCTCGCGGCCGTATGCGCCGTACTATCTGGCGGTGTTCGGACCGAAGTCGCTGCCGGTGAAAAGCGAAAAGGATCTGGCAGGCAAGACCATTTCGGTGGCGCGCGGCACGCTGGAAGACCTGAGCGTGACGAAGGTCGCGCCGCCGGACGCGACGATCAAGCGTTTCGATGACCCGAATGGCGCCATTTCGGCGTTTCTGTCGGGGCAGGTTCAGTTGATGGTCGTGGGCAATGACGTAGGCGCAACGATCATCGCGCGTAATCCGCCGATCGCGCCGGAGCAGAAATTCGCGCTCTTCAGCTCACCCGATCATGTTGCCGTGAATAAAGGCGAGACGCGTTTGCTGAAGGAAGTGGATGCGGCCGTGGTGAAAGCTAAGAACGACGGCACGCTGAACAAGCTTTCTACGAAGTGGCTCAAGGCGCCGTATCCGAGCGATTTGTAAGCAAGGTCGCATCGTTACCGATACAAAACTGCCACCGTCAGGTGGCAGTTTGCATTTGCGGTTAGCGGGGTCACACGGGGCTCATTTCCAAGCCCGGAAGCTCATAGTTGGAGGAAGGATCTAGTCGCATATTTGGCCGCGTCGAGCTCCTCTGCCGTTACGGTTTCGCCTCTGAAGTTAACTTCCCTGGCGACGTAGCTCCAGCTCCGGATCTGATCGACGAGCGCCACACCTGGGCGCTTGAGGCTCTTGAGCGGAATCTCGGTCGCCCACTCTCTCACGGTGGAGGTGATCGGCAAGCCAGTAAAGCGGCCGGTAATCTCATTCACGACTGAATCGGAGATGATCAGGACCGCGCGATAGCTATCCTGTTCATTCCCTTTGGACGGGCCAACGTGCAACCTGACCACATCGCCGGCGTCCGGTATTCCATTCTTCATTCCATACCTTCGCGTGTCGGGTCCTGCGGGCCACCCCATTCGTCACCGACCGGATCGCCGAAATCAACTTCGTCGTGGCGTTGGAGCTTGCCGTCCTTAAATTGCTGAATCAGGCGCTCGCGAGAGAACCGTGGAATGGCGCTGTGTGCACGCACGAGCAGTTGACCATCGTGGACTTCAACATCGACTTCCTGACCTTCAACGAGCGAGGCTTCGATGGCAAGGCTGGACGGGATGCGAACGGCAAGGCTGTTACCCCATCGCTTTACAATTTGAATCGGCATACATATCTCCTGCGTATCAACGCGTTGCTATAATCAATCTTATATATTAAGACATGGAGTGTCAACGCGTCGATACAGGCAAGTTGCAGGCGTTTGACATGCAAAGTTTTTTGACCCTGCGGCAGAACACGGCAATGAAGAAGTAAGCCCACGGTAACCGTATCGAACGGCTTGCCTAAGGCCGTCCAGACCCTCTCAAAGATCTCGATTTACCGATGAATGTAGCCCTTACCTGCAATCCCGAGCGGGAATCATCGTGAGAGCGCGGCATTCATTGATGGCATTGGATTTGCTGACTCTCATCGTCCCCACTCGCCTCATCGGCTTGCACCCCGCAAGACACAAGCGAGTGGCGGCAGCGCCTCTGTCAGCCAGACACGCCGACACCCCGACGCGTCCAGCCAAACATAGCGCTCACTCGATCGAGCGAGGAGCTTCATATCGCCATGCGCCACGTCAACGTTCCCCATGACAGCAACCTAGACCAAGAATCATCCGAGGCAGTCAAACCGTCGCGCCGCAGGTTCCTGCAATCAGCAGCGGCAGCGGCGGCCGTCACCGCCGCGCCGCTCGCTCGTGCGCAGCAACCGGCGGCGACGTCGGCACCACCACCCACGTCCACGACCGCCGCGCCATTGATGCCCGTGAAGCTGACCATCAACGGCCGTGCTTACGACATGCAGCTTGAAGCACGCACGACCCTGCTCGATGCATTGCGCGAATACGCCAGCCTCACCGGCACGAAAAAAGGCTGCGACCGCGGCCAGTGCGGCGCGTGTACGGTGATTGCGAACGGCCGCCGCATCAACTCGTGTCTGACACTCGCTGTCATGCACGACGGCGATTCGATCGTCACGGTAGAGGGCCTTGCCAACGCGCAGACGCTTACGCTCAGTCCGATACAAAGGGCTTTCATCGATCACGACGCGTTCCAGTGCGGTTTCTGTACGCCCGGCCAACTGTGTTCGGCAACTGCGCTGATGGATGAATTCCGCGCCGGCGACGCCAGCGCCGCGACTGCCGATGTCCGCTACCGTCCCGCCCAACTCTCCGACGATGAAATCCGCGAGCGCATGAGCGGCAATATCTGTCGCTGTGGTGCGTATCCGAACATTGTTGCGGCGGTGAAAACCGTTGCGATCAATAAAGCTTAGGAGCGCACATGGATGCCATTTCTTACGAACGCGCCACCGATATAAGCGCGGCGATCAAGGCAGCGCAGCAGCCGGGTGTTGCGTTTATAGGCGGCGGAACAAATCTGCTCGACCTCATGAAGGGCGGTGTCGCGAGGCCGGTAAAGCTCGTCGACATCACGCACATAACCGGCTTGAACACGGTGAGCGAACTGCCCGACGGCGGCCTGCGAATTGGTGCGCTGGTTCGCAACAGCGACGCCGCGAATCACACGTGGGTCCGCGAACGTTATCCGCTGCTGTCGCAGGCGTTTCTCGCGGGGGCATCGGCGCAGTTGCGCAACATGGCGACCGTTGGCGGCAACCTGATGCAACGCACGCGCTGTTATTACTTCTACGACACCGGCTTTCCCCAATGCAACAAACGCACTCC
>Ga0153932_1000492_pt1 | contig 10550 bp, 7 predicted proteins | sample TSNJ016MetaG_FD_102273 | JGI IMG/M metagenome (GOLD analysis project Ga0153932, IMG submission 102273) | Attine ant fungus gardens microbial communities from New Jersey, USA - TSNJ016 MetaG | ecosystem: Host-associated > Fungi > Mycelium > Unclassified | place: USA: New Jersey, Wharton State...
CGATGAATTGCTCGCCGACGTGCACGCCACGCGTAATCGCTTCCTGCTGATCGGGCTGCTCGTGATCGCCGCGTTCGTGGCCGTGCTGCTCTTCGCAGTGGCCAAGCTGGTGGGCCGGCCGCTCGCGGAACTGACTCATGCCTCCGAGCGCATCGCAGCGGGCGATCTGAGCGTGCGGCTCGCAACCACGCGGGAGGACGATATCGGCCGGTTGATGATTGCCATCGACGGCATTGCGACCGGGCTTGCGCGCATCGTGACGCAGGTTCGCAGCGCATCGGCGGATATGTCTGACGGCACGGGGCGGATTGCGGCGGGCAGCAGCGACATCTCGCTGCGCATCGCGACACAGGCCAGCAGTCTCGAAGAAACAGCGGCAAGCATGGAGCAGATCACGTCGACCGTGCAGCAAAACGCCGCCAACACGGCGCAGGCGGATCAACTCGTGGCATCGGCATCCGATGCAGCGCGCGCCGGCGGCGAAGCGGTCGGCCGCGTGGTCGCGACGATGGGTGAAATCGACGCGTCCGCGCGCAAGATTTCCGACATCACGTCGGTGATCGAAGGCATCGCGTTCCAGACCAACATCCTGGCGTTGAACGCGGCCGTGGAAGCCGCGCGCGCCGGCGAGCACGGCCGGGGCTTCGCCGTGGTGGCGTCGGAAGTGCGCGCGCTGGCTCAACGCAGCTCGGCGGCGGTCAAGGAAATCGAGGCGCTGATCGCCGAGTCGGTCGGCCGTGTCGCCGATGGTTACCGGATCGCGGAAGAAGCCCGCGGCACGATGAACGGGATCGTGGAACGCGTTGCGCGGGTGAACGCGATCATCGGCGAAATCAGCGTGGCGTCGCGCGAACAATCGAGCGGCATCGAGCAGGTGAACCTGGCTGTGTCGCAGATCGGCGAAGCGACTCAGCAGAATGCGGCGCTGGTCGGCGAAGCGGAACAATCGACTGCTGGCTTGCACGAACAAGCCGAACAGTTGAGCCGCGCGGTGAGCGTGTTTAGGCTTTAATTGCGCGCTTTAACTGCAGGTTTTAACTGCGGCTGAAGCGCCTCCGCCAGCGCTATCCCGGCCGGAACATCTCGAACATTTCGCCGATATCCGCATAATCGCCGCGATACCCCGCACGCATGACGGGCTGCGCGGCGGCGGTATCGAAGAGACCGTCTTTCAGGAACTCGCGCCGGATGTGCACGCCAACCACTTGCCCCAGCGCGAGCCAGTTGTTCATCGGCGTGCCGTCCAGCGTTTTCAGCCGGATGATCTGCAGCAACTTGCATTCGAGCGCGGCCGGCGACTCCGCCACATGCGGCACGGCGACGTTCACGCCCGGCGCTTTCGTCAATCCCGCCAGCTCGAATTCATCGACTTCACGCGGTACGGTCGCGGACGTCAGGTTCATCTTTTCGGCAAGCGGCTTGCTCGACAGATTCCATACGAACTCACCCGTCGCTTCAATATTCGCGATGCTGTCCTTACGCCCCTCGCTCGAGAATCCGATGATGTGCGGAAACGAAGCGAACGCGCCGAAAAAACTATAGGGCGCGAGGTTCACGCGCCCGTCCGGATCACAGCTCGAAATCCAGCCGATCACTCGTGGCGCGACGATCGCCTTGAACGGATCATGTCGAAGCTTGTGGCCTTCGTCGGGATTGTAGAAATGAACCGCGTTGGTATCGCTCATGAGTGCTTTCCGGTCTTCTTTGCAACGTGGTGAATCAGGCGCTTGCGCCCTTGCTTGACGCGCGCATGGTGCGCGTCATCCCATTCATAAAACCCTTGCCCGCTGCGTACGCCCGTCCGTCCTTTCTGCACGTGCGCACGCATCAGTTGCAACACGTCTTCATCCTTCGCCAGCTCCGGCATCAGGTGTGTGCCGATATCCAGCAACGTATCCAGCCCGCCGAGATCCGCACTTTCCAGCGGTCCGACCATGCCGTAGCGTCGACCGAGCGACGCCTTCATGACCGTGTCGACGACCTCCGCCGTCGCGGCGCCCGAACGCACAATGGCAAGCGCTTCTCGCAGCACCGCAAACTGCAGCCGGTTACCGACAAAACCTGGAATTGCCTTCGTCAGCACAACCGGTTCCATGCCGATCGCCATCATCAGTTCAGCCGTGCGGCGCGTGACTTCCGGATCGGTTTCAGTGCCCGGTACGACTTCGACCAGCGGAATGGTATGCGGCGGATTCCAGAAATGCGCGATGACAAATCGCCCCTTGTTTTGCAGCACTTGCGCGAGCAGGTCGGGCGGAAAGCCGCTCGTGTTGCTGGCGAAAATAGCGTCGTCGCGCAGCAGCGGTTCGAGCGCTCTATAAATGCGGTTCTTCAGTTCGAGCACTTCAGGAACGGCTTCCACGATAAAACCCGCCGTGGCCACCCGCTCCAGTAGATCGGTAGTTTCGATACGCGCGAGCACGTCCGGCTTGTGGTCCGCATGGAAGACGCCGGCGTCGATCAATTCGTCGAGGATCGCCCCTGCTTTTCCATGCACCGATGCAAGCCGTGCGCCGTCTATATCGTGAACAATGGTCGGATAGCCGTGTAGCGCAGCCTGCGTCGCAATGCCGACGCCCATCAAGCCGCTGCCCACCACGCCGATAGTGATTTGCTTCAAATTTTCCCCGCAATGCTTAGATTCCACGCTTCGATTCAACGACCCGTTCGAGTCCGAGGGACTCGTTGAAGCCGTCCTATGCGGCTCTCAAGGCCGCGTCACTTAAGGATAGCGCAGCGCCTCCAATCGCGCGGGGCGGCAAATGGCCTATGACTTGAAGCGGTCCGGTCGGCAGGCTCTGACCGGACACGCGTAAAGGACGAAAAAAAAGCCGGCTCCCTTTGCAGGAAGCCGGCGTTCACTACGCGGTTCTGTAATCGGCTCGATTAGCCGTGATGCTCGTGGTCGTCGCGGTGATACCCCGCCGGACCGTGATCATGCGGGTGGTGGCGCATCCATTCGTCGCGCTGCCAGTAACGGTGGCCGTCCCAATAACGGTCGCCGTGCCAGCCGAGGTTGATCACGACGGCCGTCTGAACCATATGCGGTTGCGCATACGCTTGCTCGGGCGCGGGCCCGTGGATCATTCCGTTATCGACTTGCGCAAACGCAGTTGTCGCGGTCAAAAGCGCACCGCCGGTCAGCAGCGCAGCCAGGATTGAGCGTGAGGTGTTCATGACTATTCTCCCTTTTCAGCTTGATTTCGTTGAGGACGCGCGGACAGTCGAAACGATGTGCCGTCGGGTGCCGCGTCGTTGAAATCACTTTAGCGGGACGTAAGGTTGCACGACGTGAGCGCTTGTAAGTGTTCGTATCAAAGGATTTAACGCGCCCGGATTGCCCGGGAATATTTCAAATCACTGATTTCATTCGCTTTTACGTTGGCATGACGAATCAGCCCGAGGCTATTTTGCCCAATGGCGTGTAAGCAATGAAAATATGAAACCGTGAATTGGCAGAGTCGAGCGCCGGGAGAGCAAAACGGGAGGTGGTCTGGGAAGCATGCGCCGAGCGGCGCTGGAGAGGAATGTCGCGCGAAAGCGACGTGACTGCCGTGGAAACAAAGTTGGCGATCGGTAACACTATAAAGCTAGAAAAACTACATAACCGACAACAATGAAAGCAGGCGAACCGCACTACCAAAAAACCTTGTCAAGCACAAACTGACAACACTTCAGTTTTCCCTGCAGTTCGCCCTGCCTTCCTTACAGCTCACAGACGGATACCCATGATGGTGCCGCGTGACTTGCGAACGCGCTCTGCTTCTTGTTGACGCGCTTGATACGAGTAGTCTGAATCCATCGGAAGATGCGGGGATTCGAACAGCGATGCGAATTTTTGCAGCAATGCGAAGAGGTAGCTCATGTCAAACTCCTAGTAGGTGGTCAAGGGTTATCCCTTAGATGGCATTATAGGGTTTTCACTAGCTGATTCCTAGTGCAACGCAGCATTTCTTTGGTAGTTTTTCTACATCATTGTGTTTCCGCCACACTTGGGAGTCGCAGGCACGTCTGGAATCAGTAGGAATTACTGAGTTTTAGGCCCATGCGATGGGCGGGAGCACGGGAGAGAAACGGAGCGCGCAAAAATATCCGAAATTTTTGGCCAGGTTCATATCGACTTTCACGCATTAACCATCCGATCACCAGCATCCACCACTTGATAAGCCAGGCCATGTTCCGCCTTCGCAACCTTCACCGGCAGTCTCGACACGCGGCAAGCCGCCGCACCAAAGCGTTCTCTCGAATGCTCGATTCCATTGCGCGCCGTCGGCCCGTCTGGATGGTTTCGTTCGCGTTGAGCCAAGCCGATCTGTCCGAAGGGCTGAGAGCCGCATTTGCGTCGACCGCCATGCTGCTCCTCGGCAACCTGTTGCACATGCCCGAGTTCTCGTGGGCTGCCATTGGCGCGTTCTGGACCTGTCTCGCTGATGCCGCCGGCTCGAACCGCATGCGATTCGCGTCCATGACCGGCTTCGCGGTGCTCTCGACCATTTGTGGCGGGCTGACCGCGTATGCGTCCGGCGTTGGAATCGTGGCCGCGGCCGTCGCCGTCCTGGTCTTTTCATTTCTCGGCGCGCTGGGGCGCGTGTGGGGTGCGGCGGCCGCCCAGGTGTCCATCCTTGCGGCGACCGCCTGTGTGGTGATGGTGGACAAACCCATCCACGGAACACGCGGCGAGTTGCGTTTCCTCGCGCTCTACTTCGCGGGTTGCCTCTTCGCGACGGCACTCAGCTTCACCGTGTGGCGGATTCACCCGTTCGGCGCAAGCCGCGCGGCCATGCGATCCGCTTATGCGAGCCTCGCGGACATCGCAAGCGACGGCGCGCGGCTGCTCAAGCGCGAAAGCGCAGGCTTCGGGGAGTGGGCGTCCCACGCTTCACGTTTTCGCGGCAAGGCGCGCAGCGACATCGAATTGGCGCGCAAGGCGCTTGCACGCGTGCCGTCATCGAAGACAGACCGGCGGGACACGTACAACATGCTGTTGCTCGCGCTGGCCGACAGCGAACGGATCTTCGCGTACCTCATTGCGGTCACCGATGCCTGCGAGCGCGGCCATCATCGCTTGCCGAATCTGCCGCGTGCGGTTCGTGTGCTCGACGCGTTCGCCGAGGTCCTCGCGCGGCTCGCACGGGCCATTGCCGATAAACCCTGGGAACCGCCCGTCGCCCTGCGCGACCGGTTGCAGGCGCTCGCCCGCCAGCTTGAAGTTGCGTTAGGCGAGAGCGTGCCGCTTAGTTTCGATATCGACTTCAGCGAACTCGAATCCCCGGCTCCGCGACGAAGAAGCGTGTGGTCAGCGGCGATCACGACCTTGAAACGCGGCGTGGAAACCTTGAAGGCGAATGCATCGACGCAATCGATAGGCGCGCGCCATGCCGCTCGCGTCGGAGTGGCCGCAACAGCAGCTTTTCTGACCGTCAGGCTGCTGCATCTGCCCTTCGGTTATTGGGCAACGATGGCCACGCTCCTGATCCTGCAGCCGTCTATTGCGACGAGCTGGCCGCGGAGCATCGAGCGTGCGGCGGGGAGCATTGTCGGCGGATTGCTGGCGGCCGCGATCGGACTCGTCGTTCATTCGCCCATCGCGATCTCGCTGGTCGTATTCCCGCTGGTCTGCGCGACGATGGCCTTGCGACCGGTCAGCTACAGCTTGTTCGTGCTGTTCATCACGCCGGCATTCGTGCTGGTCGCCGACTTCGCCGCGCCCGGCGGCGCCGAGCTTGCCTATGCCGTGACGCGATTGGAGAACAACGTGTTCGGCTGCGTGATTGCGTTGCTCGCCACATTTCTTCTATGGCCAAGCCGCGAACCCAGCCGGTTCGGTGACCGCTTGGCGAAGGCGGTATCGACGAACTTTGAATACCTTGCCGCGTCGCTGGGACGGGGCGAAGAGAGCGAGATCGAGTTGGAGCGGCTACGACGTGCAGCGGGATTGGCGAGTAACAATGCGGAAGAAGTGCTGGCGCGCCTGAGGCTGGAAAAACTCGACACAAGCAACGACGACCGGACTGGCTCAACCGCGCTCGCCTTGCTGCGGCGCGTCGCGGGCACGGCAACCCGCGCTCGCTTTGGCCGGGCGGGCGCCGCGCCGAACCGGGATCTTGCGGCATGGGTTGAGCGTGTCGGCAAGGGCATCGAAGCGCGGATAGGGACGAAGAACGACGCGGGAATCGATGCCTGGCAAGGCTATCCCAAACACGGTCTCTCGCTGCTTGAAGCCGATGCCGTCAATCAGGTCGTGTTGCTGCGCAAGTTGCTGACGGAACACGCCGATTGCCTGAAACGCGGGGAAGGTTGAAGGGGAGCCGCACAGAGGTGAACTTCAACCGGCGACCGACATGGGAATCCGCGTCGGCGTCGTACACCGTATGGCCGCACTTGGGGCGCTCCGGCCGACCCGCTTCGGTTGAATTTAAGCCAATGGGAAATGCGATGTCGTCACCCTCGATTTCGCGGCATTGCCCATTATCAGCAGCCGATCCAATTATCTCAAAATAAATCACGATGTATTAATGAGATAATCAATTTCCCACATTTCGGCACTACGTACCCTGTCTCGACAAATCAAATAACTTCAAATAAAGTGAGCTCAAGTAGTTCGCATGAAATACGCCTTGATCGTCTCGACGACTGAGCGGTCATGCACGGAGCGAAGCACCGCAGTTCGCCCGAATGGCGTGTCCCGGTTTTGCCGTGCATTGCTGCCAGCCTTATATGGCAAGCGTCACAGATATTTTGGCAGTTACATGACTTTTACGGCATCGCTTGCGCACGCTACTTTGTCTCATAAGGATGAAGGCATCGCTCAATTGTACCAATGCCATTTAAATACGAGTAGCTGCGCCTCAATATTAACAACGATTAAAAGACTCAATTAAATAAAAACTAGAAGGAGACGTCAATGAGCAATATGAAGCCGGGTATCACGCAAGATCCATTTACTCCAGGTCAAGAGAAGACTGCGCGAACTAGCCAACGACCAAGCCGTAAGCGCTGGCTGATTGCGTTGTTATTATTTGTCACCGTGGTAATTAACTATCTGGACCGCAGCAATCTGTCGATTGTGGCGCCCGAACTGATGCGCGAACTCTCCATTACGCCCGTCCAGGCAGGTTGGATTTTCTCCGCGTTCGGCTGGACCTACGCCGCCATGCAGATCCCCGGCGGCTGGCTGGTGGACCGCGTGAGACCGCGCTTCCTCTATGCACTGGCGCTCGCCTTGTGGTCACTGGCAACGGTAGGCTTGGGATTTGTCGGCAGTTTCGCCGGATTATTTGGATTGCGACTTATCGTCGGCGCCCTGGAAGCCCCGGCTTACCCGATCAATAGCCGCGTCGTCACTACCTGGTTCCCCGAGCGCGAACGCGCCTCGGCAATCGGAATTTATACGTCTGGCCAATTTGTCGGCCTGGCTTTCCTCACGCCTGTGCTGGCCTGGCTGCAGCATCGATACGGCTGGCACTGGGTCTTCGTCGGCACCGGCCTGGCTGGCATCATGTGGGCAGCAATCTGGTATGCGGCGTATCGGGAACCACGGCAGTTCAAAGGCGTCAATCAGGCGGAAATTGAACTGATAAGCGCAGGCGGCGGTCTGGTGGACCTCGGACGGAAAAAACCCATTCATGCGCCTGGATTCAGCAGGTCTGGGCTTCAAGTCGTATTGAGCAAGCGTAAGCTGTGGGGGATTTATCTCGGCCAGTATGCCGTCGGCTCCACCCTGTGGTTCTTCCTCACCTGGTTTCCGACGTACCTGGTTAAGTATCGCGGCATGGATTTCATCAAGTCAGGATTCCTGACCTCACTGCCATTTCTCGCCGCTTTTTGTGGCGTCATCAGCGCGGGTCTGTTTTCTGACTGGCTGATCCGCAAAGGTGCCAGCGTCGGCTTCGCCCGTAAATTCCCGATCATCTCCGGCCTGCTGATATCGACGAGCATCATCGGCGCCAACTTTACCGACTCGACCGACTGGGTCATTTTCTTCATGGCCGTCGCATTTTTTGGTAACGGCTTCGCATCCATCACCTGGTCATTGGTGACGTCGCTCGCCCCCGAAAACATGTTGGGCCTCACTGGCGGCGTATTCAATTTTGTCGGCAATCTGGCCGCTGTCTCGACACCCCTGGCCATCGGTTACCTGGCCAGCGGCAGCGATTTCGCACCAGCCATCACGTACGTGGCCTGCGTGGCGCTGCTGGGAGCGATGTCGTACGTCTTTCTAGTCGGGAAAGTGGAACGAATCAAAGCGTAACGAGATTCCGCTCACCGTTGGGGCGAGTAACCCCCATGGGTCACGCAAAAATACCGACCTCAACTCGCCACGCGCTCCTGCGGCCGCGGGTTGCGCAAGTCCAACAGAGCATGGCGCCGATATTAGTCGAGGCGCCTCCCCGCATAGATTCGAGGCAATAGCGCTGAATCACCGCCAGCAGTACGGCTTGTTGAAAGGGGCCGTCATTTCCCTCTGCACGCAGGACATAGAAAGTGAAGAATATCTTGACGATAGGCATGGCCATCGCTCTGATTCCGGGCACAGGCCAAGCGCAATCGAGCGTCCAGTTATATGGAACTTTGGATATCGGCGTGGACTATGCCACTCATTCCGGTGCCAGGAATAGTGGCGTAGTACGGGTTGATTCAGGCACGCTCTACGGCAATCGATGGGGTATACGGGGAGGTGAGGATCTGGGTGGAGGCCTCAAAGCTCTATTTACTGCCGAGAGTGGCTTTGCTCTGAACAACGGCGCCAGCACGCAGGGCGGCTTGCTTTTCGGCCGGCAGATCTTCGTTGGCCTACAAAACCAGTTTGGCATCCTCACCATTGGACGTCAATATACGCTTGATGCAGATCTTGCTCCGTACCATGCGAATGTAGCCTCGCGTGCCAACGACTACACAGGACTTTCCCATTGGGTGGACCGCCTAGCCGATCGCGTCAATAACGCCATCAAATACCAGACCCCGAAACTGAACGGATTTACCTTCGCCGGTCAATACGGTTTCGGTGGAATCGCGGGCAATAATGCAGCCATGCGCATACTCAACGGCGGCGGCAACTATAGCCAAGGTCCGCTCGGTTTGGGCGCGACTTATCTACGCATCAATGATACCAATGGCAACCGCCTGACCGGAGTCGCCGTCGTGGACGGACAATATGTTTTCGGCCCTGCGGATGTGCATCTGGCCTACACAGATACACGAGGTACGGCAGCAAATACGCTTTGTTTTTCAACCTGCGCAGCGCGGCCGAATCAGGTCGTGCGCACGTTTGAGGTCGGGCTCGATTATCAGGCGACGCCCGCGGCCAGTTTTTACACTGGCGGTGCATACACCCGGCTCGATAATGACCTGACCGGCAACGCCATTCAGTTCAACCTGTCTGGATTCTATGCGCTCTCGAAACGCACGGGAGTGTACGCGCTGGCGGGATACACCAGAACCACCGGTCTGAGCGGTTTTTCTCGGGTCATGGTGGGCGCCCCCGATTTAGGGGCGACCGCTTTTGCCTCCAACGCGCAAGGCACGCCCGATCGCGGAAACCAGCTGGGTTTGCGTATCGGCATGACTCAAAAATTCTAGTCTGGGCGCAGCGCGCGCAGAAACGCCGGCTCGAGGACGCCGGTGCTATCGAACCGTTCCGGTCCTACACGTGGAAAATCTGAGCCACGAGCGTAGCGCCAAGAAACGTCCCGGCATTCGCCACGAACGACACCAGCACGATCCGCCACCCCAGCCGGCGAAATGCCGGAATGTCCTTAGCGATGGACAAGCCCGCGAACGTGAGCATAGGCGTGGTAATGCCGAGGAAATCGTTTTGCGCGCTATACGCCGATATCTGCGATGCCCACGGACACAGCGGCGACGTCATGAACATGGCGACAATCGACACCCAGCAGACCGCTGGAATCTTGCGCCCGGTCACAGTGTAGACGGCGTCACCGACAATCGTTGCCAGCACCATGATCAGCATGCCCGGAAGGCCCATGAACGGCGTCGTGCCGTGAGCGATCCAGTCACAGCCCAATGCGAACACGGCAGTGACGCCCCACGCCAGCAGCTTGCCGCGATAACCCAATTGGGGCGCGGCTGTTTCAACATCGCCGAGTTGCGGACGGGACTTTTCAATCGCCTCCGATGCATCCGATGCCTTGCTCGTCCGGCCGATCAACGGCTCGAGCAGGCGATATCCCCACACGGCCATCGGCAACGAAATAAACAGCGTGAAATACGTGCCGATCGTCGTCGTGATCAGATTGCTCGCCGCAGCAAATGTGAGGACCGTCTTCGCCATTTCCGGCGTTTGTTGCGCGGCGATTGCACCGGAAGCAGCGGCCATCATGCTGCCTGAGCCCACGCCTGAACCCATCGCGAGCGCGAGAGGATGAAAAATGTTCAGGCTCGCGACGAAGCCCGCCAGTATCGCGATAAACACTGCGCCAAAAACGGTGCCGGTCAAATACTCGGCCAGCACGCCACGTCCTTCGGGAGAGTCCATGCCGTACTTCTCGCCGATGATCGCAAGGCTTGGCTCGCGGCCGACCGAGAACGTC
>Ga0153932_1000493_pt1 | contig 10504 bp, 12 predicted proteins | sample TSNJ016MetaG_FD_102273 | JGI IMG/M metagenome (GOLD analysis project Ga0153932, IMG submission 102273) | Attine ant fungus gardens microbial communities from New Jersey, USA - TSNJ016 MetaG | ecosystem: Host-associated > Fungi > Mycelium > Unclassified | place: USA: New Jersey, Wharton State...
ACGCACTATATTAGAGGCTGGTTTTAGTCACCGAAGGAGTCCGAGTATGAAAGTCCTCACGTATCGCAGCACCGTTGCAGGTCTCGCAATTGCGATGTTGTTACCCTTTTCAGCCGCTCACGCCCAGCTCGGCAATTTGTTGAAGGGAGGCGGAAGCTCTGATGGATCATCGTCCAGCGGGCTCAGCAGCCTGGGGAGCATGAGCGGTATGACCAGCGGGTTGACCGGGTCATCGCTGACATCGGGTAGTACGAGTAACGTCGCGGGTGTGCTGCAGTTCTGTATCAAGAACAACTATCTCAGTGGGAACGGGGCGTCGTCGGTTAAGGACTCGCTGATGAGCAAGCTGGGTGGGACATCGGCTGCGTCGTCGGATAGTGGGTATACCGCTGGGGCGGCTGGTCTCTTGAAAAGTGGCGATGGGAAGCAGGTTGACCTGAGTGGCGGTGGGTTGAAGCAGCAGGTTACAAAGCAGGTTTGTGACAAGATTCTTTCGCAAGGGAAGTCACTGGTGGGTGGGTGATGGGTAGTTTGTTTTTAAATGCTTCGCGGGCAACTTGACGGCTTGTCTTTTATTTTTTTACCCCGACGGGTCCTTCGTTCGTGTTGGGCTTGTCGGGGACTCATATGATGCGCCATCGATGCTCGATCAACCCTATTCGAGCGCATCAATCAACATCTATCAAGGTAGTAAATGAAGACCACCCTTAAGGTTATATTGTTATCCTCAGTAATGTGTCCGATGCTTGCCTGGGCGCAAACGGGTGGCTGTGACGCAAAGCGTACTGCGTTGGAGAGGGAGATTACATACGCTAAGGCGTATGGCAATGCAAGGCGCGTCGACGGCCTGGAGACTGCGCTTGGGCGGATGAATGCCAACTGTACAGATGATGTATTGCGCAGCGCGAGCCAGCGTAAAGTTGCCGCGGCAGAGAAAAAGCTGGCAGAACGCGAACGCGATTTGCAGGAAGCAAGGGCGCAGGGTAAGAGCTCAAAGAAAATTGCTGAGCGTCAACGCAAAGTGGATGATGCGCATGCGGATTTGGAGCGGGCGCAGACTGAAAGTCCATGATTGAGCCGGGGTGGAGGGTGGGGTTTCCTATATCGGCCGAGACTAAAAATGGACGAGACATTGGGAAAAATCGTGGTGACAACTTGTTTGAGTACCGCTTTTTCTGAAAACTCCGCCCGCGAATGCCCCGTTGGAAGAGTTCGATGACCGTTTTGGGTCGGCAATACTCTTCGAGTTTCTTGTCGCCCCAACACTCGTAACGGTGCAGATTTGAGGAGCGTGGGTGTCTGTAATGGCCGATTTTAAGCATCTCGGAACGCTGCACTGACGGACGGGACTTCGGCCTTTGCGGACATTGGAACGGACCGGCTTCTAGTCAGCAATGTGGTGGATTGCTGACGATGGCGGCATCGAGCAATCTGACGGCAGCTTCCTGCATCAGCGGACTCACACTCCCGACCCATTGCTGCCGCTCGAGTCTCGATGGCCAATGTCTGCTTTGCTGCACGGTGAACTTGCGGCTTTCCTCGCATTGCCGTTTCACACGGTTCGTCGCCTTGAGCGTGTACTATTCAGCTAACCACGTTCCGCAAAGAAGATGCACGAAGCTGACCGCCTTTTTTTGATGGCTGTAGGTATGGTCGCGGATAAAAACACGGAGAACAAGTGGCAACGAAAACCGACAAATACGCTGCCGGCGAGCAGGGACTGGGTTACGTCTACCAGATTCGCTTCGCGCTCGCGCATCTGATGAAGCAGGACGAGGGTCAGTCGCTCCTTATTGAGGCGGACGACGATGTCGAGCTCCGAGACATCGAAGGCCGGAAGACGCTCATTTCGCTGAAACACAAGCAGGCCGGAGAAACTGTCGGAACGTTATCGACAGATTTTTGGAAGTCAGTCCGAATCTGGCTCGATCGCTACGTTAGAGACGGAAAACTCGCTTGCGAGCATTCGTATTGCATGGCGACGACCGCACGCGTCGGTCCAGGCTCGATGCTGAAGTACTTCCAGGAGGGCTCTGCACCGAAGCCGGCAGACTTTGCTGCGCAGTTAATCGCTGAGCTCGAGGGTTCGAAGGCCGACCTCAGTGCTCAGGTGAACGCTACCCTTGCCTTGTTGTCTGGTGACGAGCAACGCGATTTCTTTGAACGCATCGTGATTGCTGACAGCTCATTGCGCATCAAGGAACTGGATTCAGCTTTCGAGCCTCTCATGCGGTCCGTTGCCCAAAAGTTCCGCGTGGATGTGCGGGAGCGCATGGAGGGCTGGTGGCTGAGCCAGGCCATCGATGTCATTCAAGGCGACCGCGATCCCATCACAGGTGCGGAGGTGTGGGCGAAGTTCGCCAACATCAACAGCGAGCACTACGATGAACGCCTGCCTATTACCTTCGAGGATGAGTACCCGCCTGAAGGCATCGACCCGTTGAAGGACCCGCGCCAATTCGTCCAGCAGTTACGTGCCATCGGCATGCCCACCGATAGTCTCGAGTTGGCCATTCTCGACTTCTACCGGGCGTTCTCCCAGCGTGCGCATTGGGCTAGGGTCAACGTGCTGGTCGGAGGAGAGATGAAGAAGTTTGAACGCCGCCTCGTTGAGGAGTGGAAGCGTGCCAAGGCATGGGTCAAGGTTAGTGAAACGGACAACGAAGAACAACTTCAAGAGGCCGGCAGGAGGATGTATGACTGGGCAGAGAACCAGTCGCGGGGCCTTCAGATTCGGAAGCAGGTCACCGAGGACTTCATACGCCGTGGGAGCCTCCACATCCTCGCGGATGAGAAGCCTGAGCCGCGAGTTCACTGGCATCCCAAGTTCATCAAGAACCTGAAAGCCGCCTTGAAGGTGCCAGCATGATTGATTGGTCCATACGCCCATTTGAAGAGCGGAACCTCTTCAACCCAGCTTTCTGCGCGGTGATCCTTGCCGCATCAATCCGTGAGTACGAGCGGGTTGCCCGAAAACCGATGCCTTATTCGCTGACGCTCCTCGTACTGCCGCTGTGTCTGCATCAGCCAGCACGCGACCAAATTCTCGGCAGCAAGAAGGTTTCGGTATTGCGGATCGTTGCGCTTCAGCCCGACCTACTGGTCGACTTCGTCGAGCGTGCTAGGTCGCTCGTTCAGTACGCTACTGAAGCCTTCGCTTTACTCGCCAGCAAGGGCTGCATAGAGGTTTCCGAAGACGGGGGCATCCACCTCCTCCCTAGAAGAGTCTCCCCCCGGACACTCAGTACCGGCGACGCCGAAAGGTGCCGCAACGCAGCGACGGTCCTGGGGCGAGACTTCGCCCAGATCAATGACCGCGTGACGATCTACACGAGCTTGTCCATCAGACCATGAAGATTGCATCAATCCACATCTACAGCCACGACGGCCGTAGGCGCGACCTCCCTTTGAACCCCGAGGGACTAAATATCATCACGGGCCTAGCTTCGACAGGCAAGTCGTCGCTATCGGACATCGTCGAATACTGCATGGGCGAAAGCGATTGCAAAATCGCGGAGGGCTTCATCCGTGAGACGGTATCCTGGTTCGCGGTGACGTTCCAATTTCCGCACGAACAGGTGTTCGTTGCCAAGCCCAACCCAAAACCAGGGAAGGTCCAGTGCTCGCTGGCAATGGTCCTGCGCGGAAGAGAGATTCGAACGCCCAACTTCGGAGCGCTAAAGCACAACGGGGGTGACGAGCTTGTCCACGAGGTTTTATCATCCCTTCTGGGTATTCCGGAGGCCAAGACACCGGTGCCAGAGCGGAGCAGCCGCACGAGCTACTCAGTCAACGTAAAACATACGACTTTCTACTTGTTCCAAAAACAGGGACTGGTTGCTAGCAAAGAGCTGTTGTTCTACCGGCAGGCAGAAGAGCATCTTCCTCAGGCCATTCGCGACACTTTCGCCGTGCTGTTCCGCATCTCCAATGTGGGCGACATGGAGGCGGAGGCTAACCGGCGCGCAACGCAACGCGAATTGAAGGTTGCGCAAAGGGAGCTACGGGTGGCTCAGGAGACGGAAGGCACTTTGGACACGCGAGGCCTCGGGCTGCTGGCCGAGGCACGGGCGACTGGTATCCCGTTCAGCAACTCCGCTGGCAATAATGCGCGTAGCGAAAACGGTGCCGAGAGCGAACTGGTTGCTTCGCTCCGGGAGGTGTTGACTTGGCGGTCTGGCCAGATTCCCCTTCTAGCCGACAGCGAGATGTCCAAGTGGCAGGCCCGTCGTTCGAGACTGCGTGCGGAACGACGGCAGGTTCAGGACCAAATCGCTGCCGTGCAGCGGTTCGTCAAGGGGGCGACAGACTTTCAGACCGAGGTGCAAGAGCAACATTCGCGCCTGGGATCCATCAACGCCCTGCCGCGTTCCCCTAGCGGCGCCTGGCAGTGGCCCTTCCTCAGCGAGGCCGACGCACGCATGGACGGAATCGCCCAAGCCTTGTTGGCGGAACTGTTCAGCTTGGACAAGGATCTCGAGAACGTTGGCGGGGCACGTCCCCGACTAGACGAACACCTGGCCCAACTCACCGACAAGGCTAGTCGTCTGAGGGAAGAGATTTGCGAGATCGAGATCGACCTCAACGCTGCTGTGCTCGCCGAAGAAAGGGCTGCCGCTCAAGAAGACGCTAACACCCAGGCTGCCAAGGTACAAGGACGCGTCAGCTTCTATCTGGAAAGTCTCACGCCCGGCAACACGATCAGCACTCTCAAGCTCAAGGTCGAACGGCTGCAGGCGAAGCTGGATCAACTCACTCAACAGACCGGCTCCGACGACGACGCGGACGCACGGATGGAGTCAGTCATTACGCACATCTCGGCGACGATGAGCGCGCTTGTACGCGAGTTCAAAGCCTACTTCTCCGAGTTCCCGTTCAGGCTGGATATGCGCAATCTCACATTGGTGGTTCAGCGACCGGGCAACCCCGTTCCCATGATTCGCACCGGTGGCGGCGCGAACTGGCTGGCATATCACATCTCCGCTTTGCTTGCGCTGCACCACTACGCCTGGAAAAACAACGTACCGATTCCTCGGTTCCTCATGCTGGACCAGCCGACGCAGGTGTACTTCCCCTCGCAGGCTGCCTATGAGTCGGTCGCGGGCGATGCCAAGCGAGTGCGAACCGTTGATGTCGACCTAGCTGCAGCCAAGCGTCTCTTCGAGACGCTATTGAACTACACCAAGCTACTCGTACCCGGCTTCCAGCTCATTGTGACGGAACACGCCAACTTCGCTGAGGACTGGTTCCAAAAAGCGCTGGTCGAAGAACCGTGGATGGATCCGCCGGCGTTGGTGCCGAAAGATTGGCCGCGCTGGGAATTGTAGCGTCTCGGTGTTTATCCTCGCGGGAATGGGCAGGAAACTCCCTCGTCAAGAGCTGACCAACTTTGCTGGCGTTGTTTGGACATGCGTTGAGAGCGGCGCAGCGAATTTCTGCTGTATTGAACTGTGCTATCACTCGAGGCGTGGCGGTTCTCAGCATACTCTGTTGAAAAACTCGATAGCTTCCGGACACGACTTTCTGCAAGAAAAAATCGGCCTCTCAGATCGCTGCAGGATCGACGATCTCACTCGTGAAAAGTGGTGAAGTACCCCCGAAAACATGCTCGAAAGCACGGTCACAGAGTTTTTCAACAGAATTGGCAAATTGAAGACATTCGCGTGCGACTTGGGGATGTCTCCAATCCAGCCTGAAGCGATCGTTCCAGGGAAAGCCCTCATCGTCTGCTGCTGGCTGGAGCATCCGCAAAGCTGTCGCTGGCCTAGACGAGTTCTATCGACTGGCAGCTTACGGTCGACCTGGCCGAATGCGTACAGTCGGATATGAAGGGACATTCGACATTAACTCCTAGATCGTCGACAATCAGAGGCCCGGGCGGGAAGCTGCTCGCATTCGATAACGATTTCGTGACAGCACTGCACATGAAGTCGAGCCTTGCCGTGCAGTCCGCGCACGCGCTTATGATTCACGTGGGTTCCTCAGCGCTGCAGCAGTGCGCATAGCCACCGATCCCTGAGGAACGTTGTACGTAAACGAAAGGTTGGCGTTGAGCAGACGGTGAAATTTTGCCGCTGAAAATTCCCCATAAAACAAGGTGAACTGTTTTCATATGGCATTTGGTCCCGCATTCGCAGCGTTACAAAATGAAGGGCTTTTGGCTAGTGGTTGCCTTGCTGTTGGTCTTACATCTCTCCGTAATGCGCAATTCCCAGATAAGGCAGCTTTCTATACTGGCTTTTTTCAGCTATCGATTTCTTTGGAACGCGTGCTGAAGCTTGTGCTCATCATTGAGCACATGCGAAAGAACGCCTTTCGGCCACCCACCAAATTTGAAATTAAGCAATTCGGTCACGAATTGGTGCGTCTTTACGGCGAATGCGAACGCATAGCACACTCAATTGGAGTTGTGAGATTTGGAATGCCTGCTAAAGGTTCGGTTGAGGCTCAGATAGTGAATTTCTTGTCTGAGTTCGCGACCAAGTCCCGTTATTACAACCTTGATTCGCTCGGATCATCTCCGAGCGGCTACGATGATCCCCTTCGGGCCTGGGATAATATTCTTTCGAATATTCTCAAGACCGACGTACCTGTATCGAAGGCCGAGCAATTTGTAACTCAAGCGAGGTTGGTCCACGACCTTTTTGAAGACTCCATTCATGTATTACAGCACGGAATGGATGGTCAACTGCTTTCAAGCGAAGATGCATTTGTCGTGCCAGCGAGACATGAGGTGGTAGCGCCCTACGCTATGGTTCGCATATTCGCGATAATTCGCCCTGCGCTATCTCTATTAGGTGAAATCGCGCGACAAGCATTTGCCGAAAACCTGAAGAATGATAGGGACTTTCACCATATTCCGGTGATGCATGAGTTCTTCCAGCTATTTGACGGATCCCCAGCTGAAATTCGCCGAAAGAAACGCTGGCCCTAAGCAATGTGCTGCTAATAGTGTGGCGGGGGCGCGATGTAGTAACGCGCGGCGCATGCAGCTCAAGGGCTATCCGACAGGCAAAAACCGGCCAGTTTCGGTCGTTCGCATCAAGTGTCCAGATTCGTTGCCAATCGTTGTTCGACCGCAAGGGACCGGTTTATGCCGTGTCCATCTATCGTTTTCCCACGAGCTACCGTGTTATTGCAGGGGGCGATGCCTGTACCGTGTGGGACGTTAATCCCCCCGCCAAAACAGGCCGTTAAAAACGGGGTACCAGTGTCGGCAATTCCCGAGATCACTTCTCTGTATGCCACTCTTCATAGTAATAGCTGAATTGATGAGTTCCCTTGATTCCGTCAATATGGGTCTTTTGGATTTGGTAGTCGTTGTTGGTGCGGATTTCAAACTCATACCGCTTCCTATCCACCAGGCCGGGGATGGACACCAAGATCACTCGATAGTTTTCAACATAAAGGTTTTGATACTCGTCATCAAGGTATCGTGCTTCTTTCTGGTTTTCGTCCCGAGTCGGCCACCAGCAAGCATCTTCAATGCGTTTGAGGACAGTGGGCTTGAAAATGCGGAAGAAGCAGTTGGGATTTTGGGTCGGCTTGAATACAGCAAAGCTATGGATGACCGATGCAATGGAGCCTGGATTGAATAGTACCAGCTTGACCAAGAAGCGCCCATCCAGTTGTTCAGCGTTAATGTATTTGAGGACGATCTTGCTACTTCGATGAAGTGTTCGGGTAATGCGATATGCTGATACTTGTGTTCCCCTATTCTTGATGTTGATGTAGAGCAGGTAGAGAGAAATAAGCAAACCGATAATGGCGATAGCGAGTGTGATGAGTTGTTGTGTCTGTTGATTCACGATACGTAGTTAAATAGTTGGGGGCAGCCGCCTTGAGCGGCTAGTTGAATCGATCGACGAGTTCGCGGAATTTCAGGATTAACCAGCACCACTCCATCCAGATATGCTCGATAAATCACTAAAAATCCCAGTGCGTATCCCCGAACGATGCAGAAAAAGGGACAGGTATTTATTGCGAACTTGCGAAGAATTCTCTTTTTCCTTCATTTTTGCGGAAATTACGAACGTCTGCCTCGCATTACGGTGAATGGCTCTTCTGGGTCGCGTTTTGTCCTTTGCACACGAGGCCGCGTCCACGACGATCGCCGCGCTCGGTCGTCGGGCGTAGCAGGCCATGAAGCGTCATTCGCTCGGGCCGTCGCTCAGACGTTCAGGCGTCTATTCAACTCGCGAACGAACTTATGAATCGTATCACTTGAAGCTCAGTCGCTTTCCGATAGTTGAACGCATGCATTTAACCTGCTTTTGGCGGCTGCCAGCCCAAAACAGGTCCGACATGCACCGAAATTCCGTAGGCAAACGAGTCCTGCTTATATGGAGCCCCACAATAGAGGATGGCCAAGCATTCTTTGGCGAGCATCTTGTAAATACCATTTTCAGTTCCGCAGCTGTACAGCAACGCGACACTGAAAAATATCTTGCCGTAGGAGGCATCGACGCTCATATAGAGCGCCTCATCGTCGGGTTCGTTGACTTTTACATTCCAGCCTGCATCGCGTAAAGGCCGAACCAAATCGGTCATACATTGCTGGGAGAGGAGCCCCTTACGGAGCAGGACGCCATTGTCTGCTGGCAATGGTGGAACCAGGCGCCCATGTTTTCGGAAATGATCCTGTTCGGCGAGCTTCAGCTTCATCTGAACATCGCCCCGAAGCAGCGCCTGTTGCCATAGCAAGGTGCTGTCGTTATTCATGTCAGGGAGGAAAAACGAGACGCTATGGGAGGCGTCGTACCAGGATTCGATGGCTGCGAGTGTCGCAAGCGCGACCACCATCCGAGCGAAATTCGCCGGCTGCTGCCATGACGCCGCGGTGCCGTGCGCAAACATGTGCCGATTCAGCCAGGTCACCCCCCCGTATTCGTCGGTATTGCAGAAAAAATGATTCTTGAGCCACCTCCGAAATGTCTCAAAGGCGAAAACACGCTCGTCCTGCCCAAATAGATAGTCACAAGTCTTGTATTTTGGCGGAACCCACATACGGTCAAAATGGAGTTGTGCAGCAGTTTCGATCGCGCGGTTCACTGCATGATCAATCTTGGCCGGGGCAGTAGCCTTAGTCCCAAGATCAGAAACAATTCCTGTCAGACTGCCTTCGATCGCTGGTATCAACGCTCCGACACTGGTAGCCCAATAGCCGCTATATGCACCTAGATAAGCTTCCCGCGCCAACGGCACGATCTCTTTAAGGCTGCGAGCAAGGGGCAAGATCTGTTCGATGCAAACCGCCTGGAAGGCCAATGTATAAAGCGTTGACGTGTGATATTTGAAAAGATCGAGCGCTCGCTCTCTCGTTACATGCTTGACGGAAGCAAGTAGCTTAGAGATTTCACCCATCGGTAGCCATAGCGGCATAAACCACTCGACCTTGTCCCAAAGAGCGGCGTCGTCGTCGTGTTGTTTTCGCCTTATTTGCCAGTTCTCATCGCCGGAAACCGGAATGGTCGGGAAGCATGCTTTGCCCCCTTCGACGATCAGGACAATACACGGCGTCGGATGAAACGCCCCTATATCTGCGAGCTTCGCGACCGGATTGATGAGCTGCTTGTCGCTAGCCCATTTTTCAATGAGTTCTGGTGTCAAAGCGTTCAGCGACGTTTCATTAAGCGCGCGCTGCCAAATTGCACCGAATTTGTCCTCGATATTGGAGAAAGACATTAAACCCATCCAAAGTGCGATCGTCGTTAATATTGTTCAGCAATTTACCACCGGTTTCTGGACACGGCTGCCGCCGAGCGTGCGACTAAACGAACGTCCGTTCCACCTTGAAAGCGGCCCAATATGTCGCACTGAGTCAATCGGCCGCAGTGGGTCGTGAGTGTGATTTCGCTGATGAGGAAGTTGCCGTCGGGTTACTCGATGCCGCCACTGTCAGCAATCTGCCTCATTGCTAACTTAGAACCCAACTCTCTCCAATGTCTACAAAGGCCGATCTTCATCCATCCGAGAGCGCTGCACTGACGAACATGTCTTCGGCCGGAGCGCTCTTCTATCCATCAAGCGGGACACCAACCGCTATGGATTTGCATTGCTGCCGTTCGCTTCTCACTGCAAGCGAAAGAAATCCAGCAAGCAATCACCCGTCCCCCCACACCACCCCTCAATCCGGCAGCGCCTTGCTCTTCAAACAATCGATGAAATACTCCGCCGCACCGTCCAGCACGCGATCCTTGCGTTCAATCAGACTGAGCGCAAGGCGAGGTAGCGCGATATCGAGTGCGACGCGCTCCAGTGTGCCGCGCTCGATTTCCTCATTAAGCTGCAAGTCCGGCCAGACGCTCACTACCCCCGGCTCGCTCGCGAGCTCCGTATAAAGCCGGCGCGCGGTGCAGACCGTCATGCGCGACGGCAGCGCAATGGCCTCGCCTGTAGCATCGGCGCCCGAACGCGCGATCAACGCGGCCCAGAATGCGGGCACGCTCTTGCGCGTGTAGTTGTAGAGCCAGTGCGCCTCCCTCAAACGTGCAAGCCGTCTCTC
>Ga0153932_1000494_pt1 | contig 10481 bp, 11 predicted proteins | sample TSNJ016MetaG_FD_102273 | JGI IMG/M metagenome (GOLD analysis project Ga0153932, IMG submission 102273) | Attine ant fungus gardens microbial communities from New Jersey, USA - TSNJ016 MetaG | ecosystem: Host-associated > Fungi > Mycelium > Unclassified | place: USA: New Jersey, Wharton State...
AACGAGAACATCGCGATCGGCAAATGGCTGCCGGCTTGCCGCGAATTGCTGAAGGCGTCGCTGGGCGCAAAAGTCGCGCTGAATCTGGAAACGAGTGGCGACGTGTGGCCGGTTCGCGTCGATGCGGCGGAACTCGAGCTTGCGCTGATCAATGTGGCGGTGAACGCCCGCGATGCCATGCCGAGCGGCGGCACGTTCTCGGTGCGCGCCGACAACGTGCGCTTTCGTCACGAGGACGGGTTTCCGATCATCGGCGAATTCGTGCAGTTGACGCTGGAGGATACGGGTGCGGGCATGAGTCCCGATGTCCTCGGCCGCGCGTTCGAACCGCTGTTCACCACCAAGTCCAAAGGCATGGGCACCGGGCTTGGCCTGCCGCAAGTGTTCGCGTTCTGCGAGCGCGCGGGCGGCGTGGCGACCATTGATAGCGCGGTCGGCGCGGGCACGTCGGTGCGGCTCTATTTGCCGCGCGCGAGTGCAGCCGTGGCGGAATCGCCCGAAACGCATCACGACGCCGCCGCGGCCAGCGAATCGCACGGGCTGCGCGTGCTGCTCGTGGAAGATAACGAAGAGGTGGCGGCCGGCACCGAGGCGTTGTTATCGATGATGAATCATGACGTCACGCACATCTTCAACGCGGACGGCGCAATCGCCGTGCTGGAAGCGGCCCGTCGCGACGTCGCCAATGGCGGTGTGCTGCCGTTCGATGTCGTGCTCTCCGATATCCACATGCCGGGCAAACTGAACGGCATCGACCTGGCCGAGATCCTGCAAAGCTGGACGCCGCGCGTGCCGGTGATCCTGGTGACGGGGTATGCCGAAGAACTGGACCGGGCGCGTGAGGTGGATGCGCGCGTCTTGTCCAAACCGTTCGATATCGCCCTGCTCGATTCCCTCCTCCAGGCCATTCGCGAAAACCTGAACGCGCACGCCGACAACCGCGAACACGGCGAAGCGCAGCACTGAACCGCGCGCCTTTTCCACATCGTTTGTAAAAACAGCTGCGCGCCAGCCGGCTTGGGGCGGGATCGCGCCAGGCTGTGGAACCCATCGCCGCGCGCCCGTCCGCGACCCGGCACGCGAGTTGCGTGGCTCAAATAGAAGTGCGGCGAATCTCCCTGACGCGTCGCAACTCAATCCAGGCCACCCAGGAGGCAGCCATGCGACACACAGTTATTGGTATCTTCGATACCTACGACCAGGCCGAAGTGGCGCGCAGCGCACTTGTCGCGTCGGGTTTTGCACGTTCCGACATCGAACTCCAGGCCGCACCCGAACCTTCCTCGCCCGATGACCCCGCGCTGGCGCCCGGCGTGGGCCAGCCGCCCGAAACCGGCGGCGTGCTGGCGAATATCGAACGCTTCTTCTCGATGCTGTTTGGCGGCCGCGATCAACCGCCTGAAGTGGCGCATTACTCCGAAGCCGTGCGGCGCGGGGCGGTGCTGGTGGCTGTCGATACGGCAACTGAGGACCGCGCGGACGCTGCGCGCCAGACGCTGGCTGAGCAAGGTGCTATCGATATAGACGAGCGCGCGGCCAGCTGGGGCACGCTGAATCACACACGCACGGCAAGCTCGGCGGCCGTTGAAGCCGACGATCGCGATCACTCGCTGCTGGACGAACTTGGTCTTGGCTCGGGCAGCGCTGTGCCGGGACGTGCTCCGGTGAATCCGCCGGTCGATCCGCTCGACCCCGTTCGCGCCGATGCAAACCGGGATGCATATCGAGCGCGCGCTTATCCGCATGTTGACCGTGACGATCCGGCTGTGCAGCCGCTCGACCCGATCAGCCCGGTCGGCCGCGATGCAGTTGCCAGCGATCCATTGACGGGCACGAGCACGAACACGGGCACGAGCGGCGCGGTCTGGCCGGACACAAGGGAAGCGGCTCTGCGGGCGGCAGGCGCGGAAGACCCGTTGACGGGAACGACGTCAGCACAGGGCTGGCGCGCGGTCGATCCGCTTGATCCGCTCGATGAAACCGAGACATCGGCACGAGTGGGCGGCACGGGTTCCATGAGCGCGACGGGCGCACCGGTTCCGGGTACGTTGAGTCAAACCGGCGACTCGGCGCTCGGAGCCCATGCGGGTCCGCGTACCACGATGCCCGATGAATACATGGAGTACGAAGACGAGTTCCGCAGCGACTACGAGGCGAAGTACGCGGCGAGCGGTGCGAGCTATTCAGAGTACGAGGAGGCGTATCGATACGGCGTCTCAGCAGCCAGCAACGAGCGTTATACGCGCCGCAACTGGGATGACACGATGGAAACCGAGTTGCGCCAGGACTGGGAAGGCCGTAGCTCGGGCGGTCATGACACCTGGGAACGTTTCAAGCTTGCGGTGCGTCATGGCTGGGAACGGGTGACGGGGCATCAGCATCATCTGTAAGAATTTGCTCTTAACGACGCGTTGAAACGCCAACGGCCCGCTTTAGCGGGCCGTTGGCGTTTTGCTCTTTTTGCGGGCTTAGGCCTTCGCCATACGCTGCACCCACGCGACGTATTTATCGACGAAATTCTGCAGGAACTTGCGCGTGTCTTCGCTCACGATCGTGCCGCTGGCATCGATGCGGCTTGCATCGTGTTTGACGAACATTTCCGGATGACCCATGAGCGGCACATCGAGGTAAGCAAGCACATTGCGCAGATGCGCCTGCGCGAGCGCCGTGCCGGTCGCGCCCGGCGACGTGCCCAGCACCGCGCCGGGCTTGTCGCCCCACACGCTGTGCCCCCACGGACGCGAACCCCAGTCCAGCGCGTTTTTCAGCACGCCGGGAATCGACCGGTTGTATTCCGCCGTCACGAACAGCAGCCCATTCGCCGCCGCGATCTTTTCCTTGAAGGTGCGCGCAACCTCGGGAAAGTCGCTGTCGTAGTCCTGGCTATAGAGCGGCAGGCTCGCGATATCCAGGAACTCGAACGAAAAATCCGGCGGCGCCAGCGACGTAACCGCGTGCGCAAGCTGCTTGTTGAACGAATCTCGGCGAATGCTGCCAACAACAACCGCAATCTTGTAGGTCATGGCTTGTCCCGGTGTTTGATTGATGCGGATCCCGAACGGAATCCGCGAATGTGCCCTGTATGTTCCTCGTATATGGCTGCAACAGCCAGCACATCATAGGCGTTCGGTCGAGCCCGAGGCTATCGGGAATGGGTCGGATTGCTGTCGGGAACGGCGCGTGAGGACGGACGTTTCATATGACGTTTCGCCTCGAATTGGGCGTTTCGATCGATACCCGATGACAAGCCCGCTGCAAGCCATTTTTGAGATGATTTCCACAAAGTTGTCCACAGAAACTGTGGACAACTTTGTAGTTGTTTAATAATTCGCACTAAACCGCCAAAGCGGTTGGCGGGATACAACTAAAGGACACCGCTAAACCGGCCAACGCGACGTTATTGGCCGAAAAACACGTTGCATTGCGACGGCGGGCCTTGGCATGTCGACGATTGGGAATTAGCATCGGCCGAGGCGTTGGCAGCGCCGGTCATAGCGAACAAAGCGATAGCGGCGAAGACGGAAAGCATGCGTTTCATGGGATATCTCAGTAATTTGACGACGATCGCAACTGATCGGTAAACCGAGAATATCGATTAAGCGGACGCAGACAAATGGCGGTGTCAGGAATTAATCCTTACCGAAAACGCAATGAATGAAGGGCGGCGGGGCGAGACAGGGAACGGTCATCCCGGCGCGCAGAAACGGAACTTCGCATTCATGCGCGATAGACAACAATATGTTTTCTCAATCGACATTGGTTATCGATAGTTATGTGAATAGACTGCTTCACATCGATGGCGTGAAACGCGCCGTCTCCAAACAGTGAAGGGTTCATCATGAAACGCGCGCTTATCGGAAGTTTGTTTGTCGCCGTGCTGGTGTCATCGGCACCGGTTTTTGCACAATCCACCGACGCCGCGCAGCAAAGCGCCTACGCATCCAGAACGCGAGCTGAAGTGAAGGCCGAATTGATCGCTGCGCAAAAGAGCGGGGAACTAGAAGCGCTGCACACGGAAAGTTATCCCCAGTTACTGCCGTATCAAAGCGCGCGCTTTCAACGCGTCACATCGGGTACGGATACGACCGTGACAGAAGGGAACGGCACGCGCGTGAGCACGCAATAAGCGCGGTTGAGGAACGCGGCGGTTTCGATTGTTGAAGCCGCGTTATCCATCGAAAAAATGATCGCGCGGTTTTATGTTCAACCTGCGTTAAATAAACCGCGTGAGTAACCGTAATGTTCAAGGTGTTGAACATTGCGCGCGCGACACGCGCTTGTAGATCTTCGCTATCAGCTCAACGCGGCAAGACACACCGTGACCGTGATCAGCGAGATCACCGTGGAAAACAGAATGGTGCGGGACGTCACCGCCGCTTCCCGCTTATAAAATTCCGCGAGCATGAATGGTCCCGTCCCCGTGGGCAACGCACTGAGAATGACGGCTGTCTTCGCCCACAACACCGGCAGTGCAAACGCATGAAACGCCAGCCACCACGTGAGCAACGGTTGCGCAATGAGCTTGGCCACGACCAGCATGGTGGTCGTTCTAGCCGCGCCCCCTTTTGACTTCTCGCCAAGAAACAGCCCGAGTGCAACGAGTGCGCACGGGCTTGCCGCTGCACCCAGCAACTTGAGAAACGTGTCCGCACCGCCCGAGATCGTGAGCCCCGCTCCGCTGCATAACCAGCCCGCGAAAGGCGCGAACAACAACGGATTGGTCATCAGCGATCTGACCACCTTGCCAAGCGTGGCAACCAGGTTCTTCTCGGTCTGCAAACCCACTTCGATCAACACAATAGCCGCGGCGAATAGCACGCATACCGTCATGATCGTCACGATCACCGCAGGCGCGAGGCTCGCGTGACCAAACGCGAGCATGCATAACGGCAAGCCGATAAACCCCGCATTGGGATACGCGGCGTTGAGACCATCGAGGCTGGCATCGGCGAGATGGCGTGATTGTTTCAATCGAATCAGCACGGTCAACACAAATATCCCGCCCGCACCCAAACCGAACACTGCGATGAACGCAGGCTGATCGAGCGTAGGCCACGACGTGGTCGCCATGATGTCGAAGAGCAGCGCGGGCAGTGCCAGATAGACCACGAATCGATTCAGTTCAGACGATGCATTCGGTCCCAGCCGATTGGTCTTGCGACACGCATAACCTGCAAAGATCAACGCGAACACAGGAAGAATGATTTTGAGGAGCGGAGCGAAAAGCGACGAGACCAGCGACGACATGAGCAGCGGAGCGAACATGAGCAGCGGAGCGAAGTGAACGAGGTCGAGAGCATAGCGGCTCAATACGTTCGCCGCAGAGCGCACTCTATGAAGATCAGCGATGAAGTGAGCGGCAAGGTGAGCGATTTCGGGAGCCGCGCGAGGTGAGTTGCATGACTCGACTAAAACTCACGCTTGAGGCGAATTGCTAGTATCGCTAACTAGATTGAAGCGATAAGCCGGCTTCAGCAAGTGCTTGAGGTATGCCGCTGTGAGCCTTTATCTATAAGGCTTTCGCGGCTTATCATTGATGTCGCTTCGAGGCCTGCGCCATGATTTGCATGGGTGACACGAAGCAGGAACTCGACGTTCCGCTTGCGTACGCGTGAAGTGAGTGACGTCATAGGTGAGGTTATACGGGAGGGTGATCCTGCCATGTTGAGAACTCACATTAAGCACTGTGAGCAACGTTTGCAGCGCGCTGCATGCGCTACGTTAAAGCGTTCTCTATCAATGAGTTGCGTCCCGTTGTTAAAACAGTTGATACGCGTGCGCGTGAACTTTAAGTGCTTCCTGCCAGTGCTTTTCGATAGATTCATCGCGCCATAGGTGAGGTTATGCGGGACCGGAAACAACGGAATGAAGCTTGCTCATACAGCGACATGTATCAATTAAATGCTGCTTGAATGCCGCTTAATTACAACGAGGACCATCATGAAATTCAAACGATCCGTCACCATCGGCGCAACAGCTTTGCTGGTGATCGGCGGACTGGGTCTGCTGGCTGCCTACGCAATGGCCGGCGGCAACAAGAGCGGCAACGCGGAGGTGCCCGAGCCTGCGAAGCCAGTCGATCTCGATCGTTACCTCGGCCATTGGTTCGAATTTGCGCGCTACGAAAACCGCTTCGAACGCGGTTGCGAAGCGGTCACGGCGAACTATGCTAAGCGCGATGACGGGCTGCTTTCCATCGTTAATTCATGTCGGACTGGCGGCGTGAGCGGCGCGTTCAGGTCGTCCGAAGGAAAGGCGAAGATCGTGCCGGAATCGAACAACGCGAAGCTCAAAGTGTCGTTCTTCGGACCGTTCTATGTTGGCGATTACTGGGTGCTCGATCACGCCGATGACTACACGTGGTCCATCGTCGGCGAGCCGAGCGGCAAGTATCTTTGGATCCTGACGCGTGAAGCGAAACCATCGGCCGAGCAACGTACGGCATTTGTTAATCGCGTACGCGCACTCGGCTACGACGTGACGCTGTTGCGAGAAACCTTGCATTGAGCGTCATTGGATAATCAAACACCTGTCAGGAAGCGGTCCTTATGCGCCCTTCGAGCCAGCCCGGCGGGGGCCCGCTTCATGTTTCGCCGATCTTCGCGTCACAATACTTCGGCGGCAGCGGCGCCTTCCTGGCCGGCCTTTATAAGGACATGTTAGTAAAGCGGCTCGATGCCGGATGATCTACGGGCTTCGTCTCGACGAACCGCTGCGTCGCGGCACCAGTGCGCTCGAGGCGCATGGCGCTGAGTCCCGCGTCGAACCGCGTCGGATTCAATATCCCTGCCGTGCGCATTTTCTCGGCTCATCGTTTAAGCATGCCGGAATCGGACTCAAAGGGAAGATTTACTTAGGCCGTAACTTCATGAAACAGAAACCGGGAAATCGAACCACATGCCGTTACCCAGAATAAACCAGTAAGCCTTTCAATCCGGAACCGCTTCAAGTTGCTCGAGTCGATTGTTGATCCGCCGCATGCGCGATTGCTGGGCGGGCACAAGCGCATTGGATGCCACGAGATCAACCCGGTTGCGCCAGTAAGACAAAGGAATGCGGTCGTCAGCGGAAATTCTTCCGATTACCCGCTCTAGACGAAGAATATCCGTTTCGATTTGCCGATGATTCATTCATTACTCCACGGTAGAAGTTATTTTTACTTTTTCTCAAACGAGTTCGACGCAGCGCGCGGAACAGATAACCGTTTCCGCTGTCACATGTTGGATGCTCTGATACGCGAAATGTGCAACATGCGCGGCCAGATGGAAGCTAGCGCAGGCCCGGAAGGACTTCATGCAGAGTATCGAAACATACGCGGTGCTGTATATTCCGCAAATGCGGAACAGTAAAAATGCAATAAGCCGGCATCTCGGATCGGCAAATTATCCGCATGACAGGAGAAAATGGATGCTTCTTGAAAGCGACCCATACGACCACGCTGTCAACGCTATATATGAAACACTCTCGGAACCGCGCGCATGGCATGCCGTATGTGCCGCAATCGCCGGATTGATTGGCGCTCGCGCGGTCTGGATAACGGTCAGCAGTAACAACGAGAAGGAACCTGCTAATCCGCACTCTGAAAGTTTTGGAAATTTTTCAGATAAAGATTATTACAATTTTTCTGGAAGCTCGGTGGCGGTATTACCGAAAAACTCATTTGAATCGTTTGCGCGGTTTAGTCTGGATCAGGAAAACATTGATTCCGGGAACATAATTGCGCCGGCTCGCACTTCAAGCCGGCCTGTTCTCGACACGGGCAAATTACGCATTACCCTGGTCTGCGAGTTCGACTCGGAGACGGGTGCGCTTATTGATACGCTTGTCGAGCCGGAATCGCGTTGGCTCGATCGCCTGATGCCGCATCTTTCACGCGCTGCACAACTGCAGGACGTGCATTACATCGCAATGCCAGAGCCTTTCGCCCGTGCTCCCTTTCTCGACGATTGGCGTCAACCGGCCATGCTCGTCGCGTTGAATGGAACGCTGCTCCGTCTTAACGATGCAACCACGCAGATGCTGGGACGAACCCAATTGGTTCAGGTCGTTGACGGCAAGCTTGAATTGCAATGCGCGGCGCAACAGCAAATTTTGGAAGAATGTCGCGTGGCGGCAGATGCGACGCGGGGGTATCGAATGCTTCGGCTGACTGAAGATCACCACGCTGAGCCCACCGCTCAGGACGCGCTATACGTGTTTTATCTCCCGGTCGCAGTGAATCGCGAGCACGCAGCGCTGCTCACGTTTTATCACCCGGATTCGCCGCCCATTGTCGATTCAGATTTGCTTGCGAGCGCGTTCGATCTGACACCCGCAGAGTGCCGCGTCGCCTCTCATATTGCGGAAGGGCGCACGCCCAAAGAGATTGCCAACCGGATTGGCGTCCAGCACGACACCGTGCGCAAACAGTTGCAGGCGATCTATCAGAAAACGGCGACGAATCGCCAGGTCGACCTGATTCGCCTTTTACTCAACCTGCCCGCGCAACCGGCGCTGGATCAGAGCCCAAGCTAAACCATAAACAAGGCCCGGCGTTACTGCGCTTTGCACGCAATCAACAGGCTGTTCTGGCCGTTGTCGCTGCTTTGATCGAGGACGTCGTAACTGCCTGCGCACAATGCGCGGGCATTTTGCTGGCAGTTACTCCAGCCGCCATTGGCCGGGCATTGGATCATGTTGGTCGGGCGGCCATCGGATGAAAAAAGCGGCGGCGCGCTGCTGCAAGCAGACAACACCGACACCGCGGCCGCAAGCGGCAACAGCGCGAAAAAACGCGATGCTCGTACGTGGAAAATTTTCATCCGGAACCCCTTTTTAACGCTGTTTTTATTGATGCCGCGAGTATGCCATGCGGAGCTTTCGGCTTGCCTCCTTAGCCATGCTGATCGCGCGATCCGGGTCAGCGTTCGCACTACTTTTGGAGCCCCCAGATGTCGCTGTCGATCATCTCGACGCGGGCATCGATTTTCGCTTTGACATCGGCGAGCGCCTGGTTGTAGAAATGCGCGCCAATCATCTTCGATATCTCATCAAGCCATTCCTTCGCCTCGAACTGCCCAAGCCGGGTGTCGAAGCGTTCTTGCGCCATGCGCTGCAACTGGTCGATGGCAAGCAGTTCGAGTTCGCGGGATAACAGCGTTTTGTTCTTGTCTTTGCTCACGGTTCACACCTCTATGCCCAATGCGACGATCTTCTTGTACATCGTCGCCCGGCCGATGCCAATCCGTTGCGCCGCCTCGGCCGCGCGACCGCCGCTTGCACGCAGGGCTTCCGAGAGGAAACGCTTTTCGAAACCCGCCATGGCGTCGGCGTAGGACGTCGCATCGGTTTCTTCGGCCTCGCTCGCGGGCGCAGCCGATGCCTCCGCGCCCATGAAGGCGCCGAGCGCGCGGGCATCAATATGTTCACTGTCCGACAACATCACCGCGCGCTCCAGCACGTTGCGCAGCTCGCGCACGTTGCCGGGCCACGAATACGCGGACAGTAGCCGTAGCGCGTCGTCGTGGAGCACGAACTGGCCGGCGTGACGCGGGCGGGCGTCGGCGGAAAGTTCTTCGAGCATCGCGTACACCAGCGCCTCGATATCCCCCGCCCGCTCGCGCAACGGCGGCGCGTGAATGGACAGCACGTTCAGCCGATAAAACAAGTCCGCGCGAAACCGGCCGCTGGCGACCAGCGCCGGCAAATCGGCGGACGTGGCGGCGATGATCCGGACATCGGTGCGCACGATCCGGTTCGACCCCAGCGGCTCGAACTCCTTCTCCTGCAATACACGCAGCAACTTGCCTTGGAGCACGAGCGGCATATCGCCGATTTCATCGAGGAAGAGCGTGCCGCCATCGGCTAGTTCGAACTTGCCTACCCGGCCTTTGCGATCCGCGCCGGTATAAGCGCCCGCCGCCGCGCCGAAAAACTCCACTTCGAGCAAGGTGTCCGGAATTGCCGCGACGTTCACCGTCACGAGCGGCCGCGCGGCGCGCGTGGACGCGCCGTGGATTGCGTGCGCCAGCAGTTCCTTGCCCGTGCCCGTTTCGCCGGACAGCAGCACGGGCGAATCGACTTGCGCCGCGCGGCGCGCCTGGCGCTTGACATCGAGGCTCGCAGCACTCGTTCCGACGAAACTCGCGAACGTGTATTTGGCGCGCCGCGCCTGCGCGAGCGATTGCCGTGTCGCGATCAGTTCCTGCTGCACGCGCGAGTAATGTGAAAAGAGCGGCGTGAGCGCCTTCATTTCATCGAAGAGCGCGAAACCGATCGCGCCGACCGTCTGGCCGTAGTCGTCCTTCAGCGGCAGGCGCGTGACGACCAGCGGCTCGCGGTCCGTTTCCAGCAGATCAAGCAGGATTGGCTTGCCGGTCGTCACGACTTCGCGCATCAGGCTGTTCGGAATCACCGATTCGCAATCGCGGCCGATCGCCTCTTGCGGGTCCGAAAACCCGAAGCGTGCCGCGTAGCGTTTGTTGATCCAGACGACCCGCGCT
>Ga0153932_1000495_pt1 | contig 10470 bp, 10 predicted proteins | sample TSNJ016MetaG_FD_102273 | JGI IMG/M metagenome (GOLD analysis project Ga0153932, IMG submission 102273) | Attine ant fungus gardens microbial communities from New Jersey, USA - TSNJ016 MetaG | ecosystem: Host-associated > Fungi > Mycelium > Unclassified | place: USA: New Jersey, Wharton State...
AATCACCAGTTCATGGCGATTTTGCGTGAGCGCTTGCTCCGCGAAAATGCCGTCGTGGACCATATCGACGGTAAAGCCGGCTTGTTCAAGGCTACTTTGAATGCCGCGCGCGATGGGGCGGTCATCTTCGATCAGAAGGATTCGCATGGAAGTCGCTCTTATACGATGAATTGGGCTCGATTGCATGCCGCGGCCGCCAGCCGGAATTGCTCACCTTTCTATACCGCGGCGCCGTCCGAGTTATATCAGCAATCTTTTTACGCCAAACGCTGCACCGCGCCTTGCTGTGCAGCAATTCTCCTGTGGCCGGACACGCCAAAATTCCCCGCTTCACGGACGCCACTCCGCGATCGGTCTCCAGCACGTCCACCAAGCCCCTGTGGCGACCAAACCAATCGTTGCAAGGGGTAAAGCGGACTGTCCAAACCGTATGCGTTGCTGATTGTACAGTGTCGGTCTGTGCCGCCGATGGACTGGAGTCGTCAGAGCGCGCAGGGTCTGGTGAAAGCTTACGCCTGTATCATAAGTTTTCTTTCTTGATGAAAGTTTTCGTTGCCGCAGACTTGCAAACACCTTTGTTTCTGCTTTCGAATAAGCGAGTTTTGGCCTCTGGCAGCTCTTTTCGGCCCCGCTTATTGCGTAATTTGAATGTCATTGTTTGTAATACGGCTGTTACGCATTTGTCGCAGTGATCAGGGTAGCGAGCGGCTTTCAGGTGCTTCAGGTTATGGCGTCGATGAATCTCGCAAGCGTTATATCGCGTTCCGTCAGACCTTTTGCCGTATGCGTCGAGAGCGTGATTTTCACTTTGTCGTACACATTCGACCATTCCGGATGGTGATCCATTTCCTGCGCCTTTATTGCCACGCGGGTCATGAAACCGAATGCCTCGTTGAAATCAGCGAACTTGATACTTCGCTGAATTGAGCTGTTATCCGCGCTAGGTTGCCATTGCTTTAATTCGCCGAGAAGCTTGGGCAATTCGTCAGCTGTAAGTTTCTTGATCATGCCGGTTCTCCTTACCTGAGTGGTTGAGGTCAGCGACGCGAGGGCCTAAGGAGATCACGCGAGGATCACGCGGTAAGCTTGCGTCTTTCAGCTTTTCACGCAGGATATCCCCATGGTCGACCTTGATCACTTCGATCTCGCGCTACTTGACGTTCTTCAGCGCTTCGGCCGCGCGACGCATCAGCAACTCGGCGAGGAAGTGCCGCTGTCGCCATCGCAAATCGGGCGCCGTTTGCAACGCCTGGAGGCTACTGGTGTGATCGATGGCTACCGGGTTGTGCTGCGCCCCGAAAAACTCGGCCTCGGCGTCACCGCTTTTACGAGCCTCAAGCTGAAGCATCACGGCGATACCGTTATCGACCAGTTCCAGCAGCAGATTGAAGCGCTGCCCGAAGTGCTCGAATGCCATGCGACGGTTGGCGACGCCGATTACCTGTTGCGCATCGTCGCGCCGGATTTGAACGCGCTGTCGACGTTCGTCATGAAGAAACTGATGCGAGTTCCCGGCGTGGACAGCGTGCGCTCCAATATCGTATTGACCACATTCAAGCGCAACGGGCCGCTGCCGCTTGGGCATCTGGCGGCCAATCCACCGGATTCTGCCAATTAAGCCGGGCGGTTTAAGCCGGCTCGCTCAACAAGTCGACGTACGCAACCGGCACAAGGTCGCTCGCCGACACGCCAAGCTTCGCAAACAATTCCTCAGCTTCTTTCTCGCCGCCGGCTTCGTCGTCATCCTGGCCGAGCAGCACTTCGAGCTCGATGAAATCGCCCAGCCCGTCCACGCGGTCCAGATGAATCCGCGTGCGCCCGACGATATACACATGCCGTTCCTTATTCACGATGCCGCGCGTGTTCAGCGCTTGAGCGAGCAGCGCGTGGGTGGCTTCGGGATTGGTTACCGGGCTGCGTGAGTAGTACGACACCTTCGGGCCGTCGCGGTCATCGCGTTGATAGAAAATCAGTTCGGCTGGCGTGTTGTCATCGAATTGACGCAGTTTGAGGCGGCCGTTTGGCACATCGTAGAAAAAATCTTGCTGGCGGTAGATCATTGGCGGTTCGCTGGCTAGCGCAGCGGCGCTGGCCAGGAGCTGGTCGAATTGATGCGCGCGAGCCTTGATTTCGATATTGCGTGCCATGTTGAAATTTCCTGTTCACGTGGGCGCCAGATGCGCGTCCCTCAGACTAACAAAATTTGATGACCGGAAGATTCATCGGCTTCCGGTCACGACGTTCAAAACGGTGGTTCAGGCGACTATGTCGCCCATTGATCTTCAATCAGACGTAACGCCGCCGCGATGCTCGGCTCCTCACGGCGCTCCGCGAGCACGATGAACGAAAGCTGCGTAGGCACCGTGACGCCTTCCACGATAGTCAGCGCATGCGCGTGCGCTTCGGCCAGCGCGATGGAATCGCGCACGAGCGTCAGGCCCACGCCCGACTTGACCAGGTCGAGCATCGATGGCTCCTGATCCACCTCGGCCACTTTCACGGGCTGAACGCCGTGGGCATCGAAGATCCGCGTGAGCAAGCGGTTATGGGCCGACTCCGGCGGCGTCCAGATCCAGGGCAGCCGGGCAAGCGCGGCCCAGCCACTGTCGCCGCCCTCCAAACGCTCCGGCCGGTTCACGCGATCGTTCCAACCCGCTGGCGCCAGCACGCGATACAGATAAGGCTTCAGTTGCACGACATAAAAGCGGTCCGGATCGCGGGGCTCATCGATAACCGGATCGCCGATATAAAACCCCACATCGAGATCGCGCGCCTTGATGCGCTCGAGCACCCAGCCTGACATGCCGTGCCGCAGCGCGGTTTCAATGCGCGGATACGTCTCCACGAGCGCGCGCAAGAACCCCCCCAGGCGCAGGAATTCGGGATCAAGAATGGTCCCGATGGTCAGGCGCCCGCTGACCTCGTGGCGAAGCGCGGCCGCCACGCGCTGCACTTCGCTCGCGGCCGTGAGAGCCCGTTCAGCGTGCGGCAGGAGGGTTTCACCATCGCGCGTGAGGATCAGGCCGTGCGACGTCCGCGAAAACAACGTAATGCCCAGCGTCTCCTGCAGGTTCTTGATTTGCAGGCTGACGGCCGGCTGCGACACGTGCAGCAACACGGCGGCGCGCGTGAGATTGCCTTCGCGGGCGACGGTGACAAAAGCGCGCAGAAGAGTCAGGTCCATGCCTGATATTAGCGCAGCTTATAAAGCTATTGAAGATATCTGATTGGATTGCTGCACTGCGTCCGCAGTAGCTTGTGCGTTTGTGACAAAGTGAAAGCCGCCTGAAGCGGCTTGGGCAGGAGACAAAATGAAACAGGACGCGCGCAAGCTTGAGGGCGAGTTTGATTACATTATCGTCGGTGCGGGAACGGCTGGTTGCGTGCTGGCAAACCGGCTGACCGAAGATGCCGATGTCAGCGTGCTGCTGCTCGAAGCCGGCGGCAGAGATAACTACCACTGGATTCACGTGCCGGTCGGCTATCTGTATTGCATCGGCAATCCGCGCACCGACTGGCTTTATAAAACCCAGGCTGAAGCGGGACTCGATGGCCGCTCGCTTTCGTATCCGCGAGGCCGCGTGCTGGGTGGTTGCTCATCGATCAACGGCATGATTTACATGCGCGGCCAACGCGAGGACTACGACGATTGGGCGCGCATTACCGGCGATCGCGACTGGTCCTGGGATTCAGTGCTGCCGGTATTCAAGCGCAGTGAAGATCATCATGGCGGTGGGAATCAATGGCATGGCGCCGGGGGCGAATGGCGTGTCGAGAAGCAGCGATTGAAGTGGAAGGTGCTGGAAACATTCGCACAGGCGGCTCAGGAAAGCGGCCTTCCCGCTACTGACGATTTCAATCGGGGCGACAACACGGGCGTCGGTTATTTCGATGTGAACCAGCGCAGCGGAATTCGATGGAACGCATCGAAGGCATTCTTGCGGCCCGCGATGAAGCGGCCGAATCTCACCATCATCACGGGCGCGCATACGCAACGGCTAGTGATGGAGGATAAGCGCTGCGTTGGAGTTGAATATCGTGGCGGCGATACGGACTATCTAGCCAAGTCCCGTTGCGAAGTGATCCTGAGCGCGGGCGCGGTCAATTCGCCGCAATTACTGGAACTATCCGGCATTGGGAACGGCGCGCGGCTGCAGCGGCTGGGTATCGATGTCGTGCAGGACCTGCGCGGTGTAGGCGAGAATTTGCAGGATCATCTACAGCTTAGGATGGCTTACAAAGTGCGTGGTGTACGAACGTTGAACACGCTGTCGGCGCATTGGTGGGGTAAGGCGTGGATCGGCCTACAGTACATGTTGATGCGAAGCGGGCCAATGGCGATGGCGCCCTCGCAACTCGGGGCGTTCGCGAAGTCCAATCCGGATGATTTGACCATTACGCGGCCGGATGTGGAGTACCACGTGCAGCCGTTATCGCTCGACCGGTTTGGAGAGCCGCTGCATGCGTTCAATGCGTTCACCGCGTCGGTGTGTCCACTGCGGCCGACGTCGCGGGGAAGTGTTCATATCGCAACGCCGGACGCGCGTGACGCGCCTTTGATTGCGCCTAATTATTTGTCGACAGATCGTGATCGCGAGGTGGCGGTCAATGCGATGCGCTTGACTCGGCGGATTGCGAGCGCGCCCGCGTTGGCGAAGTATTCGCCTGAGGAGATTTTGCCGGGTCCGGCTTTCCAGACGGACGCGGAACTTGCTGTTGCGGCGGGAAAAGTTGGGACGACTATTTTTCATCCGGTAGGAACATGCCGGATGGGGACGGATAACGACCCGGCTGCGGTCGTTGATGCGCGTTTGCGCGTGATCGGGGTGAGTGGCTTGCGAGTGGTCGATGCCTCGGTGATGCCGACAATTACCTCGGGCAACACAAATTCCCCGACATTGATGATCGCTGAGCGGGCTAGCGAAATGATTCGCGCCGATCGGCGGTTTTTGTTTTCGCTCGCGCCGGTGGAGGGGGTTCCTGGCTGACTTTAGCCGTAATCAACGGCATAAACCCCGGCCTCCAGGCCGGGTACCGGTGCGAACGACATTCAAATGCCCTCCGGTGCTATCGAAAACCAGGATCAAAACTAAGTGCAAATCCCGATGATTGCGCTGCATCATTGGCGCGACAATAACGCCAGCGCGCTTGTTGCACCGCAGGTCTGCATCGCGATTGTGCAGCACGCAAGAAATGCAACAACGAGGCAGCAAAATCGCAACGGCAATTGCGCGTGCACCTACACAAACACCGCCAGCAAAATCACGGGGCATGCGCCAAAAGCGCACCGAGCTGAAGCTGAAACAAAGGCTCAAACAAAGCACGGAAGGGGACATGATTCTCGGCGATACGATTCTGGAAACCCGCGGCCTGACAAAAGAGTTCAAAGGCTTCACCGCCGTCAACGGCGTGAACCTGCGCGTGCGTCGCGGCTCCATCCACGCCTTGATCGGCCCTAACGGCGCGGGCAAAACGACCTGCTTCAACCTGCTTACGAAGTTCCTGGAACCGACCGCAGGACAAATCGTCTTCAACGGCATCGACATCACGGGTGAGCGGCCTGCGCAAATTGCTCGTCGTGGTGTCATTCGTTCGTTTCAGATTTCTGCTGTGTTCCCGCATCTGACAGTGATGCAGAACGTGCGCATCGGCTTGCAGCGTTCGCTCGGGACATCGTTCAAATTCTGGAAAAGCGAACGCGTTCTCGATGAACTCAATGATCGCGCGATGGACTTGCTCACGCAGGTCGGCTTGACCGATTTCGCCGACACCACCACGGTCGAACTTTCCTATGGCCGCAAACGCGCGCTTGAAATAGCCACCACGCTGTCGATGGAACCCGAACTCATGCTCCTCGATGAACCCACGCAAGGCATGGGTCACGAAGACGTCGACCGCGTGACGGCACTGATCAAGAAAGTATCGGCGGGACGCACCATCTTGATGGTTGAACACAACATGAACGTGATCGCAGGCATCTCGGACACCATCACCGTCTTGCAACGCGGCGAAGTGCTGGCGGAAGGCAGTTACTCCGAGGTATCGAAGAACGCGCTGGTGATGGAAGCCTACATGGGCAGCGTCGACGCCTCCCTCGCCGGAGCGCACGCATGAGCACGATCGTGGAAGAACGCCGCGCGGAACAATTGCCTGGAGCATCGACTCAGGAGCCAGCGCTCGAGCTTGTTGGCGCACAAGCCTGGTACGGCGAATCGCACATCCTGCACGGCGTGGATCTGACTGTGCATCGAGGCGAAGTCGTCACGCTGCTCGGACGCAACGGCGCAGGACGCACCACAACGCTGCGCGCCATCATGGGCCTCACCGGTCGTCGCACGGGGTCGATTCGTATCGGCGGACATGAAACCATTGGCATGTCGACGCACAAGATCGCGCATTACGGCGTGGGGTATTGCCCGGAAGAACGCGGCATCTTTTCAAGCCTCTCTTGTGAAGAGAACCTGCTTTTGCCGCCGCTTGTAGGCCCCGCGAAAGACGCCATGTCGATCGATGAAATCTATTCGATGTTCCCCAATCTCAAGGAGCGCCGCAGCAGCCAAGGCACGCGCTTGTCGGGCGGCGAGCAGCAAATGCTGGCGGTCGCGCGCATCTTGCGCACCGGCGCAAACCTGCTGCTGCTCGATGAAATATCGGAAGGGCTTGCGCCTGTCATCGTCCAGACGCTCGCGCGAATGATCATGATGCTGAAAGCGCGTGGCTACACCATCGTGATGGTCGAACAGAATTTTCGGTTTGCCGCCCCGCTCGCCGATCGCTTTTATGTCATGGAGCACGGGAAGATCGTCGAGCATTTCAACTCCGGCGAACTCGAAGCGAAAATGCCGGTGTTGCACGAGCTGCTCGGGGTTTAGAACGTCAAACGCAAGTTCAACACATCAGCATGCGGCCCGCCGCAAGAACAACAACTCAACGGAGACTGTAATGAAGAAGAAGACCCTCGCGCGCCTGTCGGGACTCTGCGTAGCGATTGCGGCGGCCACGGCCTCGCTGATGGCTGGCAACGTCCAGGCAGCCCCCGGCGACACGGTGAAGATCGGCTATATCACGGACTTGTCCGGCCTGTACGCGGACATCGACGGGCAAGGCGGCCTAGAATCCATCCGCATGGCGATTGCGGATTTCGGCGGCAAGGTGAACGGCAAGCCGATTGAACTGGTCTACGCGGATCACCAGAACAAGGCGGATATTGCGGCATCGCGGGCGCGTGAATGGATTGATCGCGATGGCGTAAATGTGATCATCGGCGGCACGAATTCGGCAACGGCATTGTCGACGAATCAAGTCGCCGGCGAGAAGAAGATCCCGTACATCAACATTGGCGCAGGCGCGGACAACCTCACCAACGAGCAGTGCACGCCGTACACGGTTCACTACGCCTATGACACCATGGCGCTCGCCAAGGGCACGGGCTCAGCGGTGACGAAGCAGGGCGGCAAGACGTGGTTCTTCCTGACGGCTGATTACGCGTTCGGCAAGGCGCTGGAAAAGAACACGTCGGATGTCGTGAAGGCGAATGGCGGCCAGGTGCTCGGCGCGGTTCGTCATCCTTTGTCGGCCTCTGACTTCTCGTCGTTCCTGTTGCAGGCGCAAGGGTCGAAAGCGCAGGTGCTGGGTCTGGCGAACGCAGGCGGTGACACGATCAACTCGATCAAGGCGGCGAAGGAATTCGGCATCACCAAGACGATGAAGATTGCCGCACTGCTGATCTTCTTGACCGACATCCACAGCCTGGGTCTCGAAACCACGCAAGGCCTGGTTGCAACGGACAGCTGGTACTGGAACAAGGACGCCACCACCCGCGCCTGGGCACAGCGCTACTTCGCCAAGATGAAGAAGATGCCGACGAGTCTGCATGCAGCCGATTACTCCGCGGTCACCACGTACTTGAAGGCGGTGCAAGCGGCGGGATCGACGGACAGCGACAAGGTGATGGACCAGTTGCACAAGATGAAGATCAACGACTTCTACACGCAAAACGGCTACATCCGCGCGGACGGCAGCATGATCCACGACATGTACCTGATGCAAGTGAAGACGCCGGCGGAATCGAAGGAACCGTGGGACTACTACAAGATCACGGCGACCATTCCGGGTGAGCAGGCTTTCGACACCAAGGCGGAATCACGCTGCCCTTTGTGGAAGTAAGCGGCCGGGTTTAGTGGCACTGCTAGCGGCACTGCGGAGTCACGCGTAACGCCGATGACTTGAATGGCCGCTACACGTTTGCGCATGATCGATCGACGCATGACGGCTTGCTCACCTTGAGCCAGGCGGCATGCGTCGACACTACTCTGACGGCAGATTCAATGGAAATTTTCGGCATTCCGCTCGCGGCGATGATGAGCCAGTTGCTGCTCGGGCTGGTGAACGGATCGTTCTACGCCATCCTGAGCCTTGGCCTCGCGGTGATCTTCGGCCTGCTCAACGTGATTAACTTCGCCCACGGCGCGTTGTTCATGCTTGGCGCGATGCTCACATGGATGGGTTTCTCGTATTTCAATGTGCCGTACTGGGCCATGCTCGTGCTCGCGCCGCTGATTGTGGGCGTGTTTGGCATCGTGATCGAACGGACGATGTTGCGCTGGCTCTACAAGCTCGATCATCTGTACGGGTTGCTGCTGACGTTCGGTTTGACGCTGGTGATTGAAGGCGTGTTTCGCTCGATCTACGGTTCATCCGGCCAGCCCTACGATGTCCCCGCGCTGCTGTCCGGCGCGACGAATCTCGGCTTCATGTACCTGCCGAACTATCGCGCGTGGGTCGTGCTGGCATCGCTGGTCGTGTGCTTCGCGACGTGGTTCGTGATCGAGAAAACGCGGCTCGGTGCGTATCTTCGCGCAGGCACCGAGAACCCGAAGATGGTCGAGGCGTTCGGCATCAATGTGCCGCTGATGGTCACGCTCACCTACGGTTTCGGCGTGGCGCTCGCGGCCTTCGCGGGCGTGCTTGCCGCGCCCGTGATCCAGGTCTCGCCGCTGATGGGGCAATCGATGATCATCACCGTATTCGCGGTGGTTGTTATCGGCGGAATGGGTTCGATCATGGGCTCGATCCTGACCGGCCTCGGACTCGGCGTGATTGAAGGCCTGACGCGCGTGTTCTATCCGGAAGCCTCTGCGACGGTCGTTTTCGTGATCATGGCGCTGGTGCTGCTCGTGCGCCCGGCGGGACTTTTCGGCAAGGAAAAATGATGGTTAGGAAAGTGCTCTACGGCGTGTTGCTGGCCGGCCTGATCGCGGCGCCGTTCCTCGGCGTGTACCCGGTCTTCATGATGAAAGTCCTGTGCTTCGCGCTGTTGGCGGCGGCCTTCAATTTGTTGATCGGCTACACGGGCCTGCTTTCGTTCGGCCACGCGATGTTCCTTGCCAGCGCCGGTTATTCTGCTGGTTACGCGATCCAGACGCTTGGTTTTACGCCGGAACTAGGCGTGATCGCGGGCACGGCGATCGCAACGTTACTGGGTCTCGTCGTCGGCTTGTTCGCGATCCGTCGCCAAGGCATTTACTTCGCGATGGTCACACTGGCGCTCGCGCAGATGGTCTATTTCGTGTTCCTGCAGGCGCCGTTCACGCATGGCGAAGACGGGATGCAAGGCGTGCCGCGCGGCAAGTTGTTCGGTGCGATCAGCCTGAGTTCCGATCTGACGCTCTATTACGTCGTGCTGTTGGTGATGGTGCTGGCGTTCGGATTTATCGTGCGCGTGGTGCATTCGCCGTTCGGGCAAGTGTTGATTGCGATCAAGGAGAACGAACCGCGCGCGATCTCGCTGGGTTACGACACATCGCGTTTCAAGCTGCTCGCGTTCGTGTTGTCGGCGGGATTGGCGGGACTGGCTGGCGCGCTTCAAACGCTGGTGCTCGGATTCGAAACGCTCGGCGATGCTTACTGGACCATGTCCGGCCTGGTCGTGCTGATGACCCTGGTGGGCGGCATGAGCACCATGTTCGGGCCTTTGCTTGGCGCGTTCATTATTGTGGCGCTGGAAAATCGTCTCGGCGATATTGGCGCCGGGTTGTCATCGCTTACCGGGATTGACTGGTTCAACTCGCTCGGAGAGTCGGTGACGATCGTGACGGGTCTGATCTTTATTGCATGCGTGCTGCTGTTCAGGCGGGGGATTGTGGGAGAAATCATCGCACGGGTGAGGCCATTGCGCGGCTAAAACGGTATACGCGAAAGTCACGCAATTTAGTTGGTGATCCGAACTATATACTTCAGGATGTGCGGTTAACTTCCGCATTTGACAAGACTCGGATAAACGAGCGCCCAATAACGGTGCCAACGTGCACCACTAGGGTAAATGCTAGGTTGTCGGTATTGGTTGCACAATCTAATATCCGTTTCAGTTCTGTTGCACCCGAATTTTGAGGTGGAGAACGAGGAGACAACGAGGCATCAAGTGCCCGACCGAAAGCGCTGTTGGATGATTCCAACAGCGCTTTTTATTTG
>Ga0153932_1000498_pt1 | contig 10423 bp, 7 predicted proteins | sample TSNJ016MetaG_FD_102273 | JGI IMG/M metagenome (GOLD analysis project Ga0153932, IMG submission 102273) | Attine ant fungus gardens microbial communities from New Jersey, USA - TSNJ016 MetaG | ecosystem: Host-associated > Fungi > Mycelium > Unclassified | place: USA: New Jersey, Wharton State...
CGATTCACCTGGGTCTTGTCGATCCCGTCAGCCTGCATCTGCGGAATCTGGTTCCACGTCCACGTCGGGAAGTTCTCGACGGTTCCGCCCGACACCGTCCCGTGAACATAGTCGATCGCGCACAGGCTTCGCATGCTCCAGAAGCAGGTGGTCTCGCCGGATACCGCATTGGTTTGACCTTCGCGCTGCCACGAGTTGATGTTGAAGCTGGTCGTGGTGTCCATCCAGTTCGACAGGAACGCGTTCACGACCGCCTGCTCCGTCGCGGGACTCGTGCCTTTCCAGACGCCGGTCTGCCCGCCGTTCCAGACGTCCAGCGGACTGCTGTCGCGAATGGTCCAGCCGCGTTGGACATCGGTCACGCCCACACCGTTATCCATTTCCTGCGCGCCCTTCAGCACGTAGAGGAAGTTGCGAATCGGCTCCGGTCTGCCACTGGCCTGATACAGGTTGTTGAGCAGCCCGTATGCATATTGCCAGTCGGTCGGCATGTGGACGTTATGCGCGCCCGAGCCCGGGTTCAACAGGATCTGCAGGTAATACCACTGGTTGGCCTTCACGTAATGCGCCACGGGGCTGCCGAACATACTGTTGTCGGCAGGGAAACCCTGGATATGCGGCGACACGTTGAAGACGAAGCGCCAGTATCCGCACCAGCCACGCGTCTCGGCCTTGGGCGCTTTTTCCTCGTTCACCCAGGCAGCGGGGCAGTTTGTTTCCAGCGAAAAGTCCTGGGCAAGCTCCCACGACTTCATCAGTTGCCACTGCGCCGTACCGTACAGGTTCTTCTGCTGCGGGATTGTGTAGCTGCCGCTCACGCCTTCGTTGGGCGGCGCAAACCGTTCGCCGAATTCCACGCCCCAGTAATAGAGGTCGTTGAAGATGTCGCCGGTTTTGCCTTGCGCGTAGCTGGTGCCGCCATTGGCGAGCTGGGCCCGCATGTTGTAGGTCGCCGTGCCCGTGCCTTCGCCCGCGTATTCCTTGTTCAGATTGCTGTTCGTGAAGTAATCACCCCACGCGTCTTTCGGATGAATGCGGGGAACCCAGTGATTCCAGTCGGGCAGTTGGAAGCCGATTGGGATTTCGCGGATATTGATATGCCCCTTCGTCGATATCGCTGCTTTATTGACGCCGCTCGGGAAAATCGCGGCAAGCGTATCCAGATCATTTTCCGATACCGCGTCAATACCAGCGCCACATGTCCAGTCGCTTACCGGCGCGCTATCCAGACCGGGACCCGGCTGATACGGCGGATTCCACGGGCGGCACTTCGGACCCGGCGTGGGATTCGTGCTCGCAAGACTACGGATATAACTGGCAATCTGCATACCCTGGTTCTGCGACAAGCCGTGATATTCGCTTCGAACCACGATCGAGTTGTTCGAGTAATTGAACTTGAACAAATCGTTGCCGCTCGCGCTGTGGCAGTCCATGCAATGCGCCTTGAGCTGGTGACCCGAATTGACCGGCGAATCGATCAGCGTCGCGGTTTGCCACAACTTCTGACCCGCGGAGATATCGGCTGTGTTCGCTAGCGGCGCAGTCCATTTAGTCGGATCGTCTTGCGTGAAGCTGCTGCTGGCAATCAGCGCATTGCCCGACGCATCGAGCAAATTGAACGACAACACGCGATAACCCGAGCTCACGCCATCGGTGGTATTGAAGCGGAAACTGATCGTGTTGTTTCCGTTGATTGCGCCCGTCACGGGTACATTCAACTTGATGGTGTCGTAACCGCCGCCAATGCCGCCATACAATTTCGCGTTGCCCAGCACGGTCACGTTTGCATTCGTCAGATCGATCCACTTGCCGCCGTTGATCTGGACCGAACCCTTGGCGTCGTAGGAGAGATTGTTGACCTGCATGGTCAGCGTATTCGCTGACGCGCCCGCCGGAACGGCGAGGGTGGTCGTCACAACAACGCCGCTGCCCGCGCCCATCACCTCCAACGGCATGACCACCGCACCTGCGACGGGGGTCGTGGGCGTCGTGGTCGCCGGAGGCGTGGTCGCCGGAGGCGTGGTCGCGGTCGTCGTGGCCGGCGCTGTCGTGGACGTCGCCGGCACGGAAGTCGAGGGTTTGCGCCTGCGCGCAGCGGCAGCGACGCTGCTGTCATTGACGGTTGCGGTACTCGCCGAATCGGGCGTTGCGCTGGCTACGGCCGCTGCTGCAGTACTGCTTGTTGCTGCTGCCGTATCGGAACTATCGCCACCGCCGCAAGCGCTCAACACAGCGCTCGATGCGAAACAGATTAACAATGCCTTATTGAGTTTTATCATTTTTTATGAGTTGCGGAAAAGATTAGAAACCTCACGAAAAAAGTCGACGAGGCTTGACGTCTTCAGAAGAAGCGTGATTTCCGCGGAAACGAACACTTGCCTGCTGCGGACAGCGGTGAGCGCGATTAACGCAATTAGACCGTGCTAATCTGCAATTCAACTTATTCGTCAGATGAATTAAACCAAAGCGGGCGGCTGTATTGATGTGTCGTCTCAAAGCCGGTTAATTTCGGCATAGGCTCTACCTCCACGCTATAAGTGGTCAAAATTCAATTCAAATTCAACTGAAATCACGCCCGCATGAACAGAGTGATCAACTTGGAAACTGATAGTCCTCGATACGCTACTAAACCATAAGTGTTTGTTCAAACGATGAAAAACATATTTCGTTACATTCAATGGACAGTAAATATTACTCGATCAAATGAATACCACGGTTCATTGCACGATATGCACGAATCAGATCTGCTATTGCGCAATATCCAATCATGCAATTCCCGAGGCTATACATGATTCGGCAATGAGAGCAATGGCTTTCCAGGTGCACCGTGATAGCCCACTCGGATTAACAAGCGTTATAACCCCTTTGCGCCGGGATTCTAAACGTATCGAATTGATTACTCGAACGCAAGAGTGTGACATTTTGTGAGATTCAGATTACAAGCTTATTCATCACATTAATTAAAGTTAAGGGTCGCAAAGACAGAAGCAAGCAACAAGCGCGATCAGCGATGGCGGAAAACGACAGCTTGATGGCTGCTTAAGCCTTATCTGGAAAAGCTCGGCGTTTTGTCTTAAGTAACTACCGGTCGCAGTCTGTTTGAATAGTTCAGACAGTTCAAATTGCCCGGGAAAGTGATTAGGCAGGGGAGGTAGCGGCGAAAGTGATTGTTGGGCATCGTCCACAAATAGTTGTGCGCAATAGCACAAACCGGTCTTAAGCGAACATGTGCCCTGAAGACCGCGTTGTGCGTAGCAAGCACTGTATCGGTGCCGTCAACGCGTTCGCATCCCACTTCGGTGCAAGGTTGCAACTCTCGTGTACGGCCAATCCAGCGTCCATGTCATGGCATGCTTCATGCATAGTGAATTTTATTCAAGTTACTTGAACCAAATTCACCAACCTATCATTGCGGCGCGGCCGCACGGGAGCATCATGCATAAGCCATTTCGAACGTTTGTCCTGTCGATGACCGGCGCATTTGCGCTGATTGCATCAGTACCCGGGTTTGCACAGGGCAGCGATCTGCTCGCCCGCGTAAAGGCAAACAAGGAGATCACGGTCGGCACGGAAGCGCGCTACGCGCCGTTCGAATCCATTGAAAACGGCAAGATCGTGGGCTACGACGCGGACCTGCTGCAATACGTATTGAAGTCGCTGCCCGATGTAAAACTCAAGCAACTCGACCTGCCCTTCCAGGGCCTGTTGCCCGGCCTCGACGCCAAGCGCTTCGACATGGTCATCACCGCCGTCACCGTGAACAAGGACCGTGCGAGTCACTTCGCTTTCACGTTACCTGTCGCCGATGCCACCGCCGGCGTGCTCGTGCGTTCGAACGAAGCATCGATCAAATCGCCGAACGACCTGAACGGGAAGATCGTCGGCTCGCAGACGGGTTCGGCCCAGTTGCAGGCACTCATGGCGCTCGACAAAAACCTGAAAGCCGCTGGCGGTCCCGGCATCAAGCAGATCAAGCAATACGTCGCGTTCGATGAAGCATATGCGGACCTGGCCGTCGGCCGTCTCGATGCGGTCGCGCAGTCGGTCGCGAACCTCGGCCCCTTGTTGAAATCGCGTCCGGGGGTGTTCACGGTGCTGCCGCAGAGCATTGGACCGAAGAGCTACTTTGCGTGGGTCGCGCGCAAGGACGCGGACAGCGCCGCACTGCTGACGCTTTTCAGTGATGGGATCGCGCGTGCGAACAAGGACGGCACCATGAAAGCGCTGCAAATGAAGTGGTTCGGCACGACTATGGATGTTCCTTCGGACGCCGTTCCCGAACCGTCGATGTAAGCAACGTTCATCTATATGAACCCTCCCGATCTCCTCGCGCGTTGCGCAAGTTATCTGCCGCAATTACTGGACGGCGCGATCACCACGTTGTGGCTCTCAGCCATTGCAGTGGCGTGCGGCTTCTTCGCGGGCATCTTCATCTACATGATGTCGGTGAGCGAAAGCCGGACCTTGTCAACGGCTGCACGCGTGTATGTCAGCGTCTTTCGCGGTACGCCCGTCCTCGCACAACTGCTGGTGTTCTATTACCTGCCCTCCGGTCTCGGCTGGGCGATTCCAGGGGTGGTCGCGGCGGCTATCGGGTTATCGATGAACACGGCGGCTTATCAATCGCAGATTCTCGGCACGGGATTTACCGCGATTCCACGCGGGCAGATCGAGGCCGCAAAGACGTTCAACCTCACGCGGCACCAGACCCTGTGGCACATCGAGATCCCGCAAGTGGTTGCGTTGACCCTGCCGGCGCTGGTCTCGGAGATGATCGATATCGTCAAGGCGTCCGCAGTGGTGTCGGTGATTGCCGTGACCGACCTGATGCGCGTCGGGCAGCAACTGTCTTCGTTCAGTTATCGGCCGCTCGAGGTCTACACGCTCGCTGCGTGCTTTTATCTTGCGATCACGTCGATGCTTTCCCTCGCTGGACGAGGTATCGAACGGCGCATGGCGCGGCGGGCGTGACCGACATGAACAGTTTTCTCTTTCTCATCCCTCGCTTTGCCGATGCAATCCTCGTTACGCTCGAAGTCAGCGTAGTCGCGGCCTTCATTGGTGCTTTGGGCGGCTTTGTCCTGAACGCGTTGCGCCTTCGATTTCCGCGGTTGCTCGGCGCGCTGTATCGCATCTATATATGGCTCGTTCGCGGGACGCCGTACCTTTCGCAACTGGTGATCGTCTACTTTGGGCTGCCCGTCATAGGCGTCACGATGACCGCCGTGCAGGCGACCATCGTCTCGCTTGCGATTTATTCCGCCGCCTATTTCGCGGAGATTTTTCGAGCAGGCTGGGCCAGCATTCCAAGTGGGCATATGGAAGCGGCGCGCGCATTTGGCATCGACCGATGGTCAGCGTTTCGAAGCATCGAACTGCCTCAAGCCATTGCGTTCGTCATGCCGTTGCTTGCGAACCAGACCATTCTCGTCATCAAGGAAAGCGCGGTTGCATCGATCATCACGGTGCCCGAGTTGACCATGACTGCAAGCGACATTGTCTCGTCCACCTATACGTACATCGGTCCATACGCGATGTTGATCATCTGCTACTGGCTTCTCACGCAATGCGTCGCCGTTGCCTTCAAATGGGCGTCGGTGCTCATCGCTCCATCGCGTAAAACCTCATGAGCTCACTTCCCATTCTCGAACTTCGCGCTGTGGGTAAATCGTATGGCGCCAATCGCGTGCTCAAGGGCATCGATCTGACCGTGCAGCGTGGAGAGATCGTTTCGCTCATTGGACCGTCGGGTTCCGGCAAGACGACGGCGTTGCGCTGCATGAACTTCCTCGAAGCCTACGATGAAGGCGAGGTCTGGATCAAAGGCCAGTTGCTTGGTTATCGATCAGCAGGCCGTGCCGAACGTGACCTCGATAGCGAGAAGAGCATTGCGGACGTGCGACGGCCAGTTTCGATGGTATTTCAGCAGTTCAACCTGTGGCCGCATATGACCGTGCTCGGCAACGTGGCGGCGCCACTGGTGTTATCGAAAAAGGCAGATAAGGGCGATGCGTACAAGCAGGCGCTTGCAGCGCTCAAGCGCGTCGGTCTGGTCGAAAAGGCGCATGCGTATCCGGCGTCGTTGAGCGGCGGACAGCAACAACGCGTGGGAATTGCGCGTGCGTTGGCCATCGAACCCGAAGTCATGTTGCTCGATGAACCCACGTCCGCACTCGACCCCGAACTCGTGGAAGAAGTGCTGAGCGTCATCCGCTCTCTTGCGCAAGACGGCATGACGATGGTGATGGTCACCCACGAGATGAGCTTCGCCGCAAAGATTTCGGATCACGTGGTGTTCATGGAAGCCGGAAAGATCGTGGAAGCGGGGCCGCCCGAGCAACTCTTCGGCAACACGCGTACGCCGCGCTTGCAGCAGTTCCTGAAGCCCTGGTTCGATCGCAGCCTGACTTCCGTCGCGGGGGTTGAATGATTCAGGACGACGCGCTCAAAACCGCATCCAGCATCAACGCAACGCGCCTTCTTGAATCCATCCAGACACTTGCGCGCTTCGGCGCGCGTGATGATGGAGGTGTGGACAGGCCGGCGCTTTCGACAATCGACATTGAAGCGCGCCGCCACCTGGTCGAGCGTGCGATCGCACTCGGCTGCACCGTGCGCACCGATGCCTGCGCGAACCTCTTTTTCCGTCGCGAAGGTCTGCAAGATCTGCCGCCGGTCATGACGGGCAGCCATATCGATACTCAACCCACCGGCGGCAAACTCGACGGATGTTATGGCGTGCTCGCAGGCTTCGAATGTCTTGCTGCATTGAACGATGCCAACATCCGGACGCGCCGCCCGTTCGAAGTCGTTGCATGGACCAACGAAGAAGGCACGCGGTTCCAACCCGGCGCGATGGGGTCGAGTGCGTTCGTCGATCCAGCCTTGCTCCAACACTACGGACAAGCGAAAGACGGCAACGGCATCACGCTCGCTGCTGCGCTCGCGGCGCATCGTGACGCGTTTCCTGCGATCGAAACACGTGCCGTGCAAGAGAATGCGCATGCGTTCGTTGAACTGCACATCGAACAAGGCCCGCTGCTCGAACTCGCCGATATTCCTCTTGGTGTAGTCACCGGCATCCAGGGCGTGCGCTGGTACGCGGTGCACTGCAAGGGCGCGGCTGCGCACGCCGGCACCACACCCATGCACGCGCGCCACGACGCCATGACGCTCGCGGTCGCCGTGCGCGCGGAGATATCGGCGCTTGCACACCAGTTCGGCGGCGACGACACCCGCATCACTTTCGGCCGATGGACCGTGTTGCCCAACTCCATCAACACGATTGCATCGGACGTCACGTTCACGGTGGACCTCCGTCATCCGGACGCATCCGTGCTCGATGCGTTCGATACCCGGCTGAGCGCCTGCATCGAACGTCATGCGGCTACGCGCGAAGCGTTGTTCACGCATCCACCGGTCGTGTTTGCGCCCTCGGTCATTCGTCGCGTCGCAGAGGCATGCAACGCACTCTCATCACCGTTGATGAACATCACATCCGGCGCGTTTCACGACGCCATGTATCTGGCGAAGCATTGCCCGGCCGCGATGCTCTTCGTCCCAAGTCGCGGCGGCATCAGCCATAACCCGCTCGAAGCCACCGACGACGATCACCTCGTTCTGGGCACGCGCGCGCTCGCGCACTGCCTGGTCCAGCTCTGCAACGAAGCACCCTGAAACTGATACGACTTAAGGAGTCACCATGAGCACGCCGCACGTTGAACATCATCACGACAACAGCCACGAACTCGGCGAGAACGCCACACTGCGCGAACCCATTTCCGCCGATGGCACGCCGGAGATCGGCAAGACCTATACCGTGCCGGCGCGCAATGGCCGCGCGGTTCGCGTGAAGGCGGGTCAGACGATTCGCATCACCAACACGCATGGCACGCAGGTCTGCGATACGTGGATCTTTAACGCGAATCACCTCGACGAATTCCTTTCGTTCGAACACGCGCGCGCATCGCTTGATAAAGTCATTCCGCAAGCCGGCGATCCGCTGATGACCAACCATCGCCGGCCGATTGCAGAGCTCGTCGCCGACACATCGCCCGGTGTTCACGACACGCTGATGGCGGCCTGCGATTTGTATCGATACAAGAATCTCGGCGTGCATGGCTATCACGACAACTGCGCCGACAACATGCGCATGGCGTTGAAAGCCATCGGACTGCGCGCGCGAGAAGTACCGCAACCGTTCAACCTGTGGATGAACATTCCGATCAAGCCGGACTATTCCATTGAGTGGCTGGCGCCGGTATCGAAGGCAGGCGACCATGTGGACATCAAGGCAGTGATGGATTGCGTCGTGGTGATGTCGGCGTGTCCGCAGGATATTATTCCCATCAACGCGCTCAATCCGCTGGAAGTCGAATTCACGGTGCTGACGTAGACCCTCAAACTTTTAGAAGAGCCTTCCCGGTGGCCACAAAAATCCCCGCAGCACGAAAATCGGCCAGCGCACACCCGCGCGCAAGCAAGCCTGTCGAGGTTCAGCCCGATCCGGCGGCGGCACTCGGCGTGCGTCTCAAACACGCACGGATGGTCAAGCAACTGACCCTGAAAGCGCTCGCGGAGCAGGCCGGCTGCTCGGAAAGCATGTTGTCCAAACTGGAAGGCGGCCACGCGCAGCCATCGCTCGCGACGCTGCACAAGATTGCGCTGGCCTTGTCGACCAATGTGGGCGCGCTGGTATCGGGCCCCGACATCAACACGTCGCCCGTACAGCGCGCGAACGAGCGGCCGACGACCGAGTTTCCGTCGGCCGGCAAGCGGCTTTCGATCATGCTTGAACGCGTGATCGTGCCCGCTGCCGGACAGTTGTTGCAAAGCGATATACACGTGATCGAACCGCTTGCAAGCAGCGACGAACAGATCAGCCACGCGGGCGAAGAGCTCGGTTATGTCATCGAGGGCGAGTTCGAACTGACGCTTGGCGACGAATGTCATGTGCTGCACGCAGGTGACACCTTCTACTTTCCCAGCACCGTGCCGCATAGCTACCGCAATCCGGGCAAGACGGTGACACGCGTGCTGTGGACCAATACACCGCCTACTTTCTGACGAGACATTCATGCCCGGCACCGATCGAAGCCAGATGGCGCTTCCGCGTTTCAGCGGCATTCCAACGTTCATGCGGGTGCCGTATTGCACGAATATCGATGAACTCGATATCGTGCTCGCCGGCATTCCGTTCGACGGTGGCGTCACAGCCCGTCCGGGCGCGCGTTTCGGTCCGCGCGAGATCCGCAACATGTCGAGCATGACGCGTGCGATCCATCATGTATCGCGTTTCAATCCCTTCGATGTTTGCCGCGTTGGCGATATCGGCGATGTGCCGTTCACCGATCTGTTTCATCTTGAACGCTCGCATGAAGACATCCGGCGCTTTTTCGAGCCTGTGTTCGCCGCTGGCAAAATTGCGTTGAGCGCAGGCGGCGATCACTCGATCACGTATCCGATCTTCCAGGCCATGGCGCCGAAGGCGCCTATCGGCATGGTGCATATCGATGCCCATACCGACACGTGGGACAGCTTCAAGGGATCGAAATTCACGCACGGTGCGCCGTTTCGCCGCGCGGTCGAAGCGGGCCTGCTGGATCCGAAACGTACGATCCAGATCGGCATTCGCGGCGCGCAGAATTCCGATGAAGGCTGGCGGTATTCGCTGGAAAGCGGGATGCGGGTGGTGTTTATTGAAGAGTTCGACGAACGTGGGGTGAATGCGATCATCGGGGAAGCGCGCAAGGTGATAGGCGATGGTCCGGCGTATCTTTCACTCGATGTCGATGGTCTTGATCCGGTCTATACGCCAGGGACGGGTACACCGGAGATTGGCGGTCTGACGACGCGGGAAACGTTGGGGCTGCTGCGCGGGCTGGACGGGCTTAACTGGATCGGCGGGGATGTGGTGGAGGTTTCGCCACCCTACGACCCGAGCGGTAACACGGCACTTGTTGCCGCTACGCTCATGTATGAGATTCTTTGTTTGCTGGCGCGGAGGTTTGGGTGAGGTTGGGTGGCCGGTTTTTTTGTGGTCGGGGTTGTTGGTGGGTTGCTGCTATTTGGGCCTGTGCGCGTTATATTCTGGCTGTTCTCTTTATCATTATTAGCCACTGTGCGTGGCGGCACTCCATTTCACGCGTTGTGCGCTGGCGCTCGGGACAGTGTTCGTTGCGGTCAGGGTTGATGCCGGGTTGCTGCTGTTTGAACTACCGCGCGTTCTGTTCTAGCTGACTTCTTTTGCACTATTAGCCACTGTGCGTGGCGGCACTTCATTTCTTTTTCCAACGGCGAAAAAGAAACGAAGCAAAGAAAACGCCTCTCAACCGCTAATTCTTAAGTGTCCCGAGCGTGCAGTGACAACTGTTTGGTACTTCACAAGAACGCTCGACGCCGCAATCAAGAACACTTGAAACCC